>Ga0209181_10007828_pt1 | contig 14511 bp, 17 predicted proteins | sample MAT05_FD_187208 | JGI IMG/M metagenome (GOLD analysis project Ga0209181, IMG submission 187208) | Freshwater microbial communities from Lake Fryxell liftoff mats and glacier meltwater in Antarctica - MAT-05 (SPAdes) (version 2) | ecosystem: Environmental > Aquatic > Freshwater > Ice > Liftoff... | reverse complement strand
GGGGTAAGAAACATTTTTGCTCCCATCGCCAATGTTCTTTCCTAATCAACTGGATTGGATACTACTTCAAAAACATTAGTCTTTACCTCATTGGTGTGCATCACCGCATCAACGGATCTATTAAACTGCCTGATCTTTTTATAAGAAATAAAAGCAATGACCAACAATATTCCTGATAGCAGTATGAACACCAAAGTGGAATTGCTATTTAAAAATTGTTTCATTAGCTGTTTGCTACTGAATATTGAGTAAAAAGTTTTCTCTATTTAAGTCCGATGTATGGTATTGCCAATTGATGGTAATTACTTTAGCTAAGATGTTTTTTAATTGTTCATAATCGTTAGGTTTCTTAATATAAATGTTTGCTCCGCCAATAAATGTTTCTTCAATATCTTTTTGCAATGCAGAAGTAGAATAAATTGCAATCAAAAGGTCTTTGAATTTGCTGTTGCTGCGTATTTCCTTTAAACATTCTATTCCGCTTTTGCGTGGCATGTTCAAATCAAGAAAAACAAGATGGGGCAATTGACTTCCAGGTTTAATGAGGTATTCCATCAACTCAACACCGTCATTCACCATAGAGACAATTGTCTTAAATTTTACCTCTTCAATGGCATTTTTAAAAAAAAGGCGGTCATCATCATCATCATCTGCAAGAAGTATGTGGAGGGCATCGTAATTCATATTTTATTTTGAGTTGGTTAATTCAGGTTCTTTTCTTCTCTAAACTAATCGTTGAAAATTGGTTTTTCAAAAAAATTATTACTCTAAAGGTAGGAAGTCGAATTAAAAAATTCAACTATTGAATTAAGAAGCACGGTTTTGGTGCAGTTGGGCTAAAAAAATGTGACGCAACGCGCTGGCTTGTGGGCTGAGTTGCTTTTATTTTGCGAAGGAAGTAAGGCACAGCTGTCTAACATACCACTGTCGCCAGCTTCTTGCGTTCAGTTTGAATAGGCAGTGTCGCCATATGGTTGCGGCTGACTTCTTGGCGGTAGATAGTATTAACCGACCAAACTAGTCTTCGTAGCCGCTTTTGATAACGGTTGAGATAATTTTAAATCTTGAGTTTGCCTTAAAAGAATTACTCGCGTGAGCAGGGATAATAATGGATTCACGCACTTTAAGAAAATTTGATTTATTGTCGATCACCACTTCTGCAGATCCATCAATAACCTGAACCAGTTTATCAAAAGGTGAAATTTTTCCGGTAAGTACTTTGCCTGAATCAAATGCAATAGCACAGATATCACCCGTTAGTTTTTTCATGACGGTTTTAGTCACTATCGAGCCCGATACATAGTCAACCTCTTCATTCATGAAGAGGGGTTTCGACTTTTGAACTTCAGCGTTTTTCAAAATTGAAATTATTTAAGTGAATATTTTCTAAAACATGAAAGGTTAAATCATCTTTGCTCGGTTCTTATGCCTGTTTTTAGATTTAATTCATTCACAGAACGATCAGCAAATTAGAGAGTTCCCGGAAAGGAAAGTGTTGTACAATAATCCATTAATCTTGCAGATATTACATATCCCAACACGCTGGGTACTTTCTAGATTTCTGATGTTGCAACGCTGATGCGGAAAACTTTCAACTGTTTCATTAAAACCCACATTATGCAAAAGAAATGCATTTGCATAATTTGACGAATGAAAATCAAACACTTACGTTGAAAAATATTTTCCCCGTTGGGTGATTTTCATTGTCAGGGTTAACCTTGACATCCTGACAGTAAACGTCAGGATCGTCCAACCCTACGGGCAGATTATGCATCCTAATGTATAATCTGGGTTCAAAACTATTGCACACTGATAACACCTTTGGCCTGCCAGTTAGCTAACGCTGAACTCCATCCCCGATCTTAGCACCCATTAACTTCAGCCGGATAAGCTAGCCCTGATAGCAACCAATAAGCTAAGCGATCAATACGGGTTTAAACTAGCGTAACGCCAAATAGGTAGCCTACCAACGCGGTTAATCCCATGGCTACAGTTCCCCAAAAGGTGATTCTGACAATTGCTTTACCTATGCTTGAACCGCCTGTTTTAGCAGCCAATGCGCCTAATAGAATTAAAAAAACTAGCGCAAAACCGTATAGCGAATACTCCATACTTTTTAACGGGGAAAAAAGTGTGACCAGAAGTGGCAGCAGCCCACCGACAGTAAAAGCCGAGCCTGAAGCAAACGCTGCCTGAATAGGTTTGGCTTTACTAACGTCATTAATACCCAACTCATCACGCACATGGGCAGCCAACGCATCGTGTTCAGTAAGTTCTTTTGCCACAACCATAGCAGTCTCACTTTTCAAGCCACGCTTTACATAGATTTCGACCAATAGATTTAGTTCTTTCTCGGGCATGTCTTCCAATTCTTTTTTCTCACGCTCAACATCTGCTTTTTCAATATCAGTTTGAGAGCTCACTGATACATATTCACCCGTAGCCATTGATAAAGCACCGGCAACCAAACCCGCCAGCGTTGCCAACACAATTGGTGCTCTAAAATCACTGGCCACTGCAATGCCAATGGCAAGGCTTGACGTGGATAAAATTCCGTCATTTGCACCAAGCACTGCAGCGCGCAGCCAGTTGCTTCTATTAATGAAATGTTTATCTAAGTGGTCGTTTAATGTATCGGTCATTAATCTGCGTTTATTTCGTTCTAAAATTACCCTAACATCTTAAGGCCTATCATACCAACCAGAAAACCGAGGCTGGCGCCCAGCGCAGGTACCCGGCTCTTCTTAAGTTGCGACATCGGTGCAATATCCTGAAAAATCAAGTAGATCAAACCACCACTGGAAAGCAACATAAGTGCGCCAATAGTCATGGGCATGCCTGATAAAAAATAATATCCAGTAAGCGCTGAAATCACACCCGAAAAACTTAGCAGAAAAAAAATAAGCAAACACTTACTTGCTGTAAAGGTGACTTTCAAATCCAAGTATGCATTGAAAGCTTCAGGAAAATTTTGGATACCAATAATAATTGCCAGCAGTACTCCCAACTTAGTATTAGAAGCAAACACAGCACCTAGCGCGATTGATTCCGGAACAAAATCCAACATCATACCCAACAGTTGTGCAAGAGTTCCCCCGCGCCTCTCCAAGTACCGGTCGATGAAGAAAAACAATACAACACCAGCAGAAAAAAATAGTATCATGGGTGTCAACGGCACCGCGCTTATTCCTTCCGGAATCAACACTAAGCCAACGGCCGCGAATAGAATGCCGCCACCAAAGGCAATAGAACTATGAATGATCTCGGTCTTTATCAGCCCCGATTTAACATGCCTGCCAAAGTAATAGGCTAATACGCCCCCTAAAAAAACAGTTGAACCAGAAAAAAATGAGTACAATATAATACGTTGTAAATCTGTCATGCACTCAAGGTATCATGCTGTTTAATAGCTCAAGCCTTTAATGGATATCGGAAAAAGAAAATCTACTAATACATTATGATGTGCCTCACTTACGTGTTGCTTAAAAGACCTCATACTTCGGTGCATGGCGGCAGCGTGTGGCTCATCCAGCAGTAGCAGGGTTTCCTCCAACTTTGCCAATCCATCTTTAATGGACTTGTCTCGTGGGTTCTTACCAATTGGCAGGTTGTAATCTAAGTTTTTTATGTTCTCGACCAAACAAGCTTCGACATCTTTAAAAAATTCAGTCAGCAAGGGATCTCCGACAAAGGTTTTAATATGGGTCAATTCTATCGCAGCGTGTTTTTCGGCATTATCCAGATAGCCATTCACATTTCCGGCCAATAAAGAGATGTAAGCAGGAAATTGTAGGAGCTTTGTATACTGCGCGGCATGTGAATTCTTGAAATCTTTCATAACTCATTGTTTGTCTGGTTCCACTTCAACCAAATTCCCCGCGTTTCAGAGCAACCTGGATAGCAATAAATTCTGCATCCTTAGCCTTACTTTTTACTTTTGGGTCGGAAGAATATAACCACAACTACAACAATAATTATGACCGGAATAAACCATATCCCATAACCCCCCCAATAATTTCCGTCCATCATGTCATTCATATTTTTTTTTAAAAATTAAAAAGAAATTTTATATAAAGGTTTTTTAGTATCCCACCCTCTGCGCGGTTACCATAGAGATACAAGGTTTTTTTATCACGCCACCAGAACCATGTGCAGCATCTGCTCAACTTTCTGCCGGAGTTTTTCTATGTTGTATTGTTTCGTTATAAATGCCTTTGCGCCCAGCTCGCGTGCCTGTTTCTCGCGCTCACTTGACGATGAGAGCATAACAACGGGCACGCTGTTAATCAAGGGATCTTTTGCCATTTCTGATAAACATTCGATTCCGTTCATCACCGGCATGTTGATATCCATAAACATGAGCGTGGGCTTAGTGTTTGATTGGCGAAGCCTGTCAATAGCTTCTTTTCCGTTATTAACCACATCAAATAAAGCAACACCGTTGATTTTCCTTAAGGCGGCAATGAAAAAATACTGGTCATCCAAATCATCATCTACGAGCAGAATAGTGGGTTTGTTCATATTGATATTGTTTGAGGTTTTGCTACTCTAAATTTAGACAGGTAAATCAGGACAACTCTTACAGAATGAGCGGAGAGATTTACATCCGTCACAGGTATGCCGATGCAACCAGCATGTAAATTTACTCTTGCGAGTCAAAAATCAGTGAATCGCATAAACTCTACGTAAGTGAAGATGACAACCTTTATCGCTATAGAATTTTGTTAACAAAACATATTGCCTGCCGTTATTTGCCCATGTACCCGGTCTATATTTTCCAGATTGTCTACACGTTTTTGACCAAGCTTCTTAAAAAAGGAAGGTGAAAGCCCTGTAATCTTTTTGAATTGGCTCGACAAATGTGCTACGCTGCTATAATGCATTTTATAAGATATTTCAGAAACGTTCAGTTCATCATATAACAATAACTCCTTTACCTTTTCAATTTTGTTAACAATGATGAAATGTTGGATTGTTGTGCCTTTTACGTCCGAGAAAATGTTGGACAGGTAAGTATAATCATAGCCAAGTTTACCACTGATATAATCTGAGTAATTCACGTTCGGTAGTTCATCCAGGTAATGGATCATCTGGATGACTGCTGTTTTGATTCTGTCGATTAGGATACTCTTTTTATCACCGAGCAATTCAAGTCCTGATCGGCTAAGGTTTTCCTTTAGCTGCTTCCGCTGCAGGGCTGTAGGGATTTCCATGACTTCAACTAGTCCGAGATTCACGCTTGTTGGATGTAATCCAATCCTTTCTAACTCTGTTTTCGCAATTATCTTACAACGAAAACTGACCATGTTTTTGATATAAAGTTTCATGACTTCGTGATTTATTCGCTCTGTACCTTGTTGTCACATTCAGCAAGGACAGTGTATTCCCGTGGTGCCCAAAAAGGCACTGCACCCTAATACAAACCCTTTACTCATTGTGAAGGTCGAATTTAATTTTTAGCAACAAAATGACAATTGTCATCCCCGCACGTGATAAAAATGGGCTAATTCCTCACTATGCAACAGAAATGCATTTGCACAATTTGACGAATGAAAATCAAACGCTTAGGCTGAAAAATATTTTCCCGTTGGGTGATTTTAATTATTCTATTTCCTTGTATTCAAGTCAGTTGCCGATGCCAAGGTGCATCGAATGAAAAGATTGGAGAAGAAAATCCAGCAACTTACCTATCTCTTTCAATTCAGATAGCGCCTCAATATCCAAGCCGTTGTTTCGTGTTGTTCCATCAGCCCAGTAAGAAAATCAATAGTGCCAGCATCTTTACTTTTTTTATCGAACGTATCAATATCTTTCCGCAATTCGATGATAATGGTTTGGTGATCCTCCAGTAATTCCTTGATGGTATCCTTTGAGGAAGTATACTTGCCGGGATGTTCCTTGATAGACGAATGCTTTATAAATTCTTGCATTGTTCCGATGGTCGCTTCTCCAAGCTTCCCAATGCGTTCTGCAATTTCATCGATGGATTCCTCCAATTGCTTGTACTGGCCTTCAAATAATTTGTGCAGTTCCATGAAACTCTCCCCAGACACATTCCAGTGAAATTTTCTTGTTTTGATGTACAGCATCATTTCGTTTGACAAAAGCGTTGCAAGTAGCGTGGTACTTTTTTCAAGATGCTTTTCTGTTATGCCTATTTTCGTTTTCATATGTTAAGGTTTATAAATTCAATACTGCTACTAAAGATTCTTTTCAGGAACTGTTGATTCTAATTCGAGTGTGAGGTCATTTTGAGTGCTGTTGACTAGTTCTATTTCACATGAAACGATCACCTCTTCGCCCACTAGCAAACCGCCCGCTTCCAGGGTTGTGTTCCATTGAAGTTCCCAATCTGTGCGATTGATTTTTCCTGTGATGGCAAAGCCTGCCTTTTCATTTCCCCAGGGATCTTTAGCAATGCCACCGAATACTACCTCCATCTTAATGTTTTTTGTGATGCCACATATAGTTAGCTCACCCCAAAGTTCCAGGCTGCCCTTTTCATGAGGTTTTTGCATAGTTGAAGATGTAAAGGTGATTTGCTTATGATTCGCTACGTCCAGAAAATCAACACTTTTCAAATGTTCATCACGTTTGGCATCGCCTGTGTCGATAGAGGCCGAATCGATCCAAAGATCAATTTCTGCTGTAGTGAAATCTTTTTTCTGTGTGTACACATTCGCTTCAAATACTTTGAACGACCCCTTTACATGGGAGATCATTAGGTGTAATACCTTGAAAGAAATTTCACTGTGCGCATGATCCAAACTCCATTTGGTCATGTGTGTGTTTTTGTCTGTCTTCATAATTTTTTGTTTCCTGCTCCACGTATGCCTAATAGGATGCGATCAGACATTTTTTCCTTCTATTTTTTTCTGAAATTGAATGGTAAAAGGTGCGGTGTTTTACTCAAATAATAATTACACAACTATTGGCGGTATTTACATGAATCCCATATTCTGGATTCTAACATTTTTTCCGCCTCCTATAAATAGCCACTCTGAGCAATACAAATGCATAATGGCCAGTGATTATGCAGGTTGCTTTCGATGCCGAGTCATAATTGCTGATTACGTTCCTATGGGTGAACTTGCAGCCAGACTAGCAAATTCTTTTACACATTCTACCAAGAAGTTGCATGGATCACACGTCAGAATAAAGTGCAGGTTATAAAGTGTATATTCGGCACAAGCATAAAACTTTGATCCTGACTTTTAATGGCAGCTCTTCCAGTATCAAAGTGATAGTGCTTGAACCATACCTAATTCTGAAAAAGGACATTAAACACAGCCGCTCCTCTTGGGCAATCAAGCTAATCCGATGAATATCAAATACCCTCTTGAAAATATCCAAACATTGTCTATCAAGGAGACTGTAACTTCTTTTCAAACCGATGCGGATAACGGCATCACGACTGCCGAAGCAGCAAAACGCACAAAGAAATTTGGAGACAATGTTTACCAGATTCAAAAAGAAAAGAGCATTTGGCGCATCCTGTTGCAACAATTTGTAAGCCCTATCGTCTACCTGCTGGTTTTCGGTGCAGCGGTTTCGTTCTACTTTAAAGACTACTTAGAAGCTATTGCGATTGTTGCTGTCATTTTCATTAATGCGCTTATCGGCTTTTTAATGGAAATGCAGGCACGAAGTTCGATGCACGCCTTGCGGGAAATGGATGTCATCAAATCTAACGTGATACGGGAAGGAAAAGTGATGAATATTCCTGCTAAAAAGTTGACGCCCGGAGATATCATTATGCTGGAGGCTGGCGATGTAATTCCGGCTGATGGTAGACTTATCGAAGCCAATCAGCTTCAATGTGACGAGTCGTCCCTTACCGGAGAATCTCTTCCAACAACAAAACGTATTGAACCACTTGCCAAGGATACTGCATTGGGAGATCGGGTCAATATGGTATTTAAAGGAGCATCCGTGATGAATGGCAATGGTAAAGCAATCATCACGGGCATTGCCGAACATACGCAATTAGGAACGATCACATCATTGGTGGAAAGTTCAGCTTCTACGGCAACACCACTCGACAAAAAACTCAATGCGCTAAGCAAGAAGTTGATCTGGATTACCTTGGCGATGACATTGATCTTTGCGATTACAGGAATTATTCAAGGCAAGGATTGGGCCTTGATTCTTGAGACTTCCATTGCATTAGCAGTAGCTGCTATTCCTGAAGGACTGCCCATAGTAGCAACTATTGCGCTTGCCTATGGAATGCTGCTGATGGCGAAACGCAATGCGATTGTAAAAAAACTTTCTGCCGTTGAAACGCTGGGCAGCACGAGTGTGATCTTAACGGATAAGACCGGAACTTTAACAGAGAATAAAATTTATGTAGAAACATTTTCTTTTCCGGGAGAGCAGGTGCAGGTAAAGATTGAAAATAGCGTGCTTCGATTTGATCATGGACAAATTGAGCGAAGTAAAGAAAATTTTGAAAAGCTGAGATTAATCGGAACATTATGTAACGATGCGTCTGTTAAAGCCGACACCGAAAAAAAGAAAGCAACGGGTGACCCAATTGAAATTGCTCTTCTTCAACTCACTGCAGCCTCGGGAGCAAACACCGAAGCATTAAAAAAAGAATATGAACGGCTGAGCGAGGTGCCGTTTAATTCGGACACTAAAATAATGGGCACGTTGCATCAGGGGCCTGAGAAAAACTTTGTTGCTGCGAAAGGTTCAGTGGAAGACTTATTAACCAAATGCAGTCAAATGCAATCCGGTACATCCATTGGGGAATTCACTTCTACTGAAAAAAGTAATGTATTATCTGAATCCGAAAAAATGTCTGCAAATGGTCTTCGCGTATTGGCCTTTGCCTATAAAGAAGGAACCATTGAAACCGAAAACTATTTAACCGATCTGATTTACGTTGGGATGATCGGATTTTTAGATCCACCCCGGTTAGATATTAAAGAGACGATCCTAACATGTAGAAGGGCCGGGATCAAGATCGTGATGATTACGGGTGATCATCCCCTAACGGCACTCAACATCGCCAAGAAGACTGGGTTAGTGGAGCAGGATGAAGAGAATGTAATTACCGGCAAAGATCTTCCGCCTATGGATACGCTTACTGAAGAATGGAAGAAAAAAATCCTCGGCACGTCAGTATTCGCGCGAACCACACCAAAGCAAAAATTAGAAATTGAAGATGTCTATCAAAAAGCCGGCAACATTGTGGCGATGACGGGCGATGGCGTAAACGATGCTCCGGCACTCAAGAAAGCAGATGTTGGCATTGCCATGGGATTGAGAGGCACCGCAGTTGCCAAAGAGACTGCGAGCATTGTACTCAAAGACGATTCATTCATTTCGATTACCGCGGCAATAGCACACGGTCGTGAAATTTTTCAAAACATTCAAAAGTTTGTCATTTACCTGGTCTCTTGTAATATGAGTGAAATCCTCATTGTGACTACACTTGGTTTGTTCGTTCCTGCCGCTACCCTGCTACCCTTACAAATTCTATTCCTAAACATAGTCACTGATGTATTTCCCGCCCTTGCATTGGGGCTAGGCCGTGGAGACATTACGGTTATGCAGCGCCAACCAAGGGGTTTTAAGGAAAACATAATCTCTACCAGAGACTGGGTTGTTATTTCAGCCTATGCATTAACCCTCACACTGTCTGTGGTACTGGCTGTTTTGTATTGTAGGTATTACATTACTGCCGATGAGGGTGTATTAAACAACATTGCTTTCATTACATTGATGTTTGCACAGCTCTTTCACGTATTCAACATGTCTTCGCTAAATTCAAAATTAATAGTAAATGAAATCACTACCAATAAATTTGTTTGGCTTGCTTTGTTGCTTTGTATTGGTTTGATGGTGCTGATTTTTATATTTCCGCAGATGCGCCAAGTTTTAAAGCTGAACGTGCTCACCGCTCAACTATGGATCGTTGCCATTACAGCAGGGTTGCTGCCATTGATTGGAGTGCAAGTGTACAGAGCGATTTGGAAAAAACTCCAGAACGGCAATAGGAATTAAGATGTGGAGCCTAAATTTTTCGAGTTATGATTCATTTGCTTAAGGGCATCTCTAAAAACCCTTGCTCTCATTACCTCAACCCCCGCCCTTCTCCAAAAGAGAAGGGTAAGCGGAGTTTTTAGAGATGCCCTTAAATAATATAACATCCGCAATGATTGCTGCAATTGGCATCATGAAATCTTGATAAACCCCAAATTGTATTGCTGCGGCCAAACCCACAATTGCCCAAACGGACTAGTCAAAAAGTATTTTGGGAACTTACTCCCCGTCATTATAAAAAAGCCGAAGGTAAAAATCGTGGAAGGAAAGGGTAATCAAATTGCTATTGTTCTGTTGAATGGACCCTGAATAAAATAGCTTAGCATTGGATATATAATTAATCCAACAGATGAAAAAGTAGGCTAAATAATCTTTTGTTTGAGCAGAAAAACTAAAAGTTAATTTATTGTTTCGAAAAGCATTTAGTAAAATCAATAGTCCCTGCACAATGAAAGCAGCACCAAACACAAAAGCTGATTTATTTACTGTCGCAAAGAATAGGGTGTGATAAACCAATCCTCTCCATATCCAGAGCAATCTAAGAAAACTTACAATTAATTTATTTTTAAACGAATAGCTGGATTGAATTAAAAGCATTGCGGCAATTCCCAACCAGAATAATTAACAGTTGAAATGGAAACACTTCCGTATTGCATTTCTCAAATACGTTGAAGAATTATTCGGTTGTGAACGGAGTGTTCATGTTGCTGCATCTCTATTTTCAACTTCATCAGTAGATCCTTTATCATCACCAAGCAGTACTCCCCATTTTTTAAACTGTTCGGTATGGTCAAATATTATTTTAAACACTGCCATCAAAGGCAGCGATAAAAACATGCCTCCAATACCCGCCAACGTGCCGCCAACAAAAACTCCGAATAAACTCGCCAATGCATTAATCCTTATTTTAGACCCAACAATAAAGGGCATTAAAATATTATTATCTAAAAGTTGCACTAACGAAATTATTATAAGCACGGTAAATACGGGACCTAAATTAGGTGTAGAACTAAGGGTAAGTAATACACCAATAATATTTCCGATTAAGGCCCCCACGTATGGTATCAAATTGAGGACTGCAAAAATCACGGCAATTAGCACTGCGTATTTTATGCCAAATAGTAATAAAATTGCGCCAAGCAAAATGGTCATATACCCAAACTGTATCAGTAGCCCAATTATGTACCGTTGAATGATAACTTCAATACTTTTTAATGTCTGTTCAGTCTGGCCACTTTCATCTGGCGGAAACCACATCATCAAAAATCTTTTTAACACATTTTTGTAGTAGAGAATAAGAAAAGCATAGATTGGAAACAATCCAAAAAATATCAATCCTGTGCTTACAGTTCCTGCAGCATCGTTAAAGAAACCTCCAGCAGAATCAAGAAACCTTTCGGCTTGCTGGTTGATTATTTCAGCCTGTTTTTCTGTAGAAAAGGCCGTGTTCGTGCTGAACCAGCTGCTGATTGCAGTGATGTGATTGGCGATATTTTGCTTGATAATGGCAAAATTGTTAATCAATGGTTTTAACTGTAAGCTGATAAAGAAAACAATCAATGCGAGAATAATTGTCATTAATAGTATTGTTAGAAAAATAGAAATACTAGTGGGGACTTTTTTGCGGATAAAAAATCTATGAACAGGCAGCAATGCAATGGATGTAACCAATGCCATCAGCACAGGCATAAGGATACCCTGCAATTGAATGATGACCAGCGCGAGCAAAACGATCCCTAATAGTTCTATCGAGCGTTTTACTGTTAAAGGAAGATTCTGTATCATTTTTTATATTTATTTCGTATTTGAGGTAGTAATGCAACAAAAATTATAGCAACCGCCAGCAACATATAAAAGGTATGCAACCAATTAATGGCATTAAGCAAAACCATTTCTATTTGTATCCAAAAAATAAGAATAAAGGCAATGTAAATCGTATAGGTTCACGCCCAATGGATACCACTAAAGAAATTGAATTGTTCTGCCAATTTTGATATTGATCTTTTTTTCAATGCAATTATTAAAAGTACAGGAATGACACCGAGTACCAAAACAAAATAGCTCCTGGGATTAAAAAATTGTTAAAAGGGGATGGGTTTAACATAGACAGTGGCATACTCATTAATTTGCCCGATCGCGAAATAATTAAAGCTGCCCCGTCTCCAATTGCTCCCAGTCCGAGAAAGCCAAGTAGTGCAATGAGTAAATTTACCGTTGCTTTCACGATTACCTATTTTGTGCCGTTTCAAATTCTGCATTTTATTCATAGAAGAAAAATTTTCTTTTAATATTTTTTTAAAGAAAATAAGAACTAGTGTCTCCAAAAGATTTTTATATAGTGGTTTTGCAAATCTTGCAAAGTAATAGATGACCAAAATTTTTGGCTTTCGTAAAAAGAGGGTCAGTAGTATGCGTGCTACCGTTTAAATCTTAGCCAATCTGCTGATTTGTTTACTCATAACACCCAATACTTATTCTTCTGCAATTATTTTACAGATATTCTTTCCCCTAAATTAATTTCACTTATTGGTTTACATTAATTTTTCACTTCTCCCTTTTTGTGGGCCATGCAGCATCTTTATTTAAATCCAGTTCTTGCTGAGCTTGCGGTGAAGAAACCTTTGCAGATTTATCCAAAAAATACCGCACATTATTTTTCACGCAATTTGTCGCCTTCACTTTTTTTCGGATGTAAAGTTGTGTCCTTATTTAATCCCATTTCCTTTTGTTTTTCGGGAGAAGAGTTTTCAGGAGTTATACCAAATCGCAGCATCCACGAACGAATTCCTGTTTTAGCTTCCTTCCATAAGTTTGTGGGTGGTTTATAATCGTACGCTCTCCATTTTCCGGGTACTACTTTGCCTTTCTTTGCAACAAATATTTCAAAATCGCTTACCCATTTATCAAAGGTTTGCATAAAGGCATCATCGTTCACAACATCCTCCGACTGGTTATCGCTGTATTTTTTACCCTTGCCCGATGTCGCATGTGCCCATAGTTGTTCGGGTACTTCTATACCTCCATAGCGGCACTGCCAAATTAAAGGAGCATAAGCATTTTTATCGTCATCAAAGATTTCGGATTCACCATCGAAATAATTTTTATGTTTTAGTATTTTCGGAACATTATTTTCATCCATCTCATCTCCACCTTCATCACCATAACAAAAGAAGCCTGCAGTTCTGCCTTCCAAATGGTTAACACTAATTTCTTCCCACAAGGCAGTATGTTCTAACGCCATGGCTTTTTCGGGGTCTTTATGGTCTATCAGTTTTTCATTCGGATTTCCACCGTTCATACATACAAGCCGGTCAAACATCAGTTTTAAATTAGAAGAAGGAGCGTACCAGTTGATGGGGCCAATAATTGCCCAAGCATCAGCCATATCCAACCTTGCATATAAATCCATATCCCACATTAAATCGGGCTCCATCCTACTGCTTTTTTCGTAGCAGTTGCATGGCCATACGCACAGGGCCATTGAGGTAGAAACGCAGGCATTGCAACTTTGAATTTTCGACCTGCCGTATGCATTAGCTAAGTCTTCATAATCAATTTCCCAATCTTTTGGCAACATCTCGGCCATCTTTAGCATAAGCATCCGGCTCTTTCCATCTACACCCGGGCAATTATATTGTCGTCTCCCCGACCCTGAAATTATCAAAATTCTAAAAGGCCGTTTTTCTATCGGAAGTTTTGCGGAATCATCATTTGGCTTCATGTCGTTTTTTTATAGTAAACAATAATACTGTTGGCAACTTCAATCAAATTCTTTCCTTTGAATTGTGGCTTGGGGGCAAGCGGATAAAGCGACTGACCTTTACGCTCAATGAATGCAGCCTGCATACCTGCCTGCAAAGCACCGGCAACATCCCAGCCATGCGCTGCAACTAGTACAGCACCAGAAACATCAACCGAAAGTTGTTCCGCGGCCCATCTATACGTTTCCAATGCGGGTTTGTATTTTTCTATTGTGTCTATGCTAAGCGTTGCTTCAAAAAAATGGGTAAGATTTGCGTTTTGTAGTTGAACAGAAAGTGTTGTGGATGGTGAATTGGTAAGTGTCGCAAGCCTAAAGCCTTCATCTTTCAAAAGCTGCAAACCCTTAGGCACATCATTATAAGCTGATAGTTGTTTGATGGTTTGCAGTGCCTCCTTTCTTTTTTCAGCAGCTTCTTCTGCCTCCAATGCTTTGGCTGCCATTTCCAAAGTTGCATCTGCAAGGTCAGTGAAGTTGTGATAATTATTTGTGCAGTTATCAACCAATGAATATTGCAGGAGCATACCAAACCAAATGCGAAAACCTTTGTTGCAGTCCAACAGCGCATTGATTTTCACTTTCAATGGTGTCATATCCAGCATTGTTTCGTTCACGTCAAAAATGATGACAGGTTTCATCTGGTTTATAAAATTTCATTAATGACAATTTAATTTATTTTAATCGTAATGAATTTCTTA
>Ga0209181_10007825_pt1 | contig 14514 bp, 10 predicted proteins | sample MAT05_FD_187208 | JGI IMG/M metagenome (GOLD analysis project Ga0209181, IMG submission 187208) | Freshwater microbial communities from Lake Fryxell liftoff mats and glacier meltwater in Antarctica - MAT-05 (SPAdes) (version 2) | ecosystem: Environmental > Aquatic > Freshwater > Ice > Liftoff... | reverse complement strand
TTGTGGCTGGCATCGAACCGCCCGGCAATGTGGAAAGCGGCACGGCACTTGTTACTCCCCAAAGATTATATTGCCTTCCGAATGACGGGGGCGATCGCGACCGATGTGGGCGACGCTTCGGGAACGCTTTTGTTTGATGTTGCGCGCCGGAAATGGAGCTTGGAAGCATGCTCGCTCTTCGGAATCGATCCAGAGCTACTCCCCGCTGCTCACGAGTCGACGGCGACGGTCGGCGAGCTTACATCTTCGGCTCGCGAAGCCTTGGGCATCAGCACGGGTAAGGCACCAATACCCGTGATAATCGGATCGGGTGATAATCAAACGGGGGCAGTCGGCGAGGGTGTAGTTACATCGGGTGCTGGCCTGTGTATCATTGGAACGAGCGGTGTGCTGCTAGCAGCCTTGGCAACGCCGCAGTTTGACGACGGGTCGTGCTTAACTCGGCCGTTGAACGATGCCCAACCCGTGGCCGACGCGGCGGTTGCGACCGGTACTGGTTTATCCGCGCGGTCACCCGCGAACGTCGGGAGGCTCCACACGTTCTGTGGGGCAGCTGGGCAAGATTCGTGGTGCATGACGGGTTGCACGCTCTCGGCGGGCTTGGCCCTGCGCTGGGCTCGTGATTGTCTTATGCCCGGCGCGAGTTACAACGACGTCATGTCCGAGTCGTGGCTCGCCCCCGCGGGCTGCGACGGACTGCTGTTCTTCCCCTATCTCATGGGCGAGCGCTGCCCGTTCGCGGAAGCCCGAGCGCGTGGAGCGTGGGTGGGCCTTAACGGGAGCCATCGTCGGTGTCATCTGTTACGTTCGGTGGTTGAAGGAGTTACGTTCACGCTGGCGCAGATCGCCGACATAGCGAGGGGCGCGGGAGTCGGGCTCGACCAGATTCGCGGGTGCGGCGGAGGTAATCGTTCTCTGCTATGGCGGCAGCTGCAGGCGGATGTCTTCGGCGTGCCGTTGTCGTATCCGGCGGCAGGTGGTCCGGCGAGTGCGGAGGTTGATCGCGGAGGGGCGTACGGTGCGGCCATACTCGCGGCGGTTGGAAGCGGGCTCTTTGACTCAGTCCGGCAGGGGTGTTCGTCATGGACCCTGAGCACAGAAGATGTAACATTACCTTCGCCTGCGGTGGATGAACGACTAGTGGAGGCAGCGCGGCGGCACGCGCGGGCCGCCGCGGAATACCGAGGATGCTGGCTCAGTTAGGGGCGTCGGCGGAGAGCGCGAACTCCTGAAACTTCGCGGCTGCGTTGTAAGATTCTACGCAGCGCTCCGCCGCGACTGACCATGTGAGTTGGTGGAGCTGCGCCCCGCTGTTATCGCGGAGGGTCTGGGCGAGCGCGGGGTAACGTAAGACAGCGATTATTTTGTTGGCGATGTCGTCGCAGTCCCAGAAATCAACCTTAAGAACGTGTTCGAGCACCTCGCAAGCGCCGCAGGTCCGCGAGAGAATCACGGGAACCTGATGCGCCAGCGCCTCAAGCGCGGCGATTCCGAAGGGTTCGCTGACGCTTGGCATCACGTAACAATCGGCCATTTCAAAGACGCGATCTACATCGCGGGCGTCAAGAAAGCCGGTGAAGAAGACCCGCTGCCCAATGCCCAATGCGTTGGCCTCCTGCATTATTCGCAGCGCGAGGTCGCCACTGCCTGCGAGGACAAACTTAACATTTGGAAGGACTTCCAGCACTCGCTTGGCGGCGCGAATAAAGTACTCGGGGCCCTTCTGAAAAGTAATTCGACCCAGGAAGAGAACCGTCTGGTCCGCCGTCTTGCGGGCGGGCCTCAAGGCGAGAGGGATAGGGGCGGATTGAGACGAGGTCGAGGAGAGATCGATCCCGTTGTAAACGACATCGATTTTACCCGGCGCTATGGAGTGACGCCGAACGATGATGGACTTGGTGAGTTGGCTGACTGTAATAATACGATGGGCACCGGCCAGCCCGGCACGCTCAACCTCCACCACTCGAGCGTTCGCGTGCGTACCGGCCCGATCAAACTCGGTGGAGTGGATGTGGGCCACATACGGTCTGCCGGAGATCTGCGAGAGCATCTGCGCGGCCGGAAATGTAAGCCAATCGTGGGCGTGAATAACGTCGTATTGTTCGTGCGCCGTCATGGCGACCGCGAGGCGTGCGTAGCGGTAGGCGTCTCCGATGAGATCGGAACCGTAGGGATTCTCAGCATTACCGCCAACCCTCAGGCCCGGTACGTCGAGCGAGATTGGCGCGAAGTCGCCCCCGACTTTAAGCGGGGGAACGACTGGTGGTAAGATGTCTCCCGCAGGCAAAAACGCGGCGGGATCCGTCTGCTCTAGCCAGTTGCTGATCATCGCGGCTTCAAACTGTCTAGGTTGAGCTCGGCCGGTCGTAAACGGAGCATAAGGGCTGGAAAAGGTTGATTGAACCCTAATGAATCTCGCCTTGGCGAATCCATGTTCGGTGAGAGAGAAGGTGCTGGAGTCGGGAGTTAGGTCGCCGGAGGATGAAGCTGTCGCGGAAAACTCAAGTTCGTCAACGCCCGGAGCGGCCGAATCGCGATGATCGTCCCTGCTGCTCCCATCGCTTGCGTCGGCGGGCGCCAAGAGGGTCGTCCGAGATGTAAGTTTACGATGGTGCTCGGAGGCGACAAAGCGCCGTTGATTAATGGCGCGAGGGAGCACAAATATGACTTCGCTTCCCGCCGCGTCAAGCGCTCGCGTGAGCCCGAAGCAGGCGCGGCCAAGCCCACCGCTTATAAAGGGCGGAAACTCCCAGCCTAGCATGAGCACACGAAGAGGCATCGTAACGTTTCACTCTCTCGACCTGCGACCACTAATCCTGGTCGTTCAGGGCATCCATATCGCCCAACTGCCGAAATGCGGCCTCATACGCCGCCAACCACGCCGCGGCTACGCGGGGCGCGGACTCGTCGTGCGCGCTTGGAGCAAGCCGCGTACGGAATGTAAATAGTTTATCTTCCGACCGGAAATGCTCGCTGGGCCTGCGGCTCTCGCCGCTCACCACAAAGGCAAGCTCTGCTAGTTCTTCTGCCACTAGCTCTTCTATTTTGTCGCCGGTGTGCAACAAGTGCGCTTCTATGGAGTGACTCTGCCAACGGTCCGCCATGACCAGACTTACGAAGAGAGCGTCGCCCTCGCGTTCAATGCGGTACGTCGCGGGCTGGGCGGAAGTCGCCGCGGCGAATGCAATCACTACTTCAACAGTTCCAGGTGTTGGGGCTAATTCCGTGGCTTGCGGTCCAAAACTGGCACGAGATTTTGCAAGCTCGCGGGCGATAGACGCGGCCAGCGATTCGGACGACGGTGTTTTCATAGATCTGGGGGGAGTAAGTTGCATGAGGATCTGTGACTGGGGCCAACAATGAGCGTTCACCCGAACGCTTGAACTCGCGCGGGACCAGAGGGTAGGTCGCCGAATAGGCGACTTATCGCCCCTTCGAAGCATCGGTAGAGCCCGGCAACGAGGCAGTCTAAAGCTCGCTCGGCTGTGAAGCTGCTTGGGGGCGCGAACGTGGACACCCTCTTATTAAGTTAGTGTTTTGTTAGATTCAATAGAACTCTTGCGGTTTCAAGTTGAGAGTTGAGAAACGCGGCGTATATTTCTCTCCACAAATTCCGCGTGCCTTTCGGATCGAAGCCTGGAGAGAGGTTTCGCTCTGGAAAGTCGCCGGAATCCACCGCCCAGGTGGCGAAATTGGCAGACGCACTACCTTGAGGTGGTAGCGCCCGTAAGGGCATGGAGGTTCAAGTCCTCTCCTGGGCACTTTCGGATTTGCAGCAGGGCTGGGGTGCGGAGGGATGATCTAAACAGAATTCGAGGTTGCCCAGCGGCGCTGCTTGACGCTGAATAGTCGCGCGTCGCGAGGGGTTCGACATAGTTTTCGCTAGGACCGTGGGGCGCCCGGCAAAATATGAATGCGGTGCGCAGCGTTCCTGCTGTGAACGGGATCAAGCGGTGTGTCTGCGGCGTTCAGGCCAGGGGCAAAACAAAGCGACACAGTCGAATCAGAACAACCACGTTCAGTGCGAGGCGACGTGGCGTTGCCCCGACGCCTTCGCTCGCTAGCGGCAATCGGATAGATTGCAGAGAAGTGGTAAAAGCGGGCGACGGGGCTTGAACCCGTGACCTACGCGTTGGGAACGCGTCGCTCTACCACTGAGCTACGCCCGCAAGCAATACTGTACACCGGTGGTTGCGCGTTTTTTGGGGAAGTTGCGAGCTGGTTTCTACTCGCTGGCAGCAGCGGTTGGGGCACCGATAACCTCGGGAAATATGAGACGCACCGCACTTTCGGAATGGATCTGGAGCGCGGGCGGTACGGGCGATTAATCTCGAGCGACCATCGCCAGATATGCTTTCACGGTGACACCGTCTGAAAATTCCGTCGCACTCATCACCGGGGCTGGAAGCGGGATTGGTCGGGCCATTGCAACGGCCTTGGACCGGCTGGGCATTGCGTGCGTGCTCGCGGGACGACGGCATGAGTCTTTGGTGGAAACGCAGAGCTTAATTACGCGCGGGCATGTGATTGCGTGTGACTTGCGAAAGTCGGCCGAAGCCGCGTCGCTGGTAGACGAGGCGGCAGGCTGGCGTGGCCGACTAGATATTGTAGTTAATAATGCGGGATGGTCACCATCGGCGACAATCGCTCAGACGACGGCGCCGATGGTAGAAGAGGTATTCGCGCTGAATGCGGTGGCGCCGACAATTATAATTGCTCGCGCCTGGCCTTGGCTGTTGCGTGCCGCCGCTCGGATAAATGATTGGCAATCAGGCGAGGCAGATGATGAAGCCGCGACTAGGGCGGTTGATTTGCAGCTTAACCTATCGGATCGGCCCCGGCACTCGGCCCAAAGGATAATCGGGCCCGTGGTAGTTAATATTTCGTCGATGGCCACTGCTGATCCTTTTCCGGAGCTCTTTGCTTACGCCGCGGCGAAGGCCAGTCTGAACTTGCTGGCCAAGAGCGTGGCCCAGCAGGGGGCCGCGGAGGTTGGAAAATGTGGCGTAAGAGGATTCTCGATCGCTCCGGGCGCTGTTGAAACGGCGTTGCTGCGGACCATAGTGGATGAGGCGAGACTGCCGCGGAGCAGGACGCTTTCACCCGAAACTGTCGCGGCGGAGGTCGCAGCATGCGTTGTCGGGAGCCGCGACGACTGCAACGGTCAGACTATCTGGCTGCCAAGCCCATCGTAATATTACACTCTGAGTTTGGGTTGGCCGTGCGAAGGCTTTATCTTATGTTGCAAGCACAGCCCGCCGCCATTATCTGGCCTGGGTTACTTACCCACTCGCAGCACCTGCGCTGTACGGGCGGGCAGGTAGATGCTGACCGAGCGGTCAGCGCCGTTTGCATCGACCGTGTAAGAGGTATTCTCCAGAATCGAGCCGAAGCCACCGAACTCAACGGCATCGGTATTGAGAATGATCTTCACGGGGTCACCCGCGTTGATAGAACCGTATAACGGTGCCATTACACCCACTCGTGAGCGGTCGGGGTGGAGGTTGAACGCAAAGATAAGTTGACCGCGGCGAAGCACGAGAAGCTTGTCTTCTTCGTGGACGAGAAGCTTCTCGGCGGGCGCGGCGGAGAGTATCTGGTGATTTTCGTCGAGCGCCTGTAACGCGGCGTCAAACACCGCCAGGCCCTGATAACGCAACTCCGGATTATCCGCCAAACTCCATTGACGACGGCAGTAGTGGAACGACCAGTTGTTTCCCGCGCGGGGAAAGTCGATCCATTCAGGATGCCCAAACTCGTTACCCATAAAGTTGAGGTAACCCTCCCCCCCTACCGCGAATGTCAGGAGCCGGATAAGTTTATGTAGGGCGATACCGCGATCTATCGTCGCGTTGCGCCCCCCCTTATTCATATGCCAGTACATCTCCTTATCCATCAGCCAGAAGGCAATGGTTTTGTCGCCGACCAAGGCTTGGTCATGGCTTTCACAGTAGCTTATGTGCGCTTCCATATGACGCCGGTTGGCGAGGGTTGAAAAGATCTCATCCATCTTCCAATCCTCGTCCCGACGCTCCCGCAGCAGACCGATCCAATAGTCGGGGAGGCCCATCGCGAGGCGGAAATTAAAGCCAATTCCGCCTTCCTCAAGCGGCCGGCATAGCCCCACCATGCCCGAGACATCCTCGGCGATGCAGGTTGCATCGGGGCGGAGTGTGTGAGTAACCTCGTTGGCGAGCTGAAGATAAGTCAGAGCATCTTCATCGATGTTCCAGCGTAAGTAATCGTCATATGACGAGAAGCCCTGCCCGAGCCCATGATGCTGGTACATCATGCTGGTGACGCCGTCAAACCGGAAGCCATCGACGCGGAACTCATCGAGCCAGTAGCGGATGTTGCTCAGAAGAAACCGCTGGACTTCGCGTTTGCTGTAATCAAACAGAAGCGAATCCCACGCGGGGTGCTGCCCTTTGGGACCGGCGTGAAAATATTGGTGGTCGGTGCCGTCAAAGCCGTTGAGCCCCTCCACCGTATTCTTAACGCTGTGGCTATGGACGAGGTCCATTACAACCCGCACGCCCGCGCCGTGCACTGCGTCAACTAACCTTCGAAAATCGTCCGGCGTGCCGAATCGCGACGAGACGGCGAAAAAGTTACTTACGTGATAACCGAACGAGCCGTAATACGGGTGCTCCTGCACCGCCATAAACTGAATTGTGTTGTATCCACCGCCAACGACGCGGGGCAATACTGTGGTCCGAAAGTCATCGAAAGTAGCGATGCGCCCCTGCTCGCTAGACATTCCTACATGAGCTTCGTAGATGCGCGGCGCGGCGGGACACGGCGGGCAGTTGTGAACCCACTGATACGAAGAGGCCAACTGCACAACCCCGCGGGCGTTGGTGCCGTCGGCGTCAAACAGGACGCGCTGAACATAAGCGGGAAGCCGATCGCTGGCCCCTTTCAAAGTAAAGACGCGTACTTTCACGCAACCTGACTCGATTGGATTCGCAGCACTGCCCGCAGAGTCGGGAACGAAGACACTCCAAACCCCGAAGCTGTCGCGCGTCATCACGTGGCGAGACTGGTCCCAGCCGTTGAAGTCGCCAATGAGTGAAAGCCCATTCGCATTCGGTGCCCATTCCCGGTACCAAACTCCGTTGACGCCATTGTGATTGCCCGCGTTGAAGCCGAATCGACGGTGGCCCAGCGCAAAATCGGCTAGCGAGCACTGCTCTTGGGCGATGATCTCCGCTCGAACCTGCTTATACCGGGCGTACCGATGGCGAAGGCTGTCCGCATACGGTGTCAGCCAAGAGTCGTGGGCGATAAGACCCGTTCCGTCGGGCGGATGCTGCATGGCAATCACTGTACCCGCCGCGGCAAGGGAAGCGGCAGATGCCAAGAAATCGTTTCGAGCGCGATTGACTTTCAAACAGATGTATGAAACACTTGTTGGGTGAAGAAAAGCGATAAACGCCCGCTGCGAAGTGTGCTCGCCTCCGCTCCTGCTCCGACGGCGGCAACAAATGTTTCCGCGCTCGCCAGCCAACGCGGCGGCGAAGACGCCTCGGCGCTGAAGTCTGCTTCCGCCTCCATACGTGTCGAGCGGGCATCGGCGTTAAATAAAAGTAGTGCAAGGCGGGTCATGGAGAAGCGTTCAGCTGAGCTCCGCGTATCGGGGCTCAGCGCGGCCGCGCGAATCGCTGAGTTTGATCCGACTATCGGAATACCCACAACGCGCCAGCGGCTGATCGAGGCCGCGGGCGAGGCGTTCGCGCAGAAGGGCTTTCGCAACGTAACTGTTCGTGAGATCTGCGCGAGAGCGGGGGCAAACGTGGCTGCGATCAATTATCATTTTGGTGATAAGAATGGGCTATACGCCGCGGTGATCGATTATTCGCTTGAACTAGGCCGACTTCAATATCCGATTGATAACAACACAACTGCTGATCCGTCTGCCCAGCTGCGCAACTTCATCACGCAGCTGCTATCAAAGATGCTCGATGACGGTCGGCCTTCATGGCACGGGCGACTGATGACACGGGAGATGGTCGAGCCCACGCACGCTTTGGAGTCTCTCGTGAAGTTTGCGATACATCCAAACTACTCAGTTCTCGTGGGCATCGTAACTGAGTTGTTGAACGAAACACAAATAAACTTTCAGGCGGAAGTCCCGATGAGCGTCTCGAGGGATGCAGTGATCGAGGGCATCGACACGCCCGCTGCGTCTGCCGTGAAAGGATTGTCTTTTGAGCACGTACCAGAACGGGTGCGGCGGGTTTGCAACAGCATTATTGGTCAGTGCCTTATGTATAAGCACTGTGAGCCGGTGATACGCATCTTGAGCCTCTCGCCGCTCGCCGCGGTGCGGGTTCAGCCGCAATCGCGGCGGCACACCGCCGAGCGGCACGCCATTGTAATCTCATTGGCGGAGCACATCGCCGCGTTTTCGCTGGCAGCCATTCGTGGGCTCCGGCGAGAGTTAGAGGAGCAAGCCCTTGGCGAGCCGCGTTCCATCGGCACAGCTCACCCGCCCCAAGCAATGATGGGAGCTGTGCGATGAACTTGCTTGCGCTTAAGATGTTGCTGCGCGACCGCGCTAAATATCTCGGCATCGTCATGGGAGTTACATTGGCGAGTATGGTGATCACCCAGCAGGGTTCGATTTTTGTTGGGCTCATGACCCGCACCTTCGCTCTCATTACTGATTGCGGGGGCCCTGACATCTGGGTGATGGACCCTAAGGTTCAGTTTATTGACGACACCAAGCCGATGCAGTCAACCGCGCTCAATCGCGTGCGCGGCGTCCAAGGAGTGGCGTTCGCCGCGCCGATGTATAAGGGTCTACTTCGGGTACGGCTTGACAACGGCGAGTTTCAAAACTGCAGCATAATCGGATTAGACGATTCAACGTTAACCGGCGGTCCGCCCGCTATGCTGGAGGGAAAGGTCGAAGATTTGCGCCGCGCCGACGCGGTGATTGTTGACGCGATAGGCGCGGCCACGCGTCTGGCCAAGCCTTCGCCCCTTCCCGGCGGGCCGCGCGTGCCCCTCAGGGTCGGGGACACCATGGAGTTAAATGATAAACGAGGCGTGGTCGTTGGAATCTCGCAGAACACTCGCAGCTTTCAGAGCCAGCCGATCATCTACACCACCTTCAGCCGCGCGGTGCAATACGCCCCACGCGAACGCAAGCAGCTTACGTTCATTCTGGTGAACTCCGCAGCGGGCGAGAACTCTGCGGCTCTCTGCGAGCGCATCAGCGCACAGACCGGGCTGGCGGCTTACACGCAGTCTGAGTTTAAGTGGAAGACCGTGATGTACTTTGTCAACAATACAGGTATTCCAATTAACTTTGGTATCGCGGTGGCACTGGGGTTTATCATCGGGGCGGTGATCACCGGCTTCATGTTTTTCTCGTTCACCCTCGATAACTTACGTTACCTCGGCACGCTCAAGGCGATGGGTGCACGAGACGCGACGCTGATGCGGATGATCCTGCTGCAAGCCGTCAGCGTCGCGGTGGTCGGCTATGGGCTGGGAATAGGCGGGGCTTCGTGGTTCGGCTACGCGATGCGCAATACTCCCTTGGCTTTTCGGCTCACCTGGCAACTCTTGGCCGTCGCGGGGTGCGCGGTAGTCATCATCTGCATGCTCGCCGCGATGCTGAGCTTGTGGAAAGTCATGAAGCTGGAACCGGCAATTGTCTTTAGGGGATGATCCGACTTGTCCGAATTGGTTTGGACTTGAATCTGTGAGGAGAGGTGCAAACAACCTCAAGGTTTAGGCTTGACTGAGTGAACATCGTTCGGTAAACTAACAGCTTTAAATCGTTGAACGATGCTTAGTAATTCAATGTACGCACAGTTTAAGAATGTTATCCGAACAAAGAAGAGATCGACAGCGGAATGACCCCCGGGATAAGATCCTTGCCGCGGCGAGGAAGCTGTTTCTCGCCGAGGGGTTTGAGTTGGTTTCGATACGAATAATTGCCACCGCCATCGAATACCCCCGCCAGCCGGGGGTTGAGGTCACAGCCGTGAAGGCCGGCATCGAATCGTCCACTCAGTACATTGCTAGAACGAGCGCCGATTTTGAGCAGGTGACCAGAAACTACATCCTCAAGAGCACAGGCATATTAATTAATTTTGGCATCGCCATTGGCTTGGGATTTGTCGTCGGTTTGCTTATCGCCGGCCAGACATTTTTAAACTTCACGCTCGACAACCTGCGCTATTACGCCACACTAAAGGCACTGGCGACCCCCGCGAGCACGCTCGTTAAGATGGTGCTTGTGCAGGTGCTCAGCGTAACGTGGATAAGTTTCGGATTGGGCGTGGGGATCGTCGCGTTGACGGGGATGGCACTCGCCAAGAGCGACTTGGCGTTCCTGATGCGATGGGAGATTCTGGCGATGACAGGCGGGGCGATGCTGGTGGTGGGACTGTTCGCGGCACTCATAAGTCTGGCCAAGGTGCTGAGGCTAGAGCCCGCCGTCGTGTTTAGGGGGGGTTAGCCTGGCGCGGACCAAGACCCGCGACGCATCGTGCGGGCGGCCCAAAGTTATGGTAGAAGTCCTTCGTTTTGGTGTTTGAGAATCGCATATTTTTTTATGGTCACCTTGCCCAACAGTCCAATGCCAGCGAACATAACCCCGGCGGGTGTGCGCCCCGTCGCCGTCTACTGCCGCGGCGTGACTAAGACTTATGGGAGCGGGAACTCAGCAGTGAAAGCGCTCCGCGGGGTCGATCTGGACATCTACAGTGGCGAGTTACTTATGCTCGTTGGGCCATCGGGCTGCGGCAAGACCACGCTAATTTCGGTAATCGCGGCGGTCCTCGACCGCGACGGCGGCGAGTGCACCGTTCTAGGCGAAGACCTTGCGAAGATGCGGTCGGATGCCAAGACCCGCTTCCGAGGGAAGAACGTTGGATTTGTCTTCCAAGCCTTCAACTTAATTCCAACGCTCTCTATCGCGGAGAATGTAAGTGTTCCGCTGCTGATCAACGGGTTCCCACGGCAGAAGGCGTTGGCCGACGCCAAGGTAATGCTTACACAGGTGGGACTGGGCGAACGCGTAAATGATTTTCCCAGCCGGCTCTCGGGCGGTCAGCAACAACGGGTCGCCATCGCTCGCGCCCTCGTCCACCGCCCCCGCTTGCTGGTTTGCGATGAACCCACCAGCGCGCTCGACCATGTGACAGGACAGAAAGTAATGGAACTACTCCGTAGCGTCGCCAGCGCGAACGAACTGTCTCTGGTGGTTGTAACCCACGACCAGCGAATCTTTGAGTTTGCCGATCGCATCGCCGAGATGGACGATGGGAGCATCGTGCGAATCGCAACCGGAAAAGGGCGCATCACCGCGGAACATCAAGCCACAAGCCCATTAGCATAATTCTATTACGTCAGCCCGTTACGAACGCCTTCGCCTCACCGAGAATGCCATGATCCGAACCTTCCTCATACCGCTCTTGGCCATCGTTGGCATGATCTTTGCCGCGTACACCGTGGTTCAAGGGGCCAAACCACCGATTCCGCAACCACCGGTGATCGAGCCCCCCCGATCTCCTTACGACCGCTTCGTTGCTGGATCAGGTCTGATCGAGGCGAGCAGTCAGAACATCGGCATCGGTTCACCCGTGGGGGCCGTAGTGATGCGCGTGTTTGTTACAGTCGGCGACGCGGTGAAGGCGGGCGATCCGCTGTTCGCGTTGGAAGACGTTCAAGAGCGTGCACAGTTAGGCGTACGCGAGGCAGCCCTGGACGTCGCCAAGCAGAAACTCGTGAAGTTAAATGCAGGCACAAGGCCCGAAGTGCTTCCCCCCGCGCGGGCGAGAATCGTCGAAGCTCAGGCGACGCTTGAAGATATGAGCTCGCAACTGGCGATGTTTGAGAAAGTAAACGATGCCCGCGCTGTCAGCGCGGACGATCTCTCCCGCCGGCGATTCGCGGTTGAAACCGCGAAAGCTCGCCTCGTCGCATCGCAATCTGACCTCGCCTTGCTTGAAGCTGGCACGTGGGCGCCGGACCTCTCGGTCGCTCAGGCTGAAATCAATCACGAAGCCGCTCAAGTGGCGCAGGCCAAATCGGAAATCGAGCGTCGAATAGTAAAAGCGCCCGTCGAGGGCCGCGTGTTGCAGGTCAATATTCGTGCGGGTGAGTTCGCCTCCGCCGGCGCACTTACGACGCCACTCATGCTTATGGGAACCGTGAATCCGCTGCACGTAAGAGCCGACATTGATGAGCACGAAGCGTGGCGCGTGACCAAAGGCGCTGGCGCGACAGCGTTTATCAAGGGAAACAAGGATATTACCTTCCCGCTTACATTTGTACGATTTGAGCCCTATGTGTTGCCCAAACGAAGCCTTACCGGCGACACCCAGGAGCGTGTCGATACTCGCGTGCTGCAAGTCATCTACGCCTTTGATCCCGCTCAACTTTTAGTCTTTGTTGGGCAGCAAGTGGATGTTTACATAAATTCTCCCGCCGACGATGTTTCAGCTCCAACGTTAAATGGTGGAGGCAAGCCTGATGCCGCTCCAAAGTCTTAAGATTAGCGAATCTCGTCGGTTCACTTCTATTAGCTCAGCGCAGCTATCCTAGCTTAAGCCAAGGTACCTGACGTAACTTAGGCCAACACAGCTATCGTAACTTATCACAAGGCAGCTATCGTAACTTAGGTCAAGGCAACTATCGTAACTCCGTTTCATCGCCCGCCTCCGTTGAGTCTCACCCATTTAGCTCTACCGCTCCCTCCCGTATTCGATCACAAGCCCACACATCATCGATACTTCGCGGTGAGTGTTCTTCCGCCGATATCTCTCATTGCATCAACTTATCCTGACCCGAGCGAACCCATGAATCAAGACCCATCACGCGCTTCTTCCTCTAACTCACGTTCTGCACTTCTCCTTCCTACCCAGCGCGCACCAAACCTTTGGCCCAGCCTCGTCGTTGCGCTCTGCGGAATCGCGGCGATTCAGCCTGGTTGCTCGGTCGGCCCCGACTTTAAGGGTGCGCCGGATCAGAAACTCAATGCTGGCTTTTCCGCGTTGTCGGGGTCTGACGTTACCCAGGCGAACGCGGCGATTCTTCCCTCAGCGGTAACTTCGCTTACTCCTGGCGGTGTGGCACAATGGTGGAAGCAACTGAACGATCCACTTCTGGATAGCCTCATCCAACGAGCGATCAGGGGTAACTTGGATTTACGTCTGTCGCGGGCCCGAATCCGCGAAGCGCGCGCGCTTCGAGGCGTAGAGAAGTCGGCCCTCTTCCCCACCATCGACGCGAATGGGCGTGCCACCCGCGAACGCAGAAGCGAAAATATTAACGATGGCTTTGGGAGTCCTTCTGATAGCAACAGCCTGTTCGATGCTGGCTTGGATGCCTCTTGGGAAGTTGATGTCTTCGGGGGCATCCGTCGAGCCGTTGCGGCGGCGGATGCCGACCTGGCCGCGGCCTTCGAGGATGAGCGCGACATTACCGTAACATTAGTTTCAGAAGTAGCGAGAAACTACGTCGACCTTCGCGGTTTTCAGCAACGGATCGATCTTAATAATCAGACCGTTAAGGCCCAGCAGGAGACGCTCGACCTCACCAAGTCGTTGGCCCGAGCGGGAATTTCATCTGATCTCCAGGTCCAGCAATCTGCCTCAATCCTCGCCTCGCGTCAGAGCCAACTCCCACCGCTTTACGTAGGCCAGCGAGCCGCTGCGTACCGCCTCGCGGTTCTCCTTGGCGAGCAACCGGGCGCGTTATTAACTGAACTTGCAACTCCCGCACCGATTCCGGCCAGCCCTAAGGCAATTCCCATCGGCTTGCCGAGCGATTTGCTCCGCCGTCGCCCCGATATTCGTCGCAGTGAAAGACGCATCGCCGCGGCGACGGCCCGGGTCGGCGTAGCGACTGCGGACCTCTTCCCACGATTCTCAATCACCGGTTCCTTCGGCTTGCAGAGTGAGCAGAGCAATACTTTCTTTGATATGAACAGCCGGTATTGGAACGTCGGCCCTTCGGTGCGTTGGAATGTGTTCGACGGAAAAAAAATCCGCAGCCAAATCAACGCTGCCAATGCACGCGAAGAAGCCGCGGTCACGGAGTACGAGCGTTCGATCCTTCTGGCGCTCGAAGATGTTGAGAACTCGCTGACATCGTTTATTCAAGAGCAAGCTCGTTGGCGGTCGCTGTTTGAAGCCTCCGACGCCTCACAGCGCGCCCTCGCACTTGCTACGGAGCGCTACCGGAGCGGGATTGGCGACTTCCTCAACGTACTCGACGCCCAGCGGGAACTTTACGAACTGCAGGATCAACAGGTACAGAGTGATATAAGCGTAACTCGGAGCCTCATAAGCGTCTACAAGTCGCTTGGCGGCGGGTGGGACGAACAGCCAGTTTCGACGGAGGCCGCGCCCGGCACCCCGTTGGTACCAGATGCCCCAACCGAAGCGGTAGCTCCCACGGAGCGGCAATAAGTAAAGTTCAAATACGTCTGCTCGCACTGACATGACCCCGGCTCGCTGAGGGAAACATATTCTGCCAACTCGCCCGTGC
>Ga0209181_10007822_pt1 | contig 14520 bp, 21 predicted proteins | sample MAT05_FD_187208 | JGI IMG/M metagenome (GOLD analysis project Ga0209181, IMG submission 187208) | Freshwater microbial communities from Lake Fryxell liftoff mats and glacier meltwater in Antarctica - MAT-05 (SPAdes) (version 2) | ecosystem: Environmental > Aquatic > Freshwater > Ice > Liftoff... | reverse complement strand
AACAAAATCGCAGCCAATTACCACCCCTGGTAATTGGCACATCCTTACTTGCGATTTACAAACAAGAAGAGCCGTGTGAAGTCGGACCGCCGATGCGAGAGAGTTTCAAGCACGGTTCTGTGGGAACCTGGGGGTGAGATTCCCCTGCGTGACCCGATTATGCGTAAATTTATGACACGACACATTTACATAATATTGACAGTTATTTTGACCGCTTGTGGGACAACTCCAACTGACAAAAAAAATGCGGAAATTAAATCAAACAAAGTTGACACAACGACAAGTTTACAATCCTCTGTATCGCAAGACAACAATCAATTAGAAGACACAACCGACTACAATAATGCTACTTATTTTGTAGTAGTTGCCGACACAGGCATAGACTATTCTATACTTCACAAAAAAATGTTTGACCTAAACAAAAAACTAAATATTTCAATTGACACAATGGGGCGGTTTTATAACAAGACCAAAAATCTTATCGCTTTGCCCGACAATGACGAAGATGAAATTTATGCTGGCGACTATTTTCCAAGACGTTTCCCATCAGACAATTTAAGTTTAGAATATTTAGACTTTTACCAAAGACAAGCGGGAGAAAAGACCATCGCATTGGTGACGGGAATTTACGAAACAGAAAAAAGTGCCGATAGTGCATTGACTATTTTACGAAATACGGAGAAAAAAGTATTTAAAATAAAAGCAGACATTTATGTGGGTTGTATGCATTGACAGAGGGTGCAATTCAAATTGTCGCTTCTTATTGTTACCTTGAGGTATGAATCAGAAAACGATGCTGGCTTTTACTGAAGAGGAATACGTGGCCTTAGCCCGCCAAAAATATCAAGACCTTAAAGCACTTAAAAGTAAGTCTACCGCATCGGCGGTCCGATTTCTACGAGTACGAAAAATCATTCGAAGAAATTTGGCAAGAGTTAGGTCGACAGGTCTTAGAGAAAAGTCTGAGCCAAGTGCCGGATGACCGACGTAAAAAAAAAAGATGAAAACCCGCTTTGGTATAGTTCAACGGGGCCGCCCGCGCGGTAGCTAATAGTGAACTCTTTAGCCAACATCCTAATGGCTTCGGTATAAGCCCATACCTACAGGAAAAACTCGTATTTCTTGGCCAGTTTGAGGTCTATAAACAGGCTGCTGAACTCGCTCAAACTATGCTCGGATTGCCCATCTGTCCCAGCCAAATTAACCGCTTAGCCAACTACTACGGAGCCGCTATTGCCCATGATTTAAACCAATCAGCCGGGGTAGAAGACGCTTTGGTTGAGCCATCAGGGGTCATGTATGCTCAAGCGGACGGGGCAATGCTGCTGACCGATGAAGGCTACAAGGAGGTCAAACTTGGGCGTATTTTTGCGGCAACCGCCCTCAAACAAAGCGTCGTTGAGGAGCGGGGTGGTCAAATTGAATCGTCTGTTTTTGTGGGTCATTTAGGGACAGCGGCTGAGTTTAGTATCAAATTCGAGACGCAGTTAGCGCCTTATATAGCCCTGGAGGAAGCCCTTGTTTTTATCAGCGATGGGTCTCCCTGGCTTCGGCTGATGATGGAGAAAGCGTGTCCCAAGGCTACACTAATTTTGGATATGTACCATGCTTTGTCGTACATTGGTCAAGTAAGTAGCGCAGCTTTTGGCCTAGGCAAGGCTGGTAGTGATTGGTTTACAGAGCAACGTAAGCTACTGTTAGATAGTCGTTTAGACGCAGTTTTGAGCCATATCAAAGAGGTTCGTATTGGGGTTGAGTTACGGGATTCGGTGTGTTCGTATTTGGAATCGAATCGGGATCGAATGGACTATAAGCAATACCAGGAGCGTGGCTTATTGATTGGGTCAGGGGCGATTGAATCGGCTCACCGAACGGTCATGCAAAGGCGGTTGAAACGGTCGGGGCAACGGTCGAGTATTCTGGGGGCGCAACAAGTTTTAAACTTAAGGGTGTGCTTGATGAGTGGTCGCTGGCGGTTAGTACGTGAGCGCATAGAACCGAACACCTGCATTGTGGATACATAGCGACAATTTGAGTTGCACCCAAACGAACGACCCTACATCCACCCTATTATTGCCCCGGATGGGCGTGGCCAGCTAACCGAATATCGTCCAAAGCACCATATCCATCAAACCGGATTATTCTGGGGTTTGAAACGGGTAAATGGCCGGGATTACTTTATGAAATGGCAGGGCGATTACTGGAAGCGGATTTCGGCCAAAATCATAGAAAAAAAGGGGTATCAGGTTGCCTGGCAAACCGTGTATAGCTTACTTGATTCAACGGGCAATACGACACTTGTAGAAACTCAAACCTGGCGGATGCAGGAAATTGACGGACAATTCATTGTAGATCTGGAATGGAAAGGGGCTGCCAAAACGGATGTAACAATGGGTAAATTCTACGTGGGTGGATTATTTGTGTGAATGCCCTGGACAAAGGGAATTGCCGGTGAAGTTACAAACGCTTCAGGGCAAAAGGATAAGCAGGCTGAAGCGCAGCGTTCCGAGTGGGTCGATGTGGGTATGCAAATCAAGGACCGTTCTGACTGGGCGCACTTTACCGTCTTTGACCATCCTGGAAACAAGGCATTTCCAACCCCCTGGCGAGTCGATGGAGAATTAGGGATTGGGCCTTCCCGTCAGATAACGGGTGATTGGAAAATCTTAAAGGGTAAAACTGAGATTATCAGGTATCGACTGCTCATCTATTGTGGTCCTTTTAATGTAGCAGAAACAAATCAAGCTTTTCAAGTCTTTAAAACCATGTATTGAATTAGTTCTTGTCCAAATCTGATAAAGATTGTCAGTTTGCTTCTAAAACAACAACCTTGTAGAATCATATTCGCGATCTTTCTGTACTGATAATATTTAGTGTTAAAATCAGCACAATTTTGCAAGTGGCACTTGCAAAATTAAATAGGGCTGCCCGTAAGGTGAAGACACGCATGAAGAGAGGGACAGGTATGGAAGGCATTCTGCTACAGGGATAAGAATACATTTTGATGTTCCCAAATGGATCAATCCATGTGTGTTTTTGTTAATTTCGCGAACAAATAAATCGTACCCTGCTATGGTTGCTTCCCAACGACTGTCTACTGCTCAACTGGCTTTGCTGGAGATGTTTAGCTTTGAAATGAGCGAAGCCGAGGTGTTGGCCATGCGCCAAACGCTCATGCAGCACTTCCGGCAGCGACTTGAAGACGAGGTTGATCAGGTCATGCAGCAAAAAGGGCTGACCACCACACAACTCGAAGCCCAAATGAAGTTCGATAACCGCACCGATCGGCTGGGCCAAATCAGGAGTCCTCAGTGAAAGTCGTGATTGATACCAATGGCCTGCTACAGTCGGTACCCAGAAATGGCACCTACCGCTGGCTCTATGATGCGTTTGCTGCCGGGCAGTTCACTTGGGTCGTCAGTAACGAAATTATCCTCGAATACGCCGAGATGACAGCGTACTTTTTCAGTCCTGTCGCGGCCGAGTTGGTCACCTCGCTTCTACTGGCTGCACCTAATCACATTCGGAAGGAGTCTTATTTTCGATTCGGGCAGGTCAAAGATGACCCCGACGATAACAAGTTTGTGGACTGTGCCATTGCCGCCGGTGCCGACTGGCTGGTATCCGACGACCGCCATATTCTAAATCTGCTCCGCGAACAGATCGATTTCCTCCGGTCCCGATCTGTTAATTTGCTGACTTTAACCAAATTCCAAGAAGGTAAGCCTTCAGGGAGTAGGGCGTATGCGTCGTCACAGTTAAGCCTGAGTGCAGCTTTTCGGGGCGTTCACTGTACTGAGACAAACACTAAATTTTTTCAGTAAGCTGTGTTCGGTAAATCAGCTTTTTTTTAGTCCATATCCAAGTTCCCATTAATCTTCAGAGTCTCACCCGTGATTTATTCTGCGTTGATCGAAGCCATAAACAGGATAATTTACGCCACCTGATCGGGAGTACCTTCGCGTTTCAGAAGAATTGATGGCTCTACGCCTGCCTGAACCTTAGGCTTGGCAAAACGGTCATGAAAAAAGGTGAGGATAACGCCTGGGGAGACGGCATTGACTGTGGTTCTGATGCTGTGGGGGCCAGTTCTTTCATCAGGTTTTTACTTAGATACATTTCTCAATACTCGCCTAATATAGATCAGGCAACCCGAACTCCTAAAAGACCATGGGTTAGATAGCGGGTATCGATCAGCTCGCTCCGCACCGGTACGGGTCAGCTGCCGTTCGGGTCTTTGCCTGTATAAATCGTCATAATATTGTCCTGCTCGATCCGAACATGGCCCTCGCTTCGTAATCTATCCTGTATAACCTGTTCGCCGATGAATTGCAGGATGGCTATCCGCTGCGATAAAGGCGTTTTCGTTTGGGCTTCCCAATACCGGGGTTCCGGGATGCCGATAATGACAATAGCGGGGGGCATGGCAAATTCGTACCACACGTCAAACGTAGTGTCCTGACTTACATAGTGAATCGTACCGCTGCGTCCGCCCTCGGAGTAGCTCACTTGCGGAGTGGTTTCAGCCTTCAGTTTATCGGTTGACTGGGTAGATTTCTTCATGATTATTCGTTTGTTTACGTACGTATGATTGACAGAAAAACCGGCAGTATCACCCTGTCCGAGACGCTGAAAATAAGGGCAGGAGATAATGTTGACGCTATCATATTATTAGTTACTTCTAATAATCAGGCAATTAAAGATATGAAAAACGGCTGGAAATGGCTGACCGCTAAGAACCTGCGGGTGAACGAACAGTATTACATCCTGTCGTTTGGTTTCCAGGCTGACGCACTCAAACAAATCCAGTTGATTGTCTCGAAAGACCGTTTCGATTTGACAGAAAACTGGGATGACTGGTCAGAGACCAACGAACTTAAACTCCTGACTGACCTGCGCATCTGGGTAATCAACGAACTCGGGCGCGAAGGCACTTTCGACTGGGGAAACGTACGGGCGGCTTATGACCGAAAAGCGGGCAGTAGTTCGATAACCATAACTTACAACTAACTTATTTCCAGCTATTTCAGATCGAGAATCCAGCCGGTTACCGCCAGGAATTCACCCGCAACTGAACTAACCCCGCTTGTAGCGTCGGCCTGATTGGTCGATGCGTTCAGCCTGACGGTGCAGTCGAGCAGACCGGGATACTTACGCATTACCAACTCAACGGTCGAGTTACTTAACCAGCGTACTTGCCAGGCCGACCAGACATCGGCGCTTAGATCGAACAAGAAGGCGTTATCACTGACCCGGATCAGGTAAGGCTGGTCGATCCAGTGGCTCATACTGATCTCGTAACTGCTAAAACTCACTTTATAGTCACGGTTGGGCGAAAACAGGTCTTCGGACATATCAGGGGCGGTCTTTTTAACCATTCGTGCCGGGGAGAATCAAAGCGAGTTCTTCGACCAGAGGTAGCCAATGATAAACGATAGAATGAAGCCAATCGGGCCGAAAACAAAGATGCTGGTCATGCTGGCTTCCACTCCTCTGTCGTGACCATTCGACGAGAATTTACCAATAAGAAAATAGCTCAGGAAGGCAACGATGATATAGCCGGCAATACCGGTGAGAAGTCCAATGCCAATGTGTTTCATGGTTTTTTTATATACTGGTGAGTATATGCGAGTTGCACGTCTACAAATTAGTCGTCCAGTTTAACGCGTTGTCCTTCGTGGTAAGAATGGGTTTTATCGGCGGCATCGCGGTCGGCTTCGTTATCGACAAGGGCAAAGGAACCTGTCTCCGCTCCGCTCAAAATTTTGCCATCATAATAGACCCGTTTCGCGTCTTTTGCGTAGCCAGATTTAAGAACCGTAAAGGAAAGTAAGTCAGCATTTTTTATGAATTTATCCCCATAAAAAATGGTGTGATTATCCTGAGCGTATCCATCAGTCAAGAGCCTGAACGAAGCTTTATCTGCTTCTTTGATTAGCTTTTCCTCAAAATAAACATGGGTACTGTCGGTGCTATAATCGATGATGTATTCATCCCATTTTTTAAACGAGACCGGATCGGCGGCTTCGAGCGGCTTTCCCTGATAGTAGGCGTGGTTTTTGTCAGTTGCGTAATACATCAGGCCAACGACAGTAAATGATCCCGGATCAGCCGCCTTAATCACACGAATACCCGGAGTAGCTGGCCCGTCAGAAATGGTCCATGAATAATAAACGTTCCGGCTATCTTTTGAGTGGTTATGGCTTAAAACTTCAAATGAGCTGCCTTCACTATTGGGAATCGGCTTTTGAAAAAAATAGCCGACTTTCCTGTCTTTAGCAAACATATAATCGAGCGGTTCGAACGAAGCGACATCGTTCACGGCAAAGCCTGTTCCCTGGTAATAAGCGCGGGATTTATCTTTGGCATATTTATCGTTGAACACTACAAATGAACCGGCATCCGCGTTAGAAACCTGATTGATTTTGTCCTTCCGTCTTGTATTGAATAGTTGAAAGTCCAAGTAATTATCGCAGAAGAAAACGGAAACATGATCCGTCGCATAATGGTCATCGAAGGCCTCAAATCCGGCTCCGGCTGCACCTGTAATGGGTATGCCCCGGTAATAGCCCTGATTTTTATCTTTAGCGAACACATCGTTTAGAGTCTCAAACGTATCGTAATCGGCCGACCGCATCCGATAATCTTTAAAAAACACGGAGCCATTTTTTGTTTCGTAGCCTGATTTCTTACAGGCTGACAGAATGCCTAATCCCAGAATGGAAAGCAGAATGTGAATTAGTTTCATGGTGGTTGTGACGTTAATTTGTGGCGATGTAGCGTATCAATAGCAGGAGTAGCAGTACGAGCAGTAAGGCCACAATTTTTGTCCATTGATAGGAAAGCAGATTTAGCCCGATCAACACGAGCAATAGGAATACACCTAATCCCTTTAGGGTTGTTTCCATCGCTCCTCCTCCGGCGTCATTACCTGAGTTTGCTTTTTGCAGGAGCGACCAGAGCACAAAAGCCCCGTAAACACTAATGAGTATCCAATTGAGAATGGTGATAATTTTGAAGGTGGACATGGAAAATGTCTGTTTTTAAGGTTTAGATGGGTTTGGGCTTTCCTACTTATACCGATAAACTTCCTTGTTGTAGGCCAGTCGTTTTACATTTTTTAAAACTCTCTTCATGTATGCCTTCCAGAATGTCCTGGCAAATAGCCAGTTTAACGGATATAGCAAGGCAATATCAGAATGGAGCGTATAAGTGTATTCAATTACTATCTCATTTTGCTTAATTTCACTTGTTTGCCATTCTCCTACAAATTTTGAAAACCCCAACATCCACGACTGAAATTCGCCCACTTCAATCTTCCAATATTCGTTCTCAATTCTGTCAATAACTGTATCAACGGAAGCAAAACCGCCTTTTTGTGTCAACGATTTGCCTGCGTAAACTCTTTTGCTAAACCCAGGTTGTCCCCAATTTTCGTCATCTGTGCAATGAGTCACTTTTGGCATAATAATATAACCCGTGTGAACCTTCGACACATCACATAGCATAGGTGTCTTAAAAGCCCGTTCCAAAGAGCAATTGTAGGTCGTAGTTACTGTAACTTTGGTTTCCATGTTTTGACGTGATTACTGGGATAGTACGGACAGGGCAATGAGCGGTGGCATTCCGGTAGTGGGTTACTGCTGAAGGAGACCACCCGACGGACAGATCAAGGCTACCCTTAGCTTGTTTTCCAGGCAAAGCCGGTTGTCCGGCAAGCCCAGTGCTCGTTGAGTTCTGAGAATATTTCATCCATCCATTCCGGGTCCTGTGTGGCCTGCCAACCCATGTACCCTTTTGCTATCATAAACGTATCCAGCACAAACTGGAGGGTATCTTCATTGGCGTATTCGAACCCGGCAGCCGTATCGGATCGAAAGACAGACAGGTAGACCTCCCCGGTTTTAGTCACGTACAGGATATGAGAGTCCTGGGTGTCATCGACGCTGCCCACAAGCTGAATGAGCTGGTCGAGGGTGGGGTTGTAGTTAAGGTTCATACATATATCAGATTTTTGAGGAAGATACCTATTCTAAAAATACTGACTAAAACCAAACCCCAAAGTAGGCCATTGAGGAAAAAAACGGCTATAGTGCCGAAAAAAGAAAAAGCACCTACTTTCTCACTATCGACTGGAAATGACATCAGGAATTCAGCGACTTTCTGCCAGGGCTTGGGCATTCCGAAATAAACCATAAATGGAAATGTGGCCATCAATACCAGCGTATAGAAAAAGCCAAAAGCGGCCACCTGAAAAATGAATCGGAGAAACATAGCGGGGATTTTATAGGTGTGTTCCGGCAAAACGAGGCACGAGTACGATCAACTCTTTTTAGTAAGTTCCTGATTATCCCGGGTGTTTTTTTGCACGGCAATCGCCCCGAATATGCCCAATAGAAAGGCAAATGCGTAGAAGCCTTTTTCGCTGGGCAACAGGGTTGCATTCCACAAACCAATTGTTAAAAGTGCAATGGACAGGATGGTGGCGAACCAACAGATTCCGTAGTAAATATCGGTCACGGGAAACCCGTCTATTCGGTCGCGTACACTCTTTTGTACCGATACCACCGCGAAAATGCCAAACATAAGTACAGTAAAGTAGAACCCTTTCTCGTTGAGCAGGATGTTGGAACGCCAAAGCCCGATTAAGTAGCCCAACATACCGGCTGCAAGTGCAACCCACGATGCGCCCACAAAGGCGGCTGATGGTTTCTGATTCATAATATTGTTGGAAATGATTGATAAGTGATTGATGTGGCCGAAGCCTATTTTCTATCCCTGATTAAACAACGCACCTGCTGATGCAGATCATTCAGTTCTTTCTGCTGCTCAATGAGGTACAGAGTGAGTTCTTCAATCTTTTCGAGAAGTTTGACGTTTATTTGCCCCACGTTCAGACCATCTCTCATTACTTCTTCTGTAGAGGGTACACCCGGCAAGTGACGGTTAGTTTTTACGTATGACTCGACGGATTCGAGCGGTGCCAGCTGGTAATCCGGGGCAAACACGTAGTCGGCCCAGTCGGCAGACCGGCTCACGGTCAATTGCACCAGAGCCGCGTCGATACGGGGTTTGTACAGCCCCACCCGGCCCTGCTCATCCACACTCAGAAAACGGTCGGCACTTCCGCTTGCCGGAGCCGCGCTATTCAGATGGGCCAGTCGTAAACCGATTAGGCCCGGTTCGGATGCAGTCAACGCCAGGAACTCGGTATCATCGGCCTGCAACTGTACCCGGCTGGAAAACTTCAACGCGCCCTGATTACGGATGTTGATCGTGCCCCGCACATCCAGCGGAAACACCGGGGCGGTCAGGCCGATGCCGACGTTAGTTTTGAGAATGGTATCGCCCAGCACGATGGCATTGCTGATACCCACGCGGGCATTGGTACCGATGGCGGCTGCGTTGGTAAGGGCTGTTTTACCCGGCATGACATCGGCCTTGTTACCCAGAAACGTGTTGCCCGAGCCAAAATAATTGGTCAAACCAGCCTTAGAGCCTACAGACAGGTTACCCGATGCCATTGAATAGCACGCTGCTGAATCGCCGATGGCAACTCCGTTGTGGCCCGTTAAGTTGTTAAAACCCGCCGTAACACCGATCGCTACATTGGAGTAGCCGCTCGTATTCTGAAAACCCGACTGATGCCCCATAAACGAGTTGGACGAACCCGATGTGTTTTTAAAGCCCGCCTGATACCCCGTAAAGGTATTGGAACTACCCATTATGTTGTTGTAGCCCGCCGAAGTGCCTACGAAGGCATTGGAATGACCACCTGTATTGCTGAAACCCGCATGCGCCCCCATGAAGGCATTCCGGTAGCCACTGCTGTTCCAATAGCCCGTATACGGTCCCATAAACGCATTCGTATGACCACTGCTGTTCCAGTAACCGGCATAAGGCCCCATAAATGCGTTGTGACTGGCTACGGTATTGTTGAAGCCGGCGTTAGGCCCTACGAAAGCGTTGTAATTTCCCGTCGTGTTGTGGTAGCCAGCCGAGCTTCCCATGAAGGCATTGTGATTACCCGTCGTGTTGTCGTGTCCGGACCCGGTTCCCACAAACGAGTTAAATTCACCCGTTGTATTGCTATAGCCCGACCCAGACCCCAGGAAGGTGTTGTAATAACCTGTTGTACTGCTATAACCCGCCTGATTGCCCAAAAACGTATTATAATGGCCCGTCGTGTTACTATACCCCGACTCCGACCCAATAAAAATATTGTTTGAACCTGATGTCATCCCATCACCCGCAGAATACCCTATAAGTGTATTTTCTCTACCCGTTAGCTTCTCGTTGTGGCCCAAAGACATGCCACCTGCATTAGGACCTACAATCACGTTTTTAATACCCGGCCACTGACGAAAAGGCTCGGTAAAAATGATGTTCTGTTGCGCCCATAGCGAGAGCGGAAACAAGGTAATAAGGGGTACTAACAGAAGATATTTCATGGTTAAAAATGAAGAGAAAATGATGGTTGTAAACGGATAAGAGAAGGCCCTTCGCGGGTTGTTGTGTGCTGTAAAAGTGGGGGTTGAGACCCGGATCGTCAATAATTTCACTATGAGTAGCCCTGATTTGGCCCATGAGTCGTAGGCCCGTCACACTGAGTCGTTTTCGTCAACCGCGCCAAAGCGGACAGGTTGCTTCCGCCACCCATCTATTCAGCCCCTATGTTCAGGATTTCGTTAATCAGCCAGCGGCCATTTTGCCGCACCAGCCGGAACTCATACGAACCCAAAAGCGTCAATGCGACTGTGGCCCGGTTTTTCACAATGGTCACCTTATCAATCTTCAGGGACTTTAAGGAGGCCATTTGTGAGTCAACCTCCTGACTGAGCATCACCAGATCATACTCAAACCCGGTAGGCGGACCTTCGGACTGTGGACTTAGCCGAAAGCCCGCGTCACGCTCCTTGAAATACGTCCGCCATTCGCTGAGATAGGCATCGGTCAGCAGGTGACTGCTGTTGAGGTACGTCAGGTAACGCTCGCCGTTTTTGATGTTCACCGAATACGGTTTGCCCGGCAACTGATTGACCAACAGAATGTGGCTGACGGCCTGAAAATGGACTTTATACCAATTCAGGAATGCCACAACCGTTTGGCGGGCCTGTTGAGATTCGCTGACAGGTAGGGTCACCAAACGGGGCGAAGCAACAAATTTGGGCCTTTGCTGAGTGTTCGGCACACCAGCGAGCATCGTTGCCCAGATGATAGCGATAGTAATACATTTCATGGGTTGCCTGGATTGAACGGTGGCCTTTATACGTCAAAAGGTAGGTCATAGTCTTTGATAATTACCTTTGAGCTACGAGTTTTTACGGCTACCCGCGCTTTCCCCGGCGAGCCGATAATCAGGTAGTTTTTAACGAACTGATCGTCGTGTACCAGCCAGGAATAATCGGTCAGCAGATAGTCGGCCACGCCCGCTTTGGTAGCCTGATACGCCCAGCGTTCGACCGCGTTCGGCTCGAAGTTGACGGTATGTCCCATATAAAGAACCTGAAGGCCGGGCAGCGATTGGTTGCCCAGTTCGGTGCAGGCTATGACAGTTATGGAAAGGGAAGAGCCGTCTTCGAGGTCTTTGACGGCCCATTCGTCGAGAATTGTTTTTTGATTTGCCATGATGGTATCGTTAGTTGATGAGTGGAGCTTGACCAATTAGCCGATAAGGCGGTTTGGAGGGCTGTATCAGTTTGTTTTGCCGCCGACTCAACAGGAGCAAACAAACCGTGGCTACCAAACAAAAAAGGGTTGCCTGAATAGACCCTTCTGGTCCGAACGACCCGCCGGTAATCCACTCTGGCCCGTCAATTTTTGTGGTTAACAACGTCCGGCTTACTGCGTTACCAGATACGTTGGCTCCAAAAATGCCTGTTTCCGTGAAGTTCCAAGCAAAATGGATGGCAATAGGAAACCATAGACTGCGGGAGTAGATATAAGCGGACGCTAATAACAGCCCGGCTTGTATGGCAAGCCCCAACGCAGCAATCACGGAGCTATTGGGGTTGGCCAGGTGCAGGACACCAAAAATTAAGGCGGAAACAAGCAGAGCCACATAACTCCCCCACCGTTTCTCGATCAGCCGGAATACGATTCCCCGAACGATAACTTCCTCGAAAACAGCGACGGCAAACGCCCCCACCAACGAAGGAATGACAAAAAGAATGGGATTGAGGGTGATGACCCGGAAGCCACCAGCCAGATATATGACCAGAATCGTCAGAGATTGCAAAACCGCACCTAATGCAATTCCCGTTATGACCTGCCTCCCGATGCCCTTCAGCGATAATTCGGAGATGGCTCGTTTTTCGTAAAACCTGAACCAGATGATGTAACTACCAATTATCAGGACGGCGGCAACAAGACCATTAATCAAATTCTTTGAGTCCTTGTCAAGCGAAGTTAACTGGAGAAGTTGTAATACGATTACCTGACCGAGCGCCACGATGCCACAACAAACAATAATACTAATCACTATTTGTGTTACCGGAAAGCGTAAAATCCGGTTGCTACTACGTTTTTTTTCCATGTAAATAATCTGGTTTTTAGGTATCTGAAAATCAATCTTTATCGAATTTTCCGAACAGGTGCTGGAATTTTCCGGTTGCCAGTTCCCGGTCGAATGCTTCGCCGACACGCCTGACCATCACACTGTCATCACATTGCCAGGTCAGCTTATCATCCCGTTTGTTGACGTAGAGCGTTTGCGGGGTGCCGGTTATCGTGAACTCGGTGATGATCTGCTCCTCCGTCTCTCTGGTTTTGAGGTCGCTCAGTTGGTACTGTTGCCCAATACAGGCCATGAATGGGGCAACTATGCCCGGCAGCACCGGTTTGAGTTCGTACCGCACCGGCTGATTAAGGCCAGGGTTCTGCACCCACCGCCCCTGCCAGTTGGGGAGCTGACTGAATGTATGAACGTTCAGCCGGTCCTTACCATCCCGATCAACAGTCCAGTCGAAATAGGTGGCAAACCAGGCGGGCGTGGCATCCCAAACAGAGAAAAAACGGGTAGCCGTACGGTCAAAGGGTACGGCATAGGGTTTATTGTTGAGAATGTCGATGCCCACAAGGGCATACTCTGAGACGTTGGTTGCCGGATTCCGCCGGTAGCCAATCAGCACAAGCTGCGTCTTCTGGGGCGACAACCCCACGACTGCCGACTCGAATGCGTTGAAGCCGTTTAATTGCTGGACTAAGGCAGCACTATTGTTATCGATTGGGTAGGTAGCAAACGTTTGAATGTCCAGCACCGTCCGCGTGTTGACCAGCAGATAGCGGCCCCCCGACAAAAACCTCGATGACTTCAAATAGTCGCCCAGATAAACCTCCTGCTGCTTTCCGGGCTGGCCGTTTTCGCTGTCGAGCCACTGGAATTTGGCAAAATCGCCTTCCTGTAGGTCAACTGGGGTTACCGTTACCCGCCCGTTCTCGTCGGTAATCAGATAGACACTGTGCGTAGCAACCAGCACGGCTGGCCGGGGCGCGTCTTTGAGAAACAGAGCCTGCCAGAAAAAGTTGACCGGCCCCCCCGCGGTGTCAACCGCAACGGCTTTACCGCTGTGATTGACACTGAAATAGGACGTACTGACTTTGCCGCCCGGCTTACCGCCCAGGCTATACCATGCCTGCGAGTCGGTTTGCTCAACAACGCACCGAATCGTTAGCGGGCCGCTGGTAACCTGGCTCTGCACCGGTTTTTGATTAGCCGTACTACAGCTTAAGAAGGCAAAGAAACCGGTCCATTTTAGCATAGCCTGAGGGTGAAACGAGATGAGAAACCTATTTTTCTCAGTGTTTAAGCACTTTCACCGTCTGGGTTTGGCCGGGCGTACTTACCTGCAACAGGTACAGGCCTGCTGGCTGCTGGTCTAGCCTCATGGGCTCCTGATGGTGGCTTCCCACCACCGGAACCTGCCGCTCAACCACGGTATGCCCCAGCGCATCTACTAACCTCAGGCGCACATACTCACCCCTGATCCCGGCAATGGAAACCGTGAATGATTCCGTGGCAGGGTTCGGAAAAGCTACTACGTTCAAACGTGCCTCCAAAGCTGCCGACGGAACACTGCGTCGCGCCATACTGATGGGCATACAGATAAGGTGTATATCAAACGGGCGGGTCACTTCAATCCCGTTCTGGCGGGCTTTAAGCGTTAGTGGCTGGGCATCAGTAGCGGTACGAAGACCAAAATCTACAAACTGGTTGGGGTTGGTTGTCCAGCCGGTAATGCCGATCGCCATGTACTCAATGAGGCTACCATTTCCCCCGCTCGTCTGGAACGCGAATGCCCCGCTCTGGCAGTTATACACAGGAGCTATTAGCTGCAATGCTCCAGCCACTGGCGGATCAACGGGAATAACCGGCCCTGCCGAACACAACGATTGTATATCAAACGGGCGGGTCACTTCGATCCCGTTCTGGCGGGCTTTAAGCGTTAGTGGCTGGGCATCAGTAGCGGTACGAAGACCAAAATCTACAAACTGGTTGGGGTTGGTTGTCCAGCCGGTAAT
>Ga0209181_10007821_pt1 | contig 14522 bp, 8 predicted proteins | sample MAT05_FD_187208 | JGI IMG/M metagenome (GOLD analysis project Ga0209181, IMG submission 187208) | Freshwater microbial communities from Lake Fryxell liftoff mats and glacier meltwater in Antarctica - MAT-05 (SPAdes) (version 2) | ecosystem: Environmental > Aquatic > Freshwater > Ice > Liftoff... | reverse complement strand
GTCGTCCGCCGAAATTCCGCAGCGGCGTAGAAGACGGTAGAAGCTCTCACGCTCCACGCCGGCGTGCGAGGCCGCTTTCGAGACGTCACCGCGGAAGCGGCGCATCACGGCCTCCAGGTAGCGTCGGTTCGTCTCCTCGCGCGAGGCATCCACGGCGTCGCGGTAGGAGAGCTGGGCGAGGTCCACGTCGCTGGCGCTCGTCAGCCGCAGCGGGCTCACGCTCTGCGCCTCGGGCGGCAGCGACTCGATCTGGATTTCGCTCGTCGTTTCGACGATGGCAGCCCTCTCGACGGCGCTCTTCAGCTCACGCACGTTACCCGGCCAGCGGTACGTTTGGAGCGCGCTCATGGCGCCATGGGAAAACCGCGTCGCGGCGACGCGCCCCTGAGGCGCGCGTTCGGCGAGGAAGCGCTGCGCGAGGATTGGAATGTCCTGCGCGCGATCCCGCAGCGGAGGCAGCTCGATCACGCAGACATTGAGACGAAACCAGAGATCCTCGCGAAAAGATCCTGCTTTGATCATACCCCGGAGATCGCGGTGAGTGGCCGCGATCACGCGCACGTCGATCTTCCGCTCGCGGGTCTCGCCGATACGGCGTACAGCCCGCTCTTCGAGCATCCGCGTCAACGTGGCCTGTACGGTCGGGCGAAGCTCGCCGATTTCGTCGAGGAAGAGAGTGCTGCCATTCGCGTCTTCGAACAGGCCGGCCCGGTCCGCCATCGCGCCGGTGAAGGCGCCGCGGGCGTGCCCGAAGAGCTCGCTCTCCATGAGCGATCGGGGAATGGCTGCGCAATTGACGGCGATGGGACGCGACGAGGATCGGGAGGAGCGCTCGTGGACGGCGCGGGCCACGAGCTCTTTGCCGGTGCCGGTCTCACCCAGGATCAGCACCGTCGCGTCGGTCGGAGCGACACGGTCGATCATCTGGTAAACGGCCTGCATCGCGGGGGAGCGGCCGACCATCGCGCCGAAGCCCGTGGCCTCCAGAGGTTGCGGCGTCCCTTCGAGTACGACGGCCTGCGCCACCGCCCTGAACACGAGGCTGCGGAGCTCGTCCGGATCGAACGGTTTGGTGACGTAGTCGTAAGCGCCTTCGCGCATCGCCTGGACGGCCGTGGGGACGGTGGCGTAGGCAGTCATCAAGATAAACGGCACGCCAGGCCAACGGGAGCGGACGGCCCGAAGGACCTCGAGCCCGTCGCCGTCATTCATGCGCAGGTCGCAGAGAACGACCGTCACCGGCTCGGACTCGAGCACCTGCAGTGCGGTGCGGACGCCACGGGCCGTGAGCACCCGAGCGCTCTTTCCCAGGACCTTGGAGAGTAACGCGAGCATGTTCGCCTTGTCGTCGACCACGAGCACCGTCGGCTTCATTCTCGCTCCTGTTTCTCTCTTTCTTCGTCCACGAGGACGTCGGGCAAATCGACCACGAACTGCGATCCGCCGCCGCTTCTTGCCTCCGCCCGGATGGTTCCACCGTGTGCGGTGACGAGACCATAGCAAACGGCGAGGCCGAGACCGGTTCCATCTCGTCGGGTCGTGAAGAAAGGCTCGAAGAGCCGCTCGCGCACCTCGGTCGAAAGGCCCTTGCCCCGGTCCAGCACCTCGATCCGGTAGTCCGTCCCGTGGCGTCTTCCACGCACCTCCACCGCCTCTTCGCCCACGGTCGCTTCCCGGGCATTCTTGACGAGGTTGACCACGACCTGTCGGATCCGGAGGGGATCCACCGAGAGTAACGCGGGCTCGGCGTCCAGGACCACGGCCGGTGCCGCCTCTGGGCGCTGACGTGACGGCATTCCCTCGCTGCGCTCCACGGCGTCCTGGAGCAGCTCCGAAGCCTGAACGGCGCGGGGCTCCATCGCAGGAGATCGCGCGTACATGAGAAGATCCTCCGCGATGCGCTGGCAGGCCGTGGCCTCCTCGTCGAGGATCACGAGCTCTTCCAGGAGCTCCGGGGTCTGGGCCTCTTGGCGCATTGTCTTGAGGTATCCGCGGATGATGGCGATGGGGTTGTTGATCTCGTGAGCCACCCCGGCGGCCACGCGACCGATGGCCGCGAGCCGCTCCGCAGCGACCAGCGCGATCGAGGCTCGATCGAGCGCGTCGAGCATTCGATTGAACGCGCCGGCGACCACCCCGAGCTCGACCGCGGTGACCGGCGCGACCCGCGCGCTCCGATCCCCGTCGGTGACGCGCTGGGCGACGAGCTCGAGCGAGGCCAGCGGCGTCGAGAAGGATCGCCAGAGGTTGCGGCCGAAGATGAGGGCGAGCGCCGCCGCGAGGACGCTCCCAGCGACGGCGAGGATCACCGCGAGCCGGACGAAGCGCGCCGCCCTGCGCTCGGCCTGGATCGCCCGGTCGTCGAAGTAGCTCGCGAGGGCGTCCGCGTGCTCCGTCATTTGATCGACGAGGACGTTGGCTCGCTCATGCGCGCGATGCACCTCGTCCCAGTCCTGCCGGTCGATCGCCGGTAGAATTGCGGTCGAGAAGATCTTGCTGAGCTCTCGGCTCGTCGTCCCGATCTCTTCGAGCCGGCTCACGCCGTCGGGACCGACGTCAGAACGGAGCTCGTCGAGCTCGGAGCGGAGCTTGTGGACCCATTCGTCGTGGTGCTCGACGTGGGACCGGTCGCGCAGAATGATCGTGTGCGCCTCGTGAATGTACTGCTCTCGCGCGATGACGCTGAGGAGCGCGGCGCGGCGGGAAGCGACCTCGAGATCGTGAGCTTCGAGGATCGCGCTGCGCGACGCGAGCGCGATGAAAACCGCCACGGCCCCGCTGATGAAGACCAGCCCCACCAGGAGGCTGATGATCAGCAGCAAGCGATGGCGAAGGCGATAGGGACGCGAAGACGAGGCGGACGCAGGCATGGGGACCAGCATGGCAAACGCCATACCTCGCGCTCGAAGCGCTGGGGTGGAACTTCGATAGGCGCGGAATGACGAGATTTCCAGAGATCGCCAGGATCGGAACCCGAGCTCGGAGGCCCAGATGCCTGCTATGTGACCCAACGGGATACAGGAACGTGACCTCGTTGGTCACTCCGGGACCCCCGGCTTCGGAGATCCGCGCTTCGTTGCCTCGGCACGGTCCCTGCTCGTTGCGCGTCGAGGACGTCGCACCCTCGATGAATCGAAGGAATTCACCATGCACCGAATCTTCCTGCCTCTTGTCGTCTCGGTAACGCTGGCCGCCTGCTCCACGCCGAAGGAAGGGTCGAGCGCGAGCTCCACCGGAACCACCGCGCCTCCGATCGCATCAACGTCGATGCCGATGCCGATGCCGAGCATGCCAGAGCATGCGCACCCCGGCGGCGACGCGATGGCTCAACCCCACCAGGACCACGAGGCGCGCCACGGGGGCGTTCTCACGATGGAGGGCGACGGTCACGTCGAGATCGTCGTGAGCCCCGAAGGCTCGGTGGACCTCTACACCAGCGACGGGGTCCGGCAGCCAATCGCACCGAAGGATGTGACCGGTACGGTCACCCTGGCGTCGAAGACAAAAAAGGAGAAGCAGACGCTGAAGCTGACCGAGGACTCCAGCAAGGGCTCGCTGTCCGCGAAGGGGCCGGCGCCGGACGACACCGAGTACACCTGGAACCTCCAGGTGCGCGGGGCGCCGATGACGATGACCCTCCTGGTGCCGGCCGGAGGAACCGCGGCCCTCGGGAAGGGCACGAGCGACCACGCCGCAGGCGACCACAACCACGGCTCACCTCACGGCGGCGTTGTGCAGACGCTCGGAGACGGGCACGTGGAGGTGAAGCTCGAGAAGACGGGCGACGCCACGCTCTGGATGCTCGACGCCGGGGAGAAGCTGCGCACGAGCAAGGGCGTCGTCGCGTCGCTGCGGCCGGTCGTCGCCGGCGCGAAGGACATCAAGCTCACGTACGACGAGAAGTCGGACACGCTGCGTGGAAAGCTCGATCCTGTCACCACGCCTCACGTCGACGCGGTGCTCAGCATCACCCCTGCCGGCGGGACGGCGAGCTCTCTCCGGTTCGGATTTCACCTGGAAGACCACGCGGGGCACGAGGGGCACTGACATGTTTCGTCCGCGATCCACCGTCGCAAGAGGAGCCTTGATCGCGGTGTTCGCGACCCTCTCGCTGAGCACACCTGTCTGGGCGCACGGGGGAGAGGACCACGGGGCACCGGCACCCCCTATCGCCACCTCCTCGAGCGCCGAGCACGCCGTGGCCGGCGAAACGACAAAGTTCTCCGTCGTCATCAAGTACCCCGCAAGGAAGGCAGCGGGCCCGCTGGCAGCGCACGTGTATGTCGCGCGGGCTGATACGAGCGAGCCCGTGCCGGAGGCGCAAGTCCGTCTCGAGCTGAAGGGCGCCTCGACCTTCGAGGGGAACGCCACGAAGACCGGCGCCCCTGGCATCTACGAGATCGCCCTCCCATCGCCGCCCGACGGGGTGATTGCCAATGGAGTCATCTCGGTCCAGGCGAAGGACGATTTCGACCTCGTGCTGCTCGGTGATCTCCCTTTTGGTCCAGCAGCGGTGGCTACCGCGACCTCCGCCGTTCCGCATCAGAATCCACCAGGGTGGGCGATGGCCGCGGTGGCAGGCGCTCTCGCCGCGCTCACCGGGGTGCTCGGGTTCGTGCTCGGTCGCCGGTCGCGGCCGTCGTCGCCTCCGACCGCCCCACGCGTGGACGAACCGCCCACGTTTTCGGAGGCCGCATCGTGATGCGCACGCGTCCCTTCTTCAACGTTGCTTCGTTCATCGTCGCGTCCATGGTTGCGCTGAGCGCCGTGGACCATCGCGCGCAAGCGCACGGCGGTGAAGATCATGGCACCCCCGCGAAGCCATCTTCCGCCGTGGCCCAGGATCCCGGCTCTGCACGCCTGCCCATCGAGACCCAGTTTCTTCTTGGGCTCCGGACCGAGCGTGTGAAGCGCGGCACCCTCGCCTCCAGCGTTGGACAAGTGGGTACCGCGGTCGCCCGCCCCACCGGAGATCTCGTCATCGTCGCTCCGACGAGCGGCCGGATCTTTCCCCCGGACGGCGGCTTCGTTCGCCTCGGCGATGAGGTGAAAAAGGGGCAAGTCCTCGGTTCTTTCCGGCCGATCCTGAGCGGCGCAGAGAGCGCGCAGCTCGGCCTCTCCCGGAGCGACGCAACAGCCCGCATGGCCTCCGCCGAGGCGCGGCTGATGCTCGCGGAACGCGAGCTCCAGCGGCGAAGGGATCTCGAGGGCATCGTCGCCAAAAAGGAGGTCCAGGAAGCCGAGGCCGAGGCCTCAGTGGCCCGGTCCGATCTCATGCGCGCCCGGGCTGACGTGGGCTCGCTCGCCGGCGGCGCGGGCGCACAGAAGCTCGTCTCCACGCTCGACGGCACGGTCGTGCTTGGCCAGGTCAGCCCCGGCGCAACCATCACAAGCGGCGCCGAGATCTGGCGGGTCGTCGACCTGTCGACCCTCTGGATCGATGTGCGCGTCCCTGAAACGGACGCTGTGCGCCTCACGGGTGCCCGCACGGAGATGGCGCTCGTCGTTGATCCAACGGTTCGTTTCGTGGGCAGGCGCCTCGCGACCGGCTCCCTCATCGATCCAGCGACCCGAACCGTTCAGACGCTGTTCGAGATCGATAACAAGGACCGACGGGTGCGCGTAGGCTCGCTGGTGAGCGTCTTTCTCACCACCGGTGCATCGGTGGAGAGCGTGGTTGTCCCTTCCTCTGCTCTGCTCGACCGCAACGGGATACCCGTCATCATCGTGAAGACGGCTCCAGAGGTGTTCGAGGTTCGGTCGGTCGCCGCGGGCCCGAAGGCGGGTGGCTCGATTGGCATTCAGGCCGGCGTTCGGGCCGGGGAGCGCGTCGTCGTCGACGGGGCGATGGCCGTTCTCCTCGCCGCAGGAGGGTAGCGTACCGCGATGTTCGATCGACTCATCACCTTCTCGCTCAAGAACCGTCTCTTCGTGATCGCCGCGGCGGCGTTCATCCTCGTCTACGGGACGTTCTCTCTCCTGCGGCTCCCCGTCGACGTGTTCCCGGATCTGAACCGCCCGACGGTCACCGTCATGACCGAGGCGGCCGGGCTGGCGCCGGAAGAGGTGGAAGCTCTGGTCACCATGCCACTCGAGCGCGCGATGAACGGCGCCCCCGGCGTCGAGCGCGTTCGCTCCACATCCGGCGTTGGTCTCAGCGTTGTCTACGTCGAGTTCGACTGGTCGACCGATATCTATCGCGATCGGCAGCTGATCGCGGAGCGCCTCGCCGGCCTCGCCGAGCAGCTCCCCAAAGGCATCGTTCCCCAGATGGGTCCCGTCGCCTCCATCATGGGCGAGATCATGCTGATCGGTGTGCAGGGTAACGGCGTGCCTGCGATGGAGCTGCGCACTCAGGCTGACTGGGTCATCCGGCCAAGGCTGCTCACCCTCCCCGGCGTCGCCCAGGTGATCCCCATCGGCGGCGAAGTGCGCCAGATTCACGTCACGATCGATCCGGCGAAGCTCGCCGCGATGAAGCTCTCGCTCGACGACGTCGCCCGCGCTGTCAAGGAGGCGAACGCGAACGCCACCGGCGGCTACGTCGATCGGCGCGGGCTCGAGTTCCTCGTCCGCACCATCGGTCGTGCGCGCAACGAGGCCGATATCGCGAGCACCGTCATCGCCGTGCGCGACGCTACCCCGGTGTCGCTCGGGCAGGTAGCTACCGTCCGCGAGGGGGCACGGGTCAAGCGCGGAGACGCCTCGATCGACGCGGTGCCGGCGACGATCCTGTCGGTTCAGAAGCAACCCGGCGCGGACACCGTCGCGCTGACGAAGCGGATCGACGTCGCTGTCGCAGAGCTCCAGAAGTCGATGCCGCCCGGCATCACCATCAACGCGCATCTCTTCCGCCAGGCGACCTTCATCGAGGGCGCCATTCACAATGTGGTCGAGGGACTGCGTGACGGGGCAATTCTCGTCACCATCGTGTTGTTCCTGTTCCTCCTCAACTTCCGGACGACGGCGATCACGCTGACCGCCATCCCGCTGTCGTTCATCGTCGCTGCGCTCGTCTTTCGCGCCTTCGGTCTCTCCGTCAACACCATGACCCTCGGCGGCCTCGCCGTCGCCATCGGCGAGCTGGTCGACGACGCGATTGTCGACGTCGAGAACGTGTTCCGGCGCCTCCGCGAGAACCGCCGTCTCGAAAGCCCGCGTCCAGCCATCGACGTCATCCGCGACGCCTCGAGCGAAGTGCGAAACTCGATCGTGTTCGCAACGGTGCTCGTCGTTCTGGTCTTCATTCCTCTCTTCGCATTGAGTGGAATCGAAGGACGCTTGTTCGCGCCGCTCGGCGTCGCGTACATTGTGTCGATCCTGGCGTCGCTCGTCGTGTCCCTCACGGTCACCCCGGCGCTGTGCTCGTACCTCCTGCCGTCCATGAAGCGGATGGATCACGACGATGGATGGCTCGTTCGCAAGATCAAGGCGGCGGACCGTCGCGTCCTCGCGCTCTCGATGAGGCACCCCGGAGTCGTGATGGCCGGGGCTCTGGCGCTCGTCGTTGCCGCGGTAGCGACGGTGCCGTTTCTCGGCGGCGAGTTCCTCCCTCCGTTCAACGAAGGAACCCTCACCGTCAACGTCATGGCCCGGCCGGGTACATCGCTCGAGGAGTCGAACCGCCTCGGCACGCTGGCCGAGCGCCTCATGCACCAGGTACCCGAAGTCGTCTCCACCGGCCGTCGCACCGGTCGCGCCGAGCTCGACGAGCACGCGGAGGGCGTCCACTACTCGGAGATTGACGTTGATCTATCACGGTCCAAGCGCAGTCGAGAGGCGATCCTCGGCGAGATCCGCGACAAGCTCGACAAGATCCCCGGCGTCGCCGTCAACGTGGGCCAACCGATCTCGCACCGGCTCGACCACCTGCTCTCCGGCGTCCGCGCTCAGGTCGCGGTCAAGATCTTCGGAGACGATCTCGGCGAGCTGCGGCGGCTGGGAAAGGCTGCGCGGGACGCGATGCAAGGCGTCGACGGCGTGAAGGACCTCCAGATCGAGCAGCAGGTGCTCATCCCGCAGATTGCCATCCAGGTGAACCGTGAGCGCGCGGCAAGGCTCGGTGTCAATGCCGGACAGCTCGCGGAGCTCCTCGAGCTCGCGCTCGCAGGAGGAACGGTCACCCAGCTGCTCGAGGGGCAGAGGACCATCGATGTCGTCGTCCGCTACCCACCGGAGACGCGTCAAGACATCGAGGTCCTGCGCCGCACCCTGATCGATACACCCAGCGGGGCCAAGGTTGCGCTCGCGGAGCTCGCCGACGTGAAGGAGAGCATGGGGCCGAATCAGATCAGCCGCGATGACACCCAGCGGCGCCTCGTCGTCTCGTCCAACGTCGCCGGACGGGATCTCGAGCGCGTCGTCACGGCCATTCAGCGAGCGGTCGACGCCGTCCCGATGCCTCCTGGCTATTACGTGACGTACGGTGGGCAGTTCGAGAGCCAGCGCTCGGCGTCACGCCTCATCGGCCTGCTTTCGCTCGCCAGCCTCGCTGGAATGCTGGTCGTCCTCTACTCGCACTTCCGATCCTGGACCGTGGCGCTCCAGATCCTCCTGAACATCCCGCTGGCGCTGGTCGGATCGGTGCTCGCCGTGGTCCTCACCGGCGGCGTGCTCTCCGTGGCAACGCTCGTGGGGTTCATCACTCTCTGCGGGATAGCCTCCAGGAACGGGGTCATGATGATCTCGCACTACATCCATCTCATGAAAGAAGAGGGGGAGACGTTCGGCGAAGCCATGGTGGTTCGAGGATCGCTCGAGCGTGTCGTGCCCGTCTTGATGACGGCTCTCACCGCGGCCCTCGCGCTCGTCCCGATCGCCCTCTCGAAGGGACAGCCGGGTAAAGAGATCCTTCAGCCGGTCGCTGTCGTCATCCTCGGCGGGCTCTTCTCCTCCACGCTGCTCGACATCGTAATCACGCCGGCGGTCTTTTTGAGGTTCGGCCGCGCTTCCGCTGAGCGGCTGGCGGGGGCGGTGCCTACCGCGTCACACCCCGTGTCGTCTCGCGGGGACGCTGGTCCAGAAGGTCACGCTGTCGACACGGCCGCGCAGTAGCCCCCGCGCGACCGGTGCCGGCGCAGCCGAGGTGCGCCGGCCACGTGGGTCAGCTACAGCAACCGGAGCCGCTACGGCCCTTCTCGGAAGCCTTCGCATACTGCTCCGGATCGGCGTCGAGCTTCGACGCACAACCCGCTCCACAGAAGTAGAAGGTCTGGCCCTTGAGCTCCCGGCTCCCTGCGGCTCGAGCGACGTCGACCTCCATCCCACAGACGGGGTCCTTCATCTTGCCTGCGACCTTCGGCTGCTCGTTGCGGTTCGTGCCCTCATGACTGCAGTGCTTCGCCGCTCGCCAGAATAGACCCACCTCTGCTCACGAAAACGGGTCCACCCTCGCGGCGGGTCGGGGCGCGGTTCGAAGCGTCGAGCGCCGGGTGATGGGCGAGCGAGTCCCGTCGGCCAGGTCGACCTCGATCGTTGCAGCACCGCCAGCGCGTCACGCGCGGCGATCAAGTGCGCCCCGCGCGCCCGCGCGCACGCTCCGAGGATGGATCGGACAGGAAGCTCCCGCCGGCGGTGCAGGGTTTGCCGTGACCATTTCCGCGCGGATCCGCGGGCGCCGACGCAGAAACTCTACACTCCTATACCGATCAAGGGTCCGCCGGCTCACTTCCGTGGGCACTCAACGCCGATGCCCATGCGGCGTCGCGCGCCACGCCCGCATTGGACACGACGGGCACGGCCGTGGTAACTGCAATGGTCACTCGCACTGGCCGGAGCTGTCACGGGTAGGGGCATCGAAGCCCGATGCCTCGCGACGTGCGCACCGCCCCATTCACACCGACGATGAGATGAGGTCGAAATGAAGCATTTTGCATTTTTCGCTGGGATCCTTGGCGTTTCTCTTTCGCTGATCGCGTGCGGCGGCGACAGCACCGGCAGCACGAGCACCACCGGCGCCGGGGGCGCGGCCGGGAGCACGACGGCGACGGCGACTGGCGCTGGTGGGATGGGCGGGGCCGGGCCAGCGACGAGCGCGACCGGGATGCAGACGACCGGGAGCAGTACTGGGGCGACCGGTACCGGTGGAGGCGCCCCGGCGCCCGATGCGCCGATCATGGTGAGCGCTGTGAAAGTGGCCGGTGGTCTCCACGTGACGTGGAAAAATGTGACCACGGGCTGCGACAAGATCGAGCTCTCGCGCAAGCACGACGCCGAAGCGTACGCCGTCGCTTATACGCTCAGCGGCTCCTCGACGTCGCAGCACGACACGCAGGCCGTCCCGCCGGGGATGTACTGCTACACGGCTCGTTGCCTGAAGGGCGGACAGACGTCGGCGGAATCGAACGAGAAGTGCGGGACGCCGTGAAGACCCAACTCCTGCTCCTCGCCGTGGCCCTCACCGTGACGAGCTGCTCCAGCGGCGAAGAGACCAAGCCAGTCGAGCGCGATCCGCTCGCGCCGTATGCCGCGACGGGGAAGACGAAGACGTTCGACCTCACGATGCAAGACGTGCTGTGGGAGGTCGGGCCGTCCGCCCTCTACAACGGCATTGGCTACAACGGGCAGATCCCCGGGCCGCCGATCGAGGTGAACGCCGGCGATCACGTCACTATCCATCTGACGAACAAGTCGTCAGAGCCGCACTCGATTCACACCCACGTTGTCAAGTTTACCAAGGGAAACGACGGGACCGATGAGGATCTCGTCAAGCCGGGGGAGACGAAGACGGTCGAGTGGGACGCGGTCTACGCGGGCACGTTCCCGTACCACGACCATGGCGACGAAGCGCACGGCCTGGCGCTCGGCCTTTTCGGCGCGCTTATCGTCCATGCGCCCGAGGAAGCGCCTGCCAACGAGCATCTCGTCATCCTTTCGGACTTCGATCAGAACGCGTACCAGCAGCTCCCCGGCGTCGCCGATCCGGTCACCGGCGAATTCCCCGATGGGGGGACGTTCCACGACGGTGGTCACCAGTACATGCACACCATCAACGGGAAGGCGTACGAGGACGCGGTCCCGCCGTTCAAGGGGAAGGTGGGCGAGCTCTCGCGCTGGCGGATCGTGAGCATTGGGCAGGAGTTTCACACCTGGCACATCCACGGCCATCGCTGGCTCGACGAAGCCAACAAGGTCACGGACAACGTGCAGCTCGGGCCGGGCTCGTACACGACGTTCGAGTTCAAGGAGGACAACCCGGGGAGCTGGCTTGTCCACTGCCATGTGCCGAGCCACATGGAAGGCGGGATGATGGCGGACTACATCGTCTCGCCCTGAGAGCTACCGAGCGAGCGATCTGCTCACCCTCCTGTGATCACGCGTGCCGGCGGTCCACCCAGGCACGCGCCAGGCTCGCCGCCAGAACGCCCGCCGTCAGCCCTCCAAGCAACCCTGCCGCTTCGCCCATCAAGAGCGGCCCGCAGCGCAGCGCTGCGACCGAGGCCGCCCCGACCGCCACGCCCAGCGCAGCTTCCACCCGTCGTGCGCCGGGCGCGCGGGGGATGAGCAGCGCCAGCGAGAGCCCGAGTAGCCCGCCCACGGCTGCGCAGAGCGGAGGCATCGATCCGCTACAGCACTCCACCGCGCCCGTGGCGCAGCACGGGCGCAGGATCGGTACCCGTTCACGGGGTGCCATGCATGAACATATGTGATCCTATGCGAACGGACTCGACAGGACGGGTCGCCGCATGATCCAGTGGAGGAGTGATCGATCCCCGCGACGAACTGATCGCCGAGCTGCGACGGCAGCTTGCGGAACGGGATGTGATCATTGCAGAGTTGCGGGCTGAGCTGGCCGCGCTGAAAGAGGCGTTCGCGAAGTCGTCGAGGAATTCTTCGAAGCCGCCCTCCAGCGATGGTCCCGGTGCGAAAGCCCGACCGAAGAAGGCGCCGTCGGGACGCAAGCCAGGTGGACAGCCAGGGCACAAGAGACACGAGCGTGTGCTGGTGCCGCCGGAGAAGGTCCACGAGGTCGTTCCCTGTATCCCGAAGCAATGCGATGAATGTACCGGGCTCCTTCACGGTCGAGACCCCGAGCCGCATCGTCATCAAGTGTGCGAGCTGCCCCCCGTCGAGCCCCTCGTCACCGAGTATCAGCAACACGCGCTTGGTTGTGGTCTGTGCGGTCATCGAACGAGGGGCAAGTTGCCAGTCGGCGTCCCCACGCGCGCATTCGGCCCGACGGAGCGACCGAGCGGGCCTGGTCCGAGCGGCGTCAGCGTAAGTAAACGTTTGCGTGAACGCTGACGGCTCTTGTTTCACTCACGCTCGGGGGCCGCCATTGAGTTTGCCACGCTGGCTCATTGCGGCGTTGGTCTTCATACCGGGCAGAGCATGGCCGCCATTCGATCGGGGTTGCGGATGTGCTGATCGAGCATGCGCTGGATCGAAGCATTGATGAGCTCGCGGCCCTCTTCGCCGCCGAGCAGCTCGCCGTGGCGGCGCCGTGAGGCGGCGGCGTGGAGGTCCATCTCGAGGCCGTCGAAGCCCCGGGCCGCTTCGCTGTAGAAGGTGATGGCGCGGTCGTGGCGGCCGCGCGCGAGGGCGATGCCAGCGTTGAGCTGCGCCCCGTACGTGGTGGCGAGGCGGTGCTTCTCCTTGGTCATCGCGCGCGCGTGGCGCTCGGCCTCGTGGAGGAGATCGTCGCGGTCGCCGTGGCCCTGGCGGGCGGCGAGGATCAGGGCGTTGCCGTAAAGCCAGACGACCTCGTTGCGGGCGCTCTCGACGCGGAGGAGCTGCGAGCTCTCGACGGCCGGCCAGTCTTCGCGCACCTGGGTGAGCGCGGCGGCGCCGTCGGACTCGTAGAGGTGCGCGACGATGCGGATCAGCAGGTCGCTGAGGTGCTGGGTGTGCCAGCCGCGCTTCGACCAGCTCTGGAGGGCGTCGGCGGACTCGCGGCGGGCCTCGACGGGGCGGTCGAGCGCGAGGTGGACGCGGGGGACGCAGAAGGTGCGGAGCGAGGCCTCGTTGTAGAGCGCGCCGAGCTCCTGCGCCTCGTGCAGGCAGGGGGGCAGGCGGCGCGCGAGCTCTTCCATGTCGCCCAGCATCACCAGGCCGCCCATCGTCCACCAGGCCTGGATCGAGCCGATTTCCCAGATGATGTCGGTGCACGTCTCCCGGAAGAGGGCGATGGCGTGATCCGCGAGCGCGAGGGCCTCGCGAAAGCGCTGGTCGTAATAGGCGACGCTCGCGGCGGCGCTGGCGGCCCAGGCGATGGCGTGCGGGTGCTCGATCCGCGCGGCGAGCTCGGCGGCGCGGGCGGCCAGGGTCGCGGCGCGGGCGCGGCCGCGCGTGCCGCCTTCCATCGCGGCGAGGATCGTCTCGAGCGAGAGGGCGCGGGCGATGCGGTAAGGCTCGCCGGCGCGCAGCGCGAGCAGGAGGTGACGGGCCTGAAAATCAGCGCCGCGGATGATGTCGACGGCGCCGAGGCCGCTGCCGACCGACCAGCAGACGTCGATCCGGGCCAGGTCGTCCGCGGGCACGCTCTCGGCGTCGCGCTCGGTGAACCCCGTGCCGCGGAGCGCGAGCTGGGCGCGGCGAAACACCAGCGAGGCGAGGGCGCGGGTCGGCGTCTTCGGGAGCTCGAGGCCGACGTCGGCGAGGACCTCTTCGATCGTGGCGAGGCCGTCGTCGATGTGGCCGGCGCGGAGGAGCTGCTCGGCGGCGCGGCGGCGTAGGTGGCGCGACTCGTCAGGGAGCGCGCCGCGCGTCGCGTCGAGGTAAGCGCGCGCGGCCTCGACCCCGCGGCCAGCGTTGGCGAGCGCGTCCGCGAGCTTCCGGCGGAGGGGCTGCGGCGCGTCGCCGCGGAGCTCGATCGCCTTGCGGTAAAGCGCGGCGGCGCGATCGAAGGCCAGCGCGCCCTCGGACCGTTCGGCGGCGATCTCCACGAAGCTGAGCGCGCGCTCGGCCTCGCCCGCGCCGAGGAGGTGGACGAAGAGCGCGTCGATGTCCTCCCCGCCTTCGGCCTCGAGCGCGTCGGCGAGGCCGGCGTGGCGCGCGGCGGTGTCCTCGGCCGAGAGCGACGCCACCACCGTCTCGCGGATCCGATCGTGGAAGCACTCCACGTCGGCGTGCTCCGCGCGCCAGGGCCGGGCGCTGCTGATGGAGCCGTCGCCTTCGCGCTCCAGCGCGGCGCGGCTGCGGATCAGGTGCTCGGAGCGGAGCACGGCGAGGATCTGGGCGCCGTGCTCGATCTCGGCGGCGTAGCAGACCGTGCTCTGCGGGATGGGGCGGCCGGCGACGGCGATGGATTCGAGCAGGCGCCGCGCGTCCGGCGCGAGGCGGGCGAGGCGCGTGGTGAGCACCTGGTGGAGCGAGATGTGGCCCGTCTCGCCGATCGCGGCGTCAGCCGGAGCGCGCGTGCGGACGTAGCGCGCGAGCTCGTGGACGAAGAGCGGGCTGCCGCCGGACTCGGTCGCGATCTGCTCGGCCGTCCCGCCCTCCGCGGCGCCGGCGAGGAGCACGCGGGCCAGCGCGCGCGCCTCGCGGTGGACGAGCGGCCCCACCACCAGCTCGCGCACGTCGCT
>Ga0209181_10007819_pt1 | contig 14524 bp, 10 predicted proteins | sample MAT05_FD_187208 | JGI IMG/M metagenome (GOLD analysis project Ga0209181, IMG submission 187208) | Freshwater microbial communities from Lake Fryxell liftoff mats and glacier meltwater in Antarctica - MAT-05 (SPAdes) (version 2) | ecosystem: Environmental > Aquatic > Freshwater > Ice > Liftoff... | reverse complement strand
TGACGGCCCACCGGGCGCGTGGTGGAACGGCAGACACAGCGGCCTTAAAAGCCGCGGGCGGGCGACCGCCGTGCGGGTTCGAGTCCCGCCGCGCCCACTGGAAACGAAGAAAGCCCACCCGCCGCGACGGGTGGGCTTCGCCGGCCCAGGTGCCGGTCAGTCCCGCGACGCCATGAAGATCCGCATCACGTACCAGAACATCGTCGCCACCGACGCGAACAGCGCCAGGCTCGCCGCCACGTGCTCCTGCGGGCCGTAGTGGTGCATCACGTTCGACGTCTGGTAGATGATCGCGGCCGCGGCCAGCCCGACCATCGCCACCGAGAAGATCAGCCCGAGGTTGAACCCGAGGAAGATCGACGCCACGATCAGCCCCAGGGCCAGCATCGACGCCACCCCGATGATCGGCCCCATCCACGAGAAGTCCTTGCCGGACAGGAACACCCCGGCCGTCAGCCCGCCGCACACCAGCAGCGTCACCATCCCGGCCTGGAGCGGCACGTTCGCGTACTGCGGGAACTGCGGCAGCTGGGTGATCGTAAGGATCGGCAGGAAGATGAGCACCTCGAGCAGCACGTACAGGCTCAGCCCGGCGTACTGAACGCCGACCGACTGGCCGGTCCGGGCCATGTAGCTGGCGACGTACCCGCCGGCGATGAACAGCACCATCAGGCCGATCCACGCCGCCCGCCCGACGAACATCGTCTGGACGATCTCGAGCGCCACCCCGGACGTGATCAGCGCCGCCTCGATGCCGACGAACGCCAGGATCGCCCCCCCGAGGTGGAGGTACGTCCGCTTCACGAACGCCGCACGCTCGCTGGCGGGGCGGGAGGCGACGGCGTAGCCCTCGCCGTAGGTGTCGTCGTACGCGTAGCTCACGAGCGTCTCCCCTGGTAATGCGGTTCGGCGGGCACGGCGGCCCCCGGGTGTACCACCATTCTATCCCACTCTACCCCGCGGCGCCGCGGCCGACAACACGGCTCGCAGGGCGGTGCTCGAAACGTCGGTGCGGAAGTCGGCCTCGGTGAGTGCGACGAACAGTTCGGGGACCGGCCCGCCCCCCGCGTCCCAGGTGCGGAACCCGCCGGCCGCGTCGAGTCGGCCGCCGACCACGACCCGGCACCCCAGCGCCGCGACCCGCACTAACACTGCGTCGCGCCGGCCGGCGTCGTCCGCGTAGTACCGGGGGTCCACCAGGCGGACGGCGGTGTCGTACCCGACGACGAACGCCGTGCCGGGAAAGAGTTCGGCCTTCTCCGCGAACGTGGCGGCGCGGGTGACCCAGACCGTCCCCACGCCGGCGAACTGGGCCGTGCGGCGGTCGACCTCGGCGGCGTCGAGGTCGGGTTTATCCACGTTGCGGACGCTCAGTTCGAAGCCGACCGGCACCCCGAGCCGGATCGCGGCGGCGCGCGCCAGCTCGACGTGGCCGTGGTGTAGAGGGTTGAACGAGCCGGGCAGGAGCGCCAGCGGGGCGGGACGCTCGGGGACCACGGACCCGCCCGGGACGAAGGACAGAATGCACGGGTGATCGGCGGCGGTCATGCGGGTCCGCCCTGGGGCGCGTCGCCGCCCTCGACCGGCCGTCGGACGCGGTGCCGGCCGGGTTCGACCACCACGAGCGCGCCGAGCAGTTCGGCGACCGTGTACCGCGCCAGCACGCGACCCAGTTCGGCGTGGACGGCCTGAATCGTCGTCGGCAACATCCGAAGGTAGATCACGCCCGCGCCGAGCGCCTCCGCGAACACCAGCCCGCCGTAGTCCCGGTCACGGGTGACCATCACTCGCCCCTCGGCCCCAGCGGTCGCCAGAAGGTTGGTGTCGGTCGCCCGGGACATGCCGCGATCGGCAGCGGTGGCGACCTCGTGCCCGAGGCCGCGCAGGAAAGTGACCGTGAGGGCGTACACGTCCTGGTCGGTGAGGAGCGTCACACGGCCTCCGCCAGCCGGATGTCCTCCAGCGCGATCAGGTCGATGGCGTACTGCACGCAGGCGCGGATGTCGTCGGGGGATAGGTCGGGATAGAAGTCGCGGCAGACCACCTCAGCCCCGATCCCCTCGCGGACGAGTTCCAGCACGCTCTGGACCGGGATGCGGGTGCCTGCCACGCACGGCTTGCCGAAGTGGACGTGCTGGTCGGCGAGGATGCGCGGCGGCATGGCGAGGCTCCGGCGGGTAAACCCTCCCCAGTCTACCGCACGCGTCCGGTACGGGCCACGCCGAACGACGCGAACCAACTCCCCTTCCCCAGCCCCCCGCGGGACGCTATACCCCCGCCGCGACCGGGAAACCCCGGCCGGCCGGGCGACGGAGGAAGACCATGACGGCACCCACGTTCCGGCGACTCGCGGCCCTCGCCGGCGCCCTCGCGCTCGCCGCCGCCCTCCGCGCCCAACCCGAACCCCGCCTGCTCCCCGAAATCCGAACCGAACTGCTCCCGCCGCTCGTCGTCCCCGGGCAACCCCCGATCGACGACCCGAACGTCGAGCCGGCGCAGTTCTCGCAGCCGGTGTCGCTCGACAAGGCCGCCGTGCTGCCGCGCCCGGTGAACGACCCGCCCCCGCCGGTCGTCCGCGTGCAGGTCCGCGTCCCCGCCGACTCCGCCCCGGGCGACGACATCAAGTACGTCCTCACCGTCACCAACAGCTCCGCCGCCGACGCCCACCGCGTCACCGTCCGCAACCCGATCCCCGACGGCGTCGAGGCCGTGGTGCGGGCCGCGCCGCAGTACGACGAGGCGCCGGACAAGAACAAGCAACTCACGTGGTCGCTCGGCACCCTCAAGGGCGGGCAGTCCCGGAGCATCGAGTTGGTGCTGAAACCGAGGGCCGACGCGCGGGAGGTGAAGAACCTCGCCTACGTCCGCTTCGAGCACGGCGAGGCGACCGTCACCCGCATCGCCAAGCCCGGCCTGAAGGTCACCCGCACCGCCCCGAAGCAGTCGGTGAAGGACGAACCGTTCACCGTGCGGGTGCTCGTCGAGAACACCGGCAAGGTGCCCGCGGAGGGGGTGAAGCTGGTGGAGACGCTCACCGCCACGGCCCAGGTGCAGGCGGTGACGACCGGCGTGAAGCGGACGCGGCCGGAGGACAACCAGTGGCAGTGGGAGCTCGGCACGCTCCTGCCGGGGCAGCGGAAGGTGGTCGAGTTCCGCCTCAACCCGCAGCAGGCCGGCGAGGCCGCGGGGACCACCGTCGTCACCGCGGACAAAGGCATACTCGAAAAGACCGAGGGGCGCACGCAGGTGCTCGTGCCGGGCCTGGCGGTGCGGCTCGACGGCCCGAAGGGGGTGGTGAACCCCGGCGAGTCGGCGCGGTACGAGATCACCGTCCGCAACACCGGCACGCTGCCGAGCACGAACGTGAAGGTGACCGGGAGCGTGCCGGCCGACTGCCGGCCGACGATGCGCACCGACGGCGGCGTGCTGTCCCGCGACGGCATCGTGTGGACGATCCCGAAGCTGGACGCCGGCGAAGGGGTAACTCTCCGCTACGGGTTGAAGGCGGCGACGAGCGGCCAGCGGGTCGTGACGGCGTCCGCGACCGACGCCCGCAAGACGCGTGACGCGCAGGAGCTGCGGACGGTGTTCCAGGGGACGGCGGCGCTGGTGTGGGAACAGGTGCAGGAGCCGGCGGCGGTGGCGAAGGGGCGCAACGGCACGGTAACGGTGCGGGTGCGGAACACCGGCGGCGAGGAGGCGCGGAACGTGCGGCTGGAGGTGGACCTGCCGCCGGAGGTGGGCTTCATCCAGGCGACGCCGTCGGTGCGGGCGGAGAGCGGCAAGGTGCTGTTCGGCCCGGAGGCGGTCGTGGCCGGCGGCGAGCGGGTGTACACGATCACGTACCGGGCGGAGCGGCCGGGGCAGGCGTGGTTCCGCTTCCGGCTGGCGGCCGACGCGCTCGGCGACAGGCCACTGACCACCGAGAAGGTGGTGGAGGTCACCGGCGGCGGGTGATGGGCGGGGAAAGCAGGATTAACCACAGAGTCACAGAGAACACAGAGGGAAGACAGGAAGGCAGAGGAGGACAGTTTGGTTTCAAACCCTGTCTTGTCTCGGCTTCCTGTCTTCCCTCTGTGCTCTCTGTGACTCTGTGGTTAATCCTGCTTTGCTGTCCGCCTCACGCGAACAGCGCCGCCTCCGCCACCAGCCCGGGGCCGAAGCCGAGGGCCACGCACGGCCCCGGGGCGCCCTCGCGGCGGAGCTTGTCCAGCACGAACAGCACCGTCGGCGAGGACATGTTGCCGCGGTCCGCGAACACCGCCCGCGACGCCGCCAGCGCCGCCGGCGGCAGCCCCAGCGCCTCCTCGACCGCCACGAGAATCTTCGGCCCGCCCGGGTGGACGGCCCAGCTCCGCACGTCGGCCAGTGACAGGCCGTTGTCACGCAGCCAGCCTTCGAGCCACGGCCGCAGGTGCCCGGCGATGAGGTTGGGGACGCGGCGCGACAGCGTCATGGCGAAGCCGTTGTCGCCGACCGTCCACGCCATGTCCGCGGTCGACTCGGGGATGAGGCACGAGCCCGACGCGCGGAGGGACCAACTACCAGGCGAGCGGCCCGCGTGAGCGGGCTGTTCCTGAGCGACATCGAAGGGTTCAGAAACAGCCCGCTCACGCGGGCCGCTCGCCTGGCCGGCGATCGCCGCGGCGCCGTCGGCGAAGATGGCGTTGGCGATCAGCTTGTCCGCCTCGTTGCCGTAGTAGTAGTGGAGGCTGCACAGCTCCACCGCCGCCACCAGCACCCGCGCCCCGGGGTTCGCGGCCGCGAACGCGTTCGCCACCCGCAGCCCGTTCAGCGCCCCGTGACACCCCATGAACCCGACGTGCGTCCGCTCCACCGTCGGCCGCAGCCCCAGCCCGCGGATCAAGGCCAGGTCCACCCCCGGCGCCCCGAACCCGGTACAGGACACCGTTACCAGGTGCGTGAAACTCTCCGGCGCGAACCCGCTCTCGGCCACCGCCTGCGCCGCCGCCCGCAGCGCCAGCGGCCCGGCCTCGGCCGCGTACATCGTCATCCGCTCGGCCGTCGTCGGGCCGACGTTGTCGCGCGCCGGCGTGGGGTAGAACGGCGAACTCACCCGGTCCTCGCCGTCGAGCACGTCGCGGACGACGGCCCCGCCGATGACCTGATACCGCCGCTCGACGCCGGACTTCTCGTAGACGGGGACGAGCCACGTCGAGGTGCGCACGTCGGACCCGGCGAGCTTCCGCGCGAGGCGGAGGCCGTCGGCCGACGAGACGGCGTCCGGCGGGTTGGCGGTGCCGAGGCCGTGGATGGCGAAGCTCATGCGGGGCGTCCGGTGGGTCGGTTCAGCGCGGCGGTGATCGGGCGGGCGAGCACGGGGAGCACGGACAGGACGCGGACGGCGATGCGGGTGAACGTCGGCGAGCGCAGCGCGCGGGCGGCGGCGCGGCACACGCCCTGTCGGCCGCCGACCACCCGGGCGTGAGCCTTCCGCCACGCGGCGGCGTGCGCCTCCGTCCACCCGGCGGAGGCTTCCCGCACGATCGGGGCCAGCGCCGCGGCGCCGGCGAGCGCCCACGCCATGCCTTCGCCGGTGAACGGCTCGACGTACCCCGCCGCGTCGCCGACCGCGAACGTCCGCCGGCCGGCGACCGCGCGCGGGGTGCGCGTCAGCGCCGGGGTTCCCTTCCACGCGGCGCCGGCGACGCCCGGCGGGAGCGGCCAGCGGGTCGATTTCAGCACGTCGTGCGCCGCCGCTCCGACGCCGCCGGCGGCCTTCACGAACGCCGGGTCGAACGCCGCCGCGAGGTCGAGCCGGCCGTCTTCGAGGCGGACGAGGCCGACGTACCCGCCGCGGGCGGTCGCCATGAAGATCGTACCCGGCGCGTAGAACGCCGGCACCGCCTCGGCCGCGAGCACGGCGCCGGCGCCGAGCCGCGAGCCGCGGGCGGCGTCGGTGCGCGTCGGCAGGCCCGACGCGAGCACGATCACTTCGGGCGTGAGAAGCCCCGAGCCACCTAACCCCCCCGGCCCCCCTTCCCTAAGAGGGAAGGGGGGGGACGCACCGACCGACTTGCCGCGCGCCGCCTCAGCGACAGCGGTGTCACGGGAGGGGGAGTTGAGCGGGCACCCCCTCCCCCCCTGGGGGAGGGGGCTGGGGGGAGGGGTTGCCACGTCCGCACCCGTTCCAGCGGAGCGAAGCCCCGAGCCACCTAACCCCCCCGGCCCCCCTTCCCTAAGAGGGAAGGGGGGGGACGAGGCGCCTTCCTTGCCGGGCACCTCATCCGCGAAAGCGGGGTTCCAGGAGGTTGTGGGAATCGAACACCCCTCCCCCTCTGGGGGAGGGGCCGGGGGAGGGGTTGACCACGCACGCACGTCGTGAAGCATAACGCGCGGCCGCTCCCCATCGTCGATTCTCGCCCGCACGCCGGTCCGCACCGTCGCGCCCACCCCTTCCGCTTCGTGCAGCAGCGCCACGTCGAGCGCGTCCCGCGACACGGCCACGCCGCCGGGGAGCGGCACGTCGGCGTCGGCGCGGCCGGCCGCGAGCTTCACCCGCCGCAGCGGCACCGCGCCGAGGTCGCGCAACACGTGACCGAGTCCCACGGCCTCCAGCGCCGCGACCCCAGCGACGTTGAGGCAGCAGCCGCACACCTTCGGCCGCGGGAACGTCGCCTGATCGACGAGCAGCACGCGGACGCCGCGGCGGGCCAGCTCGCGCGCGGTCACGCTCCCGGCCGGGCCGGCGCCGATCACCACGGCCGCAAATTCGAAGTTCGAATCTCGAAATTCGAAAGGGGTGGGGGTCATGCCGGGTTCGGGTTTCGAATTTCGGATTTCGTGCTTTCCCATCGCAGCAGGTATCGGCACGGGAAGCGCCGCCGCACCACCGCCCCCGCGAGGCCGGCCCGCGCCGCCCGCGCCGCCGCCTCCGCCGCGGTGAACGCCGACCGCACCGACGCCGGCCCGTCGAACCGCACCACCCGCGACCGCGTCAGCAGCCGGCACGCCGCCCACACCGCCGCAAAGTTGAACCGCGACCGGGCCAGGTCGTTCACCAATACCATCCGCCCCGCCGCGGCCGCCATCCGACTCAGCAGCGTCACCGCGTCTTCGTCCGAGAGGTGGTGGAGGAACAGCGAGCACGTCACCACGTCGTACCCGGCCGGAAGTGGGTCGCGCAGGGCGTCGTGTACGAAGAACGTCAGCCCCGGCGCCGCCGCGTTCGCGGCCTCGACCGCCGTCGGGCTGATGTCGCAGCCGGCGAAGGTGACGTTCGGCATGCGGGCGCGGGCGGCCTTCGCGGCCAGCGCCCGCGGCACGTCGCCGGAGCCGGTGGCCACGTCGAGGACGCGGACCGGGCCGCCGCCGCGGGCCAGTTCGCGGAGGGTCGGCCACAGCACGCCGGGCGAGTCGCTGACGCGGTTGAGGCGGGCGAGGCCGGCAAGGGCGCGGCGGCGCTCGGCCGGGTCGAGGGCGGGGTCGTCCATCAGCTCGGGGATGCGCTCCCGGCGGGCGAGGAACGGCATTGCGGGGCGCGGCCTCCGGGGCGACCCGGTGAGTGTATTGGCCCGCCCTCACCCCGGGTCGCGGTTCGCCCCCGGCACCCACAGCACGTCGGCGGTGCCGTCCGCGTTCGCCGCCCGCGCCAGCACGAACAGCAGGTCCGACAGCCGGTTCAGGTACACCACCGCGTGCGGGTTCACCGCCTCGGCGTGCGTCAGCGCCACCACCGCCCGCTCGGCCCGGCGGCACACCGTCCGCGCCAGGTGCAGCCACGCCGCCGCCGCGCTGCCGCCGGGGAGCACGAAGCTCCGCAGAGGTTGCAGTCGCTCGTTCACCGCGTCGATAGCGCGCTCCAGCCGCTCGGCCTGCGCCGCCGTGACGCGCAGCGCCGCCGGGTCGGTCCCCGGTACGCACAGGTCGGCCCCCACGTCGAACAGGTCGTTCTGAATCGAACGCAGTAGCTCGGCGTCGGCCGGGGCGTGGAGCACGGCGAGGCCGAGCACCGCGTTCAGCTCGTCCACCTCGCCGTAGGCCGCGACGCGCGGGTGGTCCTTCGGCACCCGGGTGCCGTCGCCCAGGCCGGTGTCGCCGGCGTCGCCCGACTTGGTGTAGATGCGCGACAGGTAGACCACGGCGGCGCCCCACGGGAACAAAGAAGCCCGGGGACGGCCGTCCCCGGGCTATCGGATCGGTCAGCCCGTCACATCGATCAGCCGACCTCGACGCCGCCGAGGAACGTCGGCTCATAGGCGTCGAACGCGCTGAACAGCGCGAAGTTCGGGGCGGCGTAGGTCCTCACCTGCGACCCGCCGCGCTGGTTGCCGACCACCACCAGCGGCGTGCCTTCCTTCGTCACCCGGTAGGCCACGTCGGCGCCCTTGGCGGTGGCGGCGTCGAGGCCGAAGAAACTCGCCAGCGTGGCGCCGGTGGCGCCGTCGAACACCTTCACGTGCGGGCCGCCGCCGATCCCGGCGCCCGTGATGATGTCCGCCAGGCCGTCGCCGTTCACGTCGCCGGCGGCGATGTTCACCCCGCCGGTGAAGGTCCCGCCGTAGGCGAAGAAGCTGCGGATGAGCGGCCCGCCCAGGCCGCTGAACACCTTCACGTGCGACCCGCCGCCGGCCCCCGCCGCCGTCACGACGTCCGCCACGCCGTCGCCGTTCACGTCGCCGGCGGCCACGTTCACCCCGCCGGTGAAGCGCGGGTCGTAGGCGAAGAAGCTCGCCAACAGCGTCCGCGGGTTCACCTGCCCGTCACTGAGGTTGCCGAACTGCGTCAGCGCCCGGCCGCTGATCACCTTCACGTGCGCCCCGTCGCCGGGACCGGTGCCGGTGATGATGTCGGCCAAGCCGTCGCCGTCCATGTCGGCCACGCTCACCGTGACGCCGCCGCCGAACCCCGGCGAGTAGGCGAAGAAGCTGGCCAGCACCGCCGCCTCGCTGATGGCGCCTTGCTCGTCCACGAGCCCGAGCTTGGCCCCGTCCACGACCTTCACGTGCGGGCCGCCGCCGGGGCCGGGCGTCACCACCACGTCCGGCACGCCGTCGCCGTTCACGTCACCCACGGCCACGTTCACGCCGCCGCGGAAGCCCCGGTCGTAGGCCGCGAACGTGCCGGTGAACGCCCCCGTGCTCAGGCTGTACACCTTCACCACCGGGCCGCCGCCGGGGCCGGTGCCGGTGGCGATCACGTCGAATAGCGGCTGCCCGGCCGGCACCGGCCGCACCGTCACCGTCACCGTGCTCGTCGCCGGGCCGCCGTTCCCGTCGTTGATCGTGTACGTGAACGTGTCGGTGCCGACGAACCCCGCGGCCGGGGCGTACAGCACCCCGCGGCCGCCGGGCGCCACCGACGCCGTGCCGTGCCCGGGCTGGGTGACGGACACCACCGTCAGCAGCTCGCTGCCGTCCGGGTCCGGCGTGTCGTTCGTGATGGTGTCGATGAACGTCGGCCCGGCCCCCTTCGGCACCAGGCCGGCGTCGGGGTTGGCGACGGGGAGGTCGTTCAGCGACCGCACCACGATCGTGAACGACTGCGCGAACGGCGACGTGTCCTGACCGCCGTCGAGGGTGCCGCCCGAGTCCTTCAGCCTCACCTCGACCGTCGCCGTTCCGGTCGCGTTCGCCGCCGCCTGGTACGTCAGCGTGCCGTTCGCGTCGATCGCCGGCGCCGCGGCGAACGTCAGCCCGCCGGACGTGCCCGTCACCGTCGCCGTGTAGGTGGGCGTCTGGCCCTGCCCGGCCTCGTTCGGGCCGGGAGTGAACCCCGCGAACGTGGCGACCGTCTGCACGCCGCCGTCCTCCGCCGACACCGGCGGGTTGCCGCTCAGGAACAGCGTCGGGGCGTCGTTCACCGGGGTGATGACGATGACGAACTGCTGCGTCCGGGTGTTGCTGCTCGGCGCCGCCCCGGGGCCGGCGTCGGACACCGTCACCGTGACCGTCGCGGTGCCGAACTGGTTCGGCGCCGGGGTGAAGCTCAGCACGCCGGTCCGCTCGCCGGTGCTCGGGTTGATGACCTGCTGAATGCTCGGCTGCACGGCGAACAGGCTGCCCGGCGCCGCCGTCGCCAGGATCGCGTTGATCGCCTCCGACTCGCCCGCCGGGCCGGCCAGGATGTCCCGCAGTACGGTGATGCCCGACGCCGCCCCCGAGTCCTCCCGCACCGTCACCGTCGGCACCGCGATCGTGAACGTCGGCGGGTCGTTCACCGGCGTGATGGTGAGGTTGACCGTGGCCGTGGCCGTGCCGCCGAACTTGTCGCGGACGCGGTACTCGAACGAGTCCGCCCCCGTGGCGTTCAGGTCCGGCGTGTAGTCGAACGTGCCGTCGGTGCGGAGCGTGAGCGTTCCCTTCGTCGGCAGCACGATCGCCGGCGTGTCCACCGTCAGGTCCGTCGCCGGCTCGTTCGGGTCGGTGTCGTTGGTGAGCACGCCGCGGCCCGGCGACGTGAACGTGCCGCCGTCTTCCTGCAGCGTGTAGGCGTCGTTCGTCGGCGTCGGCGGCAGGTTCACCGTGACCGCCGCGGAGCTGAACGGCGCCGCCATCGGGTTCCCGGCCACGTCCCGCACCCCGACCACGCGGAGGACGAGCGTGCCGGTCGTGCTCGGCGTCAGCGTCACCGTCACCACCCCGGGCACGGCCGTCTCGGTCGGCGTGCCGACGGTCGCGGTCGCGGTGCCGGTGTTGCTGAACATGCCTGCCAGCGACGGGGCGTCGATGTCCTCGGAGAACGTGACGGTGAACGTGACCGTCTGCCCCGGGGCGGCCACGTTCGGCGGCGTGCCGGCGGTGTTGTTCGTCGCCGACACCACCGTCGGGGCGTCCGGGTCCACCGCGAGGGAGGCGGCGTCCACGAAGTCGGCCGGGTTGTCGTTCCCGAGCACGTCCTCGACCACCGCGGACGCCGGCACCTGGAGGCGGATCGTGCCGCCGCCGGTCGGCGTCACCACGACGGTGAACACGCCCGGGCTCGTCTCGGTGATCATGCCGAACGTCACCGGCGCGGTGCCGGCCTGGATCACGTCGGCGGCGTCGAAGGTGCCGTTCTTCACGTCCTCGCTGAACGTCACGGTGTACGTCACCGGCTGGTTCACCGGCACCACGCCGTCGGCGTCACTGTTCGTGATCGTGCTCACCGTCGGCCCGACCCGGTCCACGTTGTACTCGTTGCCCGGCGTGGTGGGGAACGCCGGCGGCACGTTGAGGATACCGACCGACAGGCCGCTCTCGTCCACGAGCCGCAGCCCGAGGGTGCCCTGCACCGGGGCGGTCAACGTCGCGGTGATCTGGACGGTGTTGGAACCGAGCTCCGTCACCATCAGCGGGTCGGTGACGGAACCGGCGACGGTGCCGACGAGCATGAAGTTGGTCGGGTTGAATCCGGTCACGGGCAGGTCGGTCGTCAGCAGCCACGTGAACGACGGGCCGCGCACCGCCGACGCCGGGTCGGTCTTGGCCAGCGACAGGGCCGTCACCTGGTCCACCACCTGCACCGTCACCGCGGCCGCGGCGCTGATGCCGCCGCCGCCGTCGGTCAGGGTGATCGCCAGCACCCGGTCGGTGGTCCCGGCCGGCGTCGAGAACACCACGTTCTGCAGCACCGCCTCGACGGCGACCCGCGTGGCCGCGGCGTTGAAGGTGATCGTGAGCCCCGCCCCCGCCGTCCCCCCGGCGAGGGTGCCGACGGGGGTGCCGCTGTACTCCACGTTGGCGCCGTTCAGCGTCACGAGGCCGTTGTTCCGCACCGACAGCGTGTCGCCCGCGGTCGCGCCCGCCGTGTACGACACGCTCAGCACGCCGGTGGCGAAGTTGACCGAGTCGTCGGTCACGGTCGCGGCCCCGGCGACCGGGGTGCCCGGCTGGCCGACGAGGTACGGCACCGGCGACGTAATGCCGCCCAGCACCGGGTCGTCGTTGACCGGGTTCACGGTGATGGTGAACGTCTGCGCCGCGGACGTGTTCACGCCGCCGTTGGCGGTGCCGCCATCGTCCGTGAGAGTGACGGAGACGGTGGCGGTGCCGTTGGCGTTCGCCGCCGCGGTGTACGTCAGTGCGCCGGTGGACGGGTTAATCGCCGGGGCGGCGGTGAACGTCAGCCCGCCCGTCGTGCCGGTCACGCCCAGGTTGAACGTCAGCACCCCGGTCTCGAACGGCCCGGGGGAGATGGCAGTGGCGAACGAGGCCACGGTCTGCGCCCCCGCGTCCTCGTTCACCGCCGGCGCCACGGCCGGGATGGTGAACGACGGCGGGTCGTTGACGGCGGACACGGTGATGGTGAACGTCTGCGGGTCGGACGTGTCGTCGCCGCCGTTGGCGGTGCCGCCGTCGTCCTTCAGGTGCACAGTGATGGTGGCGGTGCCGCTGACGTTCGCCGCCGGGGTGAACGTCAGCGTTCCCGTCGGGTCGATCGCCGGCTGGACGCTGAACAGGGCGGAGTTGCTGTTGCCGGTCACCTCGAAGATGACCGTCTGGCCGGTCTCGTTCGCGCTCACCGGGCCGGAACGGATGCCGGTGGCGAACCCGACCGCCGTCTGCGCCCCGGCGTCCTCGATCACGGCCGGCAGCGCCGGCGGCACGGAAAACTCCGGCGCGGTGTTGATCTTCTGCGGGATCACCACCAGGAACGTGTCGAAGTCTTCGTACCGCACGACCGCGGGGACGTTCTCCGCCACCACCTGGCTGCCGCCGATCCCGTCGCCGTCGGTCAGGTTGAACCGCACCACCCGCGTGGTGTCGCCGGACCCGCTGAGCTGAAGGGTGATGGCCCGCAGCACCGCCTGCACGACCTCGGGGGTCACCTGGTCGCTGGTGAATGCCACCACCTGCGGGCTGTTGCCGAACCCCTCGGTCTCGATCGTCGCGACGGGGGTCGCCGGCCCGCCGCCGACCGGCCGGTACTCGACGATCGTGCTGTTCTGCACGCGCCTCCCCGCGGTCCCCGGCGTGTTCCCCAGGACGGACATGCTGAGCACGTTGTCGGCCGACGGCACGCCGTTGGCGAACACCTGCACCGTCAGCTTGCCGCCGTTGAGGTCCGGCACCCCCGGGGCGTCCGGGTCGAAGACCGTGCCGTTCGGGGCGAGCGGCACGACCCGGAACGTCGCCTCTCCGACCGGGTAGTACAGCGGCTGCACGGCGTACACGAACTCGATGTCGTACGTCCCGGCCGGGAGCGCGGTCGGGAACGTCAGCGTGTAGTTCGTCGGGGAGCCGCCCACCGGGGCCAGCACGGCCTGGGTCAGGTTCACCGCGGTCCCGGCCCGGGTGACGCTGAAGATGCTCTCCTTCGCCAGCGGCCCGCCGCCCGGCGGCGCGGCCGAGAACGTCAGCACCGTGCCCGCCGCCGGTAGGATCGTCGAGGTGGAGTCGAGCGTGGACGGCCGCAGCGCCACCCGGTACTCCCCGGCCGGCAGCGGCAGCGAGAAGGTCAGCGTGTAGCTCGTCCCGGTCCCGGACAGCGTCGCCCCGGTGAGGCCCACCGCCTCGCCGTTCGGGCCGCTGACGCCGGCGACGTCCGCGGTCGTCAGCGCGACCGGCGGCACGTCCGGCAGCGTGAATGGCAGGGTCGCACCCGCGGCCGTGGACGCGAACCCGACTGGGTTCGCCACCGGCGCGTCGTTGCCGGCGGTCACGCGGATGTTGTCGATGCCGATCCACTCGTCGTCCCCGCCCGTCCACGTCGTCAGGACGCGGACCTGCACGGTGGCGGTGGCGGGGTTGAGGTTGTCCGTGCGCGCGGGGAGGGTGACCGACACCGCGGTGACGCCGCCGGCCGCGGCCGTGGTCGCGTCCGCGATGTAGCCGCCGGGGACGTTCATGAAGACGGCGTCGGTGCTGAGCCGGTACTGGACGGCGACCGGCTGGACCGTGTCGCGCGCCCCCGGGTCGATGTCGCGGAGGTCGAACGAGACGGTGGTGCCGCGGACGCCGTTCGTGTTGAGGTGGAGCACCAGGTTGGGCGCCTGGTTGGTGGCGCTGGCGCGGAGGGCGACCACCGGGTCGGGCAGGGCCTGGAACTCGGCCAGGCCGGAGGCGGTGACGGCGTCCGGGCTCGCCGCCACGTTGGCCGTCACCTGCTGCGCGCCGGTGGCCGGCGTGAGGACCGTGCGCGGGTCGGCGCCCGCGGTCAGCCCGAGCCCGGTGCCGCCGGTGCCAATGATGCTAGGAACGGCGGCCCAGTTGTTGTTGGTGGTGACGAGTGCGGCGTTCGACCAGTTCTGTGGCCCGAAGGCGGCGGCGGCCAGGTTGTGGGGGGTGGTGTTGGGGACGGTGCGGTCTTCGAGGTGCTCGACGGCCCGGAGGGCGGCCTTGCGGCGGCGGTCGGACGACGGGCGCAACCAGCTGGACAGGGTGGTCAGCACGGGCGAACTCCCGCGGTGCAAGTCATGAGGAGGTGCGCAGGGGCGAGTATGACCCGGCGCGACCGAGGTATCCTATCACGACGACGGACCCGGCCCCGGAGTTGTGCCGCGGGCGCAACGACCCCCGTCCCCGCGTCCGGCCTTCGACCGGAAACCGTTAAGACACTACCAGATTGGTCACACGCCCGCGAC
>Ga0209181_10007817_pt1 | contig 14526 bp, 11 predicted proteins | sample MAT05_FD_187208 | JGI IMG/M metagenome (GOLD analysis project Ga0209181, IMG submission 187208) | Freshwater microbial communities from Lake Fryxell liftoff mats and glacier meltwater in Antarctica - MAT-05 (SPAdes) (version 2) | ecosystem: Environmental > Aquatic > Freshwater > Ice > Liftoff... | reverse complement strand
CCTCGCCCCCAACGGGGCCACCTACCCTCCACCTGCATCGAATGCGCTCGTCCAGGCCCGTTCGCTGACCCGTATCTGGGGCAAGGGCGACTCGGCGCAGATCGGCATTGCCGAGGTCGACCTCGATCTACAGCGCGGCGAGATGCTTGCCATCGTCGGTCCGTCGGGGTCTGGCAAGTCGACGCTCGGCGCCATACTCGCCGGTATCGACAGCCCGACCTCGGGTTCGCTCGTGGTCGACGGCGGTCGAGTCGACAACCTCAAGCGGGACCGACTGGCACTGTGGCGGGGTTCGAACGTTGGCATCGTCTTTCAGAACTTCAGCCTGCTGCCGACGTTGACAGCAGCGGAGAACGTGGAGTTGGCGCTGACGCTGTCGGGTCGTCGCAAGAACAGGCACGCGGCGGCGCTGTCTTCACTGGGGGCCGTCGGCATGCTGGAGAAGGCGAAGCGGCTGCCGGCACAGTTGAGCGGAGGTGAGCAGCAACGAGTCGCGATCGCACGCGCGATCGTAGGGCGCCCGGCGCTGCTGGTCGCCGACGAACCGACCGGCAACCTCGACCAGGCCAACGGTCATGCTGTGTTCGGCATCCTCACCGGACTTGCGTCCTCGGGCACCACGGTGGTGTTCATCACCCATGACTTGCTGCTCGCAGCGCAAGCAGACCGCGTCGTCACGATGATCGATGGTCGCGTGCACGACATCACTGCAAAGGCGGCGCTGTGATGCGGTCGGCGTGGCGTCAGTTCCGGCGTGCCCCAGCGCGCATCGTTGCCAGCATTTTCGCTCTCTCGCTCGCGATCGGGGCGGTCGGCGTCATGGCAATCCCCGCCGTGGCGCGTCAGCCACTGCGTGACGTGGCCGCCCGCGATGGGCTGGCTGACCTGATCATCAATACCACTGCGCTCGATGCCGACCAGGTTGCCGGGCTCGCCGCAATCCGGGGTGTTGCCAGGGTGGAGGCAAGCACGTCGGCGGTCGTCGACCTGGACACAGAGGATGTGGCCGTGGTCGGCATGCAACTCGTGAATCAGCAGATCGACAGGCTGCACGTTGTCGACGGCCGCCTGCCCGCCGCAGATCAAGAAGCCCTGGCTTCGCCGGGCTTCCATACGATCGGTGACACGGTCACGGTTGGTGAGACCTCGCTGCAGATCGTTGGGCATGGTGACACGCTGTGGTTCGGCGGCATTGACACCCTGTACACGACGACCCGGTCGGCGTTGACGATCAGTGGGTCGGAGGGACTGGACCGGATTGCAATCGTGGCGAAGGTGGATACGTCCGAGTCGTTGCGCCGTATCGCCGACGATGTCCGTGACGTCATCGCCCAGCAGGGCGACACGTTCACATCGTTTCCGTTCTTCCTGCCCGGTGAGCGGACTCCGATCGAGGACGACATCGAGCAGATCAGTACGTTGATCGGTCTGCTGGGTGTGGTCGCCGGAATCGTGGCGCTGGTCCTGCTGGCGTCGACGACCACCACCCTGATCACCGAGCGCAGCCGCGAGACGGCCGTCATGCGTGCGTTGGGCTCGAGCTCGCGTCCGCTGCGGCGCCGTCTGCGACGAATTGCGCTAGGGATCACCGCTGCGGCCCTGGTCATCGGCCTCCCGCTCGGTGTGCTGATCGCCAACCTCATCGCTCGACTGGTGCTCGACGAATTCGTGGGTATCACACCGACCTTCGGCTTCAGCCCCGTGGTGCTCGCAATGACGGTTGCTGGTGCCTTGTTGGGAGCGCGTGTTGTCGCCGCGCGAGCCGCTCGCCGAGTTACGAAACTGCCGCTGGCGGAAGCGTTGCGCGACCGTGAAGGAGCGCCGTTCGGGCGGCGATTCAGCGATCGCCTGCTCTCGAAGATTCGCACGGGCGGGCTGCTGTCACGCATCGCCCTGAGGTCGTCGGCCCATCGGCGCACGAGGGCTGTTGCGGTTGTGGCTCAGATTGCGGCCGGTGTCGGCGCGTTGCTGTTGATCACCAGTCTCACCACTTCGGTGAACAACTTCAACGAGGCAACTCGGGCGCCCTGGCGATGGGTGTCGATGACGACTGCCGGACAGAACGGTCTGCCGTTCGACTCGAGTGTGATCGCTGGGACGTCTGGGCAGGAGTTGGCGATTCGTGTGGATGGCCAGGTCAGGAACCTTGATCTCGACATCTTTGGGTTCTCTCCGGACACGAGGATGTTCGCCAGCCCCATTCGCAACGGGACCTGGCTGAGGTCGACCGGCGCCCGCGAAGCCGTACTGAGCGCCGGATTCGCCAGCCGTTCTGACATCGCTGTGGGCGACAGCATCGAAGTCGACCTGCCGTCCGGCGCAGCCCGCTACGACGTCGTCGGCACGGTCGACGACCACGGCCGGGCGGTGTATCTCGACGTCGCCGCTCTGGCCGCAGACCTTGGTTCCCCCGGTCGATACAACCTGGTCCTCTCTACTGACGAGACACCGACGCTGCACACATCAGTACCGGTCGCCACACAGACCGCGGAGGAACTGGCGCGACAGGGTGACGATGCCCGGGCGTCGTTCGTCCTGATCTTCGCCGCCATCGCCGCCATCGTGGCCGCAGTCGCCGCTCTCGCCGTTGTGTCGACAATGTCGGTCAACCTCTACGAACGTCGTCACGAATTCGCAGCGGTGCAGGCCATCGGCGCCCGCCGCCGCACCATCCGCGGTCTCATCGCTCGTGAGCTGCTGCCGCTCGGTCTCGTCGGTATCGGCCTTGGCCTGGGTGCCGGGTACCTCGGCACGAAGGGCATCATCGGTTCCTTCGAGGCGAGCAACGCGGTCGACATCGGAACCGTGTTCGCGACCGGGTCGTTGCCGGCAATCGTGTCCGGCACGCTGATCGGCTTGCTGGTGTTGGCGGCGATGATCGCTCGCGGTGCGGTTCGGCGACCGATCGCCCCCACGTTGCGTGGCGCGACATGACGTGGCTTCCGCCTGGGGCGGGCGGGCGCGAGACTGGTTCGATGAATTCGTTCCCAGCAACTCCTCCGCCGGTCGCGGGCAACGAGAGCGCGGGCGATTCAGGTGAGAGCTCGTTGGACTGGTTGACCGTTCGCAACCTCGTGGAGCGGTGGTTTCGGCCGCTCTTGGAACCTGAGGGCTGGCTGGCACTGGCCTACCTCTTCGTTGGGATGTTGACCGGGTTCGCCTTCTTCGGTATCGCGCTGGGTGCGCTGGCGACGGGTTACTCGCTGCTCGTCATCGTCGTCGGTGTGCCACTGACCGTGGTTGCGTTCCGCATCGTCGAGGCTTTGGCGAGAGTCGAACGGCGTCGGGCGGCACTGGTCGGCGTCGCGATCGAGGATCGAGCGTTGAAGCCGGCCAACGGGTTCGGGCCCCGAGCGTTCCTCGCGGTCTCGAGCGACCCGGAGCGGTGGCGTCTTGCGGGGTATCTGCTGGCCAATACTGTCATCGCGCCGACGCTGTTCGCTGCCGGGTTCGCGGTGCCGGTCCTGGTGGTCGGTCAGATGTTCAGTTTCAACATCTTCGCCGGGGTTCTGGCCATTGCGCTCGCAGGCGCAATCCCTCGCGTCGCCATCCTGGTCGCGCGGCTGAAGGCCGCTATCGACGCCTGGATGCTCGGGCCCGACCAATTGGCTGGAATGCGTGAACGCGTCACCACGCTGTCATTGCAACGCCAGGACATTCTCGATGCGGTGGCGCACGAGCGCCGCCGCATCGAACGCAATCTCCACGACGGAGTGCAGCAGCAGCTCGTCGCGATCGGGATCGATCTCGGCCTCGCCACCAACCACCTCACCGACGATCCGGAGCTGGCCCGATCGTTGATCGTCCAGGCTCGTGAGCGAGTGCAGGGCTCGATCGGCGAGCTCCGTCAACTGGGCCGCGGCCTACACCCAGCCATCCTCGAGGACCGCGGGCTGGACGCGGCGCTGAGTGCCGTGGTCGCCGGCGCATCGCTGCCGATCTCCGTACACGTCGATTCGAAGCTCTCGGTGTCGACCGACGTGGCCGAAACGCTGTATTTCGTCGCCAATGAGGCCGTGGCCAACGTGCTCAAGCACTCCCGAGCTCGCGTTGCCTCGATTCACGTCACCGTGGTTGGTGACGTCGTGCGCATCACCGTTCACGACGACGGTCGTGGCGGCGCCGAGCTTGCGGGCGGCTCCGGCCTGGCCGGCATTCGCGCCAGGGTTCGCGGCGTCGATGGGGCGTTCAGCCTGCTATCACCTGTCGGTGGCCCGACGACAATCTCGGCCGAGGTGCCCAGCAATGGCTGACATCGCCGTGGCTCCAGCGGCCTTACGCGCAGTGGTCGCCGACGACTCGGTACTGCTGCGCGACGGGGTCGTGCGCCTCCTGGTCGACAGTGGCATCGATGTGGTGGCGGCGGTCGGTGATGGCCAGTCGCTACTCGATGCGGTGGCGACACACATGCCCGACATCGCTCTCGTCGACGTTCGCATGCCCCCGACCCACACCGACGAGGGCATCCGCGCCGCAATCGAGATTCGGCAGACGTACCCCGGCGTGGCTGTGCTGGTGCTGTCGCAGTATGTCGAAGAGCGCTATGCCGGCGAGCTGCTCAGCGGCGACGTCGGCGGCATCGGCTATCTGCTGAAGGACCGCGTGATGGACATCGACGAGTTCGTCGCGGCCTTGCGCCGCGTTGCTGCCGGTGGCTCGGCGATCGACGGCGAGGTCGTCGGGCAGTTGCTCGGCCGCACTCGCCATCGCTCCGAGCTGGATCGGCTGACGCCCCGCGAGCAGGGGGTGCTGCGTGCGATGGCCGAGGGGATGTCGAACGCCGGCATCGCCGGGCACCTCGTCATCTCGCCGGGCGCTGTCGAGAAGCACATCGGCAACGTGTTCATGAAGCTCGATCTCGCACCCGAAGACCATGCACATCGAAGAGTACTTGCCGTGCTCACCTACCTGCGCAGCTCGGTCTGACAAGTCGTGGCGACGAACTTCACTCCAGCGCAGTTGGCCGAGAACCTCGAGCGAATGCGGGCGATTGCGTTGGCGCTGCCGGAGGTGACGGAGGAACTCACATGGGGCACGGAAGTGAACTTTCGCGTGCGTAAGAAGATCTTCCTGTTTCCCGGTTCGGGCGGCTCGATCTGCGTGAAAGCCGACAGGGAGGAACTGCCGGCACTCTTGGACGATCCGCGGTGTCGGCCTGCCCCGTACCTCGCTCGCGGCGGCTGGATCGTGCTCGAGTTCGACACCAGCAAGGTCGACTGGGAGGAAGTCCGCGAGCTGGTGACCACCTCGTACTGCGTGATCGCACCAAAGGCGCTCGCGGCAAAAGTGTCCTAGCCGAAGAAGGCCGTTCTTACTGTGCGAGCGCGTTCATGAACTGCGGCTCGGCGCGGAGTTGCTCGAACTCCGGGGCGGCTTCGACTGCTGAGCGCAGCGTCTCGGGAGGGGCGGTCATCGCTGCCGAGCGCAACCAGGCGATGGCCGTATCGCGATCGCCCAGCGCGGCGGAGGCGCGGGCCACGTGCACCGCCAACATCGCAGGACGGCCGTTGTCGTAGCTGGTGGCCGCATACGTAGCTGCTTCCGGGTACTCGCCCAGGCGCAACAGAATGCCCGACACCACGAAGTCGCTGAACGATCGACCGTGAGGAAGCGGACGTGGCAACAACGCGACCAGATCTTCCAATGCCCGCAACGGCGCCGCATCCGGCGGCCACCAGTTGACCGGGTCGGGGTCGGCCAGGTCGGCGAGCAGCAGTTGGCGGGCCACTTCGGGGTGCCCGTGGCGAAGCACGGAACCAAGGTGAGGGTACGTGACCTCCCGAGAAGCGGGAAACGTCGCCGGTGGCCCAGGCCAAGGCCTCGGCGCGCGCCAGCGACTCCTGGCCGTTGGCGTGTTTCTCGCGAGCCCTCTCGTTGGAGACGATCTGGGCCACGGAGAGCAGCGGGATCGCCATGAAGATGATGAGCCCACGGAGCCCCGGTTGCGTGGACATGTAGATCATGGCGCTCACGCTGGCAACGATGGTGAAGACGATCATGAAGCGACGCGAGTGCTTCGGGCTGACCACGTCGACGGCTTGTTCCAAGATGGTGCCGCCGTCGAACGGAAGGATCGGGATCAAATTGAACAGCCCGATTCCCGGGCCGGCCCACAGCGCGCTGAACTGCGCCGGCGTGAGCCCTCGGATGGGCCATTCGATCGGCCCGCCGAGCGCAAGGTACAGCGCAGTGCCGGTGACGATCTGAACGGCCGGTCCGGCGAACGAGATGCCCACGCGCTCCAACCGCGACAGCTTGCGGCTGGGCAGGAACGAGGCGTAGCCGGCCATGAACGCAAGCGTGATCTCCGCCTTTGCCCCGGTGGCCCGAGCGGCGACCGCGTGTCCGAGTTCGTGGATCAGGGTGAAGAGCGCGATGAGGGCGGCAAAAATGATGGCGCCCTCGGTGCCCAACCCGCGGTCCGACGAGTTGGTGACTGCAATGAGCACCATGAACATCCAGAACCCGGCCCCGACGTGGACCGGGAAGCCGAAAAGGCGAAACGCGGTGAGCGAAGACGGCACACGACGAGCCTACGGCGCTGAAACCCTCGGTAAACCCGCGAGGCGTCGCCCGGCCACGGCGTAGACTCGAATCTCGTGTCATACGTCTACGCCTTCGACCACAAGCACCGCCGCCCTCCCATGGAGTACAAAGATCTCCTTGGTGGAAAGGGCGCCAACCTCGCAGAGATGACGAGCGTATTGAAGCTGCCGGTACCTCCGGGCTTCACCATTTCCACCGACGCCTGCCGGGACTACATGAACGGTGGCTGGCCGGAAGGTCTCGACGAGGAGATTGCGACGCAGGTCTTCAAGCTCGAAAAGACGATGGGCCGCAAACTGGGCGACCCGTTCGACCCACTGCTGGTGTCGGTCCGGTCGGGCGCCAAGTTCTCCATGCCGGGCATGATGGACACGGTTCTCAACCTGGGTCTGAATGATGAGAGCGTCAAGGGCTTGGCCCACGTCACCAACGACGAGCGCTTCGCGTACGACAGCTACCGCCGCTTCATCGCCATGTACGGCCGAATCGTGTTGGGCGTCGACGGCGAGCACTTCGAGCATCCGCTCGAGAAGGCCAAGGCCACCGCTGACGTGAAGACCGACGCCGAGCTTTCGGCCAAGGTACTGAAGGATCTGTGCAAGCAGTACCAGGCAGCCATCAAGAAGGTCACCAAGAAGCCGTTCCCGCAGAAGCCGCGCGAGCAGCTGCGCGGTGCGGTCGAAGCTGTGTTCGCCAGCTGGAACGGTGCTCGTGCCATCGCCTACCGGGTGCGTGAGCGCATCAGCCACGACCTGGGCACAGCCGTCAACGTGCAGACCATGGTGTTCGGCAACCGTGACCAGAACAGCGGCACCGGGGTGGGTTTCACCCGCAACGCTGCCACCGGCGACAACAAGCCCTACGGCGACTTCCTGGTCAATGCGCAGGGCGAGGATGTCGTTGCGGGTATTCGCAATACCGAAGACCTCGACCACATGAAGTTGGTCTTCCCGGCGTGCCACAAGGAACTGTTGGAGATCTTCGCTCGCCTCGAGCAGCACTACACCGACATGTGCGACACCGAGTTCACCATCGAGCAAGGCAAGCTGTGGATGCTGCAGACCCGCGTGGGCAAGCGCACCGGCGCGGCAGCGCTGCGCATGGCCGTCGAGATGACCCGCCAGCAGGGCAAGGGCGCCGGCAAGTGGAGCATCTCGAAGCAGGAAGCCATCATGCGTGTTGGCGCCGACCACCTCGATCAGGTGCTGCACCCGCAGTTCGCCAACAAGGTGAAGGCACTGGCCAAGGGCCTTGCCGCCTCGCCGGGCGCCGCCGTCGGCAAGGTGTACTTCACCGCTGACGAGGCGGTGAACGCCGACGGGCGTGGCGAGCAGGTCATCCTGGTTCGTAACGAGACCAGCCCCGAAGACGTGCACGGCATGATGGTCGCTCAGGGCATCCTCACCGCTCGTGGCGGGCTCGTCAGCCACGCAGCCGTTGTTGCCCGCGGCTGGGGCACCCCCGCCATTGTCGGCGCCGACGCTGTGAAGATCGACGGCAAGAGCTTCCGGGTTGGCGACGTGGTCGTCGACGAAGGCGACGTCATCAGCATCGACGGCACCACCGGCGAGGTCATGCTGGGCGCGATGACGTTGGCTGCCGCCGAGCCGCCGGCCGAGTTCCACACCATTCTCAAGTGGTCCGATGTGGTCCGTAAGGGCAAGCTGGGCGTGCGTGCAAATGCCGACACCGGCGAAGACGCCACCAATGCCCGCGAACTGGGTGCGGAAGGTATCGGCCTGTGCCGCACCGAGCACATGTTCCTCGCCCCCGATCGTTTGCCGGTCGTTCGTCGGATGATCCTGGCCGACACGCCTGCAGAGGAAGAGGCCGCGCTGGCCGAGCTCGGCCGCGTGCAGCAGATCGACTTCGAGGAGATACTGCTCGCGATGGACGGCCTGCCCGTCACCATCCGCTTGCTCGACCCCCCGCTGCACGAGTTCCTGCCATCGGCTGAAGAGCTGCGCATCAAGAAGGCGACCAAGGGTCTCAGCAAGACCGAGACCGCCGAGCTGAAGGCCGCGGAAGAATGGGCTGAGCACAACCCGATGATCGGTACCCGCGGCGTGCGCCTGGGTGTCGTCAAGCCGGGCCTCTACGCAATGCAGGTACGTGCTCTGATGGCCGCCGCTGCGTCGCTGCGCAAGAAGGGCAAGAATCCCATCGTCGAAGTGATGATCCCGCTCACGGTCACGCGTGAGGAACTGCAGCTGGCTCGTGGCTGGGTGCAGACCGAGATCGACCGTGCCGTGAAGGGCTTGAAGAACAAGCCGCACGTCACCATCGGCACCATGATCGAGACGCCGCGTGCCGCAATTCGCGCCGACGAGATCGCCGAGGAGGCCGACTTCTTCAGCTTCGGCACCAACGACCTCACGCAGATGACGTTCGGCTTCAGCCGTGACGACGTCGAGAGCAAGATGATGCCGGCCTACCTCGAGCAGGGCTTGCTGAAGCGCAACCCGTTCGAGACCATCGACGTCGGTGGTGTCGGCGAGCTCGTCAAGCTGGGTGCCGCTCGTGGCCGTTCGGTCAAGAAGGGCCTCAAGCTCGGCGTGTGCGGCGAGCACGGCGGCGACCCGGAGAGCATCGCGCTGTTCTATGAAGCCGGCCTCGACTACGTCAGCTGCAGCCCGTTCCGTGTGCCGATCGCTCGCCTTGCGGCAGCGCAGGCAATCATCGGTGGCTCGAAGGCCGAGACGAAGTAAGCGGGAGTGCTCGTCGCCTCAGATTCGAAGAGTCGCTTCGTGGACATCGACGTTGCGGCCTCTTGGTGGGTCGCCTTGTTGGTCATCATCAGCGCGCTGCTGCTGATCGACCTCCTCGTCGTCCACCGAGAGAGCCATGAGGTCAACACCCGCGAAGCTGCCATCGAATCGGCAGTCTGGATCTCCATTGGGCTGAGCTTCGGCTTGGTCGTGTGGTGGGGCCTCGGCGGCGGAGCAGCGAGTGAGTACTACTCGGGCTACCTCATCGAGAAGAGCCTCAGCATCGACAACGTCTTTGTCTGGGCGCTCATCCTCAGTTACTTCAAGGTGCCGCCGCGGTACCAGCACAGGGTGCTGTTCTGGGGCATCTTCGGCGCGCTCATCATGCGGGCCATCTTCATCTTCGCCGGCATTGCGCTGATCGAGAAGTTCGATTGGGTGCTGTACGTGTTCGGCGCGTTCCTGCTCTTCACCGCCGGAAAATTGATCTTCTCGAAGTCCGACCACGTCGACCCCTCGAACAGCAAGTTCCTGAAGCTGGTACACAAGGTGGTGCCACTCACCGATGAACTCGATGGTCAGCGCCTGTTCACTCGGCTCAATGGCAAGCGACTGGCCACGCCGCTGTTCGCCGTGCTGTTGCTGATCGAGATGACCGATGTCCTCTTTGCTGTCGATTCGGTGCCGGCGGTGCTGGCGGTCAGCCACGAGCAGTTCATCGTGTTCGCCTCGAATGCATTCGCCATCCTCGGTCTTCGCGCCCTGTACTTCTTGCTCGCAGACATGCACGCCCGATTCAGCTACCTGCAACAGGGCCTGGCAATCATCCTCGCCTTCGTCGGCATCAAGATGCTCATCCACGGCTGGTATCACATCCCCACGTGGTTGTCGCTGCTGGTGATTGCGTTGGTCCTGTTCGCCTCCGTCGGTTTTTCACTTCGACAGACCAGCGATGACACGATCTCGATACCCGAAGAGCTCCCGCCGCCCGACGAGCGCTGACCACGATTCGGGCTGCGCCGCCCGCCCGGTAGGGTGCAGCGAATGGCGATTGTCGACGAGGATCTGGAGCGGCTGAGGGCCTCGCTCGTGCTCTCCGACGTCGTGCAGCAGTACGTCGCCCTACGCCGCGTGGGGCGCAATTGGGTGGGCCTGTGTCCGTTCCATGCGGAGCGTTCGGGCTCGTTCAACGTACGCGACGAGACCAGTCGCTACCGCTGCTTCGGTTGTGGCGCAGCTGGCGACGTGTTCAAGTTCGTGCAGGAGATCGACCACGTCGATTTCGTGACTGCAGTCGAGTCGCTGGCGTCGAAGGCCGGAATCCAGCTCAGCTACACCACCGGCGAAGCAGGTGATCGCACCCGCCAGAAGCGCAGGCAGTTGGTCGACGCGATGGGCAAGGCGGTCGAGTGGTACCACGACCGGCTGCTGAACAGTCCTGATGCGCGTGCGGCTCGCGACTATTTGCGCAAGCGTGGGCTGGCCGGTGAGATGGCGCGCACATTCAAGATCGGCTGGGCACCGGATGAGTGGGACGCACTCAGTCGCAACCTGGGCGTGCCCGCCGAAGTGCTGCGTGACACCGGTCTCGGCTTCACCAACAAGGCCGGCCGCATGCAGGACTCGTTTCGTGGGCGGGTGTTGTTTCCGATCCTGACCGAGAACGGCGACCCGGTTGCGTTCGGCGGGCGCATCTTGCCCGGCAGTACTGACCCTGCGAAGTACAAGAATTCCTCCGAGACGGGCATCTACGCGAAGTCCAAGACGCTCTACGGCCTCAACTGGGCGAAGGGCGACATCGTTGCCGCCGACCAGGTCATCGTGTGTGAGGGGTACACCGACGTCATCGGTTTCCACCGCGCTGGAGTGAAGCGCGCGGTCGCCACGTGTGGCACCGCGCTGACCGAGGACCACGTGCGACTGCTGAAGCGCTACGCCACCCAGGTGGTGTTGGCATTCGACGCCGATGCCGCTGGCCAGGGGGCAGCACAGCGCTTCTACGAGTGGGAAGAGCGTTATCAGGTGCGAGTGAGCGTTGCCCGATTCCCCGATGGCAAGGACCCCGGCGAGCTGAGCGTGAGCGACCCTGAGGGCCTGCGGCACGCGGTCGAGCAGGCGCTGCCGTTCCTCGGGTTTCGCGTCAACCGCGTGCTCAACAGTCGCAAGCTGCGCTCGCCGGAGGATCGTGCACAGATTGCCGGCGAAGCCATGGCGCTCGTCAACGAACACCCCAACGCGGAGGTACGCAAGCTGTATGCAGGACAGGTCGCCACGCACGTCGGAATTCCACCTGCTGATCTGGTTGCGATTGCAGCTCGTCGGGTGAGGTCTCCGACCATTCGTGTCGCTCCTGTGCGACGTATCGGCGCGGCGGAGAACGCGGAGTTCGTCTGCATCGCGATGCTGTTGCAACGCTGGGACGACATTGCGCCGTGGTTGATGGAAGCGTTGTTCGTCGACGAGGTGGCACGGAGGGCCTTCCTGGCCGTTGCCGAATCCGGCGGTGCCATCGAGCCGGCGCTCGACCTTGCCGACCCTGAGGCGCGCGAGTTCTTGGAACGTGCAGCGGTTGCCGACGTGGATGCCGACCCGCTGTTGGAGGCACGTAATTTGATCGCTGCGGCAACCCGGAGACGCCTCGGTCAGATGGTCGTCGACATCGCCCCCGACCAGTTGCCGGCGATTCGCGACGCACGGTTGCAACTGGACGAGATGGAGGATCCAGAGCGGGCCGATGTCGCGGCAGAGGCATTGCTAGGGTGGCTGCAACGGGAGCATGAAGGAGATGAGTGACCAACGCCGTGACCAACACGACAGCTGATGCGTCTGCCGCTTCGCCTCCTTACGAGGGGGTCGAAGCAGGGGAGTGGCGCACGATGGTCGCGCGCGGTGCAGCCGCCGGCGTGCTGCATGCCGACGACATCACTCGCGTGTTGCGCCACATCGAACTGACACCGGATGTGTTGGTCGACGTGCAGGCGACTCTCGAGAGTTTGGGAATCGCCGTCGATGACGGCATGGCAGAACTGCACGACGACACGCCGTCGGCCGGCGTCGAGCGGTCGCGGTCGGTCGAGGTGGAAGACACCGAGGGGCTTCTGGCTCGCCGCATTCGTCGTCGTAGCGAGCGGATGAATGCGGACCGCAGCGACGTGGGCAACACTGCCGACACCGTGCGTCTGTACCTCAAGGAAATCGGCCGCGTCGATCTGTTGACCAGCGACGACGAGCGTCGTCTGGCACAGGCAATCGACGAGGGCGATCGAGCCGCTGTTTCGCTCGACTTGGAGCACGAGGGTGCCATCATCGACCCGGTCGATCACCGGCGGATGATGCGCACGGTCACCGCCGGCCAGCGCGCGAAGAGCGAGCTGATCCAGGCCAACCTTCGCCTCGTGGTCAGCATCGCCAAGCGCTACAGCGGTCGCGGCATGCAGTTCCTCGATCTCATCCAGGAGGGCAACCTGGGGCTGATGCGAGCCGTCGACAAGTTCGATCACACGAAGGGCTTCAAATTCTCCACCTACGCCACGTGGTGGATTCGCCAGGCCATCACGCGCAGCATCGCCGATCAGGCGCGCACCATTCGCATTCCCGTGCACATGGTGGAGAGCATGAACCGAGCGCTGCGTATGCAGCGCCAGATGCATCAGGAACTCGAGCGCGAGCCCACCCTGGACGAGTTGGCCGAGCGGTGTGGGATGACGACGGAGCGCATCCGCGAGATCCTGCGCATTTCCCAAGACCCGCTGTCGCTCGATTCGCCCGTGGGCGAGGAGGACGACAGCAATCTGGCCGACTTCATCGAAGACCTCTCTGCCGATGCGCCAGCCGATATGGCCACGAAACGGATGCTCACCCAAGCGGTCGAGTTGGCATTGGGTGAGTTGACCGAGCGCGAGCAGGAGATCGTCCGCATGCGCTTCGGTCTCGACGACGGCCAGGCACGCACGCTAGAGGATGTTGGCAAGTTGTTCGGCGTCACCCGCGAACGCATTCGTCAGATCGAGGCGAAGACGTTGGCCAAGCTCCGTCACCCGATGCGCAGCCAGCGGCTGAAGGAGTTTTTGGAGGAGGAGTAGCAGGCGCTGTTTGCTATCCTCAACTCGCCTTTCCGAGATAGCTCAGCTGGCAGAGCGGCTGACTGTTAATCAGCATGTCGCAGGTTCGAGCCCTGCTCTCGGAGCACAGCGCAACCGGCCCGTGAAAGCGGGCCGGTTGCCGTTTTCTGCCCGACGAAAGCGAGCCGCGTGGCGTCTGCATTCGCTACCGTGGTGCCGTTCGGGGCGGTAGCTCAGTGGTTAGAGCACGGGACTCATAATCCCTCGGTCGTGGGTTCGATACCCACCCGCCCCACATAGGTCTAGCTCGGATGATGTCCAATTCGGGGCTGTCGCAAGAGGCGTCCATCCAAGATTTCCAAGACAAATCCAAGTTTTTGGCGTACGTTGGCCGAATGACGACGCTGCGAAGTGCACCCGGGATGCGGGAGCGAGCGCCCAACGTGTGGGAGCTCGTGGTCCAGGCCGGCCGCGATCCGGTGACCGGCAAATCACGACAGGTCAGTCGTACTTTTCGCGGGAATCTACGCGAGGCGAAGATGGCGCGAGCCGAGCTCATCGTCGAGGTGACCAAGGGCCGGCACACCGGATCGCGGGCGACGGTCGACGATCTGTTCACCGATTGGATCGTTGAGCTGCGGCGCAAGGGCCGCTCGCCCAACACAGTCTGCGGCTACGAGCTGGTTTATCGGCGCAACATCCGGCCCACGTTCGGCAGCAAGCAGGTGACGAAGGTGACCATGAAGATGCTCACCGACCTCTACGGCGCGCACCAACTGCGCGGGCTCTCGCCACGCAGCGTGTACCAGATCCATGCCTGTCTCTCCTCGATGTTCACCCAGGCGTGCAGGTGGGGTTGGCGCGATTCCAACCCGGCGCAGTGGGCCGAGCCGCCGTCGATCCCGAACATCGAGCCGGTGGTTCCGACGCCCGACGAGGTGCGCGCGCTGATCGATGAAGCTGAGCGAGGCAAGCGCCCGGAGATGGCGCGGGCGATCCTGGTTGCCGCGACCACTGGGCTGCGACGCGCCGAGCTGTGTGCGCTGCGCCGTTCGCGTGACGTCGACTTCGAGCGTGGACTGTTGCGCGTGTCGGCCTCGATCGTGAATCTGACGAACCAGCCGCTCGGCGAGATCCCGACCAAGAACCGCCGCGTGCGTGTGCTGGCGATCGACGACCTGACCGCAGCGATCCTGCGCGCGCAGATCGAC
>Ga0209181_10007816_pt1 | contig 14527 bp, 10 predicted proteins | sample MAT05_FD_187208 | JGI IMG/M metagenome (GOLD analysis project Ga0209181, IMG submission 187208) | Freshwater microbial communities from Lake Fryxell liftoff mats and glacier meltwater in Antarctica - MAT-05 (SPAdes) (version 2) | ecosystem: Environmental > Aquatic > Freshwater > Ice > Liftoff... | reverse complement strand
CTCGCACACCGCCTGGATGGCGCGGCGCAGCAGCTTGCCCGACCGGGTCTTGGGCAGGCCCGTCACGAAGCGCACGCGCGACGGCCGGGCCACGCCGCCCAACTGCTCATCCACGAGCTTCATGATCTCGCCCTCGAGCTTCATCGCCAGCTCGGGCGTGGCCACGCGCAACGGATCGCGCGGCACGACGAATGCCATGGCCACCTGGCCCTTCAGCGTATCGGCCACACCGACCACGGCCACCTCGGCCACGGCGGCGTGGCTGGAGATGCTCTCCTCGATCTCGCGCGTGCCCAGACGGTGGCCGGCCACGTTGATGACGTCGTCGGTGCGGCCCAGGATGAAGAAGTAGCCGTCCTCGTCGCGAACACCCCAGTCGAAGGTGTTGTAGACCTGCCGGCCGGCGATGCTCTGCCAGTAGGTCTTGACGAAGCGGGCGTCGTCGCGCCACACCGTCTGCATGCAGCCCGGGGGCAGCGGCCCCTCGATCACGACCACGCCCTTCTGGTTCGGCGCGGTGATGTCCTGCCCGGTGGACTCGTCGATCAGCTTGACGTCGTAGCCGTAGACCGCCTTGCCAGGCGAGCCGAACTTGCTCTGGGCGGGCTCGACGCCGTTGCACAGCGACAGGATCGGCCAGCCGGTTTCCGTCTGCCAGTAGTTGTCGATGATGGGCTTGCCCAGGGCCTGGGCGATCCAGTTTGCCGTCGGCTCGTCCAGCGGCTCGCCCGCCAGGTACAGCGCGCGCAGCGAAGACAGGTCGTGCCGCGTCAGGGCCTCGGGGTCGTGCTTCTTCAGCACGCGCACGGCGGTGGGCGCGCTGAACATGATGCTGACCTTGTACTTTTCCACCAGGCTCCACCAGATGGCCGCGTCGGGCCGGATCGGCAGGCCTTCGTACATGATCGTGGCCATGCCGGCGATGAGTGGCCCGTAGACGATGTAGCTGTGCCCCACGACCCAGCCGATGTCGCTGGTGGAGAAGTAGGTCTCGCCGGGCTGGCCGCAGAAGATGTGCTTCATGCTGGCCGCCAGGGCCACGGCGTAGCCCCCGGTGTCGCGCTGCACGCCCTTGGGCTTGCCGGTGGTGCCGCTGGTGTACAGGGTGTAGCTGGGCTCGTTGGACTCGAGCCAGGTGCAGGGCACGGCGGTGTCCAGGTGCTGCTCGCGCCAGCCGGCGTAGTCTTCGTCACGGCCGGGCACGCGGCTGAAGGGCACCAGGCCACGATCGACCATCAGCACGCGCGCCGGCTTGTGCGTGGCGATCTGGATGGCCTCGTCGAGCAGCGGCTTGTAGGCCACGACCTTGCCGCCGCGGCTGCCGGCGTCGGCGCTGACGATGAGGGTGGGCTCGGCGTCGTCGATGCGCGTGGCCAGGCTGACGCTGGCGAAGCCGCCGAAGACCACCGAGTGCAGGGCGCCGATGCGCGTGCAGGCGAGCATCGCAAACGCGGCCTCGGCGATCATGGGCATGTAGATCAGCACCCGGTCGCCCTGCTTCACGCCCAGGCTCAACAGGGTGGCGGCCATGCGCTGCACCTCGGCATGCAGTTCGCGGAAGCTGTAGCAGCGCTCCTGATTCGTTTCGGTGGAAACGAAGATCAGTGCGTTCTGGTCGCCCCGGCTGGCCACATGGCGGTCCACCGCGTTGTGGCACAGGTTGGTCTTGCCGCCCACGAACCACTTGGCAAACGGCGGGTTGCTGTAGTCGCACACCTGCTCGAAGGGTTCTTGCCAGTCGATGAGGTCGGCCTGCTCGGCCCAGAACGCGTCGCGCTCACGCAGGGAACGTTCGTGAAAGGCAGCGTATGCACCCATGCCTGTCTCCTTCTGTGGTTGTGCCCAAATTGGGCGGCGCGGCTCTGACGCTGCCCTGACGGGGCCTCAGATCTTCACCACGATGCGCCCGCGCACCTTGCCCTGCATCAAATCGTGCGCGCGTTGGGTGGCTGCCTCCAGCGGCACCTCCTCCGCGATGGACTCCAGGCGCACCGGGTCCAGGTCGCGCGCCAGGCGGTCCCAGGCCTGCTGGCGCAGCGCACGGGGGGCCATCACGCTGTCGATGCCGGCCAGCGTCACGTTGCGCAGGATGAAGGGCATCACCGTGCCCGGCAAGTCCGGCCCCTGGGCCAGGCCGCAGGCGGCCACCACGCCGCCGTAACGCGTCTGCGCCAGGGCATTCACCAGCGTGTGGCTGCCCACGGCGTCGACCACGGCCGTCCAGCGTTCCTTCTGCAAAGGCTTGCCAGGCGCGCTCAGGTCATTGCGGTCGATCACCGTGGCGGCGCCCAGCGCGCGCAGGTAGTCGGCCTCGGCCAGCTTGCCGCTGGCGGCCACCACGCGGTGGCCCAGACTGGCCAGCAGCGCGATGGCCACGCTGCCCACGCCGCCGCTGGCGCCTGTGACCAGCACCTCGCCGTCACCGGGTTTCACGCCATGGCGCTCCAGTGCCATCACACACAGCATGGCGGTGTAGCCGGCCGTGCCAATGGCCATCGCCTGCCGGCACGAAAAGACCGCCGGCAAGCGCACCAGCCATTCGGCCTTCAGCCGGGCTCGTTCGGCCAGGCAGCCCCAGTGCGTCTCGCCCACGCCCCAGCCGTTGTGTACGACGAGGTCGCCGGCCTGCCAGTCGGGGTGGGTGCTGTGCAGCACCGTGCCCGCACCGTCGATGCCCGGCACCATGGGCCACTGTCGCACCACGGGCGCCTGGTTGGTCAAGGCCAGGGCGTCCTTGTAGTTCAGGGTGGAAAATGCCGGTTGCACCAGCACGTCGGCCACGGGCAGCCGCGACTCGTCGATCGAACTCACGCCGGCGCGAAAGCCGGCCTCGTCCTTCTCCAACAACAAGGCCTTGAACATGTGTCTCCTCCAGGGTGGTTAAATAGCTTGACTATGCTGCCACCGCCTTTGAAGCTCAAACTGCTCGCTGCCGGCGTCGCGGCCTTGCTGCTGGCGAGCCCCGTGCGCGCTGCGCCCGAGGCCAGCCCGGGCGACGCCGTGCTGCAGTTGCTGCGCGACAAGGGCCTGGTGCCGACGGTGGCCGCGGGGGAGTCCCACACGATGGTCAACCGGGCGCGCGATCTGGCGTCGGAGATGGTGATGTCGGCCATGCACTTCCTGGGCGTGCCCTACCGCCGCGGCGGCGGAAATGCCGACGAAGGTTTCGACTGCAGTGGCTTCACGCGGCACGTGTTCGAGAACAGCCTGGGCCTGCTGCTGCCACGGCGTGCCGACCAGCAAGCCCAGGACAGCAGCCTGGCCAAGGTGCATCGCGAAGAACTGCGCCCAGGCGACCTGGTGTTCTTCAACACCATGCGCCGCGCCTTCTCGCACGTGGGCATCTACGTGGGCGAGGGCAAGTTCATCCATTCGCCCCGTGCCGGCGGCGAGGTTCGCATCGAGGACATGCGCCAGGCCTACTGGGCCAAGCGTTTCAACGGCGCGCGGCGCGCCGAGCACGCCGCCATCGAGGCCAGCGCCAGACCCTGAGCCTGCCAGGGCCGCGGGGCCCGGCGTCACAATGCGGGGATGGGCGACACCGTCATTCCCCTGGCTGACCTGCGCTACGCCGCGGCGGTGCCGCGCGTGCCTGCGCATGCCGCGCCCCCGAGCGGCCTGCTGACCGATCGGCTGGACCGCCCGCTGCGCGACCTGCGCATTTCCGTCACCGACCGGTGCAACTTCCGCTGCAGCTACTGCATGCCCAAGGAGGTCTTCGACGCCGGCTACCAGTTCCTGCCCCAGAGCTCGCTGCTGAGTTTCGAAGAGATCTCCCGCCTGGCCCGTTTGTTCGCCGCCCATGGCGTGCAGAAGCTGCGCCTCACCGGGGGCGAGCCGCTGCTGCGCCGCCATATCGAGGTGCTGATCGCCCAACTGGCCACCCTGCGCACACCGCAAGGCGCGCCGCTGGACATCACGCTGACCACCAACGGCTCGCTGCTGGCGCGCAAGGCGCAGGCGCTGCGCGACGCCGGGCTGCAGCGCGTCACGGTCAGCCTGGACGCGCTCGACGACGCGGTCTTTCGGCGCATGAACGAAGTCGACTTCCCCGTCGCCGACGTGTTGCAGGGCATAGAGGCTGCCCTGCGTGCCGGCCTGTCGCCGGTGAAGGTCAACATGGTCGTCAAGCGCGGCACCAACGACCACGAGATCGTGCCCCTGGCGCGCCACGTGCGGGACCACTTCGGCCCGGCCGTGGTGCTGCGCTTCATCGAGTACATGGACGTGGGCGCCACCAACGGCTGGCGCATGGACGAGGTGTTGCCCTCGGCCCAGGTGTTGCAACGCCTGGGCGACGCTTTCCCGCTCGAGCGCATGCAGGCCAGCGCGCCCGGCGAGACGGCGCAGCGCTGGCGCTATGCCGATGGCGCCGGCGAGGTCGGGCTGATCAGCAGCGTCACCCAGGCCTTCTGCGGCGACTGCAACCGCGCCAGGCTGTCCACCGAGGGCAAGCTCTTCCTGTGCCTGTTCGCGCATGGCGGGCACGACCTGCGCGCGCTGCTGCGAGGTGGCGCGCATGGCCCGGCCTGCAGTGACGAGCAGATCGCCGCGGCGATCGGCCTGGTCTGGAGCGAGCGCGAGGACCGGTACTCCGCGCTGCGTTCAGCGGCGGGTGCGGCCGCCACCGCCACCGTCAACGCCACGGCCCGCCGCGTCGAGATGCATTACATCGGCGGCTGACGCGCCGCGGCCGTTCAGTCCGCGCCGGCCTCGACCAGCGCCGGCGTGGTGATCTCGCCGGGCACCATCTTGCGCGCAAACCACGTGTACACCGTGGGCACCACGAAGATCGTCAACAAGGTGCCCAGTGACATGCCGCCCACGATGACCCAGCCGATCTGTTGCCGACTCTCGGCACCCGCGCCCGTGGCCAAGGCCAGCGGCAGGGCGCCCAGCACCATGGCGCCGGTGGTCATCAGAATCGGCCGCAGACGCATCACGGCAGCGTGGTGCGCCGCTTCACCCACGGCCATACCGGCCTGACGCGCCTTGTTCGCGAACTCGACAATCAGGATGCCGTGCTTGGTGATCAGGCCCACCAGCGTGATCAGCCCGATCTGCGAAAACACGTTCAGCGTGCCCCCGGCCAGCTTCAACGCGAGCAAGGCGCCCACCATGGACAGGGGTACCGAGAGCAGGATCACGAAGGGGTCCACGAAGCTTTCGAACTGCGCCGCCAGCACCAGGAAGATGAACAGCAACGCCAACACGAACACCACCCCCAGCGCGCCGGAACTGGCGCGGAATTCGCGGCTGACGCCGTTGAGTTCGGTGGCGTAGCCGGGCGGCAGCACGCGCTGCGCGGCGCCGTCCATGAAGCTCAGGGCTTCGCCGAGCGAATAGCCGGGTGCCAGGTTGGCGGTCAGCGTGACGGAACGCCGCTGGTTGAAGTGGTTCAGCTCACGCGGGCTGACGGCCTCGCGCACCTTGACCAGCGACGACAACGGCACCATGGTGTCGTTGCGACCGCGCACGAAGATCTTCTCGATGTCCTCGGGCGTGCTGCGGCCCCGCCCTTCTGTCTGCACCAGCACGTCGTATTGCTCGGCGTCGCGCTTGTAGCGCGTGACCACCCGGCCCCCGAGCATGGTCTCGATGGTGCGCGCCACGGTGTCCACCGACACACCCACGTCGGCCGCACGCGCCCTGTCGACGTCGATGAAGATCTCGGGCTTGTTCAGTTGCAGGTCGCTGTCGGGCTGCACGATGCCCGGGTTCTTCTGCATCTCGGCGATCATGGCCTGCGAGGCGCGAGCCATGTTGCCGTAACTGTCGCCACTGACCAGCACGAAGTTGATGGGGCGTTCGCGGAAGCCCTGCCCCAGGCTGGGCGGCGTGATCGGGAAGGCGCTGATGCCCGGCAGCCCGGCCAGTTGGGGAAGAAGCTTCTGCGCCAGTTCCTGTGTGGTGACGCTGCGCTCGCTCCAGTCGACCGTGCGCAGCACACCGAAGGCATTCGACACACCGCCCCCGCCGATGAACATGAAGCGGCGGTCGAATTCGGGGTATTGCGCGGTGATGCGATCGATGGCGTCCAGGTAGCGCGCCGTGTACTCCAGCGTGGCGCCGTCAGGGGCACGAATGGGCATGGAGATGACGCCACGGTCTTCGAGCGGCGACAACTCGCTCTTGGCCGTGGTGAACAGCTGGTAGCTGCCGCCGGCCGAGGCCAGCATCACCACCATCACCACCCAGCGGTGAACCAGGGTCCAGGTCAGGGCGCGGCCATAACCGCGGGTCAGGCCGCCCAGCAGGCCTTCCATGAAACGGTCGAAACGGGTGGGCTGGGCTGTGCGGCGCAGCAGCTTGCTGCACATCATGGGGGTCAGCGTCAGCGCCACGAAGCCCGACACGATGACCGCACCGGCCAGGGTCAAGGCGAACTCCCCGAAAAGGCGGCCCGTGCGGCCCGGCGTGAAGGCCAGCGGCGCGAACACGGCGGCCAGCGTCAAGGTCATCGCCACCACGGCAAAGCTGATCTCCTTCGCACCCTTCAGCGCGGCCTGGAAGGGCTCCAGGCCCTCTTCGATGTGGCGGTAGATGTTCTCCAGCACGACGATGGCGTCGTCGACGACCAGGCCGATGGCCAGCACCAGCGCCAGCAGCGTGAGCGTGTTGATGGTGAATCCGGCCAGCGCGATCAGCGAGAAGGTGCCGATCAGGCTGACCGGGATGGTGATGAGCGGGATGATCGAAGCCCGCGCCGTACGCAGAAAGAAGAAGACCACCAGCGCCACCAGCACCACGGCTTCGGCCACGGTGGTGTAGACGGCCTTGATGGAGCGGTCGATGAAGACCGAGTTGTCGTTGGCCTGGATCACGGTCACCGAGGGCGGCAGGTCGCGCTGGATCTGCGGCATCAGCGCGCGCACGCCGTCAGCCACTTCCAGCGGGTTGGCGGTGGCATTGCGGATGATGCCGGTGCTGATCGACGGCACACCGTTGAGCCGCACGCGCGACCGTTCGCTGGCCGCAGCTTCCTGCACCCGGGCCACGTCGCGCAGCCGGACGAAGTTGCCGCCGACGTTGCGCAGCACGATGTCGTTGAACTGCTCCACCGTGTTGAGGTCGGTGCGCGCGGTGACGCTGAACTCGCGTTGCTGGCTCTCGATGCGGCCGGCGGGCACCTCCAGGTTCTGCCGCCGCAGGGCGTCTTCCACGTCCTGCACCGTCAACCGGTAGGACGCCAGGCGGTCCGGGTCGAGCCAGATGCGCATGGCGAAGCGGCGGTCTCCGCCGATCTGCACGTCGGCCACGCCGGTCACCGTCTGCAGACGGGGCTTGACGACGCGGTTGATCAGGTCGGTGAGCTCCAGCGGACCCATGGTCTCGCTGGTGTAGGCCAGCCAGATGGTGGGCGTGGCGTCGGCCTCGACCTTGCTGATGACGGGTTCGTCGGCCGCGTCGGGCAGGCGGCCCCGCACCCGCGCGACGCGGTCACGCACCTCGGCAGCGGCGGTGTCGGGGTCCTTGCTGAGCTTGAAGCGCACCGTGATCTGGCTGCTCTCGGTGCGCGACACCGAGGTCATGATGTCGACCCCGTCGATGCCGGCGATGGAGTCTTCCAGCGGCTTGGTGACCTGGGATTCGATGACTTCGGACGATGCGCCGAGCAAGCGCGTGCTGACGTTGACCAGCGGCTCGTCGATGCGCGGGTACTCGCGCAGGCTCAGCTCCTTGAAGGACACCAGGCCGACCAGCACCAGCAGCAAGGACATCACGCAGGCCAGCACGGGGCGGCGGATGGATGTCTCCGAGATTCGCATGGGGTGTCCTTGCCGTCGCGCGGCGTGGGTCAGGGTTGGGCCGCAGCCCGCGGCTTGCCGTTGGCCGCCGAGGCGGGCGGGCCTGCGCCGTCCGGCTTGCGCACTTCGGCGCCGCCGCCGGCGCCCGCAGGCCCCGCCGTGCCCGGTGCACCGCCCCCCTTGCCGGCCGGCGGGCCGGGCGGGCCGGGCGGGCGAGTAAGGTCGACAACCCGCACGGGCACGGATTCACCCCGCATGAGCCGACCGTGGCCCGCGGTGACGACGGCGTCGCCCGCCTTCAGGCCTTCCAGGATCTCGACCTTGCCGGGCAGCCTGAGGCCGATCTTGGCTTCCATGCGCTGCGACACCTTCTTGCCGTCGGCGCCATCGACGACCTTGAAGATCAGCTGCCGCGCACCTTGCGGCACCAGGGCTTCTTCGGGCACGACGACGGCGCCTTCGCGCACGCTGAACACCACCCGGGGCCGGGCGAACATGCCGGGCTTGAGCAAGGCGCCGCGGTTGTCCACTGCCGCGCGAACCCGCAGGGCCCGGCCGTTGGGGTCGACCTGCGAATCGAGCGCGTCGATGCGGCCTTTGAAGACCTGGCCCGGCAGCGCGTCCAGCGACAACTCCACAGGCTGCCCGGTGCGCACGCGGGCGACATAGCGCTCGGGCAGGGTGAACTCCACCTGCAGGCCCGACAGGTCTTCGATGCTCACGAGTTCGGCACCGTCCCTGACGTAATCGCCGACCTGCACCGAGCGGATGCCCAGTGTGCCGTCGAAAGGGGCCAGCACGCGCATGCGTGCCGCCTGGGCCTGGGCCAGCGCCACCTGCGAATCGGCCACCTGCTGGTTGGCCACGTTCTGGTCGACGACGCTTTGGCTGACGAAGTTCTGCGCCAGCAACTCGCGGCTGCGCTGCAGGTTGGTGCGCGCGATGCTGGCCTGGGCCTGGGCCTGTTGCAGCTGGGCCTGCTGCAGGGCGTCGTCGAGTTGCACCAGCACCTGGCCGCGCTTGACGCGGTCGCCATCACCAAACCCCAGGCGGGCGACACGACCGCTGGTCTCCGGACGCAACATGACACCCCGGCGGGACTTCAGCGAGCCCACGGCCAGCACATCATCGGCCAAGGTCATGGCTTCGGCCTTCGCGACTTCGACCGCCGCGGGCCCGCCGGGGCCCCCTCCACCGGGTCGTCCGCCGGGTGCACCCGGCCCGCCCGGCCCGGGTGCCGCAGCGCCGCCACCGGCGCCTTGGGCCCCACCCGCAGGCCCGCCTGCAGCCTGGGGCGCGCCGTCTGCGCGGTTCTGCCACCACCAGGCCCCACCTCCGGCCAAACCGATCCCCATCACGGCAACCAGGGTGTAGATCTTGTTCTTCAAGGACTTTCCCCGCGCACAGCCAAAGCGCGCCAGTTTATCCGCAGCCACCTTATCGCGCACTTATCGCGCACATGCCCGTCCGGCAGAGGTCGCGCCGCGTCCATCGCGCACCCGGTTCGACCCGGTGTCCACCGGCATGCTGCTGCGGCGTCAGGCGGGGAGGTTGTCGATACCGCGGTTGGCCAAGCGGTCTGCGCGTTCGTTGCCGGGGTCGCCGGAGTGCCCCTTGACCCATCGCCACGTGACATGGTGACTGGCGTTGAGCGCGTCGAGCCGCTGCCACAGCTCGACGTTCTTCACCGGCTTCTTGTCCGCCGTCAGCCAGCCGCGGGCCTTCCAGCCGTGGATCCAGGCCGTGATGCCTTGACGCACGTACTGGCTGTCGGTGTAGATGGTCACCTTGCACTGGCGCTTGAGCGAAGCCAGGGCCTCGATCACGGCCGTCAGCTCCATGCGGTTGTTGGTGGTGAGGGGCTCGCCACCGAACATTTCCTTTTCATGTTCGCCACTCCTGAGCCACACGCCCCAGCCACCGGGGCCGGGGTTGCCGCGGCAGGCGCCGTCGGTGTAGACCACCACCTCACTCATTCAAGTCTCTCGCAGGCATCGGTCGGCCCGGTCGCTCATCAAGGAATTCAATCAGATCTCCATCTCTGTCTCATGTTCCACACGCGGACTGGTGACCGCGCCGCGTTGCGCCACCACGGCGGGTGCTGCCTGGCGCAGGCGCCGGTCCTGCTTGATCATGCCCACCAGGCGCATGCCACGAACGCGCTTGACCGCCACCAGGAAGTACACCGCGCCAAAGACCGGCCACCAGCGGTCGCCGACCCGGTCCATCCACTCGAAACGGTCCAGCCAGCGCGCACTCCGCAAGGGCGGGCGCCAGCAACCGAAGCGTCCGCCCTCGACCTCGAAACTCAGCAGGCGCAACCAGTCGCGCAAGCGCCAGTAGCCGATGAAGTCGCCCGCGCTGGGCAGGTACAGCCCGCCCTCGCCCCCCAGGCCCATGCCCTGCCGAGCCCGCGCCCCGCGCTGGCGCAGGCCCCACAGGCTGGCCGGGTTGAATCCGGTGATGACCACGCGGCCCTCGGGCACCAGCACGCGCTCGACTTCGCGCAGCGTCAGATGCGGGTCGCGGGCCAACTCCAGCGCATGCGGCAACACCACCAGGTCGATGCTGCTGTCGGGAAACGGCAAGGCGTCGAAAGCGCAGTGCAGGCTGACAAGTTCGCTGGCCGACAGGGTTGAGATGTGCTCGTCCGTGGGCGGTGGCATGGGCAGCGCCTCGGGCACGACCAGCGAGTCGCTGGCCACCCAGCGGTGCGGCATGCGGTTGGCGCGCAGCCCGTCCAGTTCAGGCAATCCCAGCTGCAGCGCATGGAATCCGAAGGCATCGGTCACACTGCGGTCCAGCCGGTCTTGTTCCCAGGCCAGCATGTAGCGGCCAGGCGGGGTCCTCAGCCAGAACCCCAACTCTATAATCGACTCATCCTTGGTCATGAATCTGCTCGCCCTGCCCGCCTTTGCCGACAACTACATCTGGATGCTTCACGATGGCCACCGAGCCGTGGTGGTGGACCCAGGCGACGCGGCACCGGTGCACGACAAGCTCGACGAGCTCAAGCTCGATCTCGCGGCGATTCTAGTGACGCACCACCACCCCGATCACGTCGGCGGCGTCGATGCACTTCGCGGCAGGCTTCAGGGCCCCGTGTACGGCCCGGCCCGCGAGCGCATCCCCCAGCCCTTCAAAGCCTTGAACGACGGTGACGAGGTCGAGGTGCTCGGCCTTCGCTTTGTCGTCATCGACGTGCCGGGCCACACCGCCGGTCACATCGCCTACCAGCAGTTGCCGACCGACGGGCAAGCGCTGTCAGCGCCGATCCTGTTCTGCGGCGACACGCTGTTCTCGGGTGGTTGCGGCCGCTTGTTCGAAGGCACGCCGGCACAGATGGCCGCCTCGCTGGCGCGCCTGTCGGCGCTGCCCGGTGACAGCCGCGTGTGCTGCACCCACGAGTACACCTTGTCCAACCTGCGCTTTGCCCATGCGGTGGAGCCCGGCAACGCAGCCCTGGCGGCCTACACGCTGCGCTGCCAGGCCTTGCGCGACGCAGGCGTGCCCACGCTGCCCAGTTCGGTGGCGCAAGAGCGCGCCGTCAACCCCTTCCTGCGCTGCACCGAGCCCGAAGTCCGGGCCACGGCGTTGGTGCAGGGTGCGGAGTCCGGCGATGCGATCAGCGTATTCACTGCGCTTCGTGAATGGAAAAACAAATTCTGATGAAACCTGATTGCACCGAACCTTGGCGGGCTGCTGTGGGCCGCGCAGCGGTCCTGGCCACCGCCTTGCTCTTGACAGCCTGCGCCACGGTGGCACCGCCCGAACCCGCCGCTGTGGTCATGGCATCGCCAGTCGCCTTGCCGGCCACGACGCCCGCCACACCGCCCGCGCCAAATATGCCGGTCGCGGCCGAGCCCCCTGCCGACGGCATCACGTACCTGGCCGTGCCGCGGCCGCGCCTGGACCCGGCGCAGGATGCGGCCCGCACCAGCCTGTGGGACCGCGTGCGTGCAGGGTACGCCCTGCCCGACCTCGACAACGATCTCGTTCGCAAGTGGGAACAGTGGTACGCCACCCGACCCGACTACGTGCAGCGCATGTCCGAGCGCGGCGGGCGCTACCTGTTCTACATCGTCGAAGAGATCGAGCGCCGCGACATGCCGCTCGATCTGGCATTGCTGCCCTTCATCGAAAGCGCCTTCAACCCCCAGGCCATGTCCCGTGCCGCCGCGTCGGGCATGTGGCAGTTCATGCCGGCCACGGGCAAGGATTTCGAGCTGCGCCAGAACCTCTTCCGCGACGACCGGCGCGACGTGCTGGCCTCCACGCGTGCGGCGCTGGACTACCTGAAGCGCTTGCACGGCCGGTTCGGCGACTGGCACCTGGCGCTGGCGGCCTACAACTGGGGCCAGGGCAATGTGCAGCGTGCCATCGATCGCAACCGAAGGGCCGGCCTGGGCACCGCCTACACCGACCTGAACATGCCCGACGAAACGCGCAACTACGTGCCCAAGCTGCAGGCCGTGAAGAACATCGTGGGCCGGCCAGAGAGCTTCGCCGTGGTCTTGCCGCCGCTGGAGAACCACCCGTTCTTTCTGAGCGTGAGCATCGAGCGCGACATCGACGTGGCCCTGGCGGCGCGACTTGCCGGCCTGTCCACCGACGAGTTCAAACAGCTCAACCCGCAGATGAACAAGCCGGTGATCCTGGCCGCCGGCACGCCCCAGGTGCTGCTGCCCTACGACAACGCCAACCGCTTCCTGCGCGAACTGGCCGCCCACCGCGGCCCGCTGGCCAGCTGGACGGCCTGGGTGGCGCCCAGAACGTTGCGCCCCGCTGAAGCCGCAAAGCTGGTGGGCATGCCCGAGATCCAGTTGCGAGAAATCAACTTCATCCCGGCCCGCATGTCGGTGCGCGCGGGCTCCACCCTGCTCGTGCCGCGCGGGGCGCACAGCATCCACGACGTCTCGGAACATCTTGCAGACAACGCCACCGTGGCCTTCGCAGCGCAAACCCGGCCCTCGCGGCGCGTGAGCTTCAAGGTCGGCGCCAAGGGCGACAGCGTGGCCGCGGTGGCCAGGCGCTACAAGCTCAGCCCGGCCCTGGTGGCGCAGTGGAACAAGGTCAGTCCGCAAGCCACCTTCAAGGCGGGCCAGACCGTCACAGTGATGTTGCCGGCGGCCGCCACCGGCCCGGCCAAAAGGGCGCGGGCCACCAAGCCCGCGCCGCGCCCGCGGGCGAAGCAGCGCTGAGGCGCTGACCTGCTGGCCCAGTCGCGACCGGGCGATCCCAGCCCGAGGATCACAGCCCGAGGTAGTCCTTCTTGCCCACATCCACACCCGCATGCCGCAGCAGTGCATAGGTGGCGGTGGCGTGGAAGTAGAAGTTGGGCAGCACGAAGGTCAGCAGGTAGGACTCGCCGGTGAAGCGGCGCGGCTCGCCGCTGCGCGTGGGCAGCAGAATCTCGCGGGCCTCGGAGCCGTCGATCTGCGCCGCCGGGATCGACAGCGCGTAGTCGATGGTCTTCTGCACCCGGGCGCGCACGTCGTCCAGCGTCGCCTCGTTGTCTTCCCACTTCGGCGGCTCCAGGCCGGCCAGGCGGGCCACGCAGCCCTTGGCGCCGTCGGTGCAGATCTGCACCTGGCGCGTGAACGGCAGCATGTCCGGGGCCAGGCGCATGCCCAGGTAGTTGGCTGTGTCGAACTTGCGCGCCTCGGCATGGGCTTGCGCCTTGTCCAACCAGACCAGCATGTTCTTCAACATGCTCACGAACGCCGGCACGCTGGCCGAATGCATCGACAAACTCATGGGAATCTCCTGTTGTGTTGCGGGTCGGCGATGCTAGCGCCCGGCTGAACGAGGCGCCGGACACGGCAGAATCGGCGCCATGGCCGCAGACAACTTCAACATCATCATCCTGGACGATTACCAGGACGCCGTGCGCAAGCTCAAGTGCGCCGCCCGACTGGAGCCCTATGCGGCCAAGGTCTTCACCAACACCGTCAAGGGCATCGGCCAGCTGTCGGTGCGCCTGCGTGACGCCGATGTGCTGGTGCTGATCCGCGAACGCACCCACTTTCCGCGGGCCTTGCTGGAAAAGCTCCCGCGCCTGAAGCTGATTTCGCAGACCGGGCACGCGGGTCCGCACATCGACGTCGAGACCTGCACCCGCATGGGCATTGCCGTGGCGCAAGGCAGCGGCTCGCCGTTCGCCCCGGCCGAGCTGACCTGGGCCTTGATCATGGCCGCCACGCGCCGGCTGCCGCATTACATCGGCAACCTCAAGCACGGCGCCTGGCAGCAATCGGGGTTGAAGGCGGCCTCGATGCCCCCCAACTTCGGCCTCGGGTCAGTGCTCAAGGGCAAGACGCTGGGCATCTGGGGCTACGGCAAGATCGGTCAGCTGGTGGCCGGTTATGGCCGGGCCTTCGACATGCGGGTTCAGGTCTGGGGCAGCGAGGCGTCGCGCCTGCGCGCCGAGGCCGACGGCCACGACACGGCCGCAAGCTGCGAGGCCTTCTTCGAGACCAGTGACGTGTTGTCGCTGCACCTGCGCCTGGGCGACGCCACGCGGGGCATCGTCACGCTGGAAGCGCTCGCGCGCATGAAGCCTACCTCGCTGCTGGTCAACACCTCGCGCGCGGAGTTGATCCAAGAGCATGCCCTGGTGGCATCGCTGAACCGGGGTCGGCCCGGCATGGCGGCGGTGGATGTGTTCGAGAGCGAGCCCCCCCTGCAAGGCCAGCCGCTGCTGCGTCTGGAGAACGCCGTCTGCACGCCGCACATCGGCTATGTGGAGCAGGACAGCTACGAGGCCTACTTCGGCCAGG
>Ga0209181_10007815_pt1 | contig 14527 bp, 16 predicted proteins | sample MAT05_FD_187208 | JGI IMG/M metagenome (GOLD analysis project Ga0209181, IMG submission 187208) | Freshwater microbial communities from Lake Fryxell liftoff mats and glacier meltwater in Antarctica - MAT-05 (SPAdes) (version 2) | ecosystem: Environmental > Aquatic > Freshwater > Ice > Liftoff... | reverse complement strand
AATGGAATTTACAGGTTAGAGATAGTATCAGGAGAATTTTCTGTAAAAAGATCATTAACTATTCAAAGATAAAAATAGCTGTTACTTTGCTACTGACCAGCTCTGCGCAAGGTCCGCTTCAGTGGCTCACTTGTGACGCTTTAATTATGCCGGAATGTATCGGGTGAAATAAAAAGAGGCTATTTGATTAGTTACAATACATTTTTTTATGGCAGTAACTACTGCGGTTAAAAACCGCTTGTACTATTTGTCACAAGTGAACTGCCTGCGGCAGAACACTTGCGCCAGTAGGGGAAAACCTGCATCGAAGGGAAATGTATATTTAAGTTTGAATGTTTTCATCATACCAAAATTCTTTTCCTTCTTCGTCAATTAATAAATTAATAAATTCTTTGAAGTTGCATTTTAATACTTTCCACTTCTCTGGCCATTCATCCATAAAACAATGAACGATTTCATAGTTGTGAGTTTCGGAGACTTTGAAACCCATATATTCCGCATCTCCAAGACATCTACAAAATAAAATAATATTGTTATCCCAATCTTCGCCAAAACTATTCTTTTGAGAACTATTTTGTCTAATCAGTTGCTCTGTTCCCAAAAAATCGTATCCTATAAAATCCTCTATCTGAAATAATATGCCCCCATTATAATATTCAAGGAAAACTTTATAATCATCAGGTAATTTACTATGGAAAAAATTATCACAATTTGAGATATCCTCATTTGATGCTTTTGTTTGCATTGAAAAGTGAGAAGTTAGGTTTTCAAATGTTTTGACTTCTCCTTTTAAATCTTGTCCAATAACTCTTTTTATTTTACTTAAATAGCTTTCCATTTTATTAATTTTGATATCTACCAAACCAATCAGCGAGAATCACATATGTTCAATCTTAATCAGCCCCCGTTCATTCGTGTAGTAGGAGGTAATCATTTTAGACTAACAATTTTCTCCTGCATTGTTCTATCAGTTTCCCATGCCTAACAGAGTGTCTTCAATTCTTTTTCGCCCACTATAACTGTTATAATCAATGGCCGTAATGCTGCTCACATTTCTGTTCATATTCGACCGCTCTTCCGCTCAAATTTTTTTTGCATGAATAATAATGCCTGTTAGCTAAACCGCTTTACCTTATCCATATAATAATGTATATATTTTTCTTTAGCTTCTTCACTTAAAAAAGAGTGTTCAATCATTTCCAATACATTTTGCCGGCTGCCTAACATGGTTTCAATGATGTGTAACGCCCTTTTGGGTTGCAAGCCTATCCGTTCGGCCAACCTTTCAAACTCCGGCTTTCCCAGGCATCCATATTTAGAAAAGAATGTACTATCATTATACCCTTCATATAAATCTAAAGCGGTATCCTCTTCATTGGGGGTATGCAATACCGTACACATAAGGTCGTATGCTTTTGATAAAGTATAATCCCCATACGCTGATTGTATCAATGAAAAATTCTTTAAATGAGCATCCCCGTTGGAGAATACATAATTGAATACAACCACTTTAAAAAATTCCTCCAGTACCGATGGGTATGCCGCAACCTTTTCCCTTATCAGTATTCCTATATCCTCATAAGTACCGCTGTATTTATAATTATCCCCATCCATTCTTTTAGTCTTTCCGCTTATCTGTGCAAAGTCTTCCTGAAGCTGCCTGCTGCCATCAGGTTTTACATCAAACCTTCGGGTTATATACGCAGGCGCATGATCGCTGAAGTAAATTAAAGCGTTATCCGCAACCGGTATCTTAAATATTTGCCTTGCAAGCTGCATCGTTAAATGTTCATTTGCAGGTGCCTGGTTATGCATTAAAATTAATGATGTTGCCGGTATGGGTTTCAGGATATATTGAGCACCCTTTTCAGTTAATACAAGTGCTCTGTCTTCCAGCTTCAACGAATATTTTAATTGCACTCCCGAAATAGAAAGACGTTTTGTTTGCTCCTGGTATGCAGGCAGGTTATCTGCTTTAGGACTGTCAAAAGCTAATGCATGGCTCAGCTTCTTACCATCAAAGAGCAACTTCCGGCAGGTAGTGCAATAGCCAACAATATTATCTTTGTAACATCCAAAGCATCTCATATTTCTTCTGTTAATTCTTTTACTGTGATAGCGCCGATGGTATCCTCTCCGGCTGTTTTTATAAGTCTTGTAAAATCATCGTTTTCATCAATCTTTAATAACCGGCATTGTATATCCTTATTGATTCCCTCTGCAAGCATCCCGAAAAAAAAAGGAAACAGTTCTTTTGCTTCATATTGCTTTTTCGTTTTGGGAAAACCAAGGCTTACAGCATGCATTGCGGGGTTGTAAAAATATTCATCCATATAGGTAAACAGGTAAGTTTCGCTATCCTTCTTTTCCAAGATGCCGGCTAACATACCATTGTTATATACACCTGCCTTTGCCATTAGTTAACCTGTTTAATTATCAATTGCAGTTGCAGCCCCAATACGCTCGACAGTTTTTGCAGCGTTTTAAAAGAAGGATTACCGTTTCCCTGTTCTACAAGATGAACCGTTTTAATAGTAACCTTACTGAGGTCAGAAAGATCCTCTTGCCGTAGATTAAGGAACTCACGCCGTTTTTTTATTAATCCTCCTATTTCTTTTAATTCCATATCGGAAATATATTACTGATTCAATACAAATATAATGCCTGCAAACCAAATTTGTGAGTAAATCTGTATTATAATACATATTTACTCTTATTTTTTACATTCTAAAATTTAAAATAAACTGAGTATCTATTTTTATATACTTATTGGATAAGTGCTCCGCTTTAGAATATCATTAGTGGCTTCTTATACCGATTTATAAATTAGCCCAATACTTTCCTAACGGCATTTACCAAACCCTACCGCACAAAAGCTATACGAAATTTCAGCGAGCACATCCCGATATATTCCTACCGTGTGGGCACAAATACAAAAGGAACACGGATGACACGGATCTGCCTGACGGTAGATAAGCCTGCCTACCAGCAGGTAAGTTTGACCGATGAACACAGATTTTTTTCTGCCCTGCCTGCAGGCATGCAGGTTTGCAGAAAAATTAGGATTGTTTTGGTGATCCAACGTCCTGCGAAGCAGGATTATCCTGTGCTTATACAATTTAAAAAGCTGATTCCTGGGTTAGTAAACAGTTTAAACAAATATAAAATCATATAAATCCAACCCACTTGCCTGCCAGCCAGATCCGTATCATCCGTGTTCCTTTTTATCCACTCGGCAGGATAGATTCGGGAGCCTAAAATGAAATTCCGCTTGGTATTAATTCTGCCAGATAACAATCAGGAATACAATATTGCATTTGGTCTTATAAATAAAATAGCCATCCCTGATGAGATGGCTATTTTATTTATTTATTTGCTAATTATTTAGCGGCTGCCACTTCATTGCAGTAATCAAAAATGGCATCTATATTTTCTTCTGATAACTGAGGAAAAGGCAGCATCGGTGTTTGTTTCCATTTTATAAAAAGGTCCTTAGCATATTGATCCCGCTGAATAACTTCCTGCGAATTTTTTACAAAAGCGTATAACAATGTTTTATCCTTCCACCTGCTTTCTACTCCTGTCATTGAGGGCGCAATAAAATCTTTATCAGGCATATGGCACTGCGAACAATTTACTTTAAACATCTGCTCTCCGCTCAGGGTCGTTTCTTTTTCAGTGCTGCCGGCAGTGGGGCTGTTGTTTTCTGCTGTGCTGTTTCCGCAGGAATTAAGCACCCATATCAAACCAATATTTAATAAAAATTTCATAAATAATTTATTTTAAAACTTCACGGCTGATCACCAGTTTTTGAATTTCGCTGGTGCCTTCACCTATGGTACATAATTTACTATCCCTGTAAAATTTTTCTACAGGAAAATCTTTGGTATATCCGTAGCCGCCAAAAACCTGCACCGCATCAGTGCTTATTTCTACAGCAATTTCGCTGGCGTAATATTTTGCCATCGCAGATTCTTTGGTCATTGGCAGCCCTTTCATTTTTAGGTCGCAGGCCTGGTTGATGAGCAATTCGGCCGCTTCAATTTTTGTGGCCATATCAGCCAGCTTAAATGATATACCCTGAAAATTGGCAATGGGTTGATCAAACTGGTGCCGCTCTTTGGCATATTGAACCGAGGCTTCATAAGCACCTTTGGCAATACCAAGGCTTAATGCTGCAATAGAAATACGCCCACCATCCAATACTTTCATGGCCTGCTTAAACCCTGCACCCACTTCACCCAGTCTATTGGCATCGGGAACAATACAGTTATCAAAAATCATTTCAGCAGTTTCGCTGGCACGCATTCCTAACTTATTCTCTTTTTTGCCAGCACTAAATCCTGCTGTGCCACGCTCCACCACAAATGTGGTGGAATTATCTTTGGCTCTTGGCTCGCCGGTTCTGCAAACTACTACAGCTATATCGCCACTTTTGCCATGGGTAATCCAGTTTTTAGTTCCATTTACCACCCAGTTATCGCCTTGCTTTACCGCAGTGGTTTTCATATTGCCCGCATCACTGCCGGTATTGGCTTCTGTAAGACCCCAGGCTCCCAAATGCTCTGCAGAAGAAAGCCTTGGTAAATATTGTTGCTTTTGTTCTTCGCTGCCAAATGCCAAAATATGACCTGTGCACAGGGAGTTGTGTGCAGCCACAGAAAGCCCTATAGATCCGCAAACTTTGGCAATTTCCTGGATAATTACACTGTACTCAAAATAACCAAGTCCTGTTCCGCCATATTTTTCCGGTACAAATACACCCATCATACCCAGCTTGCCCAATTCTTTAAAAATGTGGATGGGAAATTCCTGGCTTTCATCCCAATCCATTAAATATGGTTTAATGTGCTGCAGGGCAAAATCCCTTGCAGAATGTGCCACCTGTTGTGTTATTTCTGATTGTTTAAAATTCATAAGTTTAGCGATCGATGAGGGGCAAAATTAGCCGTTTTAAAATACTAACCAAGCCGGTTATGTAAATTAAACAGGTGGTTGTGGAGAAAGTTCATTTGATGCTTTGCTGGCCATCAAAATAATAATGAATGCAATGTTGAGATCATCATATTTTTTGGAAAAGGGTGCAGGAACGTTTATCCCGCATAAAAAAATGTATGGTAATAATCAATGATTCTTTATTCTATTTTTAAATAAGGATATGCTTTATTGTAAACCTCGTCATTTACTATCATAATTTTTCTAATATCCTCTACCGATTTGTAATTGCCGTGTTGTTGTCTATACTGCACAATTGCATTGGCCAAATGATATTTTATGTAGGGATGTACTTTCAGCTCATCCAGTGTGGCACTATTGATATTAATTTTTTTTACTTCGCCGGAAAGCTGCAGTAATGGTTTTATTTTTCTAAAAACAGAATCGGGTAACCCAAAAGTTTCTCCCACCTGGTCCACTTGATAAAAGCCACCCAACTTATCTCTGAAGTTGATAATGCGTTGTGATAATTTGCTGCCAATACCAGGCAGTGCAATAAAAGCTGCCGTATCAGCGCCGTTAATTTCTACACTTTTAATGATTGTATTTTTTTCTGTGTTATCGGATTGATACGAAGGATAATTATTTGCAAATGATTTTTCTTCAGAAAATGCTATTTGCACATAGGGTAACAGGCGCTCTGCCTCATCCGGAAAAAGGCCCCATATTTTTTTGATATCTGCCGGCTGACGAAATTTTCCACCCTTTGATCTAAAGTTTAAAATGGTAGCAATGGTCTTATCCCTAAGGCCTAATTTTTTAAAACCTTCAGCACTTAAAGTATTCGGATCAAAATAAAACAGGGTTCCTTTTGTTGTAGAAGTATAGCTGCCAGCCGAAGGATGATCATAAGGCCTGAAATCATCTTCCCGCTTTTGAGAATATTTTGTTTGTGTAGCAATGGCCTGCTTTAATTTTAAATTCGCCAGCGAAGTATCTAAATTAGTTTGTTCTGTTATTGCAGTATTAAATAATAGTGGATAAAAAAAAGGCAGCATACAACAAAGCACTACTACTGATAATAAAACCAATGACCCCCTTCTGTCTTTTCGGGCAAAGTAGAACGATGTATGGGAAGCTTTTGCTGGCATCTAATAAAATTACCCTGCTAAGCAACTGTTTGCAATACCCGAAACTGGTAGTTTTTATCCGATATGCAACTGTTGCATATCAAATGCTACGGCCCTGTTGGCCGAAAGTGTTTTATTAACCACTGCATGCAACCCCAACTGGTGGCTGATATGTGTAAAATATGCCTGCGGTATATTTAATTCGTCTGCCATATCTATCGCTTCCTGTAAGGTAAAATGAGAGATATGTTTTTTTTGCCTAAGTGCATTGAGCACAATTATTTCACTGCCTTTAATTTTTTCTTTCTCGGCATCGTCTATCCTGTTGGCATCTGTTATATAAGTAAAGTTTCCAAACCTGAAACCCAACACCGGCATGTGCAGGTGCCAAACTTTAATGGGCTGCACAGGAATATCGCCTACCATAAAAAAACCGGTATCAATATCATTTAAAACAATATCGGGTATGCCGGGATATTTATGCTCTGCAAACACATAATGAAATTCATTACGCAAAGCTTTTTGAGTAATTTCATTGGCATACACATTTACGGCAGCATCACTAAAAAAATTAAAAGCCCTTATATCATCCAGTCCGGCGATATGATCTTTGTGAGGATGCGTATAAATAACGCCATCCATTTTTTTTACACCCGCACGCAACATCTGGTACCTGAAGTCGGGCGTGGTATCTACCACCAGTGTAGTGTTATAGCTTTGCACCAGTATGCTGCTGCGCAGCCGGTTGTCTTTTGTATCAGCAGATGTACACACTTCACAATCGCAGGCTATCATTGGCACACCACTGCTGGTGCCGGTACCCAAAAAAGTTATGGTTAAAGGAGGACAAATCACTTTTCAAAATTAAGGATTATGCAATGAGTTTAATGAAATTACATAAAGGCTTTACAATAATGTTATGTTGCCCTCCCCCGCTTTTATATAGTTGTATATTTACGGTTCGTTTTTATTAGTCATTCTTATTTTATGTTATACACTTACCGGTTTTTTATTGCTGCTTTGATAATGATTTTTGTTTATTCCTGTGCCCCAAAACCATATGCTTCCGGCAATAAACAATATAAAAAGCAGGTAAAGGCGCTGGCGAAAACAATCAGCAAAATTCCCAAAGACAGCCTGGTGGCAGACTCTATGAAATTGCCCGCTTATTGGGCAGGTACCATCAATTTTGGATTAAGAAAACCCAGTGCTGTGATCATTCATCACACGGCACAAAAAAGCTGTGAGCAAACATTAAAAACCTTTACACTTAAAAGAACACAGGTAAGCGCCCATTATGTGATTTGCAAAGATGGCACCCTGCATCATATGCTGAATGATTACCTGCGTGCCTGGCATGCAGGCGCCGGAAAATGGGGTGGACAGTCTGACATTAATTCTTCATCCATTGGGATAGAAATAGATAATGATGGCAAAGAAATTTTTACAGAAGCACAACTCAATTGCCTGCTCGGACTTTTAGCTACCTTAAAAAAAACATATCAAATTCCCACTGCTAATTTTATTGGCCATGCCGAAATTGCCCCCACCCGCAAAGTAGATCCAAATGTAAATTTTCCCTGGAAACGATTGGCAGAAAATGGATTTGGAAATTGGTATGATGATACCACCGCAATAGAACTGCCTGCCGATTTTAACAGCATGTATGCATTAAGGATAGTTGGTTACGATGTCAGTAATCTTGCTGCTGCCACCCAGGCATTTCGCAGGCATTTTTTATCCGTAGATATGGCCGGCGAACTTACAGAGCCGGAGAAGAAAATATTGTATGCTCTGTTGAAAAAATATTTATGATTAACCAGATTTAATTGCCGCAGATACGCAGATTACTTTTTAATAAAAGAAGTAGCCGCAGATACGCAGATTACTTTTTAAAATACGAAGCAGCCGCAGATACGCAGATTACTTTTTAACAAGAGAAGCAGCCCCAGATATGCAGATTACTTTTTAATAAGAGAAGTAGCCACAGATACGCAGATTACTTTTTAAAATACGAAGCAGCCGCAGATACGTAGATTACTTTTTAACACTAGAATAGCCGCAGATGCGCAGATTTTTTTTAATCTGCGCATCTGCGGCTATTAAATATCCCTCTACAATAATCCCTAATGTAAATCTTTCACCAACATTTCAAAAGCAATTTCTTCCAGCACTTTTCTTTTTGAGCCATTTTCTTCGTCATACCATTTTACGAGGCGGATAAAACCACCGGCTATTTCTATACCTGTAATATCTCCATCATCAAAACAACAACAGCCTGTATTAAAATAACCCGGTGTCAAAGAATCCCTCCTCTGCCCAGTATCTATTTTGCTGCCAGGATGATGATAATACCTGCCCGATGCAAACACCGGCTGATGGGTATGGCCGGTAACCAACAGCAGGTTTCTTCTTTTACTGCTCCACTCATACATCATTTTATTGTGCAGGCTTCTTAAAGAAAAATCTTTGCTGGCACTGTTAATATTAATTCTTAAAAAACGCTGCATTGGCATCCATATATGCGCCACCAGCCAGGTGCTCACTACATTGTTATCGCTCATCAAATCTCCCTGGTGGCCATGGGTTAAAAATATATTGAGTGGTATTTTTAACCCATGCACTTTAAGGATCACACCTTCGTAAACAACTGGAGTGCTGCTGAAATATTTTTTTAAATAAAATGCTACTGCAAATTTATCTTTCCAGATGATATCATGATTGCCAAAAGTTCTTGTATAACGGTCAGGATGAAACGCCGCTTCGGCCGCCAATGAAATTTCGTTGTGAGGCAACAGCTCGGCTGCATTAAACTTCCATAACTCTTCGCTATCTCCCAGGTTTATAAAATGAAAACCCTGCTGGTTGTAAGATTGCAATGCAGCAATATAATTGGGCTCACTGATATTAAAATCATCTGCCCAGCTATTATTGCCCTTATGCTGATCGCTGAAGATTATAAATTTATCTTTTAAAATATCTACTTCTACCAGTTTTACACTATTGCCTTTTTCTTGCAGCCCCTGCTGGTACAATTGTGTGAGCGAATTAAAAACAATTTCCCTTTTGGGAGAAGCCGCTAATTGATTAGCCATCCAGGTGAGGGGGCGCTTTAAAAAATATTGTAAAATTTTTCGCATCGCTAAAAATTAATCAGGAAATTTTTGGCGCAAAATATTTTCCGATCACCGGAAACTTTGCCAGCTCTGCTGCTTCTACCCTGCTTACAAACCAACCAAAGAAAATAAATAGTAACATTCCTGTACTGATGGAAAACCACAATTGGGTGTTTACCCATTTTACCATACCGGCATGCACAAGGTAAATAAGCACTACCAGTACAATGTACGACAACAGTTTTTTAACTGCATAAGGAACCGGGTAATGTTTTTGCCCCAACAGGTAACTGCTTACCATCATAAAAAGATAACAGGTAAAAGTGGCCAAAGCTGCGCCTGTATAATGCCAAATGGGTATTAATAAAATATTCAACACGATGGTGATAATGGCGCCACCTATTGTGATCATTGCACCATACTTATTTTTATCGGTGAGTTTATACCACACACTGAGGTTATAATAAATACCCAGGAAAATATTACCCAGCGCCAGCAATGGTACTACTTCCAGGCCCTGTGCCCAGGTTGGGTTGGTGAAATTGGTAAATATCCATTTAAAAATATCCAGGAAAAGGCCAATAAATAAAAACATGAAACAGCAGGCAATTACAAAAAACTTCATCACCCTTGCATAGGTTCGTTGTGCATTTTCATTTTTGCTCTGGTTGAAAAAAAATGGTTCAGCAGCCATTCTAAAAGCCTGGATCATGATGGTAACCAGCAATGCTATTCTGAAAATATTGGCAAATATACCGAGCTCATGATCTGCCTGCTGCTGTGGCAGATCTACCACATGCCTGTATATTAACCGGCTCAGCACATCATTTACCATACCGCCCAGTCCCACTATTATCAAAGGCAAACTGTACCGCATTACTTCTTTCCATAATTTTTTATCAATGCTAAATTTTACCTGCTTTATTTCTTTGGATAAAAGCAAGAGCGTAAATAAACTCCCGCAAAGATTGCCCACCAGGTAATATCCAAGGCCAAAGTCTTTATTATAAAAAAGGCTAAACCATCCATCAGGATTTTTTTGCACGATACCAGGGGCTATACCAAGAAAAAAGATTACAATAGACAGATTAATAACTATACCTGCAATTCTTGCAGCAGCATATCTTTTGGGTCGGTTCTCCTGCCTCAATCTTGCAAATGGCAGGGTATTTAAATTATCTACTGCAATGATGGCAATCATCCAAAGCAGGTATTGAGGATGATTGGTAAGATCTGCTGCACCTGCAATTGAATCTTTAAAAAGCAGTAAAACAGCACTAAATAAAAGGGTGCTGCAAAAAAGAGAAACAGAAAGTGTGTTGTATAGCTTTTGCTTGTCGTGTGTTTGAGAAAAACGGAAATAAGCGGTTTCCATTCCGTAAGAAAACAGCACGTTTAAAAAAGGAATGAGCGTATATACCTGCACCAGGTCGGCAGTTTTGGAGGGCATAGCCACAAAAAACGGCAATGCCATATTCATAAGGTAGCCAAGGAACCTGCTGGCTATGGTGGGTAACCCATACCATAACGTTTGCCCTGCCAATTTTTTTATACTACTCAATCTGTTGTTTTAATTTTTTCCAAATTTAGGCGAAAGGCTGCTATTAACTTATTGTATTATGATGATTAAAATAAACCAACTATTATTTTGACCATACACAAAAGGTATAGCTATAAAATATTACTACTTATATTTTTAGTGTTTGAAAAATACCGGGCCATCCGGGCCAAAACGTTTGCTCTTTGTAAATGCAGTATCAGTGAGTGTATATAAAAAATACGTCAATTCGTTTTTCTGCAATTTGGTAAGGATGATTGGTTTTCTTAAAACGGAATCCAAGCCGGGTTGATGAATATTAATTTTTGAAATATAATGATCTATTACCTGCGGCACGCTAAAAATTCTTCCATCGTGCATGTATGGAAAACTGAGCTGAACATTACGCAGGCTGGGCACTTTAAATTTTAAGGAGTCGCTGCTGAGACCTGTAATCTTTTGGCGGCCTGCATCGTTAAACCTGTTTAAAGGCAACCCGTTATTGCGAAAACTGTTATCAGTAAATAGTGGTTCCTTATGGCAGGATGCACAATTATTTTTAAAATGCCGGTATCCGTTTTTTTCAAAATTGCTAAATGTATCCAGGCCATTCATTACCCGGTCGTATTTACTGCCGGCAGAAATAAGGCTGCCCGTAAATTGTGCAATTGCCCTCAACATGCGCTGGCTGTTAATGTTGGCTTCTCCAAAAGCAGCTTTAAACATTCGCAGGTAAACGGTATCTGCTTTTAGCATCAGGAGCACCGAATCCAGCGTTTGTCCCATTTCGTTAGCTGCAGTAAGCGGACTAAGGGGTTGCACTTCCAGGTGATTGATGCCCCCGTCCCAATGAAAACTGGTCATCCAGGCAAGGTTCATCAATGCCGGTGCATTGCGGGTGGTAAAGCTGTTATTTACGCCATGGCTCAGGTCATGATCAAAAGTAGCAAAAGCACCAAATGGCTGGTGGCAACTGGCGCAGCTCACTTCCTTATCTCTGCTTAGCCGGCTATCGTAAAATAATTTTTTACCTAATTGAAAACCTTGTTCCGTTAATTTATTTTTTGCAAAATAATTGATAGCAGGTTTGGGCCAGCCTTTTGGAATTTCCAACTGAAGTAATGTTGGATTATAAAAACCAAACCCATCATCTTTTGCCGCAGCAATTATAAATAAAAATGCTGCCGCAAATAAAAAAAGAGAAAGGATGACTTTTAATTTCAACATGTTTACTTTACAATTTTAACGGTAAACATTCCTGGAAAATTATCCGCAGATTTTTTTGCCCATTCGCCGGGGATCATTATCAAAGCTTTGGATGCGATGCTGATATCATTTTGGCCTTTCCAGTATTTATCCAAATTTAAAACCACCGTCATTTCTTTTTGATCGCCCTCATTAATGATTAATGGCTGTTGTAAATTCAGTTCAATTTGCCTTACTGCTTTATTGGGGCCCTGGTACCCGCCTATATGATGTTCAATACGCTGAAGATCGGCCGTGGAGGCATTGGAGAAACCCTCCATTTTAAAATATACATAACCCGAGTTCCATGTCCAAAACATGCCATTTAAGGGATCCAGTGCGCCATCCTGTGCGCCACTGTTATTAAGCGCACTATCTATACCCAAAGTAAAAATCATTTTTGTGTACAAGCCGGGCCATGCCCAAATGCTAATGCTATCCTCATGGGCAGCATCTACCAAAAAAACCTCAGTAGATGCAGGGCTATTTATTTTTTGCCCAAGGCTAATATTACTGATATAATATTTTAGCCTTGTTATTGTATAGCTTTCTGCAAATTCATTTACGTAACCACTATCACCCAATACAAGTGGTTTGTTATTGGCCATAGTTTCAAATTTTACAACCAGTTTTGCTTTATTATTTTGTGCATGACCATATTGAGTGCAACTAACCAGGATGGCCAGCGCAACACTAAATAATTTTATTTGCATGCCCTTAGTCATCATTTATAGGTTTTTGCCTGAATTGTTTTATGGAGGCATTTTTCTTTTTAGTTTCCAGTCGTTTTAACTTACTGCCCAGACTTGGTTTGGTAGCTTTGCGTTTCTTTTGCACTATCAATGCTTTTTGCAGTAATGCATTCATTTTTTTTATCACAATTGCCTTATTGGCCAATTGTGTTCTTTCTTCCTGGCTTTTTACCAACAACAAACCATCTGCATTAATTTTATTAACCAGTTTTTGCATGATACGCTCTTTCTCCTCCGGGCTAAATAACGCAGATGCCTGCACATCCCAATAGCCTTCAACCATGGTTTCTACCTTGTTCACATTTTGGCCGCCTTTGCCTCCGCTGCGGGCTGTTTTAAATTTTATTTCGTAACTAATGTCGGGCATGATGCCAAAATTACCAATAAAACAAGGCAATTTGCAGGGAATGAATCTTTTAATAAGGTTAATATTTCGGTAAGAACGAAAAAATACACATTTTTGCATGAATCTAATTATAGAGTTTTGAAACGTATCTATCATTCATTAGTGGAAAAAAAGCAGCAAGGCAAAAAGTCTTTTGCCGTGCTCATTGATCCCGACAAGGTGAATGATGCTAATATGGAGCAACTCATTGAACTGGCAACAGAGGCAAAAGTGGATTATTTTCTGGTGGGTGGCAGCCTTGTTATTTCCAATTATTTAGATGAATGTGTGCAACTGATTAAACATCGTTGCAATATACCCGTAATACTTTTTCCGGGAAGTCCCAGCCAGGTGAGCAAATATGCAGATGCATTATTATACCTTTCTCTTATCAGCGGCCGCAACCCTGAGCTGCTTATTGGCCAACATGTGGTAAGCGCCCCGGTAGTAAAACAAAGCGGACTGGAAATTATGCCTACGGGCTATATGGTAATTGATGGTGGAGCTCCCACTACCGTTTCTTATATTAGCAATGCAGCTCCATTGCCCTGCGATAAAAATGAAATAGCTATGTGCACAGCCATGGCCGGCGAAATGCTGGGCATGAAACTGATTTATATGGATGCCGGCAGCGGTGCCCGCAGGGCCATTTCAGAATCAATGATACAAAAAGTGGCAAGCTGCATTGATGTTCCACTTATCATCGGCGGCGGTATTACTACTCCCGAAAAAGCATACCTCAACTGCAAGGCCGGTGCCGATGTAATTGTTGTAGGCAATGCTATTGAAAAAGATTCTTCTCTGATAAAAGAAATAGCAACGGCGGTGCATAGTGTGCCGGTGAGTATTTGACTGTCCTCGTCTGATACTTAATGCTGAGCCTGATCAAAACGTTCAGACGGGAGCGTAAGACAGCGGTTTTCAAACTCGAGGCTTTACCGGTGCAACTTTGCAGGCGTACATTAATAATGGATTCTTTTCTTAAAGCGAATATTAAAATTTATTAATAATGGTATCGACAGGATAATACAATAAGCACTTCATCTTTTACTTCATAAACAAGCCTGTGCTCCTGATTTATTCTTCTACACCATTTACCTTTGAGCGTATGTTTTAACGGCTCGGGTTTGCCAAGGCCCTCAAACGGGGATCTTACTATTTCTGAAAGCAGTGATACAATTTTTGCAAGCATTTTGGGATCTGCCTGCCGCCATTCCTCTAATTGCTCAATAACCTCTGCTGTAAGGGAAATACTTCTAATTTAATCCATACTTTTCTTCAAACTCCTTTATGGTAAAAGTTTGCAATTCTCCATCTTTCGCTTGCCGGTTAGATTTTTCCATGCTTTTGCGGTTGGCTTCATTTGCCAGTAAATAATCAGTTTCATCTAATGTCTCAGACACCGTTATTCCCACCGTTTTTCCTTT
>Ga0209181_10007811_pt1 | contig 14530 bp, 13 predicted proteins | sample MAT05_FD_187208 | JGI IMG/M metagenome (GOLD analysis project Ga0209181, IMG submission 187208) | Freshwater microbial communities from Lake Fryxell liftoff mats and glacier meltwater in Antarctica - MAT-05 (SPAdes) (version 2) | ecosystem: Environmental > Aquatic > Freshwater > Ice > Liftoff... | reverse complement strand
CGGCCGCCGCCGCCGCCGCCGCCGTTGCTGCTCCGGCTGCTGCCGCTGCTGCCGCTCCAGCTGCTGCTGCTGCTGCTGCTGCTGCAAAGCCAGCCGAAGCGCCGAAGAAGTAAATCTTCTGCGCGTCAGAAAAAACGCCAGTCAAATGACTGGCGTTTTTTTTCGCCTTGCGGACTGACAAAACCCGCCTTGCGTGCTGTCATTGTTCCGGCGACTTGCTCTGAAAAAATCAGAGGTGGCGCCAATCAAATCCGTCATCCTGTCCGGCAATTCCGACCTCGTCAGGCGCGCATCCCAACACTTCGGCGAACGCAGACTGCGCCAATTCACGCGTATTGTTCTGCCGCGATAGATGCGCTGCAATGACATGCTGCAGACTAGGATGGCGCAATTTGGCCAGCAAACCTGCCGCAGCGGCGTTGTCCAAGTGCCCGAATTTGCCAGAAACGCGCTGTTTCAGGCTATTCGGATATGGTCCCGCCATCAGCATTGAGAGATCGTGGTTGGCCTCAAGCACCAGCGCCTGACATGCCGACAAACTGTCTTCAATATGCTGGGTTGTCGTACCGACATCAGTCAACACCCCCAGACGGGATGCCCCATCGCTAAAGACAAATTGCACCGGCTCGTACGCATCGTGCGGCACCGTGTAGGGTGTTACCTCAATTTCCCCGATACAGAACTTCTCGTGCGGATCAATATAGCGAATCAGCGTTGATGGAATTGCCCGTTCGCTCAGCACCTTTGCCGTGCCATGCGTCAACCAAACTGGAATGCCGTACTTGCGGGCGATGCGCGCGACCCCGCCAATGTGGTCGGAATGTTCGTGGGTAACGACGATGGCATCAATGTCATTTGGAACCAGCCCGGCGCGCGTCAGACGGTCTTCCGTTTCCCGAATGCCAAAGCCACAGTCCATCATCACCCGCGACCTGATCGCGCCACGGCCGACCTCAACCACCAGCGCATTGCCTTCGCTGCCCGACCCTAGTGAACAGAACCGCATCGACATCAAAACTCCAAAATTTCACTTGTGGCGCAGCGCCACGGATCGCGTTCACACACCGGTGTACATCAGCACAAAGCCCGCCTGAGGCGGGCTTTATTTCACGCAAACCGTCGGCAGCAAAATTCTCCGCCAGCCTCGCTCAGGCGCAAACTACCTTAGCTGTTCAAAGAGCAGCTTGAGGATTCGTTTTGCGGTTGCAGAATTGTCGGGCTTGCCGTCCGCAGACTGGACTTCAACGTCCGAGGAGGCACCACCATCCGTGACTTTAATGCGGTATTGCGGCCGGTCAGCCGGCTTGTCCGATCGCCAGAATGTCAGCCGATCAATCCAGCTCTTCTTGGTTTTGCTTGCCGTATCCGCTTCAGGATCAATGTATCTGACAAAGAACGTGCCCTTCGAACGGTCACGATCTTCCACGGTGAACCCCGACCGGTCGAGTGCCAGGCCGACACGCCGCCATGCGCGGTCGAAAGGCTCGGCAACTTTCACAGCGCCACCTCTGGCGGCGTCGTATGTGGCACGCGCAACAACCGCAGCGGTTGTCACGCCCGCCACTGCAACAGTCTTATCGGTGGCGAGGCCAAACTTGACCATCATGCGCCCGAGCATGTCCAGTTCAAGGGACCTGTCCGACGGGCGAAACTGCCACCCCGTGCTGTTCTTGTCAGGGTTCGTAAAGACCTCTTCAAGTCCACGGTGGCTGACATAAATTTCGGTAGTACCAGACTCGGCTCCGGCTTCAAGGCGTGTTCTAAACTTGTCACGTTCGCCGGTTGAATAAAGCCCGTCAAGTAAGCGGCCGAGTGTGTTGCGGATCGGATCTTGTCCAATCTTGGCGCGATTTTCCGCCCAATCGGTTTCCATGATTCCGGACTCTGGTGTGTCGCGATTGAGCACAAATCCAGTTTCGGTCCAAAACTCTTTTAGCACCGGCCAGACCCGGTCCGGCGCAGCCTTGACGACCAGCCACTGTTGCTCGCCGGAACGCACAATTCGCGCGGTCTCGAACTTCGGCAACACTGCGGAACCGCTCGAGACCGGTGCCCCCGCCTGGCCACTGCGTTCGCGCGTGTACTGCGAGTAGGTGGTCGTCTTTGGATCTGGGACGAGGAAACGATCATCGCCAATGGGTCTGGTCAGATCAGGCGGCACCTCCAGCGATCTGATTTTGGTGTTCTGTCCCTGCGTACGATAGTCGGGGCTCGACGTCGGCAACCAGCTGCAGCCAGCCAATCCGATCAAAGGGGCAAGTATTGCGGATACGACAATATGATTTAACTTCATCTAGGCTTATTCCTTGGAGTGTTGCAGCTTGCGGTACTACAAAACAGAAGCTTCGCGCATCGTCGCGCGAAGAATGTCATGAAATTTTGGCTCAAAAGGCGTTAACGGCAATCGAATTCCCGGGCCAATCTTACCCATTTGTTCAAGCGCCCATTTAACCGGGATCGGATTGGCTTCGAGAAAAAGATGATTGTGAAGCCCGAGGAGGCGATTATTCAACCCGATCGCTATCTCACGTTCGCCCGCCAGCGCCGCCGCGCACATCTGGCTCATTAAGCGCGGCGCGACATTCGCTGTGACTGAGATAGTACCGTGTGCGCCAAGGAGTAAGAGGGCGAGCGTCGATACATCTTCGCCCGAATAGATGCCAAAGTTGTTTGGCGCGGCTTTCAACAACTCAGCGCCGCGCGCCATGTTGGCTGTTGCGTCCTTGATCCCGATGATGTTGGCAATTTCCGCCAGTCGAAGCACGGTTTCATTGGAGATGTCTGCCACCGTGCGGCCCGGAACGTTGTACAGCAACATCGGCAGCTCGCACGAATCGGCGATCGCCTTGAAATGCCGGTAAAGCCCTTCCTGCGTGGGCTTGTTGTAGTACGGGACCACCGAGAGCGAGTAGTCTGCCCCGGCACGCTGAGCGAAGTTGCTCAGATGGATGGCTTCCTTGGTGGAGTTCGCGCCGGTCCCCGCGATCACCGGTATGCGCTTGTCGGCGTATTCCACGGCGGCGGCAATCAGTTGCTGATGTTCGTCGAAGTCGACGGTAGGTGACTCGCCCGTCGTCCCAACGATGACAATGCCGTCGGTGCCCTCAGCGACGTGCCAATCGATCAATGACTTCAGTCCGGGAAAATCCAGATCACCATCGGCATTCATCGGCGTGACGATCGCCACCATGCTCCCCTTTAAGGGGACAGTCTCAGAGATGCTGTTTCGGGTATTCAAGCGCAGGAGCCTTTAATGCCGGACGATGTGTGACAAAAGACAAACATAGGGCGAAAAATCAGTCGCTATTAACGGGATGCATCGAAACACTGGGGTGCGCGACTACGGCCAATTTTTGCAATCTGGCATTTTACCGCATCGCCCCAGACAAAAATGTCGCCGGCCAGCTCATTTCGCGATTTGCTGAAGGGAGGGTTGCAGCCGAAAAGCCAGCCAAGAGGGCAAGCGATACTGCGGCTCTGCGATAATCGAACAATGACACAGACTTGCATGCCCACCACCACGGCCCTAACTAGGGCAGCCTGCGAAAAGCTGGATGCCGGGGACCCGTTGCGACACGCGCGGGAGCGCTTTCGTATCGCTGACGGCACCGTCTATTTGGACGGCAATTCGCTGGGCGCGATGCCGGCTTCGACGCCTGCTGCCGTTGCGCAAACCATAGCCCGCGACTGGGGCACCGATCTGATTCGCTCTTGGAACACTGCTGGCTGGGCCAACTTACCGCAAGTCGTTGGAGACCGGCTGGCACCGCTAATCGGCGCGCTGCCCGGTGAAGTGGTGATTGCCGATTCCACTTCGATCAACATCTTCAAGCTGCTGGCGGGCATTCTTTCACGTCCGGCGCTGCTGGCAGAGCCGTCGCGCCGATTCATATTGACCGAGCGTGGCAACTTTCCGACAGACATCTACATCGCCGAAGGTATCAGCGCGATGCTGGCCGGCCGCTACCAGCTAAAGGTGGTTGAGGGCGGCGCTTTGGTCGACTCGCTCGATGAAACTGTCGCAGCCGCACTCATCACTCACGTCGATTATCGATCCGGTTTCATGCACTCTATGTCGGCACTGAATCTGGCTGCTACGCGTGCCGGAACCTCAATTGTGTGGGACCTGAGCCACAGCGCCGGCGCTGTCCCGCTGCAACTCTCCGAAAACGGCACCGATTTTGCGGTCGGCTGTGGCTACAAATACCTCAATGGCGGCCCGGGCGCGCCGGGGTTTGTCTACGTTCGGCAGTCACACCAAGCGACACTTCAAACGCCGTTGTCCGGCTGGTTCGGACACACCGACCCTTTTGCGTTTGCGCTCCATTACGCCCCTGCGCCGGACATCCGTCGCTTTCTGTGCGGCACGCCTCCGGTGCTGGGTCTTGTCGCCCTCAACGCAGGCATCGCAACCTTTGACGGTATTGATTTGGCCAGCCTGCGCGCCAAGTCATTGGCATTGAGCGAGCTGTTCTGGCAATTGATGGATGACAGGTGCGCAGATCTGGGCTTTGCGTGTGTGAGCCCGCGCGACAAAACCTCGCGTGCTTCTCACCTTTCGTTCGCCCACATGCACGCCTATCCGATCATGCAGGCGATCATTGGACGCGGCGTGATCGGCGATTTTCGGCAGCCCAATTTGATGCGCTTCGGATTTACTCCGCTCTATACGCGGTTCGTGGACTGCTGGGATGCGGTGGCGACCATTCGCGAGGTGGTCGTTTCCGGCGCATGGCGTGATGCAAAGTTTCAAGCGCGCAATCAGGTGTCTTGAATGTCGTCCAATCAAATATTGCGCATCGGCGTTGACTTCGACATGCCACGAAACAATCGCATTACCGCAGGACAGGCGTGGGCGAAGGTGATCGCCGATCCGTCCCCGCAAGAGCGGGCGCGCTTGAAGGCGGATATCAAGGCTCGCCTGAAGGCACAGAATGCGGTGCTCGTCGCCCACTATTATGTTCATCCGGACCTGCAGGATCTTGCCGAGGAAAGCGGCGGCTGCGTAGCCGATTCGCTGGAGATGGCACGCTTCGGCCGTGATCACCCGGCCACCACGGTTGTTGTGTGCGGCGTGCGTTTTATGGGCGAGACAGCGAAGATTCTCAACCCAGAGAAACGTGTGTTGATGCCTGAACTCGAGGCCGAGTGTTCGCTCGACCTCGGTTGCCCGCCGGAAGAGTTTGCCGCGTTCTGTGATGCGCATCCCGACCGTACCATCGTTGTTTACGCCAACACGAGTGCGGCGGTCAAGGCGCGCGCCGACTGGATGGTCACATCGTCGATAGGATTGAAGATCGTCGAGCACTTGCACCGCGCCGGTGAAAAAATCATCTGGGCACCCGACCGACATTTGGGCAACTATATTCAGACTCAAACCGGCGCGGACATGCTGCTTTGGCAAGGCTCTTGTATCGTGCACGATGAATTTAAGACAGCGGAACTCATCTCGCTCAAACAACAGCATCCGGCGGCGAAGATTCTCGTACATCCGGAATCTCCAGCGGGCGTCGTCAAGCTCGCCGACGTGGTTGGCTCCACCACACAACTGATTCGCGCCGCACAGACGCTCGACGCGCCTGAATTTATCGTCGCAACCGACAAAGGCATTTTTCACAAGATGCGCGCCGCCGCACCCGGAAAACTGTTCATTGAGGCGCCGACTGCAGGCAACTCGGCGACCTGTAAATCGTGCGCACACTGCCCTTGGATGGCGATGAACGGCTTAGCCAATCTGGCGCACGTGCTCGAGACCGGTGCCAATGAAGTCCATGTCGACCCCGAGCTTGGTCGGCGGGCCAAACGCTCGATTGATCGTATGCTCGATTTCGCAGCAGGCCTTGATTTGACTGTTGTTAACAATCCCGGCAGCAGCAGCGGGGTCGGGCCCGCCTAAGACGGCGATGTTTGTGATTTTCGGCGTAGAACAAACCATTGAACTCCGCTAAACTAATGCTATAAATTCGGTGCCGCAACACTCGGCACTGCACCACTCTGCACCTGTGTCAGTTGCATTCAAAACAAGCAGTGGCAGTGCGGATGTCGCCGCACCAATAGCCAGATGCCGAGGCGGATAAAATGGTAAACGATCAACAGCAGCCTCCAGACACTGGGTCCGCCAACAATGGCGGCCCAGTTGACGCCGCTTTGCTGTTGGAACTGACCAGGGTGTTGCTTCCCTATCTCGGTCCATATTCGATTACAACCGTCAAACGTGCCGCTCGAGGAACCGCCAGCGCCAACGAATTGGTGCGCCAGATTGCGGGGCACATCGACGACATTGGCAAGCGCGAACTGTTCATGAAGTCGGCAATGCGTATCCTTTCGGAATACGCAGTCGGAAAAAGTGCGGCACCCGCTGGACAAGCAGTTCCGCCGCCGGAAGGCGGCAGAACGCCGTCGCCAATGACGCCGGAACTCTTACAGCGCGGCGAAGCGGCATTAGCCCCCATCATCGGGCCGCTGGCGGGTGTGCTGGTCACACGTTATGCGAGCGCGTCGCAGAACTCGAGGGAGTTTTTCGAACGCCTCGCGGGGCACCTGCGTACTCCTGAGGAGCGCGACAGTTTTTTCATGAGTGTCCGGACCGGTAACGGCACTTGGCGTCCAGAGTAATCATCCACCGACCCTTCGACCGGCGACTTCCACGCCCAACGTAAATAACAACACAGGTGATTCTGATGGGGCTGCGGCTCAAGTTTAATTTGATTCTGGTGGCGATTTTCCTTGCCGGATTTGTCACGGTCGGCGCAATTGCCCACCGCTATCTGCAAGCGCAAGCACTGGAGGACGCAAAGCGCGCCGCCAATTTGGTACTTGATGCGAGCAGCATTGCCAACATCGACGCACGCATGGCAACGGCGCTCGGCTCCAGAATCATCGAGATGCGTGTGCGCGAGTATTCCGCACAGGAAACGCAGTCAGGGCTGGAGGCCGACGTTGTGCTGAGGCTGGACGCGTTGGCGGGTAGATCCTCACAAATTACCGATATTCTCAATACGCCGACCGGCAACCGCAAGCTTGTCGTCGGCCGCACTGTTCAATCGGCTGACGGCGCCAATCGCATTCGTTTGGCGACGATTGACTACAACGAGGTGACGGCGAACGTCAAGCTGGCGCTCACAACGCTGATGAGCTCCCTCGGTGCGGTTTTTTTTTCCGTCTTCTTTGTGCTCAATCTAATGCTTGATCGCCTGATTGTTCGGCCTGTTGCAGAGATGGCCAGGCAGGCTGACGCCGTCTCCATTGGTGATTTTACGATCCCGGAGTTCGTGCCGGCGTCGCGCGACGAAATCGGCGTGCTGGGTATTGCGTTCAACCGCATGCGCCGCAGCACGGAGGAAGCCATAAAACTACTCACGTCCCCCTGAAGACGGTTCAGCGGTGGAACAGGTCGCTGCGTTGGTAGCGGGCGCTCATGTGTCGCAGCCCGACCAGAATCGCCGCACTTGCAGGGAGGGCCAACAGCACGCCGAAGAAACCGAACACCTGGCCGAATGCCAGCAACGCAAAGATCACCGCGATCGGATGTAACCCGATGCGCTCGCCTACATACTTGGGGGTGACGAAGAAACTTTCGATCACCTGCCCGGCCCCAAACACCGCCCAAACCAGCGCCACGCCAATCACTACATTGTCGAACTGCATGACTGCGGCAATGGTGCCAAGCACCATCCCCAAGCCGACGCCCAAATACGGTACGAACACCAACAGCCCGGTGATCAATCCGACCGGCAGGGAAAAGTTCAATCCTACCGCCCACAGGCCGACGACATAAAAGGCCGACATGATGACCATCACCAACAGTTGTCCACGCAGAAATTCAGACATCACGGCATCGATCTCGACGGCAATCTCGGTGACCTTGACGTGGTAGCGCCGCGGGATAAGCCGGTCGACATTCGTCAGAATGAGCGGCCAATCGCGTAGGGCGTAAAAGAACACGATCGGGATCAGCGCCAGATTGACCAACAATCCGACGACAGCCAACCCGCCGCTGCCGACGCCGGCAAAGACGCGTTTGGCAATGCCACCTGCGTCCGCCAGGTTGTCCTGCATGAACTGCCGAAAACTCGACGGATCGAGCGCAATTTCGATGCCGAGCTTCGCGTTGACCCAAGGCACAACCTTCGCCTTAAGGTGCTCGAGAAATCCCGGAATCAATTGCGTCAGTTGGGATATTTCCTTGTAAAACAGCGGAAGAATAATCACCAGCAATAACGCCACCACAAGCACCAGCAACAGCACCGCCGCAACAGTCCCGATCCCGCGCGACATCCCGTTCGCCGCAAGGCGGTTCACCAACGGGTTGAATATGTAGGCAAGGATGGCGGCGGCGAGAAACGGTGCGAGGATCGGCGACAACACCCAGATCAGCACGCCGAGGGCAATGGCGGCGAGGGCGATCGTGGCCAGGTGCCAGTCGAACCAGCGCGAGGCGCGGGGCGAAGCCCTACGTCGGAGCCTCGCCAGAAACGCTGGCGTTGATGTGTGCCGAGGAAGAAAGCGCATATCCGGTAAAATTTAGCAGGTTGGCTGGGGAGATTGGCGATCGTTCAGACTTCAGAGGTCTCGACAATTGTTTTCCCTACTCTATCAGGCGCGCGACCGAATCAAGTCTAGTGACGGCTCTAAAATTTGATCCCGGCCGGCGGCCTCGAATCTTTCTTGGCCTACCGATAACCGGGGCGGTGCTCCAGCGAAACTTAACTTCACGACCGGCTCCACATGTCCTCGACTTCCCATACCCCACTGACCTACAAAGATGCCGGCGTTGATATCGAGGCGGGCGACCAATTGGTCGAGAACATCAAGCCATTCGCCAAACGCACGATGCGCCCCGAAGTGCTCGGCGGTATCGGCGGCTTTGGCGCGCTGGTGGAGGTGTCAAAGCACTACAAGAACCCGGTGATGGTGTCGGGTACTGATGGCGTCGGCACCAAACTCAAACTCGCGTTCCATTTGAACAAGCACGACACAATCGGCGAAGATTTGGTCGCAATGAGCGTCAACGACATTTTGGTGCAAGGTGCCGAGCCGATTTTTTTCTTGGACTACTTTGCCTGTGGCAAGCTCGACGTCGCCGTTGCAACGGATGTTGTGCGTGGGATTGCACACGGTTGCGAATTGGCCGGCTGTGCCCTCATTGGCGGCGAAACGGCCGAAATGCCGTCCATGTACCCAACTGGCGAATACGACCTAGCGGGCTTTGCCGTCGGCCTGGTAGAAAAAGAATTGATCATTACCGGCCAGACGATTGCTCCCGGCGACGTTGTATTGGGGTTGCAGTCGTCGGGCGCGCACTCCAATGGTTATTCGCTGATTCGAAAGATTATTGATCGCTCAGGCGTCGATTTGCACCATCCTGAACATAAACAGCTGGGGCTCGATCTCATCGCCCCGACACGAATCTACGTCAAGCCGTTGCTCGCGCTGATCAAGAGCGGCATGGTGAAGGGAATGGCGCACATTACCGGCGGCGGTCTCACCGAGAACATTCCGCGGGTGTTGCCCAAGAGCGTGGTTGCGGTGATCGACCGGAAATCATGGCAGGCCCCGGCGATTTTCCAGTGGCTGCAGCAAGCAGGCAACGTTGAGGACGCCGAAATGGCGCGCACCTTCAACTGCGGAATCGGCATGGTTGTGATTGTGGCGAGCCGCCACGCAGATCACGCGAAAGCGGCGCTTGAGTCAGCCGGTGAACGTGTGTTTGTCGTTGGTGACATCCGTCATCGCGACGGCGATGCGCCACAGGCCATCGTTTGCTAGGAACGCTCTAATTACGTCCATTTCGTCGCTTCGGCTTTGCAAAATGAGGTTGTTGCTCAACAAAAAATATTTCCCTGCACATCAGACATATGCTGCGTCACTATTTTTGCGAGCTTGGCAACTGCGGCGCCTAGTCTGGCTTAGAACCGAACTTAATCAGAGCTTCCCTAGTTCAATTTATTAAATTGGCAAACTCTATATTTGGCGGGTGATTTCAGACAAAACTGTCTGGAATCGCCCGCCCATAAAGGACTTTCAAATTCGAGCCATTCCCAACATTGTCATACTGATATCCGGTCGTGGCTCAAACATGGAAGCGTTACTCGACGCGCGACTCGATTGCGTTGTCAGCGCCGTCATCTCCAACAATCCGACGGCTGGCGGAATCGAATTTGCCCGTCGCGCCGGTATTCCGACCGTGGTCGTCGATCACAAGCTGTTTCCGACCCGCGTCGCGTTCGACGATGCGTTGTGCAAGGTAATCCAGTCGCACCAACCCGATTGGGTGGTGCTGGCCGGCTTCATGCGCGTGCTGTCAGCCGGTTTCATCAGCGCGTTCCCGAATCAAATTCTCAACATCCACCCATCGCTCCTGCCGGCGTTTCCAGGCCTCAATACCCATGAGCGCGCGTTGCACGCCGGCGTCAAGATTCACGGCGCAACGGTACATCTGGTGACCCCCGAACTGGACAACGGACCGATCATCGCGCAGGCCGCCGTGCCGGTATTGTCGGACGACAGCGCAGCGTCATTGGCTGCCCGCGTGCTCAGGCAGGAACACATCCTCTACCCTGCGGTACTGCGCGAGCTGCTGGCGGATCAAGTCGAATATTCGGCCGCCGCCGATGGCACCGTCCTCCGAACGTTGCCCCGCGACGTTAATGCCAATACCGCAACTACTCGGGCTGACGCCGCGCTACGCGTTCCCTGGACATGAATGGCAAATGCAACTATCCCGGACGTGTCAACGCCGCCGGAACCCCCTCACGCTAGCCCCACTTCTTTGGCGATTCATTCGGCACGTCGGCTGGCGTTGCGGTTGGCTTGTTTGATGGCTTGTTGGTTAGCGCTGCTGCCGCCGGTTGCGACTGCCGCAGCGCCCGCCCCGACCGGAGCACTCCCGACGTCCATCGTTGCGACTTACAAGATCTACAAAGCCGGCATTCTGCTCGGCCGTGTCAATGAACGCTTCGAGCGAGATGGCAACCGCTACAAGATCACTTCTGCAACCCGCGCCGACGGTCCGTTCGGCGCGCTGCTTCGTGAAGAGTTAAGCTACCAGTCCGAGGGAAAAATCGGACCCGATGGGCTGGTGCCCTTGGTGTTCTCAAGCACACGAAAGTCAGATATCTCGAAATCGTTTACCTCGCGCTTCAACTGGGACGCGGGCCGGTTGATTCGTGAGCACGAAGAAAGCGACGCCAACGGGCGGATTGATCGGGAGACATTTGATCTGCCGGCGCGTGCGCAAGACCGATTGTCGTCGATGTATCAGTTCATGACTTCCATGCCGACAGACCAACGCATTGAGACCCTGATGACGCAAGGAAAGCACACTGATCGCTATGTGTATATCAAGCAAGGTGAGCCCGGCATCACGACGCCGGCCGGCCAATTTTCCACCGTCCACTACATCCGCGAAACTAAGTCTGGTGAATCGAAAGCTGAGCTGTGGCTCGCCAAAGACCGCAACTATTTCCCGGTGCGCGTCGTATTTACCGACACCAAAGGCACCTCGTTAGAGCAGCGGCTGGTTGAGTTGGTGATTCGCTAGCGCCCGCAGAGGATTTTTCAAGCGTATGAGCGGCCCGCCATTTAACATACGCCCCCTCTGGCTGTTGCGGGACTTGGTGCACGGTGGCCGCGCGCTGTGGATCGCGCTGGCGGTCTCGGCGCTGACGCACGCCGTTCTCTACTGGATGACGCCGCAGATAGAGGTTTCCTTTAAGCCGGCAAAGGCCGCAAAGTACGACGCTTCGCTGATACCAATTGCGCAAATTGCACCGTCGCAACCGGCAGCCACGTCAGTCGGTCGCCGCCCACGAACCGACTCAACGCTACCGCCTCGCGAGCCAGTGCCGGTGCGAGCGTCCCGATCCGAGGCAGACTTTGTGGCACCCGAGAACAGTATTGCGGTTGCCGCGCCCACCGCTAACGTTGAGGTCGCGAACGCAATGTCCGGCAGCGACAACCTGCCTTCGGCGGCGGCTGGGAGAGCAACATCGCGACTACCTGAGCCCGCGACCCAAGCTGGCGGATTGATCACCACGGAAGCTTCCAAACAGTCGCCACCTGCGGCCGTTGCCACTGCGCTGCGTCGCGCGCCGGCATTTGCCGAGCGTATCGCGATTGAGTACAAACTTTCGACGGCGATCACGGACGGCGTCGCCAGCTTCCGCTGGAGCCGGCGCGGGGCCTTATACGAAATTGAGTCCAGCATCCAGGCAACTGGTTTTCTGGCCAGCGCCTTCGCCGGCGTCATTCATCAACAAAGCAAGGGCCTTATCACTGACGAAGGGCTGCGACCCCAGCAATTTTCCATCCGGCGTGGCGAGGGTGAAGCCGAGCTGGCTGAGTTCAAGCGCGAATCAAATGCGCTGTCGTTGAAACGAAGTGGCAACACCCGAACGCTGCCGCTGAGCGAATCGATGCAAGACATGCAAAGCTTCCTGTTTCAACTCGCTTACGATGCGCCCCACCTAACTGAAAATGGTGAGAAGCTCGACATCGTTGTCACCAATGCGCGCAAAGTCTACCGTTACCAGTTCCGTAAGCTCGGCACAGAAACATTGGAAACGCGGTTCGGCGCGGTGGAGACGATCCGGCTGTTGTCGGAGGCGGCCAATCCTGAAGACCAGTACGAAGTCTGGCTTGCGCCGGGATACTTTTACCTGCCGGTGAGGCTGAAATACTACATTGGCCGATTCGAAGTTGAACAATTGGCGACGCGCGTGGGCGTGTCAGGCGACGCGGCAGCACGCTAAGCGACGATTTTGTCGGCGTTCTGCCGGTTTTTCGCGCCCCGGCTCTGGTCTGCGCCCCAGACTGGCCTACCAGCCGCCTGCCTACGTTCGCCCTTGCAACACAGGCTTGGAATACCGCTGCGCGTCTGCGATAATAGCTGCTTGCAGTTGCGGGTGTAGGAATTCACGTTGTCCGGCATAAGTAACGCCCCGGGCGCATTACAAAATCAACATCGCCCCGAAAAAAATTGCCTCCCATGCCGTTGACCCTAGCTCTGTACCACGCACTCGTCGATGCACTGACGGTGATACTGCCGTTGACTTCGCCGGCTGACATCGGGCTCAAGCGCTATTTCAAAGAGCATCCCAAACTCGGGCTGCGAGATCGCGCGTTCATTTCCGAGACGGTCTATTCCGTGCTTCGCCACAGGCGCTTTATCGAGCACGTCGTCACCGACGGCTCGCCGCGCCGTATGGCCTTGGTGGCACTCACCCGCTTCATGGGCATCAGCGTGCGCGACCTGCACACCGTTTTGCGCGGCGGAGATGAGGCCTGGCTCGCGCAACTGAAGGCAAAGAAACTGGACAATCTGCCCATCGGCATCGAAGCCGAGCTTCCCGATTGGCTGATCAAGCGCCTGCGTGATTCGGGAATGACGGACGCTAAGATCGTCGAATTCGGTCATTCAATGATGAATCCGGCGCCGCTCGATCTGCGGGTCAACAGTACCAAGGCCAAGCGCGACGCGGTTCTGAAACAGCTGCAACAAGAAGGCCTCAAAGCCACCGCGACCCCGCATTCGCCGCTGGGCATCCGCCTCGATGAGAAACCATCACTGACCAAGCACGCCGCGTTTATTGAAGGCTTTATCGAGGTACAAGATGAAGGCTCGCAACTGCTCGGCTTGGTGCTGGAAGCCAAGCGCGGCGAAATGGTGGTCGACTTTTGCGCTGGCGCCGGTGGCAAGTCGTTGTTGATCGCGGCGCAGATGGCGTCAGCCGGTCGCGTTTATGCATTTGACGTGTCTGAAAAGCGACTGACGAATCTGGCACCGAGGCTTAAGCGGTCTGGCCTATCAAACATTACGCCGCAACGCATCGCCAGTGAAAAGGACGCCAAAATCAAGCGCCTCGCTGGCAAGATCGACCGCGTTCTCGTTGACGCGCCGTGTACCGGTTTCGGCACTTTGCGCCGCAATCCAGATCTTAAGTTCCGTCAGACCGATGAGGCCGTTGGTGAACTGACCGTAAAGCAAGCCTCGATTCTCAGCGCGGCGTCAAAGCTGGTCGCACCGGGCGGACGGCTGGTCTATGCGACCTGCAGCGTCCTGCCGGAAGAAAACGAACGAATCGTCGAAGCATTCCTCGCCAAACACACAGACTTCGAAGTCGTGCCGATCGCCCAAGTGCTGAAGCGATTGAAGGTCGATATCAAACAGACGGACGAATACTTACGTCTTTCGCCAAAGGTACACAATACCGACGGCTTTTTTGCGGCAGTCATGCAGCGCGCCGCTAAGTAGCGACCGGTTGGGCAATGTCCGGCTTCGACCTATCGAGTATCGCCGACACACTGCTGTCACGATCCGGGCTCGCGCAGATTGGTGTTGTCTCCCTCGGCGTCGCGATCGCATGGATTACCGCTCGCGCTTTGCAGGCCCGCCTGCCTGAACACCTGCAACCCGGGCTAGCGAAAATCGGCGCCGGTAGCGCCTACCGGCTGATAACACCGCTGTTGTTGCTGGCACTCGCGTGGATCGGTCGATTTGCGTTGGCGAAGTGGCAGCAACCCGTGCCGA
>Ga0209181_10007810_pt1 | contig 14530 bp, 11 predicted proteins | sample MAT05_FD_187208 | JGI IMG/M metagenome (GOLD analysis project Ga0209181, IMG submission 187208) | Freshwater microbial communities from Lake Fryxell liftoff mats and glacier meltwater in Antarctica - MAT-05 (SPAdes) (version 2) | ecosystem: Environmental > Aquatic > Freshwater > Ice > Liftoff... | reverse complement strand
AGCCTCCCGTAAACAACACGAAAAGCGATGCTATCGACTGGAGTTTAACATACAAACGTACCAATATGGGATCAATTAGTTTTGTCAGTCAACCAGGTGCCAGTGTCTCCTTCTGCTGAGGTTTTTGCCTCAACTCACTCTCTGCATCTTGCAAGCTGGTCAGCACCTTCACAAAATTCATCATGTCTAATCAACTCCTTTAGTTACGCTCATAGAACAGATACAACGGTAAAAGCGATACCTGTAATGATGAATGTCGCGGTCGCATCTCCGGTTAATAAAGCGGACATAATACCGATCCCAACAAAAAAGCAGATGTATCCCAGTCGAGCTGTTTTCAAGGAATCAATTCGTTTGGTCAGTTCTTTAGTTCGACAGTCTGAATTTTGTAGTTCAGCCTTTAATGATTTCAATCGACCACTTGACTCTTGCTCTAAAGTGTTAAGTTTTTTAATGCCTTCTTCTTGTCTATATTGTTCTTCTTTTTTCTTCCCATAAAATTCATCTAGATGTCTATGCAATTCCTCAATTGCAGATTCCATAAGTTTGTGAGTAACACCCTCAGGCAAGTCTGTAGGATCAAGCTGGATGGCTGAGATTGCTTCAAATGGATGATTTGCCATGAAATCCTCTACTTTCTTCAACTCGTCTCGGTACCACTCCAATTTGCGAAACTCATGAATAGCGTTTTCTATGAGATTGGGCACCAGACTGATAGGCGAGTCTGTAAAATCAAGCTGGATGGTTGAGATTGCTTCAAATTGTTGCCTTTTAGCAAGCTCATCCGTTTGTTTTATCTTTTCCTGATACCACCTCAACTCCGTACGGGATGTTTCTAGTTCTCTATATCGACTGTCAATCTTTTCCAATGCCGACCAATATTGCTGTAGAGCATCCATCGTCTAAAGTCTCATTTTTAGTTTGGCAATCTCATACCCCATAATACAAATGCACTAAAAGCTTGGTTCCAAGCTTATGCAACACTAGGTACAGCGCTTGTTTCTATCAGTAGAAATCCAACACAAGCTTTTTTAACTGCATTGCAGTTTCTACCTGAAACAAATCTCTTTTTAGAGTTCCCTTAAAAAAACTCAACTAACTATAAATTTCAAAATTATTCTGGCTGATAGGGGTAGACACAGAAAACGAAAAATATAGCACGTTAAGGAATTGAAGAAGCTGGAACCCAGCGGTAGAGAGTCGGTACAGACACTGTTTGTTCTGGATTGGTTGCAAAGCGTCGAACTGCGACGGCGAGTAAATGCTGGGTTAAATAAGGGAGAGGCGCGTAATTCATTGGCTGGTGCTGTCTTCTTCAATCGCCTGGGTGAAATCCGCGACCGCAGTTTCGACCATCAACGCTACCGAGCCAGTGGTCTGAACTTAGTTACAGCAGCCATCGTGCTATGGAATAGTGTCTATCTGGAGCCAACAACTCATACCCTGTATGATGGACAGCCGTTAGATGAGACTATGTTTCAATACCTATCGCCATTGGGGTGGGAGCACATTAACCTGACAGGAGATTGTGTTTGGCGCAGAAGCACCAAGATTGTTGCTGGCAGCAAGTTTAAGCCAGTACGAAATCCTTAACGTGCTATATTTTCCGTTTTCTGAGTCTACCCCTACGAGACGGCTGAAAGTTTGCCGCCGGGGTGAAGCTCCAAACCTGAGATCTGATCCGATCAACATCAGAAAAGCTGATTGCGATCGCCCTTCCAACTCTGGACTATCGAAACGGCTGAAACGCAGTGAATTCCTTGACTAATTGCTTTGCCCACAATTAATCAGAGCGCTGTAACTGCTGACAGATAAAGCTTTTAGAATCAGCCCAGAACTTTGGACTGAACTTGGACTAATGCCCCTTTTTTGACCGTCTCAAAATTGAAGCGTGGAAGGGGTAAAGATTCACAAGTAAACCTGATTAATCGAATGAAGAATTTCTACAGTGCGGGGAAAATTCCACCCGATCATTATATTGCTTTGCAACAGATTCAAAATGCCACCGGGCAAACTCAAAGCCAGTTGCTCAGAGAAGCGATCTCCCTCTATCTGAAGAAGTCGAAAGTGGTGATGGTGCGATCGGGATGTACTCGACCTGAAGCAGCGCAAGACGCATAAGTATCGCCCGGTGACATTGAATGCTACTGCTGTCGCGGCAATTCAGACCTGGTTGCAGGTGGCTGATCTGCAAGCGGATGACTACTTACTCACAGGTCAACACGGTTGCTTAACAGTCGAAACCATGAGCACGCGGGTGAAGACCTGGTGCCATGATGTCGGACTAAAGGGCAACTATGGTAGCCATACCTTGCGGAAAACTTGGGGGTACTGGCAGCGCTTGGAGCGAGGCACCGCGATTCCGCTGTTAATGGAAGCGTTTGGTCATGCAACGCAGCAACAAACGCTGGCATAGTTGGGAATTCAGGCAGACGAAATTGCCCAGATTTATGAGTTAGAACTGTGATTTATCTTGGCTTTGCTGAAACAATTAGTGGATATTAGAACGGGCAAATGCTAGAAAACTGAATTGGCAGAAATTCTAAGTACGCTTTCAGATAAATCACTGGAGTAGTCGTTCAAGTTAAAGGTGGTTCAACTGGGTTCAATACTTTGGTGGATAAGTTGACTGCAAACGGCGAGTTTGAATGGTTGCGCTGCTTTAGTTTGAAACCTAAAAAGCCAATGCCAAGTACGATCAAGCCAGGAATCATAGTGGGTTCAGGGACTGCCGTATACTCAAACACTTCACCCGGCAAATCCGTAAATAGAGTAGGAGACTGGCGAGCAAATGTAGCTTGCTCAAACGCATACGCCAAACCAAATAGCGTTGATTCGGTGTAGGGTCGCCCGGTTAAAGACAGCGTTACTGGCAAGCCTTGAGAGCCGTACCCTGCGGGTACTGTAACATCGGCAAAGCCCAGCAAACTCGCAAACTCGACCTGGCGAATGGGCGGTGAACCTGGCGGACTGACAAAGGTTGGATCGGTGGTTCCCGGAAGCGGTCGCGCAAACGTTCCGATTGTCGGAAAGATGAATGCGTCTAAATCGTTACGCTCGAACACGTCGAGAACAGTGCTGCGGAGGCTAGGAATCACATTAGTTGCAATGTTCACATACTCCGCGTTGGTCAAGCCACCAAACGCCGTCGTACGCTGTAACGTGCTAACGATAGTTGAGGGAGTGGTGGAGTTGGCAACTTCTGGCGACTGGAGAATCGTAATCACGTCTTCCACCGTTTTCGGGTAGGTGGGTGACAGTGTTTGCAAGTATTGATCCAGGTAAGGCTTCTGCTCCGCCCGGGCGATTGTAGCCGAAGCATTGCTCATCGTGCTGAGAAAACTAGTTTCAAACTGGATATCAACCGTTGTTGCGCCAAGTTCTCGAATCTTAGTCAAGGCGGTTTCAGCGATCGTGTTAACCTCCGGATCGACCCCGTTGATCCCATCACCGAAATAATTTCGGACTACGCCCAGCCGTGCGCCACTAAGCGCATCCAACTTCAGGAACGGCGTGTAGTCGGTATAAAACTGGTCGAATTGTACCGTTGGAGCCGAAACCAGCGTTTGAAAGCTGGGATTGTTTGGGTCATAGCCTGCCATCACACCCAGCGTTAGCGCCGCATCCGTCACCGTGCGGGCCATTGGTCCGGCTCCATCTCGCGACAGCGCAAACGGAATAATTCCGTCCAGGCTGACTAACCCGCGCGTTGGTCGCACGCCAACTAATGACTGGAATGAGGACGGTGTGCGGATGGAACCACCCGTATCGGTTCCGGTGCCCACTGTGGCAAAACTGGTGGCGATCGCGGCTCCAGTGCCGCCACTTGATCCGGCAGATTGCCGATTCAACTGATAGGGGTTGAGCGTTTGCCCACCGAGAGAGCTATAGCCCGAACCGGAAATGGCAAACTCATCCAGCTCGGTTTTGCCCAAGATGATTGCGCCTGCGTCCCGCAAGCGATTCACCACAAACGCATCATTTGATGGAATTGACCCCGCCAATGCATCGGAACCGCCCGTTGTGGCTAAATCAAACGTGTCATAATTGTCCTTTAGTAAAATTGGGATGCCATGTAGCGGACTTCGCCGCCCCGATTGCAGGCGCTCTTGATCGAGCAGCCGCGCCGTTTCCAAGGCAGTGGAGTTCAGTTCTCGAATGGCATTGAGCTGCGGGTCGTAAGCGGCAATGCGCTGAAGGTAGAGTTCAACCAGGCGTTCTGAGCTGAGAGCGTTGGAATCGATCGCCAGGTTAATATCCGCGATCGACGCTTCCCCCAACCGGAACGTTGCCGCAACTGCTGATTCGACTCCGATTGCCACGATCATTGCTGGTAGCGTTACTGTTGCCGCAGCTTGTTTGATCAACTTCAACATACTCAACTCCTGATTGTTAGACTTCAGGCTGCCTCGAAAGTGCCCGAATGGTGGATGCTCTGCTTAGATTTGCCGTTCATCTCAGGGCAAATCTTCTTCATATCATAGAAAGCTGGAGTGAGAATACTGTTACCGTTTTTACCAATGCGACTGAGAATCAGGAACAGTAGTCAGAAATCAGCACTGCGAGTGATTTTTATCAAAATTGGTGTAAGGCTCTTGATCGCTCTAAGTTCAATTCCATTCATTGCTATGTCTACCGATTCTGCTGAAGCCATTGTTTGGAGTTGTGAAGCTTCAGGAAGCTACCACTCCTACAAAGCTGAAGCGGTGGAGCGAGGTCAGCCAACCTTTGCCCTCAGCGTTTATGCATCTCCTGATTTTGACCCAACGACCTATCAAGAAGTTCTGCAAATTGTCGTCCAGCTTCACTCTACACAGGAATTAATCGGAGTCGGCGAGTTGTCTACGGGCGAGATAGTTCGGGTGCAAGCTTTTGTAGATGGAGGTGTTGCGTTTCAAGTTGAAGCCAGTGATCGATCAATCGGGCGTTGCGTTCGAGATGTCACGCTCAACTAAGCGACGCATAAAAATAGCTTCAGTCACGATTTATTCAACTTGGCTTCATAGTCTTGCTTCAGTTTAAAGATTTGATGAAGCCGCACTAGGAACTGTATTCCTGTCAACAGTATTTTTTCGGTACTCCTGCCTAGATGAATGGTAGGCATTTTCCTGAGCTTTGGCTGAGGTATTAACGAGGAGTAATTGCGAACCGTGTTCCCATCTACCAAGCGAATTAACGTTCTATTTGCGGCTCAGACGATCGTGTTGGCGTTTGTGCCCACTGTTGCCTCTGCCTTTACGCTTTCCGAAGCGACCGTTGGCAGTGTTCAGGCAGGGTTAAGTGCAGGTGAGATCACCTGCACCAGCTTGACTCAGCTTTATTTAAACCGGATTGCTGCCTACGACAACCAGGGGCCAGCAATCAATGCCATTATTGCGACGAATCCCAACGCGCTAACGATCGCGGCGGAATTAGACACCCAATATGCGCAGTCTGGCGCAGTTGGTGCGTTGCACTGTGTGCCAGTCATTCTGAAAGATAATTTTGATACGGTCGATCTGCCCACCACAGCAGGGGCGTTGGCGCTGGAGGGATTTTTTCCCGGTAGCGATGCCTTTCAGGTGGCTAAGCTGCGGGATGCCGGGGCACTGATTCTGGGCAAAGCCAACCTGTCAGAATTCGCGTTTGATTTCACTAGCACTAGCTCATTGGGTGGCACAACGCTCAACCCTTACGACACAACCCGCAATGCTGGCGGCTCCAGTGGTGGGACTGGCGCAGCGATCGCCGCCAACTTTGGTGTGCTTGGCTTTGGCACAGACACAGGTGGTTCGATTCGCGTACCTTCGTCGTTTAACAGCCTGGTTGGGTTACGCCCCACGATTGGCTTAAGCAGTCGCTCAGGAATTGTGCCGCTAGCACTCTCCCAGGATGTCGGTGGTCCAATCGCCAGAACCGTTACCGATGTTGCGATCGCGCTAGGCATAGTGGCAGGCTATGACCTCAACGATCCGGTAACGGCGGGCAGTATTGGCAATGTGCCAATCTACACCGATTACTTGAACCCGAATGGACTGGTTGGTGCTCGGATTGGAGTTGCCCGTGAAGTGTTTGGCTTGGATTCTAACCCTGAAAGTGCCAAGACCAATGCGGTCATCAACGTGGCGATCGAAAATCTGAAAAGTTTGGGAGCTGACGTGGTGGATATTACCATCCCAAACTTGGCTACTATTCTAGGCTACCCAAGCTTAAGCCGATTTGAATTCAAGCGCGATCTGAACGACTACCTAGCTGAACGTCCAGTACCACCATCGGGCGTGCGGACACTATCAGACATTATCGACAGTGGGCTATACCTGAAAGCGTTTGAAGCCTCTTACATTGACCGCGACACTATTACACCACCCGACCAAAACCCCACTTATCAGCGGATTGTTGCAGAACGTCCTGGCATTACCCAAACTTCACTTCTGCAAGCATTAGCCGGCTTTGATGCCATTATCTATCCATCAGTGGCAAGTCCTCCCAACGTGTTTGGACAAAGTTTAGCCTCAGGGTCGGGAAATCGCCTCAGCCCGTTTTCTGGCTTTCCAGCAATTAGCGTTCCGGCTGGCTTTACTGCCGACGGACTGCCCGTGGGATTGGAGTTTTTAGGACGCGCCTACGACGAGTCAACGCTGCTCAAATTAGCCTATGGGTTTGAGCAAGGAACGCTAGCGCGACGATCTCCTGATAGCACTCCACCGCTTGCGGGTGAAACGGTAGCAGCCGTGCCAGAACCCAGTTCGATCGCAGCGCTAAGTTTGGCAGGTCTGGCTCTCATCGGTAAGCGGTTTCGGCGAAAGTCGTGCCCTTGTTGATAGAGCAATGCTTGTGGAACAGACCTCTAACCCGTTTGAGAGGGCGAGACCCCCACCCCACAGGGTATTTCATCCACGAACCTTGGCGATCGCGATCGATTAACCGCGCATCAAAGTTGATTTGTCTCAATCTATTTACCTGTACCTGGAGTAACTCAAAGTGCTGAAATCTATTCAACGAACCACACTGGCTTTCATCGCTCAAGCTGCCCTTACAACAATATCCTCGGCTGGATCAGCCGCAACCTTGACGCTCGGAACACCGACCAGCTTCACGTTAGATGAGGCAACCATTCCGCAAATCCAAGCAGCGTTTGATGCCAAGCTCCTCACCTCCGAAGCCCTGGTACAGCTCTATCTCAATCGTATCAATACTTACAGCACTTACGATCAGTCCACTCCCCAGGGTTCTCAGCTCAATGCCATCCGCGTACTGAACCCGAATGCGTTGCAGGAAGCCGCCGCACTCGACGCAGAACGCAAACTCACCGGACCCAGAAGTCCGCTCCACGGTGTGCCAATTCTGCTAAAAGATAATGTTGATGCGTTTGGGCTGCCGACCACAGCGGGTTCAGTCGCCCTGGCAGGCTCAATTCCCCCCGATGATGCCTTCATCACCCAGCAACTACGAGATGCTGGAGCCGTCATTATCGGCAAAACCAACCTGACGGAGTACGCCAACTACCTGACCACCGGCATGCCTGCAGGCTACAGTTCATTGGGCGGCTATGTCTTCAATCCTTACAATCCAACAGTGCTAGCCGGGGGCGACGGCAGAGCAGCATTGTCCCCCGGTGGCTCCAGTGCTGGCTCCGGCTCGGCGATCGCTGCAAATTTGGCGACCGTGGCAATCGGCACAGAAACTTCCGGTTCAATTCTCAGTCCAGCCAACCAAAACTCTCTGGTGGGCATTAAACCAACCGTGGGGCTTGCCAGTCGCGATGGCATTATTCCTATTGCAGCCAGCCAGGATATTCCCGGTCCGCTGGCACGCACCGTCACCGATGCCGCGATCGTACTGGGAACGATCGCCGGATATGACCCCAATGATCCCATCACCAGTACAGGCATTGGCAAAACTTACACCGATTACACCCAGTTCTTGCAGCCGGATGCGCTCAAAGGGGCGCGGATTGGTGTCCCCAGATTGACCTTCTGGACAGGGCTACCGGACGCACAAGTGGCGCTGGCTGAAAATGCTCTATCAATCATCAAGCTGCTGGGGGCGGAAGTGGTTGAAGCTGATATTGCCACGGTGCCTTTACCCAGTTCGTCGGTACTTAGCTATGAGTTCAAACGTGACCTAAATGCGTATCTCGCTAGCTTGGGTCCTGATGCGCCAGTCAAAACACTAGCTGATGTGATTGCCTTCAACAACGCTAATCCTGAAGTTGCTTTGAAGTATGGACAGACGCTGGCGATCGCCTCACAAGCCAAGGATCTTAGCCCAGGTAGTGCAGATACCCAGCAGTATCTCGCCGATCGGGCACGAGATCTCTTCTTAGCCGGAGAAACTGGCATTGATGCTTACATCGACACGAATGATTTGGATGCGATTTTCTTTCCAGGCACCCGGGGCGCTAACATTGCAGCGCGGGCTGGCGATCCGAGCGTGATCGTGCCAGCCGGTTATCAACCCGATGGCGCGCCCTTCGGCATCACCTTTTCTGGAAAAGCCTTCACTGAACCAACGCTGCTGGGATTTGCCTATGCGTTTGAGCAGGCAACTCAGTTCCGGGTGCCGCCAACCAGCACTCCACCGCTTGCGGGTGAAACGGTAGCAGCCGTGCCAGAACCAACTACAATCGCCGGATTGATTTTGGGGACAGGAGGACTGCTGGCGGCTCGCAAGCGGAAGCAACAACAAAAAGCTTTAGCCAAGGGTTAACCTCCTTTGGGGACTCTAGCTCAGCTTTCTAAGAGGCTTCCACTTGGATGGAGATGGCGGCAAGATAGGGATGAAAACTGCAAGATGGTGCTTAAGTCCTACTGCTGCGCAGACAAAAATGGCTAAAACGCCTCAAAACGTCAACCGCTAAAAGCGCCGACTTGCAGTGCAGCCTGTGGCAAAGCCAGGTTTCGATCGTCGGTTGAAACTCGTTCGTACCCAATCAGCATAGTGAGAAGTTTTGATGTCCTGTCATGGTCTCAGAACTAGTACAAGAGGGCGGAAATACGCTGACTGTTCTGCAAGCTAAAAGCCTCGCAGAACAGTCTTGCTAATGGGTAGCTAAACTTACACCCGCGACTACTAGTCAAAATTGAATGATCCTGAAATATAGGTTTATTGACGAATTGATTCACACTCTGACGAACCTAAAAGCCACTTTCTCAGTCAATTGGGAAGTGCGGCGGAAAGAGTCTCACAAACGACCCTTTTTGAGACATACCAACTGGCACAAGCTTACACTGTCCTATTGATGTACTGTCGAGAAACTAGAGAGTCTGATAACTTTAGATGACGGATAGTGCATAACGCTATCTGGTCTACTCCACTATCTTTGCCCAATACTTGAAGCGGTTCTGCGTGTGTCCAAATCTGGTTCTCTGTTTCCAACTGATGAAAACTACACAACTTTTTTGCGATCGCTGAAGGAGCGCATTCGGCAGGCGCAAATTAAGGCGGCACTGGCAGTCAACCAGGAACTGACTCTGCTGTACTGGCAGATTGGTAAAGAAATTTTGACGCGACAGCAGCAGGAAGGCTGGGGAGCGAAGATTATCGAACAATTGGCAAAAGACTTGAAACGGGAGTTCCCCGATATCAAAGGACTGTCGTCACGAAACCTCAAATATATGAGGGCATTTGCTGAAGCTTATCCAGATGAGCAATTTGTGCAGCAGGTTGCTGCACAAATTCCGTGGTTTCATAACTGCGTTCTGATTGAGAAGGTAAAAGACCCATCAGAGCGACTCTGGTATATCCAGCAAACAACAATCAATGGCTGGAGTCGAAGCATTCTGGAAATACAAATTGATACGGGTCTGTATCGTCGCCAGGGCGGAGCGATTACCAACTTTGAAAGAACTTTGCCACAGCCACAATCGGATCTGGCGCAGCAACTGCTGAAAGATCCCTATAACTTTGATTTCCTCACGTTAGCGAAAGCAGCGCAAGAACGGGATTTGGAAAGAGCCTTAGTGGATCACATTCGAGACTTCCTGCTGGAGTTGGGAAGCGGTTTCTCATTTGTTGGCAGTCAGTATCCTATTGTGGTGGATGGGCAGGAGTACCGAATTGACCTTCTTTTCTACCACTTTAAGTTGCGATGTTTTATTGTGATTGATCTCAAGATGGTTGAGTTTCAGCCTGAATTTTCAGGGAAGATGAATTTCTATGTTTCGGCGGTCAATGCTATCTTGCGTCACCCAGATGATCAACCAACGATTGGCATTGTTCTTTGCAAATCTAAGAACAAAACGGTTGCTGAATTAGCACTTCAAGGAATGACCCAACCTATTGGTGTTTCGACCCACCGAATTGGTTCCGATATGCCTGAACAACTTAAAAGCCTTCTGCCTACGGTCGAGCAGCTTGAGATAGAACTACAAACCATCAAGGTCGAAAGTAGCGCCTCGGATGAGCAGTTGTGACTTGTGAGGCTTCGTTCATAAAATCGAGAAGGACAGCGTGGATAGAGGTTGGAGACTAACCTAACTCAGTGGGATTTATTGATTTGAGGTGAGCCAGGAACTCGAATGTACCGTAGACTATCTATGTAATTCCGATCCTACTCATGCAGATCGTCGCGATTATTAACCAAAAAGGTGGAGCAGGTAAATCAACCATTGCTGTACATTTGGCACGCTGGCTGCAAAAGCAGAAAGCTTCCGTATTGCTGGTAGACGCTGATGCTCAATGTTCCTCCTCGAAGTGGCTAGCACGGTTGGAGCAAGATATTCCCTATCAGATTTTGCAAGCCCCAGATGAACTTTTGGATGAATTGCCCAAGTTAGGAGAGTCTTACGATTGGGTAGTGGTTGATGGTCCTGCAGCTCTCTCTGAAACAACTAGAGCTGTCATCTTGGCGGCTGATTTAGCACTGATTCCGTGCCAGCCCACCGGGGTAGACCTGGAAAGCGCTTCTGATACTGTGCGTTTAGTTCACCAGGCTCAAAGAATTCGGCAGGGGCAGCCCAAGGCTGTGATGTTTGTTAATCGGGCAGTGAAAGGAACAAAATTGAAGGATGAGGCGATCGAGGTCTTACGGCTCATGCCTAATGTGTTGGTTTTAGACACGGTGATTCACCAGCGACAAATTATCGCTGACTGTTACGGGCAAAATGCGACGGTTTTTGATCTATCTGGTTCTACAGCAGGAATCGCCAGACGGGAGCTTGAGCAATTATTTAAAAAGGCTTTGGACGGTCTAAATGGTTAAATCAAGACAATCACTCGCGCAAGGGCTATCTGCGTCGATCGCCCAGAAGTTTATTGCTGACCCTGAGAGTGTTCAAGCGCCTCAAACGGTACTAATTCAGCAAATTCAATTACCAAAACAGCAGCCTCGTCGCTATTTTGATCCTGAAAAGCAGGCTCAGTTAGTCAAGTCGGTTAAGGAACACGGCATTTTAGAGCCGCTATTGGTGCGTCCGTCTGGAAGTAACTACGAGCTGGTTGCGGGCGAAAGACGCTATCGAGCGGCTCAGGAAATTGGGTTGCAGGAAGTTCCTGTCGTCATTCGAGATTTTGACGATCGTCAGGCGCTCCAAGTTGCTCTGATCGAAAACCTTCAGCGAGAAGACTTAAACCCTATCGAGGAAACCGAGGGTATTCTTGAGCTGCTAGCGATTGAGCTTAGGAGCAGTACGGTGGATGTTGCCTCTGTTCTCAACCGGGCGAATCATGCTAAAAATCGAGGTCAAGAGTTGGAGGAAAACGTTTTCCTCCAATTTCAAATGATCGAATCAGTTCTGGCTGGTATTGGTCGCTTTACGGCTGAATCCTTCCGCACGAGCCGTTTGCCACTGCTTAACTTGCCATCAGAAATCTTGCAAGCGCTACGCGAAGGGAAAATAGAGTTCACGAAAGCCAGGGCGATCGCTCGCGTGAAGGATGAGAAGCAACGGACGGATTTACTGAAACAGGTTGTCACGAAGAATCTACCATTGAGTGAAATCAAGACGAGAATTCAAGCGCTAAAGTCGGATGTGGAAGAAGCATTACCAGAGGATACACCGGAGAAGGTGGTTGCCGAACGCTTGGGCGCTATCAGTAAACGCTTACAGAAGCTTGGAGCCTGGGGCGATCGCAAGAAACGCGATCGGATTACCAAACTGCTGGATGAGTTGGATAAGCTCACCGCAGCAAACGAGTGAGACCCAGGCATCCATTACCTTGCTGCCGCAAAAGTTTGGGCAGGGGTAAAGTCAGGTGTGCCGAATTGCGGTGACTGCATAGCATCGCTTCCCTGAAAGGTGCCAGATTCGACGGAACGGTCGCCTGCCAGTACCAACACTAAGACGGTTTCCAATTGTGGATCAACAATCCAGTATTCCGGGATCTCCCGATCCTGATAGGGGTAAAGGTAGCGAGGCTGTAACCAAATGCCACCCTGTTAATTTTGAATATTATTGAAGACTGATTCAGTCAGCAAAAAAGATAACGGCTCACTCATATTTGTAGCAAAGCCCAGAATACCCTGATCCCGATGTTCATAGAGTAAGTCCCCATTGCGATTGAACAGAAATGTTCCTCCCCGTTGGGTCAAATAGGTTGCATTCGGCACGTAGGTTTTCCAATGTCCCAGAACCTCTGCCATATTTCGCAGTCGCAGGGTTGCCAATTCAAACGGACGCTGAAATCCCTTTCCTCCAGCCAGGTTGAAGAACGAGCCTTGGAACGCGGGCAATGGAGCCGCTTTCACCACCTCATCATCAGCAATTAACTGGGGTGCGCTGCGATCGCCCCGATAGCCGCGAAACACTTCTGCCAGAGTGCCAGGACTGCCCACTCCCGCACACATCAGCATTAGATTCAACCAGGCATTCTGAGTCGAGGAAAGCGCAGGCACCTTGAGCGACAGTCCCGCATAAAGACCCAGTTGTTGATGTAGTTCTGCCGTTGGATCAACAAACAGCCCGTTGGGAGAGAACCCAGTGTAAGCACAGAACTGTTCTCCTGAAGCGCGATCGCCAATTCCGACTGCGCGAATCGTCAGCTTCGCATCCTGGAGTTGCTCCGCATATCGTTGCAGCCACCAGGCATACTCCAGACTATCGAAATCTCCTAGTTGCGGTAGGACCAACACCAGAAGGCGGCAATCAGTATCGCACCCATTTAGGATGAAACTCTGGTTGCCATCACTGACCCGTTCCCGCTGAGTTTGTTTCAGAATGGTGTATGGATTCATTCCATCAGTCATAGTTCAAAAAATGTTAGCCACACTGTGATGATACCGCTCTAGCAAAGTTCCTTCGCGCTAACGCTGCTTAAAGAGAAGATGTCTGAGCTTCGCAAAATCATTCATGTCGATATGGATGCCTTCTTTACCTCAGTCGAACAGCGGGACTTTCCGCAGTATCGAGGGAAAGCGATCGCGGTCGGTGGCAGACCAGAACAACGCGGTGCCGTTGCGGCTGCCAGTTATGAAGCCCGTCAATATGGCATCCACTCCGCCATGCCGTCCCGAATTGCCCAGCAACGCTGTTCTCACTTAGTTTTTGTCGCTCCTCGCTTTGAAGTGTACCGGGCAGTCTCCGGGCAAATTCGGGAGATCTTTCACCGCTACACTGACCTGGTTGAGCCATTGTCACTGGATGAAGCCTACCTGGACGTGACTCAAAACAAGCCAGAGATTCCCTCAGCAATGGCGATCGCTCGTGAAATTAAGGCGGCAATCAAGCAGGAAACCCAACTGACTGCTTCAGCCGGAATTTCCATCAACAAGTTTCTGGCAAAGATTGCCTGTGGGCTAGATAAACCGGATGGGCTATACCTGATCGCCCCTGAGCAAGCCGAAGCGTTTGTTGCCAGCCTACCGATTGAAAAGTTTTACGGAGTCGGTGCAGCCACGGCTCAAAAGATGCAAAACCTGGGGATTCGTACTGGGGCTGACTTAAAGCAATGGGTAGAAGCAGATCTCGTCACCCATTTTGGCAAAGCAGGCAGATATTACTATCGGGTTGCTAGAGCCATAGACGATCGCCCGGTGAACCCCAACCGGATTCGCAAGTCGATTGGGGCAGAGCAGTCGTTTGCCGAAGACCTGGAGGCAATTGAACCGATGGTGGCTGCCGTGGAAACGCTGGCAGCAGAGGTCGTTGCTCGGATGGAGAAACATCAGCGGTATGGATATACCTTAACTCTGAAGGTGAAGTACGCAGATTACCAACAGATCACCCGTGCCCAGACGGTGGATGTGCTCTTGAAAGGGCGAGAAATGATCTGTAATCGGGCGATCGCACTTCTGTTGGAACATCTGGATCGGTCTCGCAAAGTCCGGTTATTAGGACTCACCGTCTCTAATCTGACAGAGATGACAGTGCCCCCACGCTATCAGCAACTCCGTCTGGAGCTACCGCCTTTCTTTCGGTGATGTTGAGTCGTCAGGTTAAAGAATTTGGCTGAACCCAGCATCAGGTAATGCTTCTGCATCAAAGGCTGTTGCCGTCTTTTCCATCTCACCAGCGGTTTCCTCTGCGAGAGAGGACTTATCGATATCCAGAGATCAGAGAAGCGATCGCGCACGTCAGTTTCCATTCAATTGGTTTCCTCTGCGAGAGAGGAC
>Ga0209181_10007809_pt1 | contig 14531 bp, 13 predicted proteins | sample MAT05_FD_187208 | JGI IMG/M metagenome (GOLD analysis project Ga0209181, IMG submission 187208) | Freshwater microbial communities from Lake Fryxell liftoff mats and glacier meltwater in Antarctica - MAT-05 (SPAdes) (version 2) | ecosystem: Environmental > Aquatic > Freshwater > Ice > Liftoff... | reverse complement strand
CTTCTCGCGAAGCAGCTCGACCTCCATCGTCAGCTCGCCGATCTTCGCCTTCAGCCGCAGGTTGTCGTCGTCGGCAGCGCTCGGCTCTCGCGATTTCAAGTTCGCCTCGGCGCCAGCCATGAATGCGTCACGCCACGCGGACGCGCATCAAGGGCAGCGGTCTGAAGGTGCGCAAGACGATGGCCAGCTTCGACTGGCCCTTTCAGCCCAGGCTCGATCGCCGCACCGTCGACGAGCTCTTCACGCTCGGTTTTGTCGAGCGCCACGAGGATCTGCTCATCACCGGCAAGAGCGGCACCGGTAAGAGCCACATCCTGCAGGCGCTCGCGATCAAGGCCTGTGGCCAGGAGTGGATGGTGCGCTACACCCGCTGCGTGGACCTCGTCGACGACTTGTACGCAGGCCTTGCGGACGGGTCCTACGAGCGAGACTTGGGCACCGCAAGGGCGCTCCTGTGGCGCTCATGCCGAAGGGTGAGTCCGTTGCCGCTGAGAAGGGCATGAAGGGGCTGGACCCAAAGACTCGCCGTGCGAAAGCCGTCATGGCGGCAGCCGCCAAGGCCGCGGAGCCGTTGGCTGCAGGCTTCAAGCAGTCAGCGCGCATGGCGTCGCCGGCGCTTACGGCCGAGCATGCCGCCGAGTTCGAGGCGCGCAAGGATTCCGCGTTCGACGACGTGCATCGCGAAGAGTCGGGATTGCTCACAGAGGAAGGCTTTCTTCTCTCACAGGAAATAGAGCCGACGGCCTTCGTTGTGTCCGCCGACTTGCGTGGCCTGAAGCCGATGAACGACTTGTTCAGCAAGGAGGGCGCGGACCAGATTCTCGAAGCGTTCAGCATGTTGATGGCGAACCACGGCGGAACGAATTTCAACGCCGCCCATCCGCACGGCGACGAGTACTACGCAGGCAGCAACGACAGAGCGGCTCTCGACGGATTCTTCAAGGACTTGAGAGAACTGGCGAAGCTCCAGGTGTTCGCAATGCGCCTGTCGGACGGTCGCGTCGCGCTTCAAGAGGGGGTAGAGTTTGCGTATGGCATCGGAACAAGTCTCGACGACGCAGACCGAATCCAACTCCCCGCGGCAAAAGAGCAGCAGGGACCAGTCCCCGCCCCGCGAATCCTCAGCCGCGCCGAATTCGACGCAGTCCGGGGCAGCCTCGAAGACGCCGGCCGGGGGAGAAAACTTCTCGACATTTCAGAAGCAGCTCTACGAGTCGATGAGCAAGGCCTTCGAAATCGCGAAGGCGGAGCGACTGGCAAGGGAAGCTCTGCAGAAGTAGGCCCGGCCAGTCTCTTTCAGACGGCATCAATCCGCAGCGGCAAGGAGCAACTCGAGTTCTCGACGGACTACAAGGCCGACGTTCGCCTGCCAATGGCGGCTGTCATGTTGGGTCCAAAACTCGGCGCGTTCTACGCCAACCTGATGGGGGCCGACGGCTACCTCACCATGGACAGGTGGTGGTCCCGTACGTTCAATCGGTACCGGGGGCAGCTCATCCCTGCGGCCACGCGCTCAGGACTCGACCGCTTCAAGGAGTTGCTCGGCAATCCGAAGATGGACGACGAGGAGGCGATTCTCCACACGGCCGAACATCGCAACACCTACGAGGCAAGAAACTTCAAACGCGGCACCGAAATCGAAAAGGCCGCGAACACCATCTATAAGGCCGAGTTCGAAGAACTCGAGGACACTCCGTTCAACGCGACCGACCGGAGCTTCATGCTGGACACGGTCCGGCAGGCACAGGCCGAGCTCTCGGGGCGCGGACACAAGGTCTCCGTCGCCGACATCCAGGCTATCACAGGGGGTTATGAGAAGCGCCTCTACAGCGAGCTGGGGGCAAGGAGTAGTGCCGATGTCAGCTACCAAGAAGTCGCGACTCGAATCGTCGAAGAGCGAGCCTCCGAAGGGAAGCAACGTCGTGATGGACCCGGAGGACGGCCTGCACAAGGCGTTCGCAAGTCTCCCAATCGAGAAGTTCGCGGCGTTGATGGAGGCGTTTTCGAAGTCCCTGACGGAGACCAAGAAGGACGGCTAAACCAGTCCGAGATGCCGAGCGCACCCGCACCCGTCTGGTATTCCGCGGTCGCCAAGGTGGTGGACAAGAAGAGGGCAATCGGCAAGGGCGACGCCAAGGCGAAGGCCAACCTGTTTCGCGCCTTCTACCGGACCGCGGCAGCGGGCTTTGGACACGAGGTGGAGGCAAGGGAGATTGCCGCGAGACCGAGCTCCAGAGTTCGCAACGATCTGCTCCGGGCGGGACGGATGTTTCATGAAATCCGGCACTTGGCGTCGGGTCTCCCCTCAAACCCTACTTGGGGAACCTCGATCCTCAGGAGGCGGCTCCGCTCTGGTGGCGACGGAGAAGCGCGTCGGATGGCTCGCCTTCGGGCCAAGACTACTGCGCCGATACTTGCGAACTCTGGGGCTCCGAAACTGCGACGCATGGAACGCCGAGCCTCGCAGGGCGGGCAAGAAGGTCGGAGTCATCACGCTCCTCATCAAACCAATCAACGACGACGTACAGGGCGGCCACGACACCGCCAACGCCTTCCTTGCCGCGGCAGCACCCATCGTCCATAAGACCGACAACGAGGCCGCACGGAAGGGGCCGACGTTCATCTTCAGTCGTCGTCGTCGTCGAGGCCAGCGCGAATCAGGTGAAGCGCGTGCTGGCGGCTACGCCATCGGGCTCGTGAGAGTCCGTCCGTCATCGTGGCCGGATACCGCGGCCAGTCGCTCAGGTCGATGTCGGGCGCAGGAATCGCCTCGAGCGACCTACCATGTGGAAAATCGGCGCGGCAGGGGCAGGACGAGATCACACTGCCAGTCTGGTCGAGCCGTTCGGTTGTGATGAGTCGTTGCTTGCCGTCAACGTGTCCGATTCGGAATATCCGACCAGCGATGCTGACGAAGTCATCCGGTCTCAGTTGCAAGGGTGGCAGCTCAGCGAGGCGTTGTTCCGCCTCAACGTACGCCTCCCAGTAACCTTTGCCGTCGATGAGAATGTCAGGATGGGCTTCAAGGAGCGGGATCGATCCCTTCCCGCCCCATCCCGAACCCGGCTTCACGCGCTCGAGTTCTGCCGCGTATTGAGCCAGGACCCTGGACAATAATTTAAGGTTGTTGATTCGACGTACTTCCATCAGCACTCCTTGGGTGGGCTTGCGTCTGACATCGTCCGGCACTAACCAAATCGAGTCATGACGCTCTTCGTCAAAGTGCTACGGGGTGCCGTCGCTCGCGTTACTGGCCGCGCTGCTGGGCTCCTGTGGATCCTGCGAGGATGAGTTCGCCGACCGAGAGTTCACCGTCCTTGAGGATGGCCTCAGGCGCGCCGGAATCGTAGCCATCACCCTCCCGGGCCATCATCAAAAGCTGCGAGAGACTGTAGCCGCGGCGCTGTCCCGGAGCCCCAAGCTTCTTCTCGGCTGAGGTCAAGCGTGCATCGATCGACTTCGGCATCAGGTCATCTCCTCGTCTCCTCGTAGGGATCGCGAACCCGGATAATCGCGTGAACCTGACCGCAGCGAGGGCATCGGGAATTCGGCCTCGGCGTCGTGCTCACCCAAATCACTACAGCGGGGCAGTCACTGGCCGCAGTGAGAAGCTTTTCGGCAGCGTTCAGACGGGCGTCGATCGACTTCATCGCTTCTCCTTTTGGGTGGCCATCAGCTCCAGGGCCGCCATGCGGCGCTCAAGGTCGCTGTGGTTCTGCAACGCGGCGAAGGTCTCGATGACGACGCTCGCGGCCCGGACGCGCACCTGGCCGGGCTCATTCGGGTCGAGCGCCACCGAGATCGGCACCCCGGTCACCTCGAGCATCGAGTTGCGCAGCCGGTTGAGGACCTCGCTCAGCACGTCGGCGCGGGCCTTCTCGACCTCCGCCCACCACTGCGGGACAGCCGCCCATCGCTGCACGGTGCGGCGATCGAGGTCCACGGCGAGGACCACGTCGGCGATCTTCGTGTTGGCGAGGAAGGCCGCCACGAGACGCTCGTGGTAGGCGCGCCGCGGTGGCGTCTTTTTCTCTTTGGCTGCGACTATTTCGGTCAAATCGTCCATCTCGCCTCGCGTGGGTTCGTTTGACTCTGCCCGGTTCATTGGCCAGTTCCCCGCTCGAGATACGCTGTCAGGGCCGCAGGCGAGATCCGGATCGCGTTCGACACCCGAACGTGCGCCAGCTCGCCCCGATCGACCAGCGCGTAGACGGTCGCTGTGCTGACGCTCAGTCGGTCGGCGACGTCGCGCACCGTGAGCAGGCGATCGGCGCCGCCCTGGACGGCACGGAGGTGCGCCACCGGCCGGACCAAACCCCGGACCACGGGCGGACCAAGCGGAGTCGTCAGCAGGCCATCCGGTGCCAACTGGAGCGAAGCCGACTCCGGCGCGGCCCTCGTGTTGTCGCGCGGATGGGAACGAATGACAGCCGAGGCGAAGCCGTGCGACCCTTCCCGGTGGCCGCTCATAACCGATTGGTCCCTGGTTCGAATCCAGGAGGGCCCACTGTCCGTAGCGTCGAGCGGCGGAGCTCCCAGCACCTCGGCTCTCACCTCGAGCTGGGCTTTGGGTGGTCGGCGGCGTTCATGGTTTGTATAGTGTTTGATGGAGTCCTCCAAAACCGTCTTCCGAGCCGTCGCGCTAAGCGGCTTGCTGTACGGCTGCGCGGTCTTCTGCAGCGAGCCCTTAGACTTCAGCGTCACCACCACCGCGGGCAAGGAAGTGCTGCTGTCAGCGCTGGTGCAGGGCCCGCTGGTCGTCTTCTACGAGGACGAGGCCGGCGCGAACGAGAACCTGGCCCTGAAGGCAGCGCTGCAGCGATTCCAGAGCCACGTCGTAGCGGTCGCAAAAGTGGCCGGGCTCGACTGGTTCCCCGCGCGGGGGGCGGTCGTCCGCGCAGTCCACGACGTGGAGCAGCGCTCGGGGGTGTCCATCTACCTGGACTGGCGCGGTGCCGTCGGACGCGCCTGGGGGTTGGCCGACCGCGGCTCGTCGGTGCTGGTGCTCGACCGACACGGGTCGAAGCTGTTCGCACAGAACGGCCCGCTGTCGAGAGACGAGGTCGCCGAGGTGGTCTCGCTGTTGACGCGGCTGTGTCCATCCGTCGTGATCCCATCTTGCTGACCCGTCGGAAAGACGTGACCAGATGACCGTGGCTCCAGCGGGTGGCGATGTTGCGAGCCCTTCGGCGAACAGCGCTTCGACGACGACGGCGTGCGCGAACACTGCGCGTCACGTCGCCCGCGCTGTTGGAGTAAGGCACTCCAATGAAAATCCGGATTGATGCGAAGTCGACCCACATCGCGGTCATCGTGATGCAGCGCGTCTTCGATGGTCCGCGCGAGCGGGTCTGGGCCGCTCTCACCGACCCGAAACTGGTTTCCCGGTGGTATGGGGGCCGCGGCTACGAAAACCCGGTCTGCGAAATGGACGTTCGGCCGGGGGGCCGCTGGCACCACGTCATGAAGACGCCCGACGGCGTCGAGCACACGCGCGACTTCGAGTTCGGTGAAGTGGTCGAGCCCGAGAAGCTGAGCTGGAAAAACGCGGACGTCCGGATGGTCGTCACGCTCGAGGCGGCTGGCAGCGAGACGAAGTGGAAGCTCGTCGCGCGATTCAACAGCTACGCAGAACGGGATGCTGCGCAGAAGTCTGGCTTTTCCTCCGTGCTCGCCGAAGGCACGGAGAAGTTCAACGCGCTGCTGAAAGAGCTCGCTGCGGGTTGACCGCCGCCAGACCTAGAGCACGAAGAGCAGCACGTAGGAAACGCACGAGGCCGCAACGCACTTTGCCAACATCCGCCAGCCCGTTCGAAGTGAAGCAAGCCGGGTGGTCTCGTACTTCTGAGCGACGACGATGAACGGAATGATCAGACCCGGCGGCATCAGCGGGTGGCCGTTGACGCTGACCCAGACCGCAGACGCCACGAGGAGCCCGATCTGCAGGTTCCTGGGCATCGTGTAGACGTAGACATCAGGGTCGATCGTTTCGGCGTTCATCGGGATCCTTGGAGCGGGGTTGAGGCAACCGGGCATGCGCCAGCTGCGCCAACTGCAACCACTCGAAACGACGGATGACCCCTGCGCGGAGATCCCGTTTCCGGGACCAGCGCAGCCCTACTTCTTGAACGCGCTGACCACGCCGCCGGCGATGCCGACGATCGACGTGCGCTTGGTGCCGTCGCTGATGATCGTGAGGGTCTGCGGCGTCGAAGCGTCCACCGCCACGCCGTCGCCATCGAAGAACTGAATCGACTTGTCGGCAGACACCTTGATCGCGCCGCGCCCGCCCGGGGTGCAGAACGAGCACGACTTGGTGATGTTGAGGCCCTTGAAGGCACCTTCGTCGAGGCCCATGTCGATCTTCCCGCGCGGCAGACGCACGCGCAGCTTGTCGCCGTAGTCCTCGATGAAGATGGTGTCGATCAGCTTCCCGTTCGGGCCAGTGGTGGCGTCGGCGATGGGGTCGAACGCCTTGCCCACGTTCTCGCGGTAATAGAGGTTCGGCGCGGTGCCCGTCTCGGCGTTGAAGTCATGCCTGGTGTCTTCGAAGATGAAGACAGCGCCGCGGCCCGCGTTGCTCGTGTTCCCGCGGTGGTTGAACGCCGGGTAGAAGACGAACCACACGTCAGAGCCGTTCTTCGCGGCGACGACGCGCCCCTTCTCGATCTCTTCCGCGATGTCCTTCGCCGCGTTGTGCGGGGGAACCTCGCTGAAGGCCTTCTGGTAGGTGGCGCGGGCGACGGCGGCGATCAGGCCGAGCGACGCGATGATCACCATCGCCTCGATCAGGGTGAATCCTTTCTTTCGAACCATGGCGGACGACCCTACCAGCCCCTGTTCTTCCGACAAGACACGAAGGGCGCCGCAGTGCGAGCTTCCGTCGCCATGGATCGCCGAAGGTGGACCTTGCTGGTGGTGTGCATCGCCATTGGCGCAGCCGCGGTGATGGTCTACCTGCGGCGCGAGCGCTGCGAGCCTTCGACGCTGAAGCTCGCTGGCGTCTGGGATGAGGGCCGCAAGCTCGACCTGCAGAAGTCCTTCGCCGCGAACCGCGACGCGCTCAAGACCATCGAAGCCTCGCTGGACGCGTTCACGTCGACCTGGGCCACCACGTGGGATGCGGCGTGTGCCGACGAGAAGGCGCCGCGAAACATTCGGTACTGCCTCGACGGCCGGCTCGCCCACGTCGCCGCGCTCAGCGACGCGTTCTCCCGCACTGATGCCGACATCGCCAACGCGCCGGTCGCGCTCGAGAGGCTTGCCGCGCTCGGTGCGTGCAACCCGGGTCTGGCCGAGCCGCCCCGCGGAGGACGTGCCGAGCGGACCCTGGCCCAATCGAAGATCGCGCGGTCCGAGGTGCTGCGCCGCGCCGGCAAACGCGAGGACGCGGCCGCCTCGGCGACCGAAGCGGTGGCCCTGGCCGAGAAGTCGCTGTACGCGCCGCTGCTCGCCGAAGCGCTGCTGGTTCGCGCTGACGAGCTGCGATCTGCGGGAAAGGCCGCCCAGGCAGAACAGACATTGGCGCGCGCGCAGTCGGCCGCCTTGCTCGGCAACGATCTCGAGACGCTGTCGCGCATCTGCCTTTCGACCATCGTCCTTCTCGGCAGCCAGCCGTCTCGTGCCGCGAAGGCCGAGCCCGCCGTCGCCTGTGTCACCGACGCGCTGTTGAAGCTGCCTTCACCTGCGATCGAGGCCGAGCTGCATCTGGCCCTCGCGCTGCTGCGGCTCGAGCAGGGCAAGCCTCCAGAGGCAGCGGCCGAAGCGAAGGCCGCGCGCGAGGCCTTCGTGAAGAACAACCAGCCGGTGCGCGCGCTCGACGCGGCAGGGATCCTCGTTCAATCGCTGGGCACCCAGGGCAAGCTCGACGACGCCGCTGCGCTCGCCGCCGAAGTGCTGAAGGAACGCGCAGCGATTCTCGGCGATGGCCACGTGCAGACGTCCCGCGCCCGCCTCGCGCTCGGCCAGCTGAAGCTGAAGGCGCACCGGCCGCAGGAGGCGCTCGACGCGCTGACGCCGCTCACCGCCGCGTTGATGGCTGCGCTGCCCCCCGCGAATCAGACCGCAGTGCTCTGCGCGCGTGGCAAGGCGATGTTGCTGCTCAAGCAGCCTGCCGCGCTCGTCGCGCTGAAGGGCTGCTCCACGCTCGCCGACGCGACTTTTGGGTCGGGCCAGCTGGCGACCGCGCCCGCCCACGATGCGTTGGCTGCCGGGCTGCGAGCGCAGAACGACGTGCGGCATGCAATCGACGAGCACCTGCTGGCGATCACCGCGCTCGGTTCGGCGAAGACCCCCGACGCGGCCGCCGCGCATGGCTCGTATGCGGTGACGCTGGTGAAGAAAGGTGACTTCGGGCCGGCTCGAGCGCGCGCGAAGCTTTCGCTGCAGATTTTCGATCAGGTGCCGGCCGATCAATCGATCGACCCCTGCGCCGCGCTGTGGGCCTTCGCCGAAGCCGGGGCCCGCTTGAGATCACCGACTGCAGTGAAAGAGGCCCGCGCCGCGCTTGGCTGCGTCGAAGATCAACCGCGCCGCGACGACGAGCTGGCCCGTGCGGCCCTGACCCTGGGCCTGCTGCTCGACAAGAACAGAGAAGCGATTGGCCTGCTCAAGACCGCGGCGAATGAGCCTTCGCTAAAGCTCACCGCACTCGACGCGCTCGCGACGCTGCGCCCGATCGACGCAGCCGCTGCGTGTGCCGCCGCGATCGAAGCCCTCGTGCGCGAGCCGAACCCGTCGCGCGAGAAGGCCGCGAAGGGCTGCAGCACCCTGCCCCGCAAGTAGCGGGTCACGGGGTCGAGTTGATGATCACCTGGCGCGTCTGAATACCGACCGCGAGGCCGCCCTGTCCATACGCCGAGTCCACCGTGCCTGCGCGCGTCCGGCGCACGACGATGGTGACGTTGCAGCTCTTGGTCTCGTTGTCCTTGCTCGCCTTCAGCTCGGAGCCCGAGATGACGAGGCTGCCCGTGTCCGTCGCGGGCGCCTTCGACACCGGGTCGATGCAGGTGCCCGTGAGGTCGACCGTCATCGGGTCGGCCTTGCCGCCGTTGTCCCACTTCACTTCGATCGCATCGGCCCCGCGCTTGAAGTTCGCCTGCACGGCCGGACCCGTGAGCTGGAACTTCGCCGGCATCGTGAACGTCGACGTCGGAGCGCTCACGTCCGGGCTCGCGCGCGTCAACGCCACCGTGACGCTCTTGCCTTCCTCGTCGCCCGTCAGCGAGCCGTTGTAAGAGACGAGACCCAGCAGCTCGAACTTCGTCAGCTTCACCGAGTCGGCTCCGCTGGTCGCCTTCAGCGCGTCCGTGCTCGCGAGCTCGATGAAGGTGGTCGACTGCGCGCCGACGCGAAGCGTGGCCGAGACAGCGGTGGTGCCTGTGCCATCAGACAGGCCCGAGATGCTGGCGTGCATGCCGGACGTCTTGATGTCCGTGCTCGAGGCAGTGCTGCAGGCAGAGAGGAAAGCGAGGGCGGCGAAGGTCAGCGTCTTTTTCATGAGCTCGGCCGTTCGCATGCCGCGCGCCACGCCATGGGGTTGAAATTATTGACGGAACTGGGCATGGTGCGCCGACGCTCCACCCAGGCTCCGACACAATTGTCCGAAGCCCAGATCGCCCGTGTGTGTCCAGGCGTTCAATGGCTTGATGCCGCACATCTTCACCGCCTGGGGGCCCCAGATGACCCGCTTCACCCTGCTCGCGCTCGCCTTTGCGAGCACCGCTGCGTCCGCGCAAGACGCCTCTTTCGATGGTGCCAACAAGTACCTGCGCGAGGCCAGCTTCGCGCGCGCGTGTGACGGCTTCACCGCCTTCCTCAAGGCCAACCCCACTTCGCCGCTGGTCCGGGAGGCAACGGCCAAGCGCGCCGCGTCGTGTCTGCGCGTCGGCAAGGGCAACACCTACAACGAGCTGAAGGAGCTCGCTGACAAGGGTGAGAAGGACTTCGCCCGCGCCTACGCCGCCTGGGCGATGGCCGAGCGCGGTGAACGGCAATTCTCGGCCGCGCTGCCTTTGCTGAAGCAGGCCGCAGGAGGTGACGACCGCGCGTCGAAGGAAGCCCGCGAGCTGTTCGTGCGCGGCGCGCTGCTCGAGATGGAACGCAACAGCTACGACCGCCCGCGCGTCAACACGCTCGCCGAGGAAGTGCTCTCGTTGAGCGGCAGCGTGAACGACAAGGCGAAGGCCCGGCTCCTTCGCGCGCGCTCGAACCTGCAGGACGCCAAGTCCGCCGCCGCAGGCGAGGCCGAGCTCAAGTCCATCGGAGAGGGCAACAGCGAGCTGGCCGACGACGCGCTCTACGAGCTCGCGATGCGCCGCGAGAACGAGCAGAAGTTCCCCGCCGCGCTCGAAATCTACGACGGCATCGTCAGCCGGTTCTCGCCCACCACCAGCAACATGCGGGAGTCGGCCCAGAGCCGCGCCGCTGAGATCCGCCGCCCATCCATCAGCACCTCGGTTTCCTACATCGAGCTGCAGGGCATGAAGCCGCAGGTCAGCGTCGCCTTTCGCAACGTCACGTCGGCGAAGTGGAAGGTGCGGAAGCTCGACCCTGCGGGCTTGCCGAAAGAATCGGCGCAGCAGGGCGAGCAGGAGTTCGCCCGCGCCCCCGGCCCTGTCTTGAGCACGTGGGACAGCAAGCTGACCGCGCCTGGCGCCTACGCCCAGGGAAGCACGCAGTTCGAGCTCGAGGTGAAAGAGCCCGGCGCCTACGCGCTCGAAGTCGTCGCCGACGGCAAGCACAGCTACCAGACGTTCGCCCTCGTCACCCAGACGGTGACGGTGCTGAAGGTCGCGAAAGACTCAGCGGTCACCTTCACCTGTGACGCCGAGACGGGCAAAGCCGCCGCCGGTGCCGAGGCCACCCTGTTCGTCTACGACTACGACGGCAGCAGCACCTACGAGAAGCTCACCGCGAAGGCCGACGAGGTGGGCGTCGCGCGCTTCGACCTGAAGAAGTTCAAGCGGCCTCAGGTCACCGCCTGGGTCAACAGCGGCCCGCACTGGTCGTGGGCGCGCGCCAGCACCAACTACTTCGCGGGCTCTGAAGAACGGCTGGGCTGGGTGCTTACCGATCGCCCCCTCTACAAGCCGGGCGAGACCGTCGGCTTCAAGATCTTCCTTCGCAGCCGCACCGACGGGCCGTCGGTGCCAGTGCGCGGCGAGAGCTTCATGTTCGTCGTGCGCGACGCCGCGGGCCGTGAGCTCGGCAAGCCGCAGCTGAAGACGAACGAGCTGGGCACCGCGACCTTCGAGCTCAAGCTCGCGAAGACCGCGCAGCTCGGTACGTACAGCTTCTACCTCAGCGGCGGTCAGCGGTCGTACCAGCTCGGCACCAACAACTTCCGCGTCGAAGAATACAAGCCGCCCGAGTACACGGTGTCGGTGGCTCCGGTCGGCAAACCGAAGCCTTTGGATGCGGTGAAGTTCAAGGTCGCAGCGTCGTTCTTCTTCGGCGGCCCCGTCGCCAACGCCTCGGGCCGCGCGATCGTCACGGTGAAGTCGTGGAACCACCAGTGGAAGCCGTGGCCCGAAGATCTCGAGAACGCGCCGCCCACGTTCTACGGCCGCCGCGGCTACGACGACGATGACGGCTACTACGGCCGGCGCGGTTCCTACTACCAACCGCAGCTGGCGACGCACACGCTGCAGTTCAAGACGGGCGCCGACGGCACTGCCGAGGTCGAAGTGCCCGTGACGACGAACACCGAGCGCTACCCGGGCATCACCTGGGACATCCAGGTCTTCGTCACCGACGCCTCGCGCCGCGAAGTGAACGGGCGCGGCACCATCAACGCGGCGGCCCAGCCTTTCTTCGCCGACGTTCGAACGGATCGCATCCTCTACAAGCCGGGCGAGAAGGTGGCCCTGAAGCTACGCGCGGAAGACGCGAACGGCCGGCCCGAGAGCCCCGAGCTGATCGCGCGGCTGGTGAAGCTGGGCGAGGCCAGCTCGTCGCCGACCATCGCCGAGAAGAAGGTGAAGCTCGTCGGTGGCAAGGGTGACGTCTCGCTGGACGCGGACGCCCTGGGCCCGGTGCGGGTCGAGCTGCGCGCTGCGGCCGATGGGCCGGTGCTCGCCGCGGCCGACATCTGGCTCACCAATGAAGCGAAGCCGATGATTCCCTCGAACGGCGGCTTCCAGCTGTTCACCGATCGCGGCCCGCTGCGGTCGGGCCAGATGCTTCGGGTGCTGCTGGTGACCCCGACCGCGGGTGGTCACGCGCTGATCTCGATCGAGAGCGAGAAGCTCAACGTCGCAAAGGCCGTCGAGCTCAACGGCCGCGCGCGCTTCCTCGAGCTGCCGCTGACTGCCGACATGGCCCCGAACTGCTGGCTGCACGTCGCGCGGATCGAGAACCTGCAGCAGCTGATCACCAACGTCCCGATTCGCGTGCTGGGCGCCGAGAACGAGCTCGACGTGAAGGTGAAGCTCTCGGCCGAGCAGACCGAGCCGGGCCAGCCCGTGACGGCCACCGTGACGCTCTCAGGCAACGCTCCGAAGGGTGCCAGCAGCGAGACGGCGTTGAGCTTCGTGGACGAGGCGCTGTTCGCGCTCGAGCCCGAGAACACCGGCTTCGTCTCGTACTTCGGCCGCAAGCCCAGGCAGCAGCTGGTGCAGACGAGCTCGACGCTCTACCAGCGCAGCTACCGGCCCCGCCCGGTGAAGACGCCGTCGCAGAACAAGCCAGACGCGGTGGGCAACGCCCGGCCTCAGCCAGAACGAAGCAGGGAAGAAGACCGCAAGGACAAGTCGATGGACGACGCCTCGCCTTCGGCCGGCGCGCCGATGGAGTCGGCCGCGCCGATGGCGGCGCCAGCGATGAGGGCGGCGGGGCCAGCGAAGAAGGCGATGGCCAAAGAGTCCGCCGCCGACCGCGATGAAGAGAGCAACGACGGCGAGAAGCAGGGCGGCGCGGCGCCAATCAAAGTGCGAACGGACTTCAGCACCTCGGCTGGCTGGTTCGCGGCGCTGACGGGGAAAGTGGGAGGCCCGGTGCAGGCGACGGCGAAGCTCACCGACTCGCTGACGTCCTGGCGGGCGATCGCGACGGTCGTCACCGATGGCGCGCACTTAGGGGTCGGCCGCGCGACCGTGCGCACCGAGAAGCCGCTGATGGTGCGCCTGCAGGCACCTCGCTTCTTCACCGAGAAAGACGAGGTCACGCTGTCGGCGATCGTCACCAGCCGGCTGCCTTCCACCGCGGACATCGACGTCGCGATCAGCGCGCCCGGCCTGAAGGCGCTGGGCAACCCGCGCACGGTGCTGAAGGTCGAGCCCGGAAAAGACGTTCGCTTCGACGTGCGGTTCTCAGTCGTCGAGCCCGGTGACATCAAGGTGAAGGCCGTCGCGAAGGGCGGCAACAAGTCAGACGCGATGCAGCTCGAGCTGCCTTCGGTCGTTCACGGCGCCGCGCAACGCGCCTTCTTCGCCGGCCGCCTCGCCGACAAGTTCAGCTTCGAGATCGACCTGCCCGAGAAGCGCAAGCCCGCGCTGACGAAGCTCGAGCTCCAGCTGTCGCCGTCGCTGCTGGCAGTGATGTTCGATGGCCTGCCATACCTCGCGCAGTACCCGTACGGCTGCGTCGAGCAGACGCTGTCGCGCTTCGTCCCCGCGTCGATCGCGGCGCGCACAGTGAAAGACCTCGGCCTGCCGGCGAATCGCGTGCCCGAGAACCTGAACGACATGGTGCAGGCCGGCTTGCAGCGGCTCTATTCCTTCCAGCACGGCGATGGCGGCTGGGGCTGGTGGCAGACAGACGCGACCAACAAGTGGATGAGCGCGTACGCGGTGTACGGCCTGTCGATGGGCAAGGAAGCGGGGCTGGAGGTCGAGGGCAACGTCATCGCTCGCGGCCGCGCGTACCTGGCCCAGGCCCTGGGCGGCGCGCTGAACGAGCCCGAGACGCACGCGTTCATGGTGTTCGCGCTGGCGCGCACCGGTGGCGCTCCGAAGCCGGCGCTCGACTCGGCTTTCGCGAACCGAACGAAGCTGTCTGCGCGAGGCCGGGCGCTGGTCGCCCTCGCGTTGCTCGAGCAGAAGGACAAGCGGGCCCGCATCGCGGTCGAGAACCTGGACGACGTGGTGAAGGCCGCCGCGAGCCGGCCTGATGCCGCCGTCGGTGACGCCACCACCGCGTGGAGCACCTCGGCCGCCATCGAGGCCACCGCGTACACGCTGATGGCGATGGTGAAGTACGACCTCAACTCGCCCAACATCAAGCCGCTGACGGACTTCCTGGTGCTGCGCCGCAACGGAGGCAAGTGGCGCACGACCCGCGACACGGCCTTTGCGATCTACGCGCTGTCCGAGCTGGCAAAGCAGGAAGGCGCTGGCGCGAAGTCGGGCACCTTCATCGTCAGCGTGAACGGCAAAGAGGTGAAACGGATTTCCTTCGAGCGGGGCGGGCTGGATCTCACCGCGCCGCTGGTGTTGCCCGACTCGGCTTTCAAGGGCGGCAAGAATTTGATCGAGGTGCGCCGCGACGGCGGAGCGACTGGCTACTACGCGGCCACCTTCGACTTCTTCAAC
>Ga0209181_10007806_pt1 | contig 14533 bp, 9 predicted proteins | sample MAT05_FD_187208 | JGI IMG/M metagenome (GOLD analysis project Ga0209181, IMG submission 187208) | Freshwater microbial communities from Lake Fryxell liftoff mats and glacier meltwater in Antarctica - MAT-05 (SPAdes) (version 2) | ecosystem: Environmental > Aquatic > Freshwater > Ice > Liftoff... | reverse complement strand
GCGCGCTCATCCATCGTCTGGTTGATCGCACCAGCTTCGCCATCACGCCCGCAGACATCTCGCTGGCGACCTCGCTTGGATACTCAGGGTTTCTCGAGTATCAACTGGATCACCTGAACATCCCAGAAGACCCGGCGCTGGTCGCTCGCCTGGGGGCGTTGCCGACGCTGACCTACTCCGGCCAGCAGCTTTACGACAACGTGATCGTCCCCAACTCATCGACGATCGTGAACGAGCTGATCGAGGCGGCAATCGTCCGGGCGGTGTCCTCCAAGCGACAGCTCTTCGAGCGGATGGTCGAGTTCTGGACCGACCACTTCAACATCGATATCGCCCAGAGCGATTCGCAGTATCTCAAGACCCTCGACGATCGCGCGATCCGCCAGCATGCCCTCACAAGCTTCCCGCAGCTCCTCAACGCCTCCGCCCGCTCGCCAGCCATGCTCGCGTATCTTGACAACGACGCTTCAAGCAACGGGCTCATCAACGAGAACTATTCGCGCGAGCTCATCGAGCTGCACACCGTCGGTGCCGACTATTTCTACAGCTTCCCCCCGGCGAACGTTCAGGCCACGATCATCGCCGTCGCACGCTGCCTCACCGGTTGGGGACGCTACGGCTCCGGCTTTAACGACACCTCCCCAGGCGGCACGGGCACCACGCTCCGCGGCCAGTTCTACTACAACACCACCGGCGTGCGCAACCGCGTCACGTCCAACGGCGTGAACTTCAGCGGTGCCACCGCCGGTGCGCACGACACCGGCATCAAAGCCCTCGGCACCATCTTCGGCTCCGCCGTCATCCCCGCTGGGCGCACCGGCGCCGCGGGCCAGCAGGATGCGCAGGACGTCCTCAACCTCCTCACCGCTCACTCCGCGACCGCGACGTACATCAGCACCAAGCTCTGCCAGCGATTCCTTGGCGAGGGCGTCCCGACCAGCATCATCAACGCGGTGCGCGACACGTACCTGAACGCGGCGAACCCGCAGGGGATCGGCGACATCAAGGCCATGCTCCGCGTGATCTTGTCGCCGAACATCCTGGCCGGCGCGTTCCCGCGCTTCAAGCGACCGTTCCACCTGTTCTGCGGCGCGATGCGTGCCTTGCCCACCACGATCATTTCGACGTCCACGCTCCGCACACAGCTTGTTCGCGCCGGGCATCTGCCGTTCGCCTGGTCCCCGCCGGATGGCTACCCGGACACTACCGCCTACTGGACGGGACAGGTGCTCCCACGCTGGTCGTTCTGCGCGGCCTTGGTGACAAACACCAGCGGCAACGCCGGCGGCATCAGCGGCATCACCGTCAACGACACGACCTTCTTCACCGGCGCAACCACGCCCGCACAGGTCGTTGACCGCATCGATCAGTCGCTCTTTGCCGGCCTCATGGGCGCGGCGGACAAAGCCGCACTTCAAGCAACGCTGGGCGCCGCGCCCACCGCCATCCAAAGGCGCGACGCGATCTCGCTGGCGCTGGGCCTTCCGTCGTATCAGTGGTATTGATCTGCTCGCGGCCCACCGGGCGCGCTTCGCCAGATCGCGTGTCCCCGCCCGACACTCTTCTCTTGAACTCACCATCGGAGCTCGCACGTGCCCGACACCTTCTCGAAGTTTTGCTGCGACGAATACTTGGAGCTCTCGCGCCGCCGGTTCCTCCAGGTCGCCGGTACCAGCGCGACCGCCGCCGCTGTGATGTCCACCGCCCCGGCCTGGCTGCCGCGCGTGGCGTACGCCGGCACCCCGCCGACCGACGTGCGCGACGTGGTCGTCTCGATCTATCTTCGAGGCGGCGTTGACGGCCTCTCTGTCTGCGTCCCCTTCAACGACCCGGTGTACTCGGCGCCCGCGACGCGCCCCAACCTTCGCGTCTTCGCGCCCGACGACACGTCGCAGCCCGTCGGGCGGCGCGCTCTGGCACTGGCGAACGCCAGCGCCAGCAACGGAGTCAGCACCTTTAATTTCGGCCTCCACCCGGCGCTGAGCCCGCTCCTGCCGGCGTATCTCGCTGGCAAGTTCCTCGTTGTCCAGGCCACCGGCCTTACCAGCACGAACAAGTCGCACTTTGACGCGCAGCGCTGGATGGAAAACGGCCAGGCCAACAGCAATAACGTCTTCACCGGCTGGCTGGGACGACACCTCGCGACCACGCCGCCGATCAACCCCGCCAGTGCCCTGCGCGCCATCGGCGTCGCCGACGGCCTGCAACGCACGCTCGCCGGTGCGCCGCTGGCCCTGCCCGTGCCCAACCTTCAGAACAACCCCGGCACCGCTCCGGCGCTCAACAACCTTGCCGCCGTCACCAGCACTAACTCTGGCGGCTACGGCATCGCTGGCACCAGCGCCACCAGCGCATCGCGCCGGCTCTTCCTTGGTAACGCCCACGCTGGCGTTCCCGGTTCGCTCGGCGCCGCCGCGGCCAACACGCTCAACACCATCATCCGCCTCAACCAGATCGGCGCCACGGGGTACCAGCCCGCTGGCGGCGCCGTGTACCCGACCAACTCTCTTGGCTACGCCCTTCGCTCGACCGCGGCCCTCATCCAGGCCAACGACGACGCGAGCGTGAACCAGTTCGTCGAGGCCGTCGCGATCGATGTCGGCGGGTGGGACACGCACGCCAACCAGTTCTCGTTCAACGTCGGCTCCGGCGTCTTCACCGGCTCGCTCGTGAACAGCCTGAACACCCTCGCACAGTCGCTGGGCGCGTTCTTCACCGATGTGATCGCGACGCGCAACAAGCGCGTCACCGTCGTCGTCGTTTCCGAGTTCGGCCGGCGCGTCGGCGAGAACGGCACCGTCGGCACCGATCACGGCTACGGCAATGTGGCCATGCTCCTGGGCTCTCACGTCCTGGGCGGGCGCGTCATCACGACCTGGCCCGGCCTGCCCACCGGCTCCTCCCCCGCGACCGATCGCGATCTGCAGGTCACCACCGACCTGCGCCACATCCTCGCAGAGATCGTCTCCAAGCGTCTCAACAATCAGGCCAACCTCGCCAATATCTTCCCGGGCTTCACGCCCAACTTCCTGAACATCTGCCAGTGATCGGTCCGCATCGTTACCACGTCTCGTTGCCGTTACCCCTTGGTGATCCCGCCCGATTTTCCTGCGAGAAACACGCATGACCACCCGAATCGCCATCTCGAGCCGCCCGCCGATCGCGATGCTCGCGCTCCTGGCCCTGACCGCGGGCGCAAGCGCGCAGTCGACCGCTATTTTCAGCAACGCACGCCTCGCCGATCTGGCCGACCCCGGCCTGAGCACAGGCGTGCTCACCGCCAGCGGCGTCATGCCGCCCGCCAGCAAGCGCTGGAGCGAGCTGCAGACGCTCTCGAACACCGGCGCCAACGCCATCACCGGCTTCTCGGTCCACGACGACGACCACGGCTATCGCCTCGCTGATGACTTCACCGTCACTTCGCCCTGGTACATCGACGAGATCGTTGTCTACGCCTTCGTCACCGGCGCGGGCTCGACGAACCCCTTCACCGGCGCAAACTTTCAGATCTGGTCCGGCCAGCCCGGACTGGCGAGCAGCACGGTGCGCTTCGGTGATGCAACCACCAACCGCCTGAGCAGCGCCGTCGCGACGGACATGTTGCGAGTTTTTTCGACCGCGACGATCTCCGGCGCTACCGCGCCGACTTTGCCAACGACCGATCGCACGATCTGGGAGCTGCGACTGAGCGTGTCGCCGCCGCTGTCGTTGCGCACCGGCACGTTCTGGATTGACTGGCAGGCGATCACCGCCCCCGGCGTCGCGGCGTTCTCCCCCGCGATCACGCCGCTCGGCCAACGAGTTCGCACCACCGGCCCCGCCTCCAACGCGCGACAGCTCCGCCTCGCCGAGCCGCCGGTACTCGCCGATACGTGGCTCCTCATCAACGACCCCGGCAAGCCCGCGACCGCGCCTGATCTTGCGCAGGAGCTCGCTTTTGTCCTGCGAGGCGTCGCGCTGCCCGCGCCGTGTAATGCCGCGGACATCGCCAACGACGCTGGCGAGCCGATCAACAATCCCAGCGCCCCGCCGAACCCGATGATCGCCAACAACGGCGTCACCGAAGGCGACTACAACGCCTTCTTCAGCGGCTTCTTTGACGCCATGGCTTGGTGCGACATCGCCGACGATACCGGCACGCCCCTCCCGCCATTCAACGGCGCCGCCACGCCCAACGTCAACAACGGCGTCACCGAGGCCGATTACAACCTCTTCTTCAGCATCTTCTTCGATGGCTGCTCGTTCTGAGGAAGTGTTGAGCGACAAGCGATGAGCGGTGAGCGCTGAGTTTGAGTACCTGTTGATCTGCCGATAACCCGACGGCTGCCCCCAGTGTCTTTCTCTGGGCGAGCACCTGAATCCGCCCGTGCGAATCGCGGTTTATTGGCCGCCGGGCCGGGTGTATGTACGCTCAGAGCATGAGCACTCGGCACTCTCTCCTGCGCGCTCCGGTCGTTGTCGCTTTGGCTGGCCTTGCGATCCTCGTTGCGTCCTCGGGCGCAACGGCGCAGACTGTCACCGTCGGTGCGTCGCGAACAAACACGTTGTTTGAAGATCCCGTGGGCCTCACCAGCGCCGGCGCGTCGCCATGGCTCTTCGCCGGCGCGACCCAGAGCCTGCTGATTCGGCGCGGCTTGCTGTACTTTGACGTTGCGTCTGCGCTGCCGGCGGGGGCGGTCATCACCTCCGTCACACTGCAACTGCACATGTCGCGCACCGTGGCCGGGATCGAGCCGGTTTCTCTCCATCGGGTGAACAGCGATTGGGGCAGCGGCGCAAGCACCCCGCTCGGTCAGGGCGGCACTGGCGCACCGGCGGCCCAGGCAGATGCGACCTGGCTCTTCCGATTCTTCGATGAACCCTCGCAGGCCGGACCCGCTTGGGCCACGCCCGGGGGCGACTTTGATCCCGCGTCGCTCGCGACCACCGCCGTCGGCGGCGTGGGCTTCTACCAATGGTCTTCCGAATCACTCACGCTAGATGTCGCGCGCTGGATCGCCGACCCGACGCAGAACTTCGGCTGGCTGCTTCAGGGCACCGAGGGCGTTGGCCTGACCGCCAAGCGGTTTGACTCACAGTTCGCCGCCAATCCGTCGTTTCACCCGCAGCTTGTGATCACCTTCGTGCCCACACCAGCCTCCGGCGCGTTTCTGATACCGCTGGGCGCGTTCGCCGCGCGCAGAAGGCGAAATACTCGCAACTGAAAAACATCGGCGGAGACGGGAAAGATCTGCCCCGCGTGAGCCGCGCGTGAAAAATCTTCCATACTTTCTTGGCGAAGCGCCCCCCATTCGCTATCTTGACACGTAGCACACACTGGAGCCCGTGTTCGGCCTTGTGCGAGCAATCGTGATTTCGAGATGCGCTCGCGCTGCAGATATCCGTTCGTTGTCGTGAACAATCACTGAAAGGATATTGGCGATGCCTTCGCCGATTGTCGCCCCTCGCGCGCTCGTCAGCCAGCACGAGCGCACCGTTGTTCCCTTCTACGCTGCACCACCACCCGGCGATCACGCCTCATCCGGCGGAGCGCCCCTCCCCGCCGATCTGGCATCGCCCCCGCACCAGGATCATCGCGCCTCACGCCGACGCGCACTCCGCTCGCTGGGCGGCCTGATCGCCAGCGCCGGTGCGCTCGCATCAGTGGCTCCTGCGCGCAGCGCACAGGCCGGCCCCGTCGTCAGTATCGCGGCGGACGTTGACCCGACGTCGCTGCTTCACCGACTCATCTCCCGCACGTGCTATTCCGTCACGCCCGCCGACCTCGCGCTGGCCAACACCCTTGGCCACTCCGGGTTTCTCGAGTATCAGCTCGCGCACACGAACATCATGGATGACCCCGGCCTGCTCACCAAGCTCGCGGTTTACCGATCGCTCACTTGTCACGCTTTCCAGCTCTACGACACGACGATCATCCCCAATAACTCCGTGATCGTGAACGAGCTGATCGACGCGACGATCCTCCGGGCCGCGTACTCGCGCCGCCAACTCTTCGAGAAGATGGTCGAGTTCTGGAGCGATCACTTCCACATCGATCTTTACAACGCCGAGTCGCTGTACCTCAAGACCCTCCACGACCGCACCATTCGCCAGCACGCGCTCACCAGCTTCCCCCAGCTCTTTCTTGCGGAAGCCCACTCCGCCGCGATGCTCGCGTATCTCAACAACGACATCTCCAGCGACGACCAGATCAACGAGAACTACGCACGAGAGATGCTGGAACTTCACACGATCGGCGCCGAAACACTCTACAGCTACCCGCCCGCGGCCGTGCAGGCCACGATCACCAGCGTCGCCAGATGCCTCACCGGCTGGGGCCGCTATAGCGGCACGCACAACGACACCTCGATCGGCGGCAACGGCACGCTCCTTCGCGGGGCTAACTACTTCAACGGCACCGGCATCAAGAACCGGGTCATGGTCAACGGCAGCACCTTCACCACCGTTGTCGCCGGTGCGCACGATACGGACGCCAAGGCCCTGGGGCCGCTGTTCGGAAACGCCGTGATCCCGGCGGGCCGATTCGGCAGCGTCGGGCGACAGGACGCACTGGACGTCTTCGCCTTGCTCGTCGCGCATCCGGCGACCGCAACCCACGTCAGCCGCAAAATGTGCGAGCGGTTCCTGGGTGAGGGTGTCCCGCTGGGCGTGGTGAACGCGGTCCGAGACACGTACCTGAACGCGTCGAACCCGCAGGGTATCGGCGACATCAAGGCGATGCTCCGCGTCATCCTTTCGCCCAACCTCCTCGCGTCGTCCAGCCCGCTGTTCAAGCGACCGTTTCACGCGTATGTCGGCGCACTTCGCTCGCTCCCGTCCAACGTCACCTCGCCCTCCACGCTGCGAAACCAGTTCGTGCGCGCTGGCCATCTGCCGTTCGCTTGGTCCGCGCCTGACGGCTATCCGACCTCGACTACCTATTGGGCGAATCAGATCCTCCCGCGATGGCGCTACTTCTCCTCACTCATCACCAAGTACAACGGCGACGCCGGCGGCGACACCGGCGCAACGGTTGACGACAGCGTGGTCTTCGCCGGAACCGGCTCTCCAGACGAGGTCGTGGATCGCATCGATCAGACGCTCTTCGCCGGCGCGCTACGTGCATCGGATCGTGCGCAGATCCTTGGCACGCTGGGCGTGCTCTACACCGAGGCCCAGCGCCGCGACGCGCTGAGCCTGGCGCTGTGTTCCCCGTCCAATCAGTGGTGCTGACGACGCTTGCGGTCGTCTTGCTCGACTTTCCCGGAGGCATGAACTTGTCCGACGCACCCGCTCGACTGTGCTGTGAGGAGTACGACCAGCTCTCGCGTCGCCGCTTTCTACAGGCGGCTGGCACTGGGGCCGCGGGCGCTGCGCTCATCGGAACCCTCCCGGCATGGATGCCCCGTGTCGCCTATGCCGGCGGGCCGCCCACCGACGGGCGCGACGTGATCATCTCCATCAACCTGCGCGGCGGGATCGACGGGCTTTCCGCCTGCGTCCCGTTCAACGACCCCGTCTACACCTCGGCGCAGGCGCGCCCCAATCTTCGCGTCTATGCGCCCGACGACACCACCAGGCCCCCGGGCCAGCGCGCCATCGCGCTGGCCAACGCCCGCGTCGTCGCGGGTGCGCGCACCTTTGATTTCGGCCTGCACCCGGCGCTCAGCGCATTGCTCCCGGCGTATCAAGCGGGCAAACTGCTGCTCATCCACGCCGCCGGCCTCGCCGACACCAACAAGTCACACTTTGACGCGCAGCGCTGGCTTGAGAACGGCCAGCCCAGCAGTGCCAATCTCTTCACCGGATGGCTCGGCAGACACCTCGCCTCGTCGCCGCCGGTGAACCCCGCATCGGCCCTGCGCGCCATCGGCGTCTCAGACGGCCTGCAACGCATCCTCGCCGGCTCACCTTTGGCGCTAGCGATCTCCAACTTTCAGAACAACCCCGGCCCGGTCCCCGCGTTACTCAACATGGCCGCCGTCACCGCCGTGCTCCCTACCGGCTACGGCCTTACCGGCACCAGCGCCACCAGCGACGCGCGACTCAGCCTGCTGGGGACCATGTACGCCGGATCGCCCGAGCCCCTGGGCACCACGGCGTTCAACACGCTCAACACCATCGGCCGTCTGAACCGCATCGCGTCCACTGGCTACCAGCCCGCCGGCAACGCCGCGTACCCCGCCAGCGCACTGGGCTATGCCCTCCGCTCAACCGCTGCGCTTTTGCAAGCGAACGAAGACGCCACGGTCAATCAGTTTGTCGAGGCCGTCGCGATCGATGTCGGCGGGTGGGACACGCACGTCTCGGCGTTCACGTTCAACCCCACCGCCGGCGCGTTCACCGGCAGCCTCGTCACCAACCTGACCAACCTCGCGCAGTCGCTCAACGCTTTCTTTCAGGACGTCATCGCGGCGCGGGCCCGACGCGTCACCGTCGTCGTGCTCTCTGAGTTCGGGCGACGCGTTGGTGAGAACGGCACCGTCGGCACCGAACACGGCTATGGCAACGTCGCCATGGTCATGGGCTCCAGCGTCCTGGGCGGTCGCCTCCTCACCACCTGGCCCGGCCTCGCTTCAGACCAGCCCCCCGACGCCACCGACGTTCCTGTCACCACCGACCTTCGAAACCTGCTCGCGGAGATCGTTGCCAAGCGTCTTGGTAACAGCGCGAGTCTGAACGCGATCTTCCCGCAGTTCACGCCGAGCTTTCTGAACATCTGTCAGTGACGAGTGTTCGACGAATCAGTTCCTGCATCGCAGACCTCGACTTGCGTTGGAGACCCCATGATGGCCCACGTTCGCACCAATGTTCGCGCGGTGTCAGCGACGCTCAGCGGTCTTGCGCTGGCCGGCGTTCTTAACGCGCCGGCCCGCGGCGCAGACCTCTACAGCAACGCGCGCCTCGCTGATCTCTCAAACCCCGGCATCGCGACGGGCCCGCGCACCACCAGCGGCGTCCTGGCGCCCAGCGGCAAGCTCTGGAGCGAACTGCAGGGGGTTTCAACGTTCTCGGCAAATGCCATCGCGGGATTCGCTGGGCACGACGCGTCGAGCGGGTACCGCTTCGCCGATGACTTCGCCGTCACCGGGACGTGGTCGATCAACGAGATTGTCATCTACGCCTACGCGTCAGACCCCACAAGCGTGAGTCCGTTCGCGGGGCTCAATCTACGAATCTGGAGTGGCGCGCCCGAAATGCCAACCAGCACGCTGCGCTTCGGCGATATTTCCACCAACCGCCTGACAAGCGCGACACCCACCAACATCCTGCGCATCTTCTCGACGCAGGCCATCATCGGCACGTCGCTGGCCGCGCTGCCGACGACCGATCGAGTCATCTGGGAGCTCCGGGCCGCGATCTCTCCACCGCTGACCGCCCGATCCGGCACGCTCTGGATCGACTGGCAGATCATGACGAGTACCCCGCAGATCGCGGCGTTCGCGCCGTCAGTCACCGTCCTCGACCGTCGCACCCGCGTGGGCGGCTCGCCTTCCAACGCGCGCCAGCTTCGCCTCTCCGGCGCGCCGGTCATCGCCGATACCTGGGTTCCGCTGGTTGATAGTGGCAAACCCTCGACCGCGCTCGATGTCGCCCAAGACCTCCCGTTCCTAATAAGAGGCGACGCGCTCCCAGGCGCGTGCTCCCCCGCCGATATCGCCACCGACGACGGCATCCCACTCATCAACGCCACCGCCCAAAGCTCCAACAACGGCATCACCGAAGGTGATTACAACCTCTTCTTCGCCGGGTTCTTCGATGCCCTGCCGTTCTGCGACATCGCCAACGACGACGGCTCCCCGCTCCCGCCTTTCGGCGATGCTCGCTCGAACAACGCCGTCACCGAGGGCGATTACAATCTCTTCTTCGCCGGGTTCTTTAACGGCTGCGCTCTGTAATGCCCTTTGCGCCCTTTAACGCTACCGCCCCGACGCGACGTTGCGGTCGCGCCACCTCCCTCTGCAAGCACGCGCTCTGACGCCGAATCTTCGCGCTCACAAACTGTCGGCATCTACACGCAGCACGATCACTGTGTGCAACACCGGGAACCTCACGCGGCATCGGAACTGATCCCACTTCACGTCTGTCAGTTCCAGCCGCTCCAATGTCTGTGCGACCGCCGTGTGGTGGTGGGGCGAGCCGTTCACCGGCATGAGTTCAGACGTCGGCCCAGCGTAAGACACCGCCTCGTGCTGCGGCAGCATGTCCACGCGTCGCTCCTCGAACGCGAGCTCCGGATGGTGGCGCCGACCGAAGATCGTCACGCGGGCGGAGGACGGGTCGCACTCCCCGGCCGGTACGAGCATCTCGACGACAACCTCCGCCGCAGGAACGCTGACAAACATGCCAGCGACACTGGCGCGAGGCGTCGTCGGCGTCGCGGGCGATGCGGGGGCCAGCTCCTGCCAGAAGTGCATGTTGATCGCGCCAAGCCGACCGGTTGGCGGAATCAGGATCTCGGTTTCGGTCGCGCCCGAAGGCGTTCGTCGCTCCACCATCTCCGGCAGCGGATGAGTGCAGAACTCGTCGATAAGCCGGAAGGCTCGCCGCCCCGACGACACGACCGCCGCCTCGGTGGCCAGGTGAGAGATCGGCGCTTCGGCGATCTCGTCATAGGACTTCACCCATGAAGAGACCACCAGCGGCTCGCCGCGCCGGATGCCGTGCATCCCGAGGTTTCCTCCAACTAGGACTTCGCGCCGTTCAAGATCTTTGCCCGCACGAGGGCAGCAGATGACCGTGCGCGTCTGCATCTGGGCCCGCAAGCCCCAGACGTGGGCGTTGGCCTCGTACATCGACTTTCGCACGCCTAGCTCGTACTGCTCGCTGCTCTCGCCGGAAAATCCGCTGACCATCGACATCAGCCCTTGGCGTCCCCCGGCCTGAAGCTCTGCGAAGTTCTCCAGTCGCTCGAAAGCTGACCAGACAGAGTCAAGCACCGCCCGGTCGACGCCGACGCGCTCGCTCGCCGCGATCAGACGCTTCATGGAAGCTCGCGCGGGCACGTGGCTCACGCGATCAAGCCCGCCAGCACTGGACAGCTTGAAGATCTGCCACGCCAGCTTCTTGTCCAGGTCCAGAACGCGCTCAAGCTCCACAGCCCGGGCGATCGGCCCCGGCAGCGCGCCCACCAGGGCGCTGATGCTCAACTGGAGCGCCGTCAGCACCTGCTCGACAGCGACGTGGAACTCAGTGGAAATCGATTCGTGCAACTTCATGCCTGGCATGACGGATAATACTAAGGGTGTCACGCACGGTCGAGCAAATAGTGGCACAAACCCGAGAACGCTTTGTTATTGTCGCTCTAAGGAAAACATCATCTTTGTTTCATCGGTACTGTAATTTCAAACTGAGAAACCCGTGCTTGCAAAAACTCACTCACCGAAGAGCCACCACCGCTTCGGCGCACGAGGCATCGCCCGCAGCTTGAAGCCATCAATTGCGTGCGTGCGGATGTGCTCGATCGCGGACTCCGGCGAATCGGTGATGTAGAACAGCCGAAGGTCCTCGGAGCTGATGGTGCCCGCCTCGACCATCTTCTCCGCCACGAACCGGAATAGCTCCCCCCAATAAGGGGTTCCCATCACGACGACCGGGAAGTTCCGGATCTTGCCGGTCTGAATCAGGGTGAGCGCCTCGAACATCTCGTCCAGCGTTCCAAACCCGCCCGGCAGGATGACAAACGCGTACGAGTACTTGATCAGCATCACCTTGCGAATGAAGAAGTATCGAAAGTCCACGAAGCGGTCCAGATACGGATTGGGCTTTTGCTCGCGCGGCAGCTCGATGTTGCAACCGATCGAGAGCGCCCGAGCGCCCGCGGCCCGCGCGTCCATCGCGCCGCGATTCGCCGCTTCCATGATCCCCGGCCCGCCGCCCGTCATCACCGTAAACCCCTCCCACGCCAGACGCGAGCCCATCTCGCGCCCAAGCGCGTAGTACGGATGCTTCTCGTCGAATCGCGCCGAGCCGAACACAGTGACGCACGGCCCGACAAAGTGCAGCGCGCGAAAGCCTCGCACGAACTCCGCCGCGATCCGGATTACGCGAAACAGCTCCTCAAGCCGCGACCGCGGACCCGAGAGCAACAGCGGCTCAGACGGGCTCGTTGACGCCTTGCCCCAAGGCGGATTCACCGCCGGCGCAGTCGAGGGCTTGTCAACAACCGGCGGATCAACAGGCATGCTCATGCCGCCATCGTTGGCGATGAACCGAAGCCGCGTCGCTGGATCGCAACAAAGAGCCCGACCAACGGCGCCATGAGCGTGTGTCGCTTTCGCGGGTCAGCCACGAGCCGCCAACCGACCAAGTCATCGCTCATCGCTCATCGCTCATCACTCATCGCCCAGGACTTTGCCTCAGAACGTGCAGCCGTTGAAAAAGACGCTAAAGAAAAAGTTGTAATCGCCTTCGGTCACGCCGTTGTTGACGTTGGGGAACAGGCCGCCCAATCCGAATGGGGGCAGCGGGACGCCCTGATCATCGGCGATGTCGGCGACCGGCAGAGCGTCGAAGACGCTGGCGAAGAAAAGGTTGTAATCGGCCTCGGTGACTCCGTTGTTGGGCACCAGCGGATCGGGTGGGGTGGTGAAGTTATGGATCGGCTGGCCGGTGTCGTTGGCGATGTCCGCGCCGTTGCAGCGAGCGATTGTCGTCACCGGCGCAATGTTAATCTCAAGGATCGCAGTGCCCACCACCGAGTCGTTCATCGCGGTGCCCAGCGACACCCCGACCAGGAGCTTGCTGGTGCCGACGAACGCCGTGGTGTCGAGGTCGAACGACCGGATCACGCGACCGTCGTTATCGAGCCCGTCGCGATTGATATCCACCTTGTCGCCCACGGTCGCGATCAGTTGCTGGCCGTTGAGCACCAGCACGCGGGTCGTCAGCGTCGGGGTGCTTAATGTGGTGCCGATCACGCAATACTGGCCATCCGGCGACGGGATCGCAAGGAAGCCGCCGGCGCTTGCGACATACGTCGTCGTGTTGCCGGGCGTGATCGGCTCGCCGCTCTTGGCGACGATCACGCTGTTGCGCAGCAGCACGCGGCTCTGCGCCGTGCCAACAACCGGCGCATACCAGTTGCCCAGCGGGTCCTGCGCAATGTTCGCGCTGATGGCGGTGGAAGTGTTGGCGATGAACTCACCGGGCAGGCCCGGGATCTCATCGCCGACCTGATGCAGCAGCGTGTTGTTGCGCAGCAGCACGGTATTGCCCGAGACATTCCAGAACTGATTGCCTCGCATGATCCAGTTGGTCCCGTCCGGGGTGACGCGCAGCGTGCCGCCGGTGTGGCCGAAAAGGTAGCCGAAGCCGCCGGTGATCTGCGTGGCGCCCTGCTGGTTGAGCACGTCTCCCGGCGCGTCGGCGTTCGACGTGAACGCGCCGAAGTGATTGGACACGCCGGTCGCGCTGATGCCGCCCGAGCCGTCGTCAACGATGTCGTTGGCCTGGAACGCCGCAGTCCCGTCCGCGAGCATGTTCACGCCGGAGAACGAAGCGGCGAAGTTCGTGTCGTTCACGAACCCGACCGCCGGCGATGCACCCGGCTGCGGGCCGCTCACCAGCCCCGCGAGCACTTGGCCGCCGGTCTTCAGCACGGAGAACCCACCCACCGGACCATGCTTGAGCAAGATGTGGCGAGGCTGCGCGGGCCCGCCGGCGCCGTCGCTCCGAACCTGAAACGCCGCCTCGCCCGAATCGTTGATGCTTAACTCGGTGAGCTTGATGCCCTCAAAGGGCGACGACAAGCCCCTGAGCGTCCGCAGCGTGCTATACGGTGCCGGCAGAAGGTCGCCCGAGCGGATGATCACCGATGCGCCCGCGCCCGGGTTTCGGATCACGGCGTAATCCCTGTAGGCCGCGTTCACTCGGCGCGCGATCATCGCGGTGTGCTGCCGGTTGGGCGACACCGTCAGCTTCTGAAAGCTCTCGAACACGCCGCCGCCGGGCATTACGCTCGTTGGGGCGGTCGCGTCGGTGGAGTACAGCGCGGGGTGCAGCGGCTGCGCGAACGCTGAACCGGCCAGTAGGGTGAGCGAGAGTACGGCTGTGGTCAACTTCATCAATCGATCCTCAAGCAGATGGTGGTGGGTCGTGGGCACTCGTCTCAATCGACGACAAGAAGAAGCGTGTGAACTCGCAAGTCAACGCTTTGATGACGCCCGATGGCGTCGCGACACGAAGATTCGAGCCGACGATCACGTCCTGCGCGTGTTCTAGAAGATGTCCAAACAAGGTCTTCTAGAAGAACACCGTACAACACCCAAGGTTGCGGGGCCAGAAATCTCAACGCTTGATCGCTCAGCATAAACCCGCGCCTGGCACACCCTCGCCCCCAAACCGCCAAAACAAAAAGGCCCCGGCTCACATGAGCCGGGGCCTTGGGTTTCTGCGTTCACGATTGCCGATTGCCGAATCTCGATTGCCGGTCTTCTAGCACTCAGCACTCGTTGCTCGTCGCTCAGCACTCGGTCTTTACAGCGAGCAACCGTCGAAGAAGACGCTGAAGAAGTAGTTGTAGTCGCCTTCGGTCACGCCGTTGTTCACGACG
>Ga0209181_10007805_pt1 | contig 14534 bp, 16 predicted proteins | sample MAT05_FD_187208 | JGI IMG/M metagenome (GOLD analysis project Ga0209181, IMG submission 187208) | Freshwater microbial communities from Lake Fryxell liftoff mats and glacier meltwater in Antarctica - MAT-05 (SPAdes) (version 2) | ecosystem: Environmental > Aquatic > Freshwater > Ice > Liftoff... | reverse complement strand
ATGCGCGTACCGGCGATGCGCGGTTTTCCGTGCATGACCTCCCGCGAAACGACGATCCGGGGGTTCAAATGTAGATCAGCCATAGCCGTATCCTCTCGCTGTTCACTCATTGATTATACCCGTCTTCAGGGCACTCTGTGAGTCCCCCCACCTGCACGCGGATCGCACCCGTGAGCAGTTGCTGCACCTGCTGGTTTTGTCCAATTTGGAAGAGTTTTATATCGCCCATGAGCGTCCTTTTCGTCAGTCCTCCAGCGTTTGTTTTTTAGTAGGACTTCTTGCTTCTGCAATGCGCTGAATATCTTGTTCTGAGAGATTGTTCTTGTCGCTACATGCGTTCCAGACAAGCAACATCCTTCTATAAATCGGCAACATTGGAAAGTGGCTGTTATATTGCTCCAATTTTTTAGGTCGTAATTCTTCAAACCCTTCCATATCTTCCATCATAAAGCGCGCAAACTGCATTTCAGCAGTTTCTTGGTTTCCAGCGAAGCCATGAAATGCAATCTCTGTAGCAGGCATTCCCTCTTTGTCTTCTAATCGCTCAGAGGCATACTTGAGGGAACTAAGCATGTCGAGAATATCAACCACTTCTGTAGCACTGGCATAAGGGAATACTTGTTCATAGATGTGGTCAGCGATATCCCCGTAATACCATTCATAACCCCGTCGCAATATCTCTTTTGAGGTTCTGTAGTTCTTTTGGTCATCATCTTCCTCATTTGAGTCATTAATTTTGTCAGCATCATGAAGATGAGCAACCCGTTTTTGCAAGTCGTGCAGCTTTTCCAGAATTTCGATCTGGTTATACAGCACCAGTCTATCGGTTGTAGAAAGAGGTCGGCGAGAATAGGTTAGTAAACTGTTGAGAGCGCCCCAAAGCCTAGAAAGATCTCGATAAATTCCAAGTGTTTCATCGAATTGATGACCGAGATGAACATACTGTAATTTACTAAGCTGTTCGTGGAGATCACTTGGCAAGCTGTGTTCATAAGCAACTGTTAACGAGGGTAAAAGAACTTGCAGTACAGGTTTTGTGTGCTGGAGAGCTTTTTTTATCTCGTTTTGACATGGTTTAGAATCAATTGAATGATCGGACATTAGAAAAACGAATACATGGCAACTTTCTATCTGAGACAGAATGGATTGCCACCATTCGTCACCGCCGCTTAGCCCAGAGTCATACCAGCAACTGCCACTGCCGTAGACATTTTCTAATTGGGGAATGAGTAACTTGAGATAGCGCTCATCTTTTCGGCTGTAGGAGATGAAAATTCTCGCCATTATTCTGCAACCTCTCCGCCCTGCACGCGGATTGCACCCGTCAGAAGCTGCTGCATCAGCCCGCGTTTTTGGGTGATGAGATGCCCTCTATGCTGAACTAAAGAGTCGATCATTATTTCGGCATGAGATAGGACATCAGCGTTTTTTATTTGCTCATTTTTGTTGGGTAATTCTACAATCATTTTCATTAGCTCACGTTTTGATAGATTATACCGCGTTGAGCCTTGTGCCAATGCAAAAATCTGTTGTCGAAACTCTTTTGATCTAAACAGAAATCGTGCATACTCAGGTAGCAACTTCTCAAAATTGTGCAAACGAAACCCAAAGCAAAAACTGTTAAGATACACATCCTGAACAGCATTTAACAAGACAGCACTCATGCCTACTTCATCGGGTGTTTCAGATGACGTCGTAAAGAATATGTCCCCATATTGAACTTGATTTTGTCGTTCGTGTTCACTGACTTGAACTAGTTGTGTCCAATCGGGATTGATAACTGAATTACTAAATATATTCATATAAGGAATGTAACGTTTGCCTTTACCAAAATCGTTTGCCGATTTTCCCGATAAACCTGCGTATGTTTTGCCTAGATCTGTTAACTCCACTATCTCCCACGCCCCATCAAACTCGCTGAACCGCACTTCCCCCGTGAGCAGCAGTTGCATGAGCGCCGCCTTACGCCGCTTGAGCGCGTCGATCAGCCGCTTGGTGAGCGTGAGCGCCTCGTCCCACGTCGAGAGGATGGCGGCGATGGCGCGCTGTTCGGGCAGGGGCGGGAGGGGGATAACAAATCGTTTCTTCAAGGTCGTAGGATTGATGTTCGCTTGACTTACCCCTTTGGTAGCGAGGCTGGTCAAGGTTTGTTGTCCCATTTCCGAATTTAGATAATAATGAATGTACAATGGAAGGGCTTCATCAATGAGCCGAAAACGAACGAGGTAAGAAGCAAAAACAAAATCGCCGGACAGCCGAAAAATAGATGATTTGCCGACAAGTTCAAGGCTGTTCGTTCGATTTATCAGAATATCGTCTGGGTACAGACGAAATTTCTCAAATTCATCGCTACCCAGTTCAACATACATCAGATTTTTTGTGTCAAGGCTCCCACTCTGAATATTGTTCATCCGCAACATGGGATATGTGCTACCTTCTCCTGAAGGTGAATTTATTCCATACTGCGAAAGAGTTGTGATGTCACCAAGGGTTACAATGCGCCAATCTGCTGGGTACAAATTACGCATCAATACTCAACTCCTGACTTATAGTTGCGCTCAATCTACTTTCAAACTCATCCATACCGCGCGGTGTATATTCATATACTATCGTTCGTAAGTGGCGCACATCAAAAGGCACGTCATCCATTGTCTGTGTTATTAGAATTGTTTTACGACAAATAGTATGAGCAATCCCCAATTCATAAAACACGTTCGCGTTACGTCCAGTGCATTCGACAATACAAAGACGAGAATGAAAAATAGCAGACCATACGTCATCCATGATCTCATTAACTGTGAAAAAATCATCCCCTCGTTTACATGAATGACCTAGTTGTTCAGCCACTTTACGGATATGGTTCGTATAAACCGGTTTAAGTACTTCTTGAAATGGCATTGCGACAAAAATACTCGCTGCGGTTTTGTTAGATTTCGGACGACCAAAGAGTGGATTTACCTGTACTGGATTTTCACCCGCTTCCACTAGATGGGTTAGGCTAAATCGGAATATTTCTTGAAGCTTTGGTAGTCTTCGAGTTACTGAGAGTTTTGTATGTGGAGAAAATTCGCCTCCATTTTCCAATTCGATCACTTCAAGATCTAACAAGTCTTCTACGGCATGTCTGGAATAGCCACCTATATTGTCCAATAGGTGACGATAAGCAAAACTAGAAAGTAGTTCGGGTTGATTTTGGATTATTTCGCTAATCTCACTGAGGCTGATTGGTTGATGATCTCGGATCAATTTCAATAATGCAACTTTGCTAACATTGTTCATCAGTTTTTAGCTTCTCCAATCATCTAGGTGCTGTTGGATCCCAACTCCCGCAGATACCCTGCCCTAAGTATCCGCACAATCATTACGCCGTCTGCTGTGAAGCGTCGGGGTGCCACGAGAGATTCACCCATTGATCCGCCGCTATCCTGCTTGCGCATTGTTCACCCATTTCGTTCATAACACCCCTTTTCATCACGCGGCGGTAAATGCACGAATCTCGACTTGTATACCCGTCTGTAGGGCAGTTTCGGCGGTTTGCAAAAGCTGTGTCGTCACGGCATCCTCGACATAGGCTTCCCCACAATTGTCACACACCTGTGCGGGCACCTCTTTAAAAACCAATGTCGCCGTCCCACGTTCTAAGGTCACGGTGACGCTGCCGGGGTGGGTATCCCCTTGCTTACAAATGAGACATTTCATCACTTTTGTTCCCTCTTTCGCTTAAAATCTGCTTCCCATAAGGCAGGATCAGGTTCATAGGCAGTCATGATGATCGTCTCGTTTTCGGTTGGGTTATCCGCCGCGACTCATCCATTATAGCCCCAACTCCCGCAGGTAAGCCGCCATGCGCGCCCGCGTCGCGCTCACGCGGTTTGCCGTGATGCGTCGGGGTGCCAGTACAAGGTCATCAGTTGATCGGTTCGCAGTGCCACCATCGCATAGGTCACGCCGTGCGTATCGGCAAACTCGACTTCATACACGCCCGGCTGCCATTCCTCAACGAGGGTGCCCACTTGACCGCGTTTCAGTCCCTCAGCAGGCAGGTCGTCCAGCAGCGCCACGACATCGTATAGATTCATCGTTGTCCCTCTCTACTTCACGTAACAACTGGTCAAGCGGGGAAAATCTTCCCCGTTGCGAATGATCCAACTCGTGCGGACGATAGCATTCCCAGCATCGGTCGTTAACTCAAAGTCTATCACGTAACGCGCGCCATATGGATTTGCCTCTTCAGGTACGGCGTCGTGGCTTATCACGATTGCCTGTATCGCCTGATGCAGAAACGGGGAATCTTCGAGCGATAACCCTAAGACTGCTTTGAATACATGTGCCTTGTGCCGCCCGGTTGGATGATCCGGATTCAGCGCGTATTCGGTCAATTTTTCCAGCGGAATGACCGCCTGATCCGCGTTGGGCAGCTTAGCCATCCAATCCCAACTCCCGCAGGTACGCCGCCATGCGCATCCGCACATCGCCTAACTTCGCTTCAAGATCATTGATCTCGTGCTGCACCGCCGCCACGTCGATCTGTTCTTCGGCTGTGAACGTATCGACGTAGCGCGGGATATTCAGGTTGAAGCCGTTCGCCTCGATCTCCTCGACGGTCGCGCGGTAGGCGTACTTCTCGACGGTCTCACGCGCCCGGTACGCGCTCACGATCCGGTCAAGGTCGGTGCTGCGCAGTTCGTTCTGGTTCGTCCCCGGCGCAAAGTCGCGGCTGGCGTCGATGAAGATCACGGCATCGTCGGGCTTGTGCCGCTTGAAGAGCAGGATCGCCGCCGGAATGCCTGTCCCGAAGAACAGATTAGCGGGCAAGCCAATCACCGCGTCGAGCAGGTTCTCGCGGATTAATTGTTCGCGGATCGTGCCTTCCGCGCCACCACGAAACAGCACGCCGTGCGGCACGATCACGCCGACGCGCCCATTCTCGTGTTCGCCGATCAGCGTCGTCTCGATCATGTGCGTGATGAAGGCACAATCGCCCTTGCTCTTGGGTGGAATGCCGCGATGGTAGCGCCCGAAACGATCCGCCTTCGCCGTATCCGCGCCCCACTTGTCGAGCGAAAATGGCGGATTGGCGACAACGACATTGAAACGCATCAGCCGCCCATCGGGGTCGAGCAACTGCGGCGCTTTGAGGGTGTCATCCCAGGCGATGCGCGGCTGGTTGACGTTGTGCAGAAACATATTCATCATACACAGCGCCCACGTCTGCCCGTTCACTTCCTGTCCCCACAGCGAATAGTCGTTACCGCCTACGCGCTGCACACGTCGGGCGTGCTGGATGAGCAGCGATCCGCTGCCGCACGCCGGGTCACAGATGCGTTCACCGGGCTGCGGATCGAACATTTCCGCCAGCAGCGCGGAGACTTCCGGCGGGGTATAAAACTCACCCGCCTTCTTGCCCGCGCTTGATGCAAAGCGCCCGATCAGGTATTCGTAGGCATTGCCGATCACGTCCACAGTGCCGACGCGCGACGGACGCAGGTCGAGGCGCTCGTCTTTGAAGTCCGCCAGCAAGTTACGCAGTCGTTCGTTGCGCTGCGCCGTCTGACCGAGGTTCGCCTCGCTGTTGAAGTCGATATTGCGAAACACACCATTGAGTTTGGCTTTGTTGGCGGCTTCAATCGCCTCCAGCGCCTTATTGATGACCTCGCCCAAATTGGGCGCTTGGCGCTGTTGGTGCAAGGTGTAAAAGTCACTGCCTTTGGGCAAGACAAAGCGTTCGTACTGCATCTGCCGCTCGGCGCGGGCGGCATCGCCACCATATTGGTCGGTGAACGCCTCCCGGTGGTCGATCCACGCATCGGAGATGTATTTCACGAACAGCATCACGAGGATGTAATTTTTGTACTCGGACGGGTCAATGGTTCCGCGAAAGGTATCGCAGGCTTTCCACAGAATCCCGTTGATTTCGTCCTGGTTGATGGGCATAAGGGTCTGTTGGATTCGCTCATCGTAAAAGGTTAATTATAACACAGGGAGGTTATCTTCATTATCTAATGACATGAGTGACTTCCCGTGATAAGCTGAGTAACTCATCAAGTAGAAAGATGTTTTTACAGTAGGGCGACTCCAGAAATCTGATCATTAAATTCAAGCTGAGAACTGCTATAAGGAAAAAGTAATGCCACAAACCGAAGACTTAGGAATCGCCTATGTTCATAGTCAGGTTGCGAAGATGGGCTTTTTCTTTCGTGAGCAATCCAAACATGATTTTGGCGTGGATTCACACATCGAGACAGCAGACGCCAATGGCTTGGCTACAGGCAGAAACATTGCCGTTCAAATAAAAAGTGGTGCCAGTTACATAAAACAGAACGAGAAAGGAGATCTGGTTCACTATACTGATGAAAAACACATTTTATACTGGGCGCAAAACTCTTTACCAGTCATTTTGATTATTTTCGACCCGCAAACGGAGACTGCTCGGTGGTGTGATGTAAAAGCATACATCAGCCGTCATCCAACGTTACTCTCCCACGGTCCCTATAAAATTGAATGTGCCTCAACATCTCAATTTAATGTGCTAGTTCGTGAGGAACTGCGTGCCCTTGAAAAAACATATCAAGGACCATTAACGCTTTCACGAGAGCTGTTCTCCATTATTTCTATTGCTGATGTCTCAACCAATCAGGCAAAACGCTATAGGTCGGAAATACTGTTAGGAAACGCTTCCCAAAATGTGGCGCGTCTAGCGATCTATCAAGCCACCAATTACTTAAAAACCGTTGTGGAACACAGTTCGGAGCAATTTGCGGCGCGCTGGGTTCAACAGCAGTCTCATGTGATATGGCTGTATGTGTATCGTACTCTAGAAGATAAAGCGCATACGAATTGGATGGCGCGATCTGTCTGGCGTGATAAAAATAATGAGGGTGCAAAGCTCATCCATTTTGGAAAAGGCAACGACTTCACTAATGACATTGAAATTGAGTTTTCTGATGATCGGACGCAACAAGCAAGGAGCGAATTTGTTGCCGCACGAATAAGTTCAAAATATGACTTTACCAAAAAAGTTACCCACTGGATTTCATTGGTTGATGAATTAGTCAATCAGGCACAAAAGTTATCTGAACAGATACAGGCTCAACAAATTACACTAGAATTCTACGTTGATACCATGTCCAACCTTTCGCGAATGTATATTGAAACCATCGAAAATAAATTTGACAATGGTACCTCTGCACCGCTCGAAGCCCGTGATGCTGAGCTAAAATTCGTTCAGATCATAGGTGATGTAGGCAATCTTTTTTTATTATTTAGTCCACGCGGGTTACAAACGTGGACAGACCTGAAACAACGTGATTGGCTGTTTCAAAGCTACCTGAAACGCTATTACACTGACCGAGAAATGTTTGCATTTGAAATCAAGAAACTTAATGGGCGATAGGTATTGCGAGAACAGCCAATAGAAGACTACTTTTGTTCGTCTTTACCGGAATCAGAATGGAATGTCTGCCGTATCTTCGCTGTGAGCGTTATTGCCAGTCTGCGCGTATTCTAGCGGGACGAGTAAGGTGATGCTTTTGAACACTGGAAATGATTCTTCTCACGCTGCCCTTAAACTCGTATACTAAGAGGATGCAAGTTCACAATAGAAGTCATCCATGAGATCATTCTTTTCCCGACCACTGCCACGACGGCTACTCTTCTATGCTTTCTTGATTTTCGTTGGCATCCTCATTGGACGTTGGCTGACACTCCGCGCCATCGAGACCCCATCTGCGCCTGTTTCATCCACCGAAGCGGCGGACGGGGTAACAGTCGTCAGCGAATTTCGCGTCCATTTCATTGATGTCGGGCAGGGGGATAGTACGTTGATTCAAACACCCAATGGCATCAACATCCTAATTGACGGCGGTGATAGCAATGGTTTAGCGATTGCCTACCTGCAATCACAAGGTGTTCGCCATTTGGATGCCGTGATCGCATCGCATCCACACGCCGATCATATTGGTGGGTTGATTGATGTGATGAACTCTCTTTCTGTTGATAGTGTGTGGACTTCTGGCGCTACGCACACAACCAGCACCTTTGAAAGTTTCATCGACACCATCGCTGAGCGTCAAATACCTTATCATGAGGTCAGGTCGAATGACGTGATTACGATAGAGGATGTGACTTTTGATGTCTTGCATGGCGTCGCTTCCGCAGCCAACTTAAACGACACCTCTTTGGTCTTGCGTCTGGAGTATGGACAAATTTCCATTCTGTTTATGGGTGACGCGGAACAGAGCGTAGAGCAACTGTTGCTCACTACTTCTGCCGGCAAATTGCGTTCAACGCTTCTTAAAATTGGACACCACGGTTCCGCTACCTCATCATCACTGCCATTCCTCAATGCTGTCCATCCAGAAGCCGCAATCTACACGGCGGGGGGCGGGAATAATTATGGGCATCCCCATGAAAGCACTTTAAACAACTTCGCAAGTGTTGGCGCGAGAGTGTACGGTACCGACCTACACGGAACGATTATTGTTCACAGCGATGGTTCTATCGCAACAATTACGACAGCCATAGCCAACCCACCGATCTATGCGGCAATGGAGAGACCGCAATTGATGTCATCAGTTGAGTCTGCGACGCCCGTGGCAACCATCGATCCAACCAGAGCATACCTATTTGGCAGGGACAAAGATTGCTCAGCTTTTGCCACCCAAGCCCAAGCGCAAGAGTTCTTTATCGCAGCAGGTGGTCCTGAAAATGACCGCCATCGTTTGGATGGCAACAATGATGGTATCGCCTGTGAGAGTCTACCGTAAGGGGTGAACGATGCTAAAAGCAGTTGTGGATCGTATCGAAGAAAAATGGGCGGTCATCTTTATCGATGCCGAAAATCGCAGTCTCAATATTGATATCGCCCAACTTCCAAGCGAGCTACGCGAAGGCGATCATGTGCTCATCGAAATGGAAGATCAACAAGTTGTCACGGTCACGATTGATGAGCAATCAAAAGTAAATGCACAGCAACGTATCGCGGCGAAATTAGAGCGACTCCGACGCGGCAACCACCTCTCAGGCAACAACGACGACTCGTAGTTGTAAACCCTGACGAGAAAGGGCGATGCATTGCTGCACCACCCCCACCTTTGCCTATCTCAGAACGGGATGTCTGCCGTGTCTTCGCTGTGACCGTTGTCGCCGTTCTCGGCGCGGTCTAACAAAACGAGGCGGTTGGCATCGATATCGAGGCTCGGCTGCGGGGTGCCGCTCTTGTGACTTCTAACGTAACTTGAGACGAGACTCGCCCGCCTCACGGGAAGCACCGCGACTCGCCGTCCAAAAAACGTGAGACCGAATCCAATGTAACTTGAGAAAAACTCCACTTTTCCAGCGTAACTTGAGAAAAACGGTGCTGTCAGGTGAGTGACAGCACCGCTGCGGACTGAGCCGCATCAGAACGGAATCTGCTCCTCGGGTTCGCTGTGACCATTGTCGCCGTTCTCGGCGCGGTCGAGCAGCACGAGGCGATTGGCATCCATGTCGAGACTCGGCTGCGGTGTGCCGCTCTTGTCAATCCATGCGCTCGGACGCAGCCACTCGCTGGTTGCCTGAATCAGGCTGCCCTTCTTCACGTACAGCTCAGCGATGTCTGCCAGGCGGTTCCAACAGTTGACCCGCACCCATAACGTCTGCTTCTCGCCCGCGCGGTTCTTGCGACTGACCGCCACCGAGAATGACGCCACCCGCTGCTCACCGACTTGACGCACTGTCACTTCCCCACCCACAAAACCGGTCACCGACATCGTCATCATTGTTCCCATGAGATTCGCTCCTCTTGCTCTGCCATCGACCCTGTGTCGATTTCTGCCATGCTAAAAACAGGCGAACAAGGGGTGGTTTCACCGTCAGGCGCTCACCCGCTGGCATGAGCGTAGCGGCACAAGCCCGAGCCAGCGGGTGAAAGCGAAGTCCAACGGACTTTGAAACCGCCCCGCGCCTGTTAGCCTCGGCAGAACAAATCGACGGTATGGGGAGATGCGGAGCGCAGCAGAGGCGCGTCATGGGTACTGGATGATACGGCTGAGCGGTGCTGTCTGGGGGAAAAGGGCGTGCATTTGAGAGAGCAGGTGGCTTGCTCATTCGCTGCGGAAGCATAGGGCGCGGGTGAAGGTGTGTGAGTGCGGCTGCAACACGGCTGGCGACAGCAGGACAGCGATACGGAATGGGCTGTCCTACTCAGGTTGAGCGTGCGGTGGCGCGACCTGAGCGGCGTGGCGTATCGTCAGTCGGGGAGGCTGCCCATCCCGTGCAGCACCCGTTGACATCAGCGTTCAAGACAGGAGACCAAGATGATGGGACTCAAACGTAAGCCGCCAGCCGACAACAGCCGCCGTGTCCACAGCAATGGACAGACGCTTTGTGGCGTGGTCACCAACAAAGCCGGACGCACCGTGCAGTTCGAATCGTTCGCGGAGCGGAGTTTACTGCTGCGCCTCGACCGCAGCGCCGATGTTCAGGATTACCTCAGCCAACCCGACCCCATTCCCTACCGCGACCCGTCGGGGAAAAGCCATCACTATACGCCCGACTTCAAAGTCTGGCATACGGATGAACACATCAGCCTGCATGAAGTGGCTCTTACCCTCCGGTCGGAGACACCCCAGTTACAGCAGCGTCATGCCGCCGCCGCGCAGTTCTGTCATGAGCGCGGGTGGCAGTATCATCTGCACACGGAAACGACGCTGCCACAGGGGAGCGAATTGGCGAATCTGCTGGCGCTGTGGGGCTACCGTCCGAGTCGCTATGCCGACCCGGTCATTCGCCGCGCCGTGTTCACCGCGCTGACAACCGATGAACAGCGCTTGTATCCGCTGGTCATGAGCCTGAGTGCAGAGTGCGAGGCAGCACCGGTTCAGGTGGCAGTCTGCTTCTACCACCTGCTGTGGCATGACCAAATTGGCATGGACTGGCAGCGACTGCTGTTTCAAGATGCCGTTCCCAAGCGGATACCCGACTGTGGCTGACAGACAAGGCAGGTGCTTCATGACTGACCTCAACCGTCCCTGGCTCGAACAGGGACTCCAGGTGGGCTGGTATCTCGACTGGCAGGGACACACCTACCGCATTCGCGCGTTTGACGCTGCCAAACTGGTGCTGCACGTCGAGCAGCTCATCACGGGCGAAGTGCGACTCGTCGCGCTGGAAACACTGCTGCTGCCCGGCACCAACGAGTCTGCGCCGCTGTTTGCGCCCTCGCTGTCCGCTCTGGAACACAAACGCCGACGACAGCGCCCAGCGTTCACTTCCGCTCCCGCTGACGATCTGCCCGTCGCGCTGCTTCAGCGCGCAGATCGTCTCATTCACCTCGTCCAGACGGTTGAAACCCGCGTCGAAGCCCTGCTCGCTGCCGCCCGTCTGCGCGGGGACACCTTACTGCGTAAAGGGGCGCTGGCACACGCCTTAGGCGAACTGGGGGAACCGGTTTCCCACGCCACCTACTACCGGTCGCTGGACTGCTACCGCACGAACAGCGGCGACCGGGGACGGATAGCCGCCTCATTTCACCGCCGCAGTTTCAACCAGACCCGTATGAATACCGCCCAACAGCATTTCGTGGACACGCTCATCCTGCGTTTTTACGCCCGTCAACCGCCCATTCGCCCGTCCACCCTGTACAAATTGGCGCTGGCAGCCTGGAAACGGACGGGTGGGCAGTGGCTTGACCCGCAACGCTGTCCAGCGGATATCCCGCAAGACCTCGTCGCGGAACTGCTCAATCCGGACATCCCGTTGACCCACATCACCGACGCTCCCGAAAAGCGCCATCTGCTCACGCCCATTGACCTGCCCTCGCGCAGTTGGTGGTACGCCTATCTGCGCTGGTTTGAGCAGCAGCCAGAGCAGGGCAAGCAGGTCATGACCGCACGTCATGGCAAGGAGATGTGGGAGCGCGAGCAGATGGTCTTCGACACGTTCGTGACCCGCGCCGCCTTTCCGCTGCACTACGTGTTTGCCGACCATTGGCTGCTGGATGTGTTCGTGGTCGATGAAGCGACCCGTTCACAGCCGGTGCGCCTGTGGCTGACCGTCCTACTGGATGCCTATTCGCGTTGTGTGCTGGGGATGACGCTGCTGCCCGAAGCGCCGTGTATTGAGTCGATTCAGCAGGCGTTACAGCACGCGCTCTGGCCGAAAACGTCACACCGGAGCTTCGGTCTGGAACAGGACTGGGTGTGTTACGGGATTCCTCAGCAGTTGTCGCTGGATAATGCCTGGGCGCATCACTCGCACAGTCTGGAAAATCTGGCGCGGGTGCTGGGTCAGGGCGGCGAATACACCAGCATAGATCTGCTCTTCCGTCCGCCTTACAAGGGACGCTATGGTGCGCTGGTGGAGCGGTTCTTCGGCAATCTCTCGCAGCGCGTCAAGCAGCATCTGCCGGGAGCGATTCAGTCGGTCCCATCCCCGTGACGTACGCCAGGCAGCGCGCGCTGCCCGCCTGCTGTATACCCATGTCGACCGGATTCTGCACCAACTCGTGCTCGACTACCACCATACGCCGCACGCGGAACTGAATGGAGTGACACCCCACGAGCAGTGGCTGCACGGGATGGCGTGGACGGCGGCCATGGTTCCTCCGCAAACGCCCGCTCTGCTGCGGTTGTTCTGGCGCTTGTCGCCGCAAACCCGTGTGTTGACCACCAAAGGCATTCACGCCTTTGGCATGACCTACTGGTCACCGGATTTACAGCGCGCAGCGCGGGTGAATCTCCAGGGCGAACGCCTCCGCTACCGTTTCCGATACGACCCGCACGACCTCAGCCGGATTGCGTTGTTTCAGGAGTCCGAGTGGGTGGGCGATCTGGAGGCGAAGGAACTGCGTCAGGCGGATGGGTCGCTGCGCTCCCTCAGCCTGTGGGAGCGTGCCGTCCGTCGTCAGTTGGCAGTCGCGGCAGGCGAACCTGAAAATCACTGGCTGCACTTCGTCCATGAACTGGACATGCTCAGCCAGCAGCGCTTACGCGAGCAGAAACGCGCCCGGCGACCCGGCAGTGCAGCCCCGCGCGCGTCTGACGCTCATGCGACCGAAACAGCGCTCGACGCGGTGAATACCGCCCAAACGTATGCCGACTACACCCGCTTGCTGACCCAATTCATGCAGGGGGATGACCAATGACGCCAACGCCTCCCACCCCGACAGTTCCTTTAGACACGCGGTTGGATGTGCAGCTGCGCTTACAGCAGTTACGCGCGTGGCAGTCCGACTGGCAGCATGACCATGAGCGAGTCAGCAGTCAGTTGCGCCAGCTTGACCTGAATCATCCATTTGCCCTTCAGCGGGGAGCACAGCTCACGCAGCTCTTGCACCGCCTGCGCATGAAACTGGTGCAGCGCCCGCTGGAAATTACCCCAGAGGTCATCCAGTCGGTCGGTTATGAATCCCTGCGCCAGCATTTGGTCGGGCAGTTCGCCCGCTTGTCGCCCGCCGAACGGCTGCTGTGGTTGCAGAATTTCCTGTTCATCATGACCCCGGATTTGCGGCGGCTCAACGACAAACTGGCGGCGGTGCGCAGCTACCGCTCATTGGGACAGCGGCGCAATTTCCTGTTGGGCGGCGCGTCGGGCATGGGCAAATCCACCTATCTGGATTGGTATACCAGCCAGCATTTGCTTACCGTGGAAGCCGAACGCAACCATGTGCCGGTGATTAAGATTGACGCCCCCGTCAGCAACCACACCCCCAAACCCCTGTTTCAACGCATGATTCTCGCCTGCGGCATGAGTTATCTGCGCAGCGACAACGAAGAAGACCTGCTGATGAAGCTGGCGCTCTACTTCCAGACCTGTGGCACCGAACTGCTGGTCATTGATGAAGTCGAACACATTCACAGCCCGCAGCTCAAACGACGCTTGCTTGAGGTGTCGAATCTGGCTCCCCAGATCCCGATGGTCTGTGCCTCCTGTCATCCCACCAGTTGGGTGGCAGGCAACGCGGAGGTGGCAGGTCGCTGGAACGATTACTTCGAACTCCGTCATTACACGGGCCACCGCCTGCGCCAACTGCTGGCGTATCTCGAACTGCTGCTCCCGTTTCCCGAACCGTCCGCCCTCGCGGTCTACACGCTGGAAACCGACCCACACAATCCGACTGACGGACCGGCGCGCCTCATTGAACGCTGGACAGGCGGTGTGCTGCGCGATGTCATGATCTTGGTGCTGGATGCCAGTCTGCGGGCGCTGGAGCAGCGGTTGCCCTGCCTCACCCCTTCCTTATTAGAGGAAACCTGGCGGGCGATTCAGACCCGTCAGGTGACCGATTTTCTAGCGCTGCTTCAGCGGCGGGGAGACGGCTTATGAACGACGTGCTGTCGTCCGCTTATCTGGACGCCCTCCCGGCTCACCCCCGACCGCAGCCGTTGGAGTCGCTCAACAGCTATCTGAAGCGGGTCGCGCACGCCAACGGGATTCACCATATCGCCACTTTCTCCCATCTGACCGGCGTGCGGGAACCTGAGCGTTGGTTGGAACTGACGCCTGCACCGGAGTATGGGCAGTTGGGGATGATAACCCAATGCACGGAAGGAGAA
>Ga0209181_10007804_pt1 | contig 14534 bp, 15 predicted proteins | sample MAT05_FD_187208 | JGI IMG/M metagenome (GOLD analysis project Ga0209181, IMG submission 187208) | Freshwater microbial communities from Lake Fryxell liftoff mats and glacier meltwater in Antarctica - MAT-05 (SPAdes) (version 2) | ecosystem: Environmental > Aquatic > Freshwater > Ice > Liftoff... | reverse complement strand
TAATCCATTGGTGGTGGAGATAAGTTATGGTTTCTCTATGGTTGGTTATGACCCATGCCCCGGCTATTGGGATAGTGATTTACAGTGGCATGAGGGTAAGTTTAACCCGTATGGATGGATGATTGATGATATCATCCACCCAACAAAGTAGTTTTTTAAATGGCTGAACCAATCAAGAGAATCGTTTTAGTAATACCCTCCCTACATGCGGGTGGCATGGAAAGAGTGATGAGTGAGTTGGCCACATATTTTGCAGCCAGGTCCGGTATTGAACTTCACCTTATTTTATATGGAATAAAGCGGGAAATCTTTTATACGCTGCCTTCCAATATTACCATTCACAAGCCAGCATTTGAATTTGATAATACTAGTAGAATCCTTAACACTGGTAAAACCCTTTTTTTTTTAAGAAAAAAAATACATTCACTCAAACCCAACACCGTATTGAGTTTTGGGGAATACTGGAACAGTTTTGTGTTGCTTTCCACATTTGGTTTAAAATACCCAGTTTATATTTCCGATAGGTGCCAGCCCGATAAAAATATTGGTAAAAAACAAGAGTTTTTACGCAAATGGTTGTATCCCAAAGCTGCCGGTATTATAGCCCAAACAATTATTGCAAAAAATGTATACCAACAAAAAAAGCTAAATAGAAATATTCAAGTAATAGGGAATCCAATAAGAAGTATTAATTCAATAAATGGTGTTACAAAAGAAAATGTAGTACTTACGGTGGGCAGGCTGATTCAATCAAAGCATCACGACGAATTGATAAGGCTTTTTGTAAAAATAAATGCTCCCGGTTGGAAATTGGTAATTGTAGGCGATGATGCATTGAAGCAAAACAATTTTGTAAAATTGCAGGCACTCATTAAAGAATTGAACGCAGAAGAAATAGTTATACTTGCTGGAAAACAAACCGATGTGGATCAATTTTATCGTGCTAGTAAAATCTTTGCATTTGCTTCCAGTTCGGAAGGATTTCCAAATGTGATAGGGGAGGCTCAATCTGCAGGCTTGCCTGTAATTGCATTCGATTGTGTAGCCGGCCCAGCCGATATGATTTCTGACAATGAAAACGGGTTTTTGGTACCGTTGTATGATTATGAGTTGTTTCGACAAAAATTGTCGGCCCTATTGTCTGACGAAAGTTTACAGATTTCAATGGGAGAAAAAGCTAAAATCACGGTTAATCAATTTAATGTTGAAAGTATTGGTGCCGCTTTTGTAAACTTTATTTTAGGGGAACTAGCGTGAAACTGCTTCAAATAAACACTACCCTAAATTCTGGCAGCACAGGCCGTATATCCGAAGACATTGGCAAGGCTGTACTTGCTTCTGGCAACCAAAGTTATATCGCCGCAGCTTATACTAACAGACCCAGTGATTCTACCATAATAAAAGTAGGGAACGATTTTGACCGAAAACTACATGGTATAAAAAGCCTGCTGTTAGATCGACATGGCTTTGGTTCTGCCCAATCTACCAAAGAGTTGGTGGGCAGAATCAGCGAAGTTAACCCCGATATTATCCATCTTCATAATATTCACGGCTATTACCTGCACATCGGAATTTTATTTGAATTTTTAAAAGAAGCTCAAATACCGGTGGTTTGGACTTTTCATGACTGCTGGCCATTCACGGGGCATTGCTCTTATTTTGATGCAGTAAATTGTAGCAAATGGCAAACCCAATGTAATCAATGTCCTAACATAAAAGGTTATCCTTCCAGCCATGGCCTGGATCAATCTTCCAGAAATTTTGATGACAAGCAAAGGATCTTCAACGGTTTAAAATCGCTTCAGATCGTAACGCCTTCTCAATGGCTAGCGATGCATGTAAGGCAATCTTTTCTTTCAAACTACCCGGTAAGGGTAATCCATAATGGAGTTGATCTGAAAGTATTTGCAGCTACACAATTGTCCTGGACGGTAAGGGCAAAATACAATCTTACTAGTAATCGAATTATACTTGGGGTGGCAAGTACCTGGGATAAGCGGAAGGGGTTGGATGATTTTATTCAACTCAGCGGTCTTATTGCAAAAGAAATACAGATTGTACTGGTGGGATTGAATAAAGAGCAGCTTACTAATCTACCCGTCAATATAAAGGGAATCGCACGTACAGAAAATATGCAGGATTTAGCGGCACTCTACACGGCAGCAGATGTATTCATCAATCCTACTTATGTAGATAATTTCCCCACCACCAATATAGAGGCGTTGGCATGTGGAACACCAGTAATCACTTACGATACGGGGGGGAGTCCCGAAGCAATCGACGAGGCCACCGGATTTGTGATTAAAAAAGGTAACGTCCAGAGTTTGGCAGACGCCGTAAACACCGTACTGGAAAATGGCAAGAATCATTACCGGAGTAATTGCCGCAAAAGGGCCGAACATTTATTCAATAAAAATGATCGCTATGGCGATTATTTAAAGTTGTATGAATCGCTATTAACGCAGGCGGTAAAAAACTAGTGTCATGTCACGAACTAAGTGGCGTATTAATTTGCAGATTCTCCCGGTGAGTCACCCCCAAAGGGTGACTCACCGGGAGAACCTATCTCAAACGAGTTAAAGTTGACAAGTCATTAATAAGTTTAGGTAGGGTGTTGCGAGGTTAAGTGTTGAACATTGTTTCAACTGGTGAAAGATGAATGGATAGTAGTGAAATATTAACTTTTCACCATTGACCATTCACGATTCACAATTGACCATTGCCCCTTAAACCTTTCACCATCGACCATTGACCATTCACCCGTAACCCCACTTAAAACTGAATTGAGGCAAGAGAAGAAGCAAATCGTTTTTGTGAACCAAAGTTCCGGTTACCTGATGTTGGATATCATGGATGCATTTGGGCCTATGTATGATGAGCGTGCTCTAATGGCAGGTTTTATTAATCCTCGCAATAAAAAGGTAGATGAATCTATTAAGATAATAAAACTGGCGGCATACAATCGGAGCTCTTCTATAAAGCGATTGTTGTCCTGGTCACTGGCTTTTATTAAGGCACTGTGGTTCATTAAAACTAAGTATCCGAAGGCAGATTTATTTTTGGTTTCCAATCCACCATTTGCTTTATTTATACCATTGTTTTGTAATAATCCGTTTCGGGTATTGGTATATGATGTTTACCCGGATGCAATGGTTAGTTATAAATTATTGAAACAGGATTCATGGCTGGCAGGCTGGTGGCGGAATACTAACAAGAAAGTTTTTGCAAAAGCAACAGGCATCTACACCATCGGAAATGGAATGAAACAACTGCTTGCGGCATACGTGGAGCCTTCAAAGATTAAAGTAGTGCCGGTTTGGACGGACAATGAGTTTTTAAAACCATTGCCAAAAGCAACCAACCCTTTTATCATCCAACAGCAACTTGAGAACAAATTCATAGTATTGTATTCTGGAAACCTGGGTAAAACACAGGAAGTAGAAGTGTTGGTGGAACTGGCGGCCAAGGCTTCGGATACTAGCTTATTCTTTTTAATCATTGGCGGGGGCAATAAATTTCAGTTGCTGTCAGATAAAATTCAGGAAAGCGGATTGAATAATATCCGGCTACTACCCTGGCAGGAAACGGATCAACTGCCTTATACGCTTTCTGCGGCAGACATTGCAGTGGTAAGTTTGGGTAAGGAAGCATCCTTATTAAGTGTGCCGAGTAAAACTTTTAACTATTTATCGGTAGGGGCACCTTTACTATGCATTGCTTCGCCGCATTCAGAACTGGCTACGCTGGTAAAGGAATATGGAATCGGCGAGTGTTTTCATTCAAATGAAGCCGATCGAATGCTTGATTTTATAACCCATCTTACAAATGATCAAAACCAAATGGAAGCATTCCGCCAGCGGTCACTGGCAACCTCAAAGTTGTTTAGTCCGGCAAATGCTATTGAATTTATTATTTGATGTATCGTAATTTTATTAAAAGAGTAATTGATTGTTTGGTTGCATTGGTTTTGCTGATTCTTGCATTGCCTGTTTTGCTGATAGCCGCAGCCTTTTTATTTTTTGCCAACAATGGCAAAGTGTTTTTTACACAGGAAAGGCCCGGCAGAAAAACACGGTTGTTCAGGGTGATTAAGTTTAAAACCATGAATGATAAAAAAGATCCAAATGGTAAATTGTTACCGGATAGAGAACGTCTTACACCGGCGGGTAAATTTATTCGTACTACGTCCATTGATGAATTGCCCCAGATGATCAATGTACTAAAAGGCGATATGAGCCTGATTGGTCCAAGGCCATTGCTGCCAAGATATTTGCTGCTTTACAATGAGCAACAAAAGCGGCGGCACGAAGTAAGACCGGGGATTACTGGCTGGGCACAAGTAAATGGCAGGAATGCTATCAGTTGGCAAAAAAAATTTGAATACGATGTTTGGTATGTAGATAACCTTGGATTTTTACTGGATGTAAAAATCGTCTGGTTAACCATCATCAAAATATTTAAACGGGAAGGGATAACAGAGCAAGGCAGTGCCACGATTTCTGCTTTCAACGGAAACAATTAATTAAAAAAATACAACTATGAAAGAAAATTTTTTAGTATCCTTTAAAGAGGCATTACAAATTGAAGACCGGGAAGTGTTAACAACAGATGTTTTTCGTGATTACGATGAGTGGGATTCGTTGAGCCGGCTTTCATTGATTGCTGCGTTGGATGAAGAGTATGATTTGCAGATAGAAGACAAAGAATTTGAAAAACTGCTAACAGTGGGCGATTTGATGGCGGTGGTGGAGAAGAAGGCAGGAGAATAAGAAAGGAAGCCCTCGACCCCTCCCGAAATAATCGGGACCTTGTTCCGTGGCGGAAGGAGAGCCTCTGAAACTCCTGGTACTATTAAAGGGGGAAAAGAGGCTGAATTTAAAAAAGAGTTAGAGATACTGTCTTTTTGTTAGGTTAAGCATGCCTCACCATTATTCGGGTTAGCAAAAGTAAATTGTCAGTATTTCACAATTGACCATTACCCACCCGATCTATCGGGGCACCATCCGATACGTCAATTGATTTTTAATATAACAACACCATGATTAACGAGAAGAAAAATACCCCTGAAAAAGCTACTGGTTTAACAAAAAATCAAGCACTTGACAAGTATGCTGATAAAGTACTATTTAAGGACAAGGTTAAAATGGCGACCATATTTTAAAAACAGTTGGGTTGCCTAAAGTGTAGGTATTGTGTGAATGATCTGCTGTAGTGGTTTGGGGGCGCCACGAACAATTTATAGCCTCGTAGATTTTTCTTAGCCTTATTCAATACTTTTTAATCCAGATCTTAAAAAAACGATGCTTTTTAACTCCGTTAGTTTTCTCATTTTCCTGCCTGTTGTATTCGTTCTGTATTGGTTTGTAATTAAAAACAATTTGAAGTGGCAGAATTTGTTGCTGCTATGTGCCAGCTACTATTTTTATGCTTCCTGGGACTATCGTTTTTTATTTCTCTTAATATTTTCTACTGTATTGGACTACGGTACTGGAATAATGATGGAGAAAAGTAACACCTTGACTAAACGCAGGTTCTGGTTTTGGACAAGTGTTATTATCAATCTTGGCTTCCTGGCAGTTTTTAAATATTATAACTTTTTTATTACCTCCTTCGAACAGGCACTTTCTCAATTAGGCATCAGTATTAATGTGTGGACACTGAAAGTGATTTTGCCAGTGGGTATTTCATTCTATACTTTCCATGGGCTATCCTATGTGATTGACATCTACAAGGATAAAATAAAAGCGGAGCGAAACTTTGTTGATTATTCTTTATTTGTAAGTTATTTTCCTTTATTGGTAGCGGGCCCTATTGAAAGGGCAACCCACCTGTTACCACAGATAAAGCAAAAAAGAAGTTTTAAAAGTGATGATGCCATTAAAGGAATTGAATTAATCGTCTGGGGCTTTTTTAAGAAAGTGGTGATAGCAGATACCTTATCAATTATCGTAAACCAGGTTTATACAGATTCAGAACATTATGGAAGTGAGGCATTGATGATTGGAGCAATTGGATTTTCCTTTCAAATCTACTGTGATTTTAGTGGGTATTCCGATATTGCAATTGGCACTTCAAAGTTGTTAGGGATAGATTTAATCCAAAATTTCAATTTCCCCTACTTATCAAGAAATATCGCAGAGTTTTGGCGACGATGGCATATTTCTTTGTCTACATGGTTTAGAGACTATCTCTATATACCATTGGGGGGATCAAAAGTTTCGAAATTGCTAAGTGTAAGAAATGTATTTATTATTTTTTTAGTGAGCGGAATATGGCATGGTGCTAACTGGACATTTTTGACATGGGGGGCAATACATGCGATATTTTTTATTCCCTCTTTTTTAATTGGATCCAATAGAAAATACAAAGAGGATATTGTACATCCCAATAAGCTGCTTCCTTCGTTTAGGGATATTTTTCAAATAATGATTACATTTTTCTTTGTAACGGTCGCATGGGTTTTCTTTAGGGCAGAAACACTTACACAGGCGTTTCAATATATCAGCAGTATCCTGTTCAACAGAGCTGGGAAAAGTCTTATAATTTCGAATGTTGACATTATTAGCTACGGGATTATTTTTGCTGTTTTCTTTGGTACCAGTTTTTATTTTCTTTATAGAAAAAACAAGCTCGTGGCAAACCATCATTATATCAGGTTTGTCTTATCACTCATACTATTAATTTTGATTGCCTTGTTTGGACAATTTTCGAAGCAGAGCTTTATATATTTCCAATTTTAATGAAAAAATTCCTACAGTTTTTTATTGGGTTACTGGTTACATTTACTCTCGTGAATATTTTATATCTTCTGTTGCTACCTCATATAGACTGGGAATTTATTAAAGCCAGGGAAGCGCTTGCATTTAAAAACCAGCGGATAAAGTTGCTGGTATTTGGTAATAGTACCGCCATGGATGCTGTGAACACCCAGTTATTAAGTGATAAGGTAGGCAGTGCTTACAATTTTTCTGTTGGTGGTTCATCATTGCAAACAAACTATACCCAGTTAAGCGAATACTTGAACCAAAATGAAAAGCCGGAAAAGGTTTTATTATTTTTAAACAGCGGGCATTGGAATTATGCGGAATTTTTTGGGGTAAATCCAATTGTTGAGTATTACTACAATGATTCCTTAAAATTTGAAGGGTTAAAAGATATTCCGCTTTTCAGGTTTAGGTGGTTGTTTATTGTGAACTTTAAAAAGCTAATATCGGCTGATCACCGCAATGCGCAGATCGTTAAAGGTCAGCTAAGATTTAACCGTGTTCTGCCAGATAATTCATCAATAAAAAATGAGCCAATTGTATGTGGTGATAACAATTTTTATAATAGCGAGGGATATGAATATATGTGGCGAATTGCTTCGCTTTGTAAAATCAGGAATATAAATTTAGAAGTGTTTGAATTACCCTGCTGGAAACAAGCACAGAATGAATGCCCCGATTTGATTCTGCATGGTACAGCTACAAACAATAGCTTGGATTTGACCATTCATAACTTAAATAATTATAGCAAGTGTGATACTTTACTGGATCCTAAAAAGGACTGGCTAAGTACGAATCACTTAAATTACGCCGGGTCAATAAAGATTACCGAAGAAATAATAAGAATATTGAATAGGTAGAAATATTTTTGTGGCAGTGGTTCCACAGTGGTGGCTGGGCGATACACCAACATTACTACAGATTTCACCATTCTCCATTCCATAGCTATAGCGCCCCAATCCGATAAATCCTTTGATTATTAACAGGTCAGTGCGATGATTTAGAAAAAAACACCGCTAAGAAAGTGACTGGTTTAACAAAAAAATCAACCCTTGACAAGTATGCAGATAAAGTACTATTAAAGGACAAGGTAAAAATGGCAAACCATATTTTAAAAACAGTTGGTTTACCTAAAGTGTAGGCATTGTGTTAATAGTCTGATGCCGTGGTTTGTGTCTCAACGGATCATTTTCTGTGAGGAGTATGAGACATTAGAAATACGTTCACCAAAAGATATTATTAATTATGATGACTGAAACTAAAAAACAAATCTAAAGAAAGAGCGTTTAACACAGTCAAAACTTTCAGGGCATTTAAAGAAAAAATCTCAATAGATATTGCAGATATGAACCTTGAACAGATGAAAGCATACCTGAAGAATAAAAAAGTACGCTTTTACGACTGACCAAACCTGTGTGCCGCCGTGGTTTATATTTACATGAATAACTTCTTACTCATTTTACAATTCACAATTGACCATTCACAATTCGCCATTCAAGCACGTTTCCGCAATAGTAGTTGTTAATGAAATTTACAACATGACCGACAGTAAAATTTTTAAATTAATTAACCTTATTAGCGATATAAAAAGGTGGACGAAATGATTACCCTCCATAAAAAAGGGGGCGATGGAAATTTTATGTTGTGACAATACCAGGCAAAAAAACTAAAGCTAACCGGCTACCTGATAACCGAGTTAAATGCTCCTCCTTTTAAATCAAACTCCGGGATTCTTTTTATTAAATACTTTCTTGATAAATACTACAGCGATCCTTCCATTTTTCCAGAAAACGGTGATACGTCTTTTAATGATTTTAAAAAGTTAGAAGCTGCGTTATAAAAAAATTCACCAATTTTCAGCCTTGGTTTTGTTAGTCCACAAGGCTTGCCACAAGCCATACTTTCAAATTAACTTAAATTTTGCTTCACTTTTAATACGTTGAATAGTATTACAATTAATGGCTACAACTATTTTTTATCCAACTGTCTTATTATTATACCGTTATGTTACAAGTATGAGTTGGGTGCATCCCAAATTGTCGCAGCAACAAGTGGTCGGTGAGGACACCGACCACGGCTGGGCCTCGGTCGGTGTCCTCACCGACCGAAATCAGGGGCAACAATTTGGGATAAACCCTATGAGTTCATTAACAATAGTTTCAAATAAATTGAATTATATTATTTAAAACTTATTTATGACTAAAAAAACACTTCTTAAAGATCGAAGTTCTCTTTACGTAAACGTAGAAGTTGCTCTTTTTCAGGAAGATGGTATTTGGGTTGCCTATTGCGCTGCTTTAGAGGTATCATCTTATGGTGATGAAAAAAATGAAGCGAAAGAGGCATTTGAAGAAGCTATGCAAATCTTTCTTTCAGAAACGGATAGAAAAGGAACTCTTGAAAGATACTTACTGAAACTGGGTTGGCAACTTCAGCAGAAGCCAAAACCTATGTATAACCAGCCTCACCTTTCCTTACAGGAAAATAGAAGGCTTCTCAAAAAAAGCCCACAAATTTATAACGAAAGGGTTGCTATCCCGGTAGCATAATTTTTTATGGGATTTAAGCCAATACCAACAGCTAAATGGAAGAAATGGTTAAAATCTTTGGGCCTTGTATAAAAAAGAACCGAAGGAAGTCTTGAAGTATGGGATTATCCAGACGATTCTTTACTTAGACCAGTTGTTTTCAGAGGTGCGAAAAAAGAAATACTGGGTTGCCATGCACACAAATTTGCAAACGCTTGACATAGACTACAAAACATTCCAAAAAAAGATTGAGAAAGTTTAGATTGTTATAATATCGTTTTCAAAGACCTAACTTCAGCCTTAAAAAAAGAAACTCCCGACCCCTCTCTAAATAATCGGAACCTTGTTCTGGTGAGAACGGAGAACTTTAGTGTTCGATACAAACAAATTTCCGCGTTGATGAAATTTCACATAGCAGCGTTTTACAAAAAACATCAGGCCTTTTATTCGCATCGCCAGCAACTTTTCCCATTCCTCCACTGAATAAATAATACTCATCATGGCTCTATTAAAATTCAATAACGTTGGTATCGCCGGTATGGCAGCCTGCGTTCCTGCCAATACCATTGTTAACTATAATTATACGGAAAACTTTTCGGCGGAAGATGCCAAAGAAGTAACCGATAAAACCGGCATATTGGAAAGAAGGTTTGCCTTACCAGGTACAACGTCCTCCGATCTTTGTTTTGCTGCAGCGGAGAAACTGATTGCAGATTTAAAAATTGACAAGTCGGAAATTGATCTGCTGGTTTTTGTTTCGCAAACACCCGACTACCGGATGCCAGCTTCTTCAATACTATTACAAAATCGCCTCGGTCTGTCCATGCAAACCATGGCATTTGATATCAGCCTTGGCTGTTCGGCATTTGTTTATTCGCTTTCGGTCGTGTATGCGATGATGGAAAAATCCGGATTTCGAAAAGCCCTTTTATTGGATGGCGAAACCCGTTCAAGGGTGTACTCTCCCAAAGACCGGAAGACAGCCTTTTTATTTGGTGACGGTGGCATTGCGGCCATCATTGAAAGGGATGAACGCTTTGGTGAAAGTTTCTTTTCTTTAAATTCAGATGGTTCCAGGGAAGACCTGATAAAAATAAAGGCCGGTGGCTACAGATACCCAAGCACCCAGGAAACATTGGTAGAAAAAGTAATTGATGAACATGGTAATGTGCGGAGTGAGGAACATGGGTATATGGAAGGAGCCGATGTATTCAATTTTGTATTAAGAGAAATACCACCAGACATCAAAAGAATGGAGGCCTTCTCTGGCAAGCCACTAAATTCATTGGACTACTATCTTTTCCACCAGGCCAACGACTATATGAATGGCTACCTGGCAAAGAAATTAAAATTGCCTGTAGAAAAAGTTCCTTCCAGTATCGCACAATTTGGAAATACTTCGTCGGTATCCATACCACTAACAATCGTAAGTCAGCTACAAGGCAAATTGGCAGAAAACAAAAAAGCGATGTTATGTGCCTTCGGTGTAGGCATGAGTTGGGCCACAGCTTTCATAAATTTTAACCGCTGCCAAATCAGCGATTTGGTGGAAATATAAAAGAGAAGGCCCAAAAGCCCCTAACCCCCTAAAGGGGGAACTAGAATGCAGTCGTCTTAGTGTTTAAATTCATTCAGGTGTGTGGAGAGAGTGGTTGCTATTTGTTTCGAAAGTTAGTTCCACAAAAGGGGAATTAAAAGGACTTCACATTGAAGTTGCATTTAATAACCGGCAGATGAAGGTGTTGGGACTTGTTTGGTCATGTTCGAAGCTGAATTGGAAGATACAATGTTTGGCTATGAACCAAAGCACCGCTCCTTCTCCTTTTTTTCAAGGAGAAGGAGAAGGAGGATGAGGGCGAGCCGGAGGATGAGGGCGAATCATACGATGGCGTAAAACCTAATAAAACAATCAATCGTGCAGAATCCCTTCACCTTAGAAAATAAAAATATAGTAATCACCGGCGCCTCCTCAGGAATAGGCAGAGCCTGTGCAATAAGTTGCAGTCAACTAGGAGCGAAATTGCTGCTGATCGGCCGCCAGGAAGCAGAGTTGGAAAAGACAAAAGCATTGCTTCCATCGCCGGAGTTGGCAACTATATTGGTTTTGGACCTTACCCAGTTTGAAGCAGTGACCACAACGATCAAATCAGCAATTGCTGGTTTTGGTCCAATTGATGGAGCAATCCATGCAGCCGGCATCTCCACTACGCTGCCTTTCCGGAATATTACAGTGGAAAAGATGGATCATTTTTTTAAGGTAAATGTAGAGGCTGCTTTGCATCTTACCCAATTACTTATAAAGCCGACTAATGTATCACCAAAAGGAGCCAGTATAGTTTTTATTACTTCAGTGATGTCGCAGGTAGGCGAATCTGCAAAAGTTTTATATAGCATGAGCAAGGGGGCGTTATTAGCAGCCTCCCGTTCCATGGCGGTAGAGCTGGCGCCTAAAAAAATACGGGTCAATTGTATTGCACCCGGCGTGGTAGATACGCCAATGTCGCAGCAGGCCTATTATAGCCAGAACCCCGAATTGAAAGAACGCATAACAGGTTTACATCCATTGGGATTAGGCGTGCCCGAAGATGTGGCCAATGCCTGTATATTCCTTTTGTCGGATTCAGGCAGATGGGTTACAGGAACGCAATTGATGGTAGATGGTGGCTATACGGCGAGGTAAACCCCGATCCCCCAAAGGGGGTAAGGCAAGAGTACTTGTTGCCGAAGCTCGCTTGTCTGCAAAACAGTTTATTGTAATGCTCAATCATTGTTCAGCTCATTTTGCAGAGTAGCTTTAAACAAAAAGGAAATAGCAAGTGCTTCGTGTCAGTAGTAACAGGGAGACACAGGACCGGAGTCCTGCGCCTGTAAAAAATAAAGAATTTCAAATTGAACTTGCGATTAATAACTGGCAAATGAAAGTGTGGGGACTTGTTCAGTCATTTCCCTCCGATTATTTGGTAGATAAAATGTTCGGCTTTAAACCAAAGCACCGCTCCTTCTCCTTTTTTTCAAGGAGAAGGAGAAGGAGGATGAGGTAGAGTTAATTTTGCCTGCGAACCCGTTCAATCATATTCCTCCGGCGATTTGGTAGATAAAATGTTCGGCTTTAAACCAAAGCACCGCTCCTTCTCCTTTTTTTCAAGGAGAAGGAGAAGGAGGATGAGGGAAGAGTCCCAAAAATAGTGGTACCTTCTTCACGAATACAACAACATTAATTTTACAGCAATTTAAAAATCAAATAAATTTAAAATCTAAGTTCCCCCTTTATCGAACAGGGGCCTCTCTTTTTATGAAACAAATTATTATCATTGGTGCCGGCGGCCACAGCGCCGAAATAGACGATTATTTTCAATATGCTAAAAAGAAACTACCAGATTTTGAGTTAGAAATCGTGGGCTATATTGATGACAATGCATTGAGTTACGGTAATTATGATTTTACAGCACCTTTTTTAGGCGACATTCAATCCCACTCCATTCAAAAGGATAAACATTATATCATGGGGATCGCCAATTTGAAATACCGGCGGCCAATTATTGAAAGATTCCTGGCAGAAGGAGCCGTCTTCACCAGCTTTATTCATCCGGATGCTTATATCTCGGCATCTTCAAAAATAGGTACCGGGGTTGTAATTGCACCCGGTGTAAATGTGGGTCCCAAAGTTACCATTGGTGATTTTACGTTGATCAATTCCAGAAGCAGCATGGGGCATGACACAAAAGTGGGCAGCTATAATTTTATTTGTCCTAATGTTTGTTTTTCAGGCTTTACAGTTGCGGGTGATGAAAATTTATTTGGGATCAATAGTGCCACCATACCAGGAATAGAAATTGGCAGCAGGAATAAAATTGCAGCAGGGATGGTATTGGATAAAAATGTGGGTGATGATGAAGTGGTTTTTTATCGGTTTAAGGAGAAGGTGATTGCAATTCCTAAGGCACTTTGATTAAGTGCGATTAAAATCACTAAACCTGTTGTGAATGGGAATTATTGTCACTTTATTTCTTTCCGGGTGAAAAAGAAATAATTCACCAGCCAATAGATTATAAATGGGAGCGGCGTATCTAAACGAGATACATTTGAATAATAATTAGCGATCACAAAATCAACGTTAATGTGCTTGTTGAATATGGTAATCTGGCCAATATAATTCCCAATAAACAGAAGCAATAATCTCAATGACCAAATAGCACAAAAGAATATTAAAAAGATCCGGAATGAACCAAATGGCACAGTTAGTTTCAGTGCAAATATGCCACCTGCAATAGAAATTAGCATCATAGGGGTCAATAGCAGTTTATGATTCATTACTGGTATTTCAAGTTTGCCCAATCCTAACACGCTTAATATTAACGAAAACAGCAAGAGGGAAATAAGATAGATGATTAATACCGTGATGGCTTTTTTCATGCAGGCTTTTTCTTTTGAATAAACAGTAGCCAGCCGCAGAATATGAGTATATCCAACAAGATGGTAAACAAATAATGGTGACTAAAATCAAAAATAGCGTTGTGATAGACGTATATATAGTAAAGTGCCAAAATTCGCAAGATGTTGGCGGCAACTATTATCGCCAGTCCGGCACAACTAAAAATCAGTTTTCTTTTTAGCGGATAAGGTAAAAGAAAAATAACGGTGACGTACGTGAACATCAGGTTAAGTCCGTTACAGTTATCTGCAATCCCGAATACAGCTTTATTGTTTTTTATTAACAGACTGCCATTTCTATTTTTATATGGCAACCAGGTAATGTCAGGTTTTGTCGGAGATATAAGATTGATGCCGCTAACTACAGACACAGTTAGTATATTATTGAGGGGCTTGTCTATTATTCTTTGAGGAGCCAGTAAAAAGGCATATGTTATGTGCCAAAGCGTAAAAACTAAAGCAAGACGAATAAAAAAAAGCGTTATAGCCTTTTTGGCTCCGGGCGCTGTTAAATCGTAAGAAAGGTTGTTTGCCATTTTTCAAGTAGAACGAAGTTTTGACTTGTAAAAGTAAATATAATTTTCAACTGAGTTTAAAAGTATAGCCATTATTGTGCCACCTGCTCAATTTGCATCGACATTTGGTGAAAAGTAACCATAAAGGATGGATTAAAATTAATTAAGGCCAACGCTTTTCTATTTTTAAATAGTTGGTGTTATTCGAAATTACCGGTTATAAAGATGTTTGGTTGAATTTTTTAAAAAGCAGCACCTGGGTGTTGCTTTTTTTATTACAAGGAAGTGGGCAGGAT
>Ga0209181_10007803_pt1 | contig 14536 bp, 14 predicted proteins | sample MAT05_FD_187208 | JGI IMG/M metagenome (GOLD analysis project Ga0209181, IMG submission 187208) | Freshwater microbial communities from Lake Fryxell liftoff mats and glacier meltwater in Antarctica - MAT-05 (SPAdes) (version 2) | ecosystem: Environmental > Aquatic > Freshwater > Ice > Liftoff... | reverse complement strand
GGTCTTGTTGACCAGTGCGGCGAGTTCCTTCTGCGCGACGATCATTTTCACCGCCTCGGTGTGGCCGAATTCGAGGGCCTTGATGAAGTCCGCTTCGGGGATTTCGTTACCCGCGCCTTCGATCATGATGACGTCGTTCTCCGTGCCGACATAGACGAGGTCGAGGTCGCTCTCAGCGCGCTGCGCGTGCGTGGGATTGGCGATGAACTCACCATTGATGCGGCCCACGCGCACAGCGCCGACGGGGCCCGCGAACGGGATGTCGGACACCATCAGCGCGGCGCTCGCGCCGTTGATCGAGAGCATGTCGGGGTCGTTCTGACCGTCCGCGCTCATGAGCGTGCCGACGATCTGCGTGTCGTAGAGATAGCCCTTCGGGAAGAGCGGGCGCAACGGACGATCCGTCATGCGCGCGGTGAGGACTTCCTTTTCAGTCGGACGGCCTTCGCGCTTGAAGTAGCCGCCGGGGAACCGGCCGACCGCCGCCGCCTTTTCGCGGTATTCGACGCTGAGCGGGAACCAGTCCTGCCCTTCCTTGACCTTGGTCGCGGAGACCGCGGTGACGAGGATGATGGTTTCGCCGCAACGCACGGTCACGGCTCCGTCGGCGAGCTTCGCGAGCTTGCCGGTTTCGATGATGATGGGGGTGCTGCCGCAATTGGCAGTCACATTATGGATGCTCATTTTTTTGAAATGCCATCCGGCCCGCTGTGTGAATGCGCGTCACCTAACTTATAGCCTCGAAGGCGCTGGCTCCCGGCTCTCCTCTTAATCTTACTCTTAATCCTAATCTTAATCCCCCATCGGCATTCGGACGCCACAACACCACGAGGGATTAAGATTAAGAATAAGATTAGGATTAAGAAAGAACGGAGGAAGCTTTGCGCTTCGGGCTGGGGTTAGAGACCGCTCATTCGGCGAACCGTCTGGCGATGTTTTGGTTTGCTCTGCTCACCCTCCGCCCGGTTTCGGCGGTGGCAGTGCGATTGTTTGTCTGACCGGGATAAGTGTTCCGCTGCTGTTGGGAAAAATGAAGTCAGATTCGCCGCCGCCAATAGTCTGGCTTCCGACTCGTGTGCGCGAAGGCGAGAATCCAAATCGTGTCCGGCAGTTCGACGTAGTGGATGACGAATGGGAATCGTTCCAGGACGAGCCGGCGGGTGCCGTCCTTTTGCACCGGATGGCGGTTTGGTGCCGCTTGGATTGACTGAACTGCGGCGCGCGCGATGCGCTCGAAGTCGAAACCCAATCCGGGAACGCGGCGCTCGTAGAAATCAACTGATTGGGAAAGTTCATTCTCCGCTTCGGAGTCTATGATGACCTGTTTCACCCTTGGTGCCGCGCGCGAAGGTCGCGGAACACTTCGTCCGCCGGCCGGCCTTGCGCCGTGCCTTGGCGGACGCGCTCCAGACGCCGTGCGACTTCCGCATCCCAAGCCGCTTGGACGCCCTCGTCCGCAACCGGTTCCAAGCTCCGCAAAAGCGTTTGAGCAAGATGGGCGCGATCATCCTCCGAAAGCGTGAGAGCTTCGTGCGTGAGTTGCTCAATCGTTGCGGGCATTGTCGGCGAGCCTACTTGCGCAGACTGAGCTTATCGAGCGCCGCCTGGTATCGCGGCGTCGCGGTGCGCTTGAGGTAGTCAAGCAGCCCGCGGCGGCGTGCCACCATTTGGAGCAGGCCGCGGCGCGAGGAGTGATCCTTCGCGTGGGCCTTCAGATGCTCGGTGAGGTGATTGATGCGTTCGGTCAAAACAGCGACCTGCACGTCCGCGCTGCCGGTGTCTTTCTCGTGCAGGCGGAGGGCTGAGATGGGTTCGGAAGTTGGCATGGTTTGAAGTGGTTAGGAGTTTGCGTTCTCGGTTGCGGGGGTCGCGTCCGCCGTGGGCGCGCTGTCTGCGCTGGGCGCGGTTTCTTGCGGCGCGTCCGGCGCGGGCTCTGCCGCGGCGGGAGCCGGTGGCGCTTCCGCACCGCCGCCCTGATCGGCTTTCGCCTGAAGGACGCGGGCGAGCTGGCTGGCCGGCTCGTTGAGGAGTCGGACGAGCGTGCTCGCGGGCGCCTGGAGGACGCCGAGGAGCTGCGAGAGCAGGACGTCGCGCGAAGGAAGATCGGCGATGGCCTGAATCTGCTCGGTGGTGACGATGAGCCGGTCCACCACGCCCGTGCGGATGGTCGGCTTCTTGAATTCCGCGGTGAAATTCCTGAGGACTTTCGCCGCAGCAGCGACGTCCTTTTCACCGGTGACGATGGCATTCTGGCCCTTCAGTTCGCCGAGGTCCGGAAGACCGGCGCCCTTTGCCGCGAGGCGCAGGTAGCTGTTTTTCACGACCGAGCAGCGGGCGCCGGCCTTGTCGAGGCGTGCGCGCAGCTCGGAGAACTGGATGACATTGAGGCCGGTGTAATCGGCGACGAAGATGAACGGCGAATCGTTGAGCCGCTTGTTGAGGTCGGTGACGACGGATGCTTTTGCAGGGTGCATGGTGTGGGTCCTCGGGTTAGGCGAACTTCAGGAATTGTGCCGCGTCCACGGTGACGCCGGGCGTCATCGTCGCGCTGAGGGTGATGTTGTCAACGAAGCGGCCCTTCGCCGTCGCGGGGCGCGCCTTGATGATGGCGTCAATGACCGCCGAGCCGTTCTCCACGAGCTGCTGCGGCGAAAAGCTGAACTTGCCGACGGGCACCGCGATGTTCGCGTTCTTATCGAGCTTGAACTCCACGCGCCCCGCCTTCACTTCGCGCACGGCCTTCGCGGTGTCTTCGGTGACGGTGCCGGTCTTCGGGTTCGGCATGAGGCCGCGGGGTCCGAGCACTTTGCCGAGCTTGCGGACTTCCGCCATCGCTCCGGGCGTCGCGACTGCGACATCGAAATCTTGGAAACCACCGACGCACTTCTCGATCATGTCCTTGTAGCCGACAAATTCCGCGCCAGCGTCCTTCGCCGCCTGCGCTGCTGCGCCTTCCGCAAAGACGAGCACGCGGACATTCTTGCCCGAGCCATGCGGGAGCGGGCATGTGCCTCGCACCATCTGGTCGGATTGTTTGGGATCGACGCCGAGACGGAACGAGAGCGTCACGGTCTGGTCGAACTTGGTGGCGGGCATCGCCTTGAGAGCGGCGATGGCCTCGGCGAACGGATAGACTTTCTTGTCATCGCGCTTTTCCGCGGCGGCGCGATATCGTTTGGAGCGTTGTTGGGACATGTGTTTTTTTGCAGTGCTGGCGGGCGGTTGACCCTCCTGCGGTTGAGTTTATTTTTCCCCTCTGCCAGCGGCACAGCGCCGTTGGAAAAAGGGCGCGCACTCTAATTCACGCTCCCGGTGTGTCAACCGGGATTTCCGACCAATGCACCGCCAGACGGCGACGTGAGCAGCGGAGTGCTCCTGTCGTCCGGCCGTGCCGTGCCGGACGTCGGGAGCCGGAGTTCAAATTCCGTCCAGGCGGCATCCGAGTGCAGGAGGCGGACATCGCCACCCTGCGCGACAGCCAGTTCGCGGGCGATGCTCAGTCCCAGCCCGTGTCCCGCCCGGGATTCGTCGCGATCCCCCCGTGAGAATCGATCGAAGATCCACGGCGCCCGGTCCGCCGGGATCTGCGCGCCGGTATTGGCGATCGTGATGAAAATACCGTCCCGCCTCTTTGCCGCACTGACGCGAATCACGCCGCCTGCCTTGTTGTATTTCACTGCGTTCTCAAAGAGGTTCAAAAGCGCCTGCTCGGTCCGCTGCGCATCTGCGACCGCGAGGAGGGCCGGGGGCAATTCGCGTTCGATCCGAATCGCGTGATTCGACCCGAGCACCTCGGCGTCCTCGATGCAACGTTCGATGATCGGGACGACATTCACCTCACGTCGCTCGGTTTCGATGCATCCAGCGTCGGCCTTGGCCAGAAGGAGTAGCCCCTCGGTGAGGGAGGAGAGCCGCCGGGTCTGGTCGAGCAAGTCGTGCAACGTCGTCACCTGATCCGCGCGGAGGTTGGGATCGCGGAGCAGGGCTTCAATGGCGGCACGCATCACGGTGATCGGCGTCTTCAGTTGATGGGAGGCATCGGAGGCAAATCGCACCGCCTGGAGATAGCTGCGCTCGAGCCGTTCGAAGGCGTCGTTCAGCACGTTCGTCAGCAGGCGGATGTCATCCCGCGCCTTGGGCAGGGGCAGCCGCTGGTGCAGATCCTCGGCACTGATGTTCTGGGCAGCGACAATGAGTTCCCGGACCGGTCGCAGAGCCCGCGCGGCCACCCAATACCCGCCCAGCAGGCTCAGCATGGCCGCCACAGGCACGGCGAGCAGGCTGGCATTCTTCACACGGTCGAGGTACTTCACGACATTCGTCATCGGGGCGCCGAGGACGAGCGTGAACCCCTTGTCGTGGAACGTCAGGACACGCATGAGCTGCTTGCGAACCCTCAGTTTGTGCGGCATTTCGTTGTCGCTGAGGAGCACATCAGTCTTCAGATTCGCAGCCCGATACAGCAGTCTTTTTCCGGTTCCGTAAATCTCGATGTACTGGCTTCCGACGTTGCGCGGAAGGTCCTCCTTTTTGATGGACTCCAGGCTCTCAGCGGATTTGCCGGTACGGGCAACATGGTCATCCAGTGCCAGGAAGACATCGGTCACGACGCGTTGCTTGCCCTGGTCCAGGGTCGCGACGAGTTCCCGCTCGATGGCAATGCTTACGCCAATCAGCGCCGCACCCATGGCCAGTGCGGCGACAAGGAACGACCACAGGGCCACCTTCGCGGATAGTGGCAAGCCTAGCATGGGCTGGCTGGCCCGATCATGTAACCGGTGCCGCGCACGGTCTGGATCAGCTTCACGGGCCAGTCGCCGTCCACCTTGCTCCGGAGCCGCTGGATATACACGTCCACCGCATTGGTCTCGTTGCCCAGGGCGCTCTTCCAGACGCTCTCACAAATCTGCGTCCGCGTCAGCGGCTTGCCCGCATGCAGCATCAGGAGGGTCAAGACCTCGAACTCCCGGTGCGAAACGTGGATCTTTTTTCCATTCCGGACGACATCGTGGGTCGTCTGGTTCAGCACGAGATCCCCGACCCGCAGCAGCGGCGAAGCATCCCCGGTCTTGCGCCGGGTCAGGACGTCCACACGGGCGAGCAGTTCCTCCATCGCAAACGGCTTGGCCAGATAGTCGTCCGCACCCTTGTCGAGCCCCTTGATCCGGTCTTTCAGATCTCCCCGCGCCGTGAGAATCAGCACCGGCGTGCTGATGCTGCGCCCGCGAATGCCGGCGAGAATGTCGAGGCCATCGCGACCCGGCAGGCCGAGATCCAGGATCACGATGTCGTGCGGCTTGGTCGTCGCGACGGCAAAACCTTCGTTCCCGTCCGCAATCATGGTCACAGAATGCCCGGCGTCCGTGAGCGCCTTGGTCACGTAGGAGGCAATCTTCGATTCGTCTTCGACAAGGAGAACTTTCACGGTCCAGAGGGGGTTTCCGGCTTTAGAGTGACGCGATTCCGGCACATTGCGAACGATTTTCCCAGCGCGAATCGGTGTCGCTGATTGCTAAATGGTCAGCCGCCGGGCGCGGGCGAGGATCGGCCATTGCGCGGAGACGCGGCCATTTTCCACCACGAGGGCTTCCGAATGCAGGGCGACCGTCGGGCAGATGTGGCGCGGGATGCCGTGCAGCACCTGGCCGATGGCGAATTCCGCGGCTCGCGGTGTCTCGATGACGAGGTGCTCTTCGCTTTGCATCACGGCGACAGCGTCCGGCAGCTCGATCAGGCGGACGCGCGGGTGCGGCATCTCGGCGGCGACAGCCTTGTGGCCGAGGTCGAGGCACAGACGATCCGCCGCCGGCCGGCTCACCACGCGGGTGAGCAGCACGACCGCGGGCTGGAAGGCGAGATCGGGGAATTTGTCCCCATAGCCGAAATCCCACAGCACGGTGGTGCCGGGCGAACATTCGCGGTCCGGGTGCGAGGCGTGGATCGCAAAAGTCGGCGAGCCTCCCGCGACCAGGACCGGCACCGGCAGACCCATCGCCTCCAAGTTTGCACGCATTGCGAGCACCGGCGCAAAGGCGGCCTCACACTGCGCGCGGCGCGCGGCGAGGTCAGGCTCGTGAATGTGGCCGTCGTACGCATGCAGCCCCGCGGGCCGCAATGCGGGCGTCGTGGCGAGCAGCTTGTAAAGTTCCGCCGCACAGTCGCCGGGTTCGATGCCGGTGCGGTGCATGCCGCAATCGAGATCGATCAGGACATCGAGCGTCACCCCCGCGGCACGCGCGGCGACGCTCAGGCCGCGGACGGTCGAGGGATTGTCCGCCACCGCACTGAAGCGCGTGCGTGGGAACCGGCGGGACAATTCGCACAGGCGCGTGATGGTCGGCCCGGCCGGCGGATACGCGAGCAGCACATCGGCCGCGCCGGCATCGGCGCACATCTCGGTCTCGGCGATCGTCGCCGCCTTGAACTTGGTGATTCCCAATTCGATCTGCCGCTTCACGAGCGGCCCGAGCTTGTGGGTCTTCACATGTGGCCGCAGCCGGGCCGGGCCGCCGGCGATCTCGATCATCAGCCGCAGATTGTGCTCGATGCGTTCGCGGAAAAGCGCGAGCGCCGGGGAAGGGATGGCCGCTTCGTCTTGAATGAGGTACCAGTCGTTCATCGCCGACAAGAAATGCCCGGGGAAATCGTCGTGTCACTCCATTTCGCAACGCATTTCGCAACGCGACATCCATTTCGCAACGCCCATCGCTTGGGACGTGATTCAATGGGAGTCCAAAGGCAGGTTGCCGGCCAAAGCCGAGCGGCGCGCAAGTGCCGCGAGGCTTTGGACTGCGGAGGCTCGACTCCGCTTTGGCTTTGCAGAGGGGCGATGGGCGAAATCGCGTCATGCGCCGCGCGGATGAAAGGCGCTGGGTTGCTCTGCGGGGCAACGGTGAATTTGCGCATCGGACCCGAGGCGAGGGAAAAGCGGCGTAAAGCCGCGCGCAGTCCAAAGGCTGCCGCCACACTCGGCGCCGCCATTTCGCTCATCCGCTGGACTCACTTGCAATGACACCCCGTCGCATGATCGAAACCGGCTTGTCTCGCCCGGCCCCGGTCGCCAGCCTTGCCGCAGCATGAAAGTCCGCCCGATGATCCTCCCCATCGCCCTCTCAATATTCGCACTCGTGCTCGGAGGCTGCAGCAGCGCCGATTCCCACGAGAAAGTCGTGGACGACATCGCGACGCAGATGGATCGCATGGCCACGGCGATGAGCGCCGTCCAGGACAAAGCCACGGCTGAGCGGGCGGTCGCTGACATGAAATCCATCGTCGAGGAGATGAAAAAGATCGCGACGCGCGCAAAGACCCTCGGCGAGCCGCGTGCGGAGGTGAAGGCGAGACTCGCCGAGAAGATGAGGGCCAAGGAAGCGGAGCTGCAGCAAAAAATGGCCGGCTCCCAGGCGAACATGCTGAAGGCCGGGCCGGAGGCAGCGGCCATCATCATGAAAGGCATGTCGGAACTCGCGCCGGCGCTCGGAGAAATGGGCGCGCTCTTCAACGAGGCGGACAAGAAGTAGTTTCGATACCGGCGAATTGTCCCATGCTTCCTCTCTCTCCAGAAATGGAATCCCCTACCCGCAGCGTGAGCAGCTCTTTCATCCGCAAATTCCCGCGCAGATCACTGGTGCTGGCGCTGCTGCTCGCAACGTCCATCACCGCGGTCCGCGCCGCCGCTCCGCAGGATGCGCCGGTGCAGCGCTCGACCTTCGGGCAAATGGCCGACGGCGCGGAGATCGAGAGCTTCACCCTCACAAACCGGCACGGCCTTTCGGCAAAAGTGATCACCTTCGGCGCGATCCTCGCCGAACTGCGCGTGCCAGATCGCGAGGGGAAATTCACCAGCGTCGTCCGCGAGACCGTCGCCTCCGGGCAAGGATTCCAGCGCGGGTTCCCTGGTGCCGCCGCCGTCTTCGGTCGCGTCGCGAATCGCATCGCGCGCGCACGCTTCACGCTCGATGGCCGGGAGTATCGGCTCGCGGCCAACAACGGCCCGAACCACCTCCACGGCGGGATCAGGAATTTCAGCCGCGTCGTCTGGCAGGCGGCGGCATCCGAGGTTCCCGGTGAAGCCGCGGTGACTCTCACCCACGTGAGCGCGGATGGCGAAGAAGGCTACCCCGGCAAACTCACGGCAACCGTCCGCTACACCCTCACCGAGCAGGATGCGTTGCGCATCGATTACAGCGCGACCACCGACAAGCCGACGCCGGTGAACTTCACCAATCACGCCTACTTCAATCTCGCCGGCGCTGGCGATGTCCTCGAACACGAACTCACCCTCAACGCCGGACGCTACACCGTCGTCGATGACGCCCTGATCCCGACCGGCGAGATCCATAGCGTCAAAGAATCACCGCTCGATTTCACCAGCGCCACCCGCCTCGGCGCGCGCGCTGCCCAGCTCGCAGCCAGCCGCCGGTATGATCACAATTTCGTCATCAACCGCCGCGACGGCGACGCCTCACTGCTCCTCGCTGCGCGCGTCATTGAGCCGCGTTCCGGCCGGGCGATGGAGGTCTGGACCACCGAACCCGGCGTGCAGCTCTACACGAGCCCGCTCGGGGACCAGCCCGCGACCGACCGCGTGGGCACCTTCTGTCTGGAGACGCAGCATTTTCCCGACTCCGTGAATCATCCGCACTTTCCCTCGACGATCCTGCGTCCCGGAGAGACCTGCCGATCGAGGACGGAGTTCCGCTTCACGGTGAAGTAGCGCCGCGAGGTGAGGCGGCGTGCCCGTGCTTCATTTCGTAGCGTCGAAAATCGCCCGGCGCAGTTCATCCGACGACACCGGCTTGGGCAGCACCCGGTCTATCCCATCGGGCGCTTTCCCGTCCTTCATCATATCGTCACCAAACCCCGTAAGCATGATGACGTGGGTGCCGGGTTTGTGCTGCTTCACCCGTCGCGCAAGTTGTTCGCCGGAGAGTCCCGGCATGGATTGATCGGTGATGACGAGGTCGAATGTCCCGGCCTCGAATCGGCTGAGCGCATCGGTCGAATCCGAAGCCGTCACCGGCTGGTGACCGTCCGCGAGAAGGTGTTCGGCGATCAGTTCGCAGATGATTTCCTGATCATCGACCACCAGAATGTTCAGCGCGCGGTTCACCGCGGGCTTCTCATCGACCTCCGACACCTCGATCTTCTGATCCGTGGCCGGCAGCAGCAGGGAGAATGTGGTGCCTTTGCCCTTCTCGCTGGTGATGTCGATCGCGCCGCCGTGGCGCTGGATGATGCCGTAAACCACGGCCAGCCCCAGCCCGGTGCCGCGTTCGCCCTTGGTGGTGAAGAACGGCTCGAGGCAACGCGCCTTTTCGTCCTCGGTCATTCCGGTGCCGGTGTCGCTCACGTCGATGCGGACGTTCGGCCCGTCGCTGCTCGTGCGGACGGTGATCGTGCCGCCCTCCGGCATCGCGTCCACGGCGTTGAAGATGAGGTTCGTCATCGTCTCGCGGATTTCCGGCGCGCTGCCCAGGATGTGCGGGACTTCGCTGAAATCCGTCAGCACCTCGATCGTCTTGCCCGCGGCGCGGGCCTTCACTTTCCATTTCGGCGCAGTGAATGCGACGGCCTGTTCGCACAGCGTGTTCACCTCGATCGGTGAGCGCGGTTCGTCCACCTCCACCGGGCGGGAGAAATCCCGCAGGCGTCCGACCACGTGCGTCGCGTCCTGCGCTGCCGCGATGATGTGCTTCAGGTAAGCGTGCTCCTTCACCTCCGGCGCGTTCGTCTTGAACCACGGCAGCATCAGTTCGCCATAGCCGAGCATCATGGTGAGGGCATTGTTGAAATCGTGCGCGATTCCGCCGGCCATCATTCCCAAGGCGCGCAATCGTTCCTGTTTGACGACCTGCTCCTGCGTCGTGCGGAGCTGCTCCATCGCGTTCTCCAGTTGGATCGTCCTTTCCCGCACCCGGTCTTCGAGCCGCACGTTCAGGAAACGGTTCTCGAGCAGGTTGCGGATTCGCAATTGCACCTCGGTCGTGTCGAGCGGCTTGGTGATGAAGTCGTTGGCCCCCGCGGCGAGCGCCTTGCGCCGTGTCTCCGGGGTGGCGTCGGCCGTCAGCACGACGATCGGCAGAAAGCTGTCCTCGGGAATGATCTGCTTGAGCTGCTCCATCACCTGGTAGCCGTCCAGATGCGGCATGTGCAGATCCGTGAGCACCAGGTCCGGCTGGAATTCGGCGAAGATCGGAATCGCCTCACGCGGGTCAATGGTGCAGCGCCACTCCAGACCGCCGAAAAGTTCCAGCATGCGTTCCAGCAGCCGCACATTCGACGGCTCATCATCCACGACGAGAATCTTGGCAGGCGGGATGGTAATTCGGGACATGGGCTAGGATGACGGTGCCAAAGTGCGCAGTGGACATGCGCATTGGGAGCACGTGATATGCCTTATCAAATGCCAGTTTCAAACGCGCCACCCAGCCCCGGACCTTCGGCGGGAAAAGGGCCGGCCGTTCAACGTCTTTTTGGCGCAATTGCCAGGCGCTATGACGTGGCCAACCACCTCCTCAGCCTCGGCCTCGACTTCTGGTGGCGCAGCCGGGCAGCCGCCATCGTCCGAAGCTGGCAACCCCAGCGCGTGCTGGATCTCGCGACCGGCTCGGGAGACCTCGCCCGCGCAATTCAAAAGGCCTGCCCGCAGGCCGTGGTGATCGGGGCGGATTTCTGCCTGCCGATGCTCCTCGCCGCCCGGCGCAAAGGTGTCGCAAATCTGATTCAGGCCGACGGCATGCAGCTTCCGCTGCCCGATGCGGCGCATGACGTCGTGACGATCGCATTCGGCCTGCGCAACATGGAATCCCTCCAGCGCTGCCTCGGAGAAATCGCGCGCGTTCTTCGTCCCGGAGGACATTTGCTGGTCCTCGATTTCTCCATCCCGCGCCCGCCCTTGCGCTGGCTCTACCGGCTCTACCTGCACCGGGTACTGCCAGTTTTCGCGCGACTGGTCACCGGAGATCGACAGGCATACGAATACCTCGGCGCTTCCATCGAGAAATTCCCATCCGGCGCAGAGATGAATGCGATGATCGAAGCCGCTGGCTTCGCGGATGCGAAATGCGAACCGCTCACCGGCGGGGTGGTCTCGGTTTACACCGCCCGGCGGCAGTGACGGTCGGAGAATTGCAGCACGCCGTCCCGCTACCAGCGATGGCGACGAGACCTGCGCAGTCCCGGGCGACATGCCGGAAATGCGGGTGGCCTGCGTGACGACAGGATGATCGCCGAAGCGCGGGTCGCCGGTGAAGTCGAACGTCGCGGGTCCGGATTGGAATTGGCACTGCACTTCGCCCCTGCCGCCAACCTTTCCGGAAAGATCAAATGCCCGCCGATTCGTGCTTGCCAGCGCCGCGACTTCCCCACATTTTCCGTGCGTCGTTAGACAGTTCGGTTGTCCATTGGTTCCGCCAGCGGTCCACCTCGGTGCCTCACAGAGTCGCCGTGTCGGTCAGCGGCAACAACACTGTAATCCATGAACAACAAATTGTTTGTCGGCAACCTCGCCTGGACCACCACCGAGGGTGCCATTGAAGAAGCCTGTGCCGCTTGCGGCACGGTCACTGCGTGCAACCTGATGCTGGACCGGACCACCGGTCGTTCGCGCGGGTTTGCGTTCGTCACCATGACGACCGAAGAGGAAGCCAACAAAGTCATCGAAGCCCTCAACGGCAAGGACGTTGACGGCCGCAAGCTGCAGGTGAACATCGCCCGCCCGAAAGAGGACCGTCCTCAGCGGTCGTTCGACGGCCCTCCCCGCGGTGATCGCGGCGGATACGGCGGCGGTGCTGGAGGAGGAGGAGGAGGAGGAGGAGGACGTCGTCCTTACCGTGACGGCGGAGGCGGAGGTGGCGGTGGCGGTGGTGGCGGCGGTGGCCGCGATCGCTACTAGTCGTTCCGTCGGCTACTGCACCGAAAAGAAAGGGTGGCCAAGCCTGCCCGGACAGCCGTGGATTGGTCCCACGATCCAAGCCCTCAGAACGGGATGCGTGAATTCCTGTACGCTTTGTGCGCCAGGATTGCAGACCTCCATTCTTATTCACCATTTGCGGAGGCTACTACGATTGATTCAGACTGAATGCCAGAAAGCAGGAGGCGGCGGCGGGGTGCCGTAGCGTAGCTCTCCAGAGCTGCGCAACGCAACGCTTCCCGTGCGGCTTCACCCGCGCAGCTCTGGAGAGCCACGCTACTTTCCAGTCTCGCGCCGCCATCTGGCAACAGGACTATACTGCCCGTCATCTCAAGTTGTGAAAGGCTACGTCATCACTTTTCACAGAAAATGATGACGGGCAGCATATACAAATCGAAATTGGCACCTCTCTGCCAAACAACGGACATGTTTTCGACGTTCTTGTGGGCCGCCCAAGGGGCGCTTTGAAAGCGCCCTCGCGATGCGGACGCTCCGCGCAGCTTCGAGCCGATGATAGAAGCCGACGACGTGAGGAGGCGGGCTCACCTTGCAATCCGCAATTCAGAATGCCCGCATCTTCACGTCGCCGGCTACAGGCAATCGCTGCCAGAGGGCGGTATCATACCGCCCCTCCTTGGTTCCGGCTCCGCCGGCTTGGGTCGTGCGGAGTTCCCGCCGCGCCCGCCCGTGCGCTCCGGTGACGCGATGTCGTAGCCCGCATTTCTCACAGTCGATGGGAGGAAAGTGGTGAGTAATTAGTGATTAGTTGCGCCACGCCCGGAGAACTAATTACTAATTACTTACCACTCCACGATCGGCCTCTGCAACACGCTGTCGTCCCTTTCTCCAAGAGTGTGAGAAATGCGGGGTAGCTCTGGGCATTGCTCCTCCTCCCGGTGAGTTCGTCTCTCAATGGAGCAAGGGCAGGAGGCCGGAATTCCGCGTGCGTGTGATTCAACAGTCTGCTAAGTCGGGCGGCTCAGAACGGATAGACTCCCTGCACCACTGATGAAACATCACGCCACGCCAACCGAGCACCTTTTCCTCACCCGCCGCGATTTCGTCCGGCGCTCCGGCATGGGAATGGGAATGCTGGCGCTCGGCGGGATCTTGGGAGAGGCCGGGATTTTCGGCCCGGCGGGCGCTGCTGCCGCACCGCAGATCTCAGGTGCGAACCCGCTCGCTGCTCGGAATCCATGGCATTTCGTGCCGAAGGCGAAGCGGGTCATCCACATCTTCCTGAATGGTGGAGCATCGCAGGTGGATACCTTCGACCCGAAGCCGGCGCTCGACAAATGGCACGGGAAAGAACTTCCGGTCACCCTCAAGACCGAGCGGAAGACGACCACGGCATTTCGTTCGCCGTTTGCGTTCAAGAAATACGGCGCCTGCGGGATGGAGGTCAGCGAACTCTTCGCCAAGACCGCCGCGCATGTGGACGACATGTGCTTCATCCGCTCGATGCACGCCGACGTGCCGAATCACGAGCCATCGCTCCTCCTGATGAACTGCGGCGACTCGCGCCTGCCGCGCCCGAGCATGGGCTCGTGGATCACCTACGGCCTCGGCACGGAGAATCAGAACCTCCCCGGCTTTGTCTCGCTCTGCCCCGGCTATCCGATTCAGGAATCGCAGAACTGGCAGAGCGGATTCCTGCCGGGAATCTTCCAGGGCACCTACGTGGACACGCGCAAGCAGAGCATTGAGGAACTCATCGAGAACATTCACAACAAGCGCGTCACCCTCCCCGAGCAGCGCGCGCAGCTCGACCTGCTCCAGCGGCTCAACGCCGACCACCTCGCCAAGCGCAGCAAGGACGCGCAACTCGAGGCGCGCATCCAGTCCTTCGAACTCGCCTACCGGATGCAGATGGACGCGAGCGACGCATTCGACATCGCCCGCGAGCCGCAGAAGATCCGCGAAATGTACGGCCCTGGAAAACAGGCCGACCAGCTCCTCATCGCACGGCGGCTGTTGGAAAAAGGCGTGCGCTTCGTGCAAGTCTGGCACGGCGACGGCCAGCCGTGGGACAGCCACGACGAGATCGAAAAAAACCACCGTCGGCTGGCCGGTGAATGCGATCAGGGAATCGCCGCGCTGCTGACCGACCTCAAACAGCGCGACATGCTGAAGGACACGCTCGTCATCTGCTCCGGAGAATTCGGCCGCACACCGACCGTCGAAATCTCCACGCCCGGCTCGAACAACGCCGGCGTGAAAAATGGACGCGATCACAACCACCACGGCTTCACGCTCTGGATGGCTGGCGGCGGGGTCCGCGGTGGACACATCCACGGCGCGACGGACGAGTTCGGCTTCAAGGCCGTCGAGAAGCCCGTCCACGTCCACGATCTGCACGCCACGATCCTCAAGCTCCTCGGCTTCGATCACGAGAAGTTCACCTACCGCTACGCAGGTCGCGATTTCCGGCTCACGGATGTGCATGGCGAAGTGGTGGACGAGATCATCGCCTGACAGCCTGTTGAAATGGCCTCACGCGAAGGTCACAAGGGCCGCAACGCCCTTCGGAGATAGCGCACTTGCGCGGCGGGCTGGGAATGTAGCGCCGACGAGTCGTCGGCATGCGCGGCGGGAGGGCGCGGCGGGAGGGCGCGGCGGGAG
>Ga0209181_10007796_pt1:7500-14546 | contig 14546 bp, 10 predicted proteins | sample MAT05_FD_187208 | JGI IMG/M metagenome (GOLD analysis project Ga0209181, IMG submission 187208) | Freshwater microbial communities from Lake Fryxell liftoff mats and glacier meltwater in Antarctica - MAT-05 (SPAdes) (version 2) | ecosystem: Environmental > Aquatic > Freshwater > Ice... | reverse complement strand
CCCGGCCATTCGGCCGTAGAACCACGCGATGAACGGCGTATTGCGCTCCGCCCACAGCGTCTCCGCGAGGCGATCGGCGACGCGCGCGGTCGTGCGCTCATGCCAGCACTGCGTGCCACCCGCGACATCGGTGCGCCCAGTCTCCGCGCGATTCGCGCACGCGCAGTAGCTGCCGCAGCGCCAGCGCTCACCACACGGCTCGCACTCCGGGTTCACCGGACCGCGCGCGCAGTGTTCCTTCGCCTCGAGCTGCCAAGAGTCGATGTGGCCCATCACCAGCGACGGATCTTCATCCTCGCCGACGAGCCGCTCGCACGCGTAGAGATTTCCGCTGGGCGCGACCGCGACGCTCGACTCGCCGAGCGAACACTTGTCGCCGCTCGCGAGCCCGCCCTTGATCGCGGCGAGCACCTTGTTGTCGAACACCGTCACCGAGACGATGCGACCCTTGCGATACCAGTCGATCATCACGTCGGCGGCGCGCTCGAGGCCGCGCTCCCAGCCAGCGAGCTCGGTGTCGGTGAACGCCGCCTCGTAACAAGGGTTGAGCCCGACGCGCGGCACGCCCGCGGCGAAAAGATATTCGACGGTCTCGCCGACGAGGTGCGCGTTTTGCGGGGTCACCACGGAGATGGTCTCGAACGCGACGCGGCGGCGCACCAGCACGTCGAGGCCACGCGCCACCTGGTCGAAGCTCGAGCCGCCGCCCATCAGCGGCCGTCCGGAGTCGTGCGCCTCGCGTGCGCCGTCGATCGATAGCGCGATGTACACGCCGAGCGCCTCGAGCTCCGCCGCCTTCGCGTCATCGAGCAGCGTGCCGTTCGTCGTCACCGACATCTTCAGATCAACGCCGCGCGCCTTCGCCTCGCTGCCCGCATACGCGGCCGAGCGCACCAGCTGCTCGTAAGCGAGCAGCGGCTCACCGCCGAAGAACGAGATCTGCACCTGGCGCGCGCCGTCGGAGAACGCGAGATCGACGGCCTTGGTCGCCGTCTCTGGCGTCATCTTCTTCTGAAACTTCGCGCCCGCGTAGCAGTAGCCACAGCCGAGATTGCAGTCGTGTGTGAGCACCAGCGTGACGTCCACGTTTGCAGTCCCCTCTCGCGCTCGCTCGCGCCGAACGTCCGACGCATCGACCAGCGTATCGATCTACTTCTTGGCTGCGCTGATCTTCCGTCAGTCGGAGAGCGGATCTTCTTGATCAGGAAGCGCTTCGAGCTCGCTCGCCACCTGGGCTCGGCGGGCCGCATGCTGCCGCCGCACCGCATCGACGAGCGGCGCCACATAGCTCTCGAACGGGGGGCATTGAATACCCGTATTCGCCAGCAGTTCCGAGGTGTTGCGGCCATCGTAGACGACCTCGGTGCCGAGCTGTTCGAGGAACGCACGGGGCGCCGAAGTCAGCTGATTCAGACCTGGCGCACGCAGCAGCGCGGCCGCCATGCGCGTTGGCACCGAGCCGCGCGGCATCGGTCGCCCGGCCTCTCGTGCGATGCGCTCGAACACGCCGCGCGTGGTCAGCGGATGTGGGTCGACCAGATGAAACGTGCGTCCGACCGAGCGCGGGTCACGCGCGATCGCGCAGCCCGCATCCACCACGAAGTCGATCGGCACGAGGTTGAGCGGCACGTCGCCGCGACCCGGCATCGGCATGCGCAGCTCGCTCGGCGCGCTGAGCAGGAGCTGCACGAGCAGGTAGGGCCCGTCGAAGCGATCGATCTCGCCGGTGCGCGAGTCGCCCACGATCGTCGCCGGCCGCACCACCGTCGCCGGCACGCGCGCGCTCGCCTCGCGCACGATTCGCTCCGCGCGAAAGCGCGTCTCCTCGATCGCGTTGCGAAAGCCCGACTGCGCGACCAGCTCACCCTCGAGCACGTAGCCGCGCCGCGCGCCGGAGACCTGCGCCGTCGACCAGTGCACCAGTCGTGACAGCGCCGTCGCTGCCTCCGCGAGCTCCACCACCTCGCGCGTGCCGCCGACGTTCACGTGCTCCGCGGTGCGCTTGTCGGCGCCGAGATAGGTGACGGCTGCGCAGTGGTGAATGACCTCTACGTCGCGCGCGAGCTCGCGGAATTCCTTGCCGGAGAGCCCGAGATCCATCGCCGCGATGTCGCCCTCGAGCAGCTCGATGCGCTTGTGCTCGCTCGGGTCGAGCTCGTCGATCGCGGCCTTCGCGCGCGCCTCGAACTTTCCCTGTACGACGCAGGTGATCAGCCCCTTCGGCTCCGTGGCGAGCAGCTTCCGCACGACGCGACGCGCCAGAAAGCTCGACGGAAATCCGGTGACCAGCGTCCGCGCCTGCGTCATGTGCGTCGGGCTCCATCAGTGCCTGCGGCAGCAGCGTCGACGGCGCTGTCCGTGCTCTCCGCTGCGCCGAAGCGCGCCAGGATTTCTCCGTGCACTGCCTGCACACGCGCCTCGAGCGCCGCGCTGCCGCCGCCGTTGTCGATCACCCAGTCGGCGACTGCGACCTTCGCTGCGATCGGCGCTTGCGCCGCGATGCGCGCCTGCGCTTGCGTCGCGTCGAGCCCGTCACGTGACAAGATGCGCGCGCGCTGCACGTCCTCCGGCGCCGTCACGACGATGAGCGCCGCGAACATCTCGTACGAGCCGTTCTCCACCAGCAGCGCCGCTTCGTAGAGCACGTAAGCCGCGCCCGCGGCCGACGCTTGCGCGAGCCGCCGACCGCTCTCGATCGCGATGCGCGGATGGGTGATCGCCTCGAGGCGCTTGCGCGCGGCGCTGTCGGCGAAGACCACCGCGCCGAGCGCTGCACGATCGAGGGCGCCATTCGTCGCGAGCACGCCCGGCCCAAAGGCCGCGGCCACTTCGCGCAGCCCGTCGCTGCCCGGCGCGACCACGTCACGCGCGACCTGGTCCGCGTCGACGACGGGCACGCCAAGCGCGCCGAAGAGGCGAGCCACCGTGCTCTTCCCCGACGCGATTCCGCCCGTCAGCCCGACGACCACGCTCACCCGTGCCGAGTACCACAGAAGCCTGCCGACGGTCGACGGCCGCGCGCCGCGGGCGTCGAGCGCAACGCCCTGAGAGATTCTGTGACGCAAAGCGAACGAAAGCGACGTCATGGTGGACGCCGAGTGTCGAAATGCGACACATTCAAGCTCGATGGAACGCGAATCACGAGTCACCGGTCTGAACGCTCCGCTCCCCACCAACGCTACACGCCGCACCTTCCTGCGCGGCGGTCTAACGGCGTTCGCCGCTGCGGTCGTGACGCGTCACCTCGCTGCGTGTGGCGATGACGACGCCATCACCCCGCCGGTCGATGGCGGCACCGACACGGGTGTGCCGGACCTCGCGACTGCGCCCGATATGGGCGTCACCGAGTTCCCGATGCGTGACATCCCAGCGCCCGCGCCGCTGCGCTCGCTCATCGCCGACATCGGGCCGCTCGCCGCAGATCCCGATGCCAATGGCGTGCGGCTACCCGCCGGCTTCACCTCGCGGGTGGTCGCGCGCAGCGGCCAGATGGTCGAGCCGAGCCTGTACGAGTGGCACAACTTCCCTGACGGCGGCGCGACCTTCGCGACCGAAGATGGCGGCTGGATCTACGTCTCGAACTCCGAGGTCCCGGTGGTCGGCGGCGTCGGAGCGATCCGCTTCAACACCGACGGCACCATCCGCACCGCGTATCGCATCTTGCCGCGCAGCCAGGTGAACTGCGCGGGTGGACCGACGCCGTGGCACACCTGGCTCTCGGGCGAAGAGATCTCGCGCGGTCGCATTTGGGAGTGCGATCCGTGGGGTGAACTGCCGCCGGTGCCGCGCCTCGCGCTCGGCATCTTCAAGCACGAGGCCGCCGCCGTCGATCACGATCGCGGCCACCTCTACCTCACCGAGGACGAGCGCGACGGCTGCTTCTATCGCTTCGTTCCCGCGCGCACGCGACCCGATGGCCGCCCCGATCTCGGCGAGGGCAGCCTGGAGCTCGCCGTCGTAGCCATTGATGGCGCGGTGACCTGGGCCGAGGTCCCCGACGCGCAATTCACCGGTACGCTCGCGACGCGCGACCAAGTCGCGACCGCGACGCACTTCAACGGCGGCGAGGGCATCTGGTACCGCGAGGGCTTCGTCTACTTCACCACCAAGGGCGACAGCCGCGTGTGGAAGTACGACGTCGTCGCGGCGAACCTCGAGGTGCTCTACGACGGCGAGACCGCCGCCGACCCGATGCTGCGCGGTGTCGACAACATCACGCTCTCCGCCGGTGGCGACGTGCTCGTCGCGGAGGACGGCGACGACATGCAGATCGTCGCGATTCTGCCGACCGGTGAGCTGCGCGCGATCATGCAGATCACCGGGCAGCCGCTGTCCGAGGTGACTGGCCCCGCGTTCGATCCGAGCGGCACGCGCCTCTACTTCAGCTCGCAGCGCGGCGGCGACGGCGGCCTCACCTACGAGATCACCGGTCCCTTCCACGAACCGCTCTGAGCTGCGCGCGCGGTGCTTGGCGCGGCTCGGGGGTCGGACGGCGTACTGCGGACACACCCACGCGATGCGCCAAAGGGATGCGTCAGCTCGCGTCGAGCTGATAGATGCGCGCGTCGTTGCCGCTGATCACGCCGATCTGACAGCTCGGTCGCACGTCGCCGGCGTCGTCGACGTACTTCTCGATCCACGCGCCGCAGTCCATCAACACCATCGCTGGCTGCGCGGTGGTGTCGACGGAGATGCGCGCGTGATGCGTGTGGCCGATGACGACAGTGCGCACGTTGGTGAACCCCGCGGAGGAGCCCGGCTTGTTGCGGTTCGTGTCGACGAACAGCCGTGCATCGTCGAGGAACTTGTGTGGCCGCGCGCTGCCACCTTTGCGCTGCACGTTGTGCTCCGCGGGCATCTCCGTGCGCGCGCTGGTCAGGGCGATCGGCGCGCCGACGGCGACCGGACTCGCGTTCTGCACATAGTCGGCAAAGCCATTCGCCGCAGTCGACTGCGCCTGCAGCAGAGCGCGCAGCTCCGCGAGCGGATACGTAGCGGCCTGCGGCAGATTTCCCCCGAAGAGCAGCCCCGCGCGGTTGAGCCAGTTTGGCAGACGCTCCACCGGATCGAACCAGTCGCCGTGCATCGCCAGGCAAAACGCGGCGCTGGTCTCCTTGGGCAGGAACATGCGCAGTGACCACGAGCGCGAACCGACCATCTCCGCGTCGTGATTGCCGACCAAGAGCCTCGCGCGCAGGCAGTTCGGATCACGCGGCGCGCGATACAGCAGCTTCAGCAGGCTCGGATAGGTGTTGCAGATCGCCGTCACCGAATTGCGCTGCGCGCCGTGTCCGTCGCGCCAGAGATCGAACAGATCGCCGAGCTGCACGACGTCGACCGGGATGTTCTCGGCGGCGAGCCGCGCGCGCGCCTGCGCCACGCGGAACAGCGCGCGATAGAGGTTGGTCGTCGCGTTGGTGCCATACGAAAAGTTCACCGAGCGCGAGGTCGAGACCAAGTGCAAATCGGGGATGAACACGTAGAGCCGGCGCGGATCCGCGTTGCCGATCTCCGCGCTCGCGAGGCGCGCCACCAAGCGCGGCCTCGCGAACATCGGCGCGGCAAAGAGCGCGTCGAGCAAGACCTGATGCACCTGCGCTGAGGTCGTGATCGGCATTCGCTCACCAGTCCTTGCAAGAATCGCGGCCTTCGTAGTCCGGAAACACGATGAGGTGCGTGAAGCGCGCCGATGCCTCCGGGTCCTCGCTGAGCGCAGCCTGATCCCAGAACGTCCACCACACGCCGTTCACCAAGAAGGCGACGCTGTCTTGCTCGACGTCCCCGCGCGCATCACGCGCCTCGACGCGCTCCGCACTGCGCACGTCCGCCGGCATCCCGGCGACGTCCGGAAAGGCCTCGCTGCGCCCGAGCAGCGCAGGCTTGCGCAGCGCCTCGAGCAGCGCGCTGAGCGCACCCGGGACACGCCGACGCCGACAGCGCCGCTGCTGCGCGCGCAGCAGCGCGTCGATCGCCGCCCGCTCCGCACACGTCTCGGCACCGCCGCACAACGGCAGAGCTGCCTCGGCGCGCTGCACTGACTCGTCGTGCCCGTGCAACGGCGGCACCGGCACCGGCCACATCGGCACGCCGCAGCCGCTCAACGTGAGCCCGATCAGCGCCGTCCACGCGCTCCACGAACACGGCGCTCGTGTCCGCTTCGTCGTCGCCGCGCCGCAGCCCATCGCCAGCGTTGCAGCGAACAGAGCACGCAGCGCGCGCATCAAAGCAGCCCCTCGCCGTGTGTGGAACGTCGTCGCGCTGGAAAGCCGTCCATCCCACCCAGCTGCGCGAACGCCGCCGACGCGAACGAAGCGCTCCCGAGCGCTGCCCCCGTGAGCAGCCAGACCGCGACCCTCGCTGCGCTGCCGACCATCGAACCTCCCCGCGCGAGCGACCTGTCCCGCGCCGACTGACGCGAGGGTACGTCATCTCGCGGCAGCTCTGCACCTGCCGCGAGATGACGACCGCGCGAGCGCGCAGCCTCCCGACGAATGACGTCGATGTTCCCGCGGCGGTTGGTTCCGGCATAGCGCGGCCAAGGCCCCCGAGCGACGACGTGGCCGCATGCAACATTGGTGGACGTGCCACGAACCGCGCACGACGTCGATTGCGATCCGCTGCTTCCGCGTGTTAGCGCCGTACCCATGCGAGCCGTCGCCCAGCGCGTCACCAGCGCCTCCGTCGTCGTCGACGCCTACACCGACAGCCCAGTCAGCGTTGGCGCCATCGCCCGCGGCCTGCTCGTCTATCTCGGCGTCGGTGCCGACGACAACGCTGCCGATGTCGCGACGATGGCGGAGAAGCTCGCCACGCTGCGCATCTTCGAGGACGCCGACGGCAAGATGTCGCGCAGTGTCACCGACGTCGCCGGCGCGGTGCTCGTCGTCTCGCAGTTCACGCTGTTCGGCGACGTGCGCAGCGGTCGCCGCCCGTCGTTCATCGCCGCCGCGCCGCCCGCGCTCGCAGAGACGCTCTACGAAGACGTCTGCGCTGCACTTCGCGGCCGCCCGCTCCCCGTCGCCACCGGCCGCTTCCGCGCCACGATG
>Ga0209181_10007796_pt1:0-2500 | contig 14546 bp, 10 predicted proteins | sample MAT05_FD_187208 | JGI IMG/M metagenome (GOLD analysis project Ga0209181, IMG submission 187208) | Freshwater microbial communities from Lake Fryxell liftoff mats and glacier meltwater in Antarctica - MAT-05 (SPAdes) (version 2) | ecosystem: Environmental > Aquatic > Freshwater > Ice >... | reverse complement strand
AATGAATACATAGTTCTGGCGCGGCCAACCAGGGGAACTGAAACATCTAAGTACCCTGAGGAATAGAAAGCAAGTAGCGATTCTCCTAGTAGTGGCGAGCGAACGGGGAACAGCCCAAACCCATCCAGTGTAAGCCCGCAGGCGTTGCTGGGTGGGGGTCGTGGGACCATTCGATCAGCTCTGCGAAGCTGGTACGGAGTTACAAAGGTCATTGTTAGCTGAACGGCATGGAACGGCCGGCCATAGCAGGTGATAGCCCTGTAAGCGAAAACGATGGCTCTCCGGAGTGGCACCCGAGTACCGCAGGACACGTGAAATCCGGCGGGAATCTGGGAGGACCATCTTCCAAGGCTAAATACTACTCGACGACCGATAGTGCACAAGTACCGTGAGGGAAAGGTGAAAAGAACCCCGGCGAGGGGAGTGAAATAGTACCTGAAACCGCGCGTCTACAAGCAGTGGAAGAGCTATGCCCGCAAGGGAATGCTCGACCGCGTACCTTTTGCATAATGGGCCTGCGAGTAACGCTATGTCGCAAGGTTAAGCCGTTAGGTGTAGCCGAAGGGAAACCGAGTCCTCACAGGGCGATCAGTGGCATGGCGTTGACCCGAAACCGGGTGATCTATCCTTGGCCAGGATGAAACGCGGGTAATACCGTGTGGAGGTCCGAACTCACTTAAGTTGAAAATTAAGGGGATGAGCTGAGGATGGGAGTGAAAGGCTAATCAAACTCGGAGATAGCTGGTTCTCCCCGAAATATATTGAGGTATAGCCTCGGACGTATTCCTCTGGAGGTAGAGCACTGGATGGGCTAGGGGTCTTACCAGATTACCAAACCCAACCAAACTCCGAATGCCAGAGAGAAGTATCCGGGAGACAGGCTGCGGGAGATAAGTTCCGTAGCCGAGAGGGAAAGAGCCCAGATCGACAGCTAAGGTCCCCAAATCCAGGCTAAGTGTCAAAGGATGTGGGAGCGCGTAGACAACCAGGAGGTTGGCTTAGAAGCAGCCATCCTTTAAAGAAAGCGTAATAGCTCACTGGTCAAGCGAGCCCGCGCCGAAAATATAACGGGGCTAAGTCTGGTACCGAAGCTTCGGGTTCTAGGCACTTTCGAGTGTCAGAGCGGTAGGGGAGTACTCTCAAGGAGATACGCGGTGTACCGTAAGGAGCACTAACGGCCTTGAGAGGAGCTTATGCAGGCATGAGTAGCGATAAACCAGATGAGAAATCTGGTCGCCGTAAGCCCAAGGTTTCCTGGGGAAGGATAATCCTCCCATGGGTTAGTCGGTTCCTAAGCCAAGGCCGAAAGGCGTAGGTGATGGCAAGCAGGTTAATATTCCTGCACCATCTGGGATGGCGTTGAAATGAGCAGGGACGGAGAAGGGTATGCCGAGCCGCTTATTAGATGGCGGTTCAAGCCTGTAGGCTGATCTCGTAGGAGTCGATAGACACAAACGCGAGGTCAAGGCCGAGAGGTGATGAGGTTGGAGCTTCGGCTCCGCAACTCGGTGATCCCACGCTTCCAAGAAAAGCTGCGCATTGAGCCACTCAGATGACCGTACCGCAAACCGACTCAGGTGGGCGGGGTGAATATCCCAAGGCGCGCGAGAAAACGCTGGCTAAGGAACTCGGCAAAATGACACCGTAACTTCGGGAGAAGGTGTGCCCACTAGGGTGAACCGCGCACGCGGGGAGCTCCGGTGGGTCGCAGAGAAACGGGGGTTGCGACTGTTTACTAAAAACACAGGACTCTGCGAACTCGTAAGAGGACGTATAGGGTCTGATGCCTGCCCGGTGCTGGAAGGTTAAGGGGAGAAGTCAGCGCAAGCGAAGCTTTGAACCGAAGCCCCAGTAAACGGCGGCCGTAACTATAACGGTCCTAAGGTAGCGAAATTCCTTGTCGGGTAAGTTCCGACCTGCACGAATGGCATAACGACATCCCCACTGTCTCGGCCAGCGACTCGGCGAAATTGTATTGGGGGTGAAGATACCCTCTACCCGCAGCAAGACGGAAAGACCCCATGAACCTTTACTGCAACTTGGCAGTGAAGTTCGGGACAATCTGCGTAGGATAGGTGGGAGGCTTTGAAGTCGGGGTTCTGGCCTCGATGGAGCCGCCGTTGAAATACCACCCTGATTGTTCTGGACTTCTAACCTAGGCCCCTTATCGGGGTCGGGGACACTGCCTGGTGGGCAGTTTGACTGGGGCGGTCGCCTCCTAAAATGTAACGGAGGCGCGCGAAGGTTCCCTCAGGCTGATTGGAAACCAGCCGTAGAGTGTAAAGGCATAAGGGAGCTTAACTGTGAGACCGACAGGTCGAACAGATGCGAAAGCAGGCCTTAGTGATCCGGTGGCTCTGTGTGGAAAGGCCATCGCTCATCGGACAAAAGGTACTCTGGGGATAACAGGCTGATCGCGCCTGAGAGTTCATATCGGCGGCGCGGTTTGGCACCTCGATGTCGGCTCATCGCATCCTGGGGCTGGAGCAGGTCCCAAGGG
>Ga0209181_10007795_pt1 | contig 14549 bp, 14 predicted proteins | sample MAT05_FD_187208 | JGI IMG/M metagenome (GOLD analysis project Ga0209181, IMG submission 187208) | Freshwater microbial communities from Lake Fryxell liftoff mats and glacier meltwater in Antarctica - MAT-05 (SPAdes) (version 2) | ecosystem: Environmental > Aquatic > Freshwater > Ice > Liftoff... | reverse complement strand
GCGGGCTGAGTTCGAACTGATTCCGCTGTTCGGGGGTGGCAGCCAAAAGGCGGGGGAACCACGCGAGCGGGACGGCGATTCGCCGGCCATCGTCCAGATCGACCCACATGCTGTCGTCGTCGAATCGGCCCGTCGGCATTGGCCTGATGAAGCCGGGCGGCCCGCCGCGCGGCGAGGCATCCATCTGCTGCTGCGCGTTGGCCGTGGCCAGCACGGCAAATGGCGACAGCTTGATGAACTGCAGGCAGTGGGCATCCAGCGCCGCGATCTGCTTCTTGATCGCCCGCTCCTGCGGGGCGGCGTAGAGCTGGCGCAGGGCGGCAAGGGTTTGAATGGTCATCGTGTGGGCTACAAGTTTAGGCAGGCCGCCCTGCGGCGCCCGGGGGTGCGGCCTGTGGCGCCGGCCGGGCAGCGCAAGCCTGGGAAGGCGGCCGCAGCGGCCAATCAGCCACCGCTGGCCGAGCCGCTGGCCTTGAACAGCGCATTCAACTCACGCCCCGGCGAGGGCTTGAAGCCGTCGAACTTGCCCTGGTCGGCGATCAGCCGCGCCGCGTCCATGAAGCCCGTCCACGCGGCGCCCGCCAATGCGCCGCCCACGCTGATGCGCCGCACGCCCAGGCTGGCGATGTCGGCCACCGTCATCTCACTGGCCCAACCGATCAACAAGTTCACCGGCTTGGGCGCCACCGCCGCGACCACGGCCGCGATGTGCTCGCGGCTGCGAAGCCCCGGCGCATACAGGCAATCGGCCCCGGCCATCGCGTAGGCCTTGAGCCGGGTGATCGTCTCGTCGATATCGGGGCGGCCGACCAAAAAGCACTCGGCGCGGCCCACCAGCAGTGCATCGCCACCGGCCCGGTCAATCGCCTGGCGGGCGGCGCGCAGCCGCTCAACGGCCACATCCAGGTCGTACAGCGGGTGGGCGGGATCGCCGGTGGAATCTTCAATCGACAAACCCGCTACGCCGGCTTCCACCGCCAGCCGCACGCTATCGGCCACACCGGCGGCATCGGTGGCAAAGCCGCTCTCGAAGTCGGCGTTGATCGGCAGATCGGTGGCCTCGACCATGCTGTGCAGATGCGCCAGCGCCATGTCGCGGGTGATCTTGTTGTCGGCCCGGCCGATGGACCAGGCAAACCCGGCGCTGGTGGTGGCCAGGGCCTTGAAGCCCAGGCTGTGCAGGTAGCGCGCGCTGCCCACGTCCCAGGGGTTGGGGATCACAAAACAGCCGGATTCGTGGAGTTGGCGGAAGGTGAGGCGGCGGTCGGCGATGCCGGGCGGGTTGGGGTTGCTCATGTGGGCTCCGGTTGGTGTGGGTTGAGCGGGCTGCCGGGCAATTTGGCGTCGCCGTAGGTGCGCAGCACCTGGGAAATCACGACCTGATAGCCGGCCAGCCAGTTGGCTTGTTTGGCCTTGGCTTCCAAGTGCGTGGGGTGCTGTATCAGGGCTTGCAGGGCTGCCAGCGAATCCCAGTAGTAGACGTTCGAGACCAAGCTGGATGCCGTGTTTTCCCAGGACTCTTCGCCGAGGTAGCCGGGTAGTGATTTGGCGGCGGCGATGGTGGCGTCAAGCCGGTGGAATTCATCGTCGAATTGCTTTTTGGCGAAGTTGAAGGTGGTGGTGCGCATGATTTGGATATCGGGGTGGCGGCCTAAGCGCATCACCCTAATGCGCTTAGGCTTGCACGTAGCCGGAAGTATAATATTTAGTTGCGCCATGCTCTGCCGCTGCAGGACGGATCAGTATTAAGACGCTAAGTTCCAAATCAGACGGGCCATTTCAACGATTATATAGAGGCGGCCGTCTTCCGATACGAGTGCGCATCAATGATTTCGATTGACTTGATCGCGAGTTCGTGCATCAGGCAAAGTGTTGCATTCTCATATTCGTGATACTCCTCAAGATTCGCAATGATCATACTCTTCCCATGCGCAATTTCATTGCGGCGCGCAACCAATGTCTTGATCCGTGGTCGATGCCTGTGTAGTTCACTGCACTGGATTCCGATTCTGTTTGACTCTCGCTCGAAAATGTTTGGCCATAGGTTGCTTTCCGTCTTCAGGCGGGATTCTTCAGGAAAGGCAGCAGGCTTTTTCAAAGCGATGGTCAGATTCTTATAAAAGAAGGTTAGGATCGATTCAGAATCAAGATTCGCACGACAGATCTTGAATTCCGGCTCCAATGCAAGAAGCGCAAACCTGCTGTCGAGGTCGCCCGCCGGAATGTTTTCTTCCTGGATATGATCAAGTACAGTGTCCCAACAGAATTTCGTAAATCCTTCAAAATGCGCATAGAGAAGTGCCCACATGGCGCGAAGTAGGCTCCGATAGGCGACGGATTCTTTAGGTGCATTTATAGCCAGTCGTTTGAGCGAGGCGAGTTCTGCCTCGCGCCACTTCAAATCCAACTCAAGGACGACATCTACACTCATGCTGCACTGAGCAATGCTTCAGTTGCGAGTTGAATGCGGGTTCGCAACTTCTCCTTAGAATTCGCGCCTGGACCGGTGACTGCACGAAACCCGTCAGTTTGAACCAGTTCGGTGATCTTTGCTCGCAAAGATACCGGATTCTTGTCTTGAATTTGAACAAGCGTGGAGTGAATTCCTATCGCAATAGCTTCGAAGTACGCTGGTGGCAGCGAGCCCGTTGGCTCAAGTCCGCGATAGCGGAGGAATGCTGTATCACCCAGGTTCTGTCGAGCAAACGACATTACGCGGATGAACGCTTCGGATTCGGTGCCTATTTCAAAGGCTTGCTTTTCCAAGAGGACATCTTCCATGTAGGTATCCAGCCAATCTCTGACGCTTCCTTTGAAGCCTGCAATAAAGTTCTTTGCGGCAAAAAACCTCAATACTAATTCCTCCGCCGCCTTCTTGTCTTTATCTGGCTGCGGTATATAGTCCGCGCAGGCTGCAAAATCGGCTTGCAGCGACAGTGTCACCAGCATGCTGTAGAAGTTAACTCCGCGCTCTCCAAGCATTCGAGATGAGCAGTTACGAATTTCCTGCGGCTCAAGATTTGCGCCGCCCGTGTTCAGGCGCTTGAACATTTCATATCGCAGGAAACCTTGGCTTTGCTTCTTTATGACTACCGTTCGGATCGAGGAACGTTTGAGCCGCAACCGCAGTGAAAGTGGTAGTTGATTGAATGCCAGTCCATTTAGACCGGATATCAGAGTACAGCCATCAAGTACAAGCGGATCCAGTCCAATGCTTTGAGGCTCCATGAACTGCAAGATAGTACTCACGCGCTGAAGACCGTCGATTAGCTCAAGAACGCCATCTTGGTTCTCGATGACGAAGATCTGAGGTACCGGCAGCTCAAGAAGAATAGATTCAATAAGGTGTGACTTTTGCTGCAACGACCAGCGAAAGAGCCGCTGGTATTCGGGCTGGATTATCAGTTCCTTGCTGACATGGAGGCTTGCAATTTCCCCGAAGCTCATGTCAAAAGAGTCGGTCCGTACCTCGCCAACGCGGGCGGCGATTTCTTCTTCGAGTGCCATATTGATCCTTTGAAAACCAATGTCAATTCACCGTCAGAGCTCGACAGAGCGGGCACCTACGATAATGCCTGCCCACGCACGCACAAGTCACGGCGCCGTAGTGTTGACCGCAGCTTGCCACAGGCCGTCATCACTGAATATTGATGGATATCTGCCAGTAGACGGTCTGCAACGCAGGCCATGGCGCGCGTCGCCCGTCGCTACACAGTTCTAATGACCCGATGAGGCCGTCAATTCAGTATCCGCCGTTGTGACCGCGGCGATTGCCCGCTATCCCGCTTCGCGTGCAAAGCGCATCAGCGACAAGATCAGTTGCCTAGCCTGGGTGCCGAAGCTTTGAAACCCATGGTGCCGATAAAACGCCTCAGCGGCATCGTCCTTGGCATCGACCACCAACGCAAACACGGCGACCTCGGAGCGCGATGCGCGCACCGCCGCATCCGCCAACAGCGCACCACCCAGCTTCTGCCCGTGGAAGGCAAGATCAACGGCTAGGCGGCCGACCCTGGCCACCGGCACCGAGGGGTAGCGCGGCAGGCGCTTGCTCAGTGACTCGGGCAGGTCGGTGAGCGGCACGCCAGCGGCGGCCAGCGTGTAGTAGCCGGCCACCTTGCCGCTGCTGGCCTCTACCGCGACAAAGCAGGCGCTGGCGCGGCGGCGCACGTCTTGCGTGGCTTGGCGGGCCAGGTAGTGGTTCAGCGCCTCAACGCCGCAGCTGAAATCATCCCGGGCATGTCCTGGGCCCAGCACCTCGACCCGAAAGGCCGCCGTCACTTGGCGTCAGCGATCAACCGTTGACGGGCTATGAGCGCGCGCTGCATCGCTGGCGCCAAGGGCGGCGGGTTCAGCAGCAACTCAGCAAAGCGCTGTTGGTCATCGACCGACAGCCGGATGATTTGTGCGTCTTCGATGGTCTGGTGCGCGTCTTTCAGCGCTGCGGCCACCAGAAAGTCGCTGATGCTGCGGCCCTGCAGTTCGGCGGCGCGCCGGACGACCGCCAGCGCGTCGGGGGCGATGCGCGCTTCAACGCGCGAAGTGCGGGTGGACTCTTGAGTGGCCATGGGGATCCTTGCTTGAGGCGATTAATGTACGTCTGTTCGCCGTACATCGTCAAGCGGCTCGCCCATCCAGACCAGCGGGAGGCTCGGCCCGCCCCCGCCCTACAAGATATACCGCGACAAGTCCTCGTTCCGCGCCAACTCCCCCAGCTTGGCATCCACCGCCGCGCCGTCGATACGCACGGTCTCGCCGCCCCGGTTCGGCGCATCAAAACTCACCTCGTCCAGCAGCCGCTCCATCACGGTGGCCAGCCGGCGGGCGCCGATGTTCTCAGTCCGCTCGTTGACGTCAAAGGCGATCTGCGCCAGCCGGCGGATGCCGTCGGGGCTGATCTCCAGCGTCACGCCCTCGGTGGCCAGCAGGGCCTGGTATTGCTTGATCAGGCTGGCGTGGGTGCTGACAAGGATGGCCTCGAAGTCGCCCACCGACAACGCCTGCAGCTCCACCCGGATCGGAAATCGGCCTTGCAGCTCAGGGATCAAATCACTGGGCTTGGCCAGGTGAAAGGCGCCCGAGGCGATGAACAGGATGTGGTCGGTTTTCACCAGGCCGTGTTTGGTGGTCACGGTGGTGCCTTCCACCAGCGGCAACAGGTCGCGCTGCACGCCCTGGCGGCTGACTTCGGGGCCGCCGCTGTCGTTGCGCGAGGTGACCTTGTCGATCTCGTCGATGAAGACGATGCCGTTGTTCTCGGCATTGGCCAGCGCCTGGGTCTTGATGTCGTCGTCGTTCACCAGCTTGGCGGCTTCTTCTTCCACCAGCAGTTTGGTCGCCTCGCTGATCTTGAGCTTGCGGGTTTTTTTCTTGGCCGTGCCCATCTGCGAAAACATGCCTTTCAGCTGCTCGGCCATCTCCTCCATGCCGGGCGGGCTCATGATCTCCATCGAGGCGCGCGGCTCGGCCAGGTCCAGCTCGATCTCCTTGTCGGCCAGCGCGCCTTCGCGCAGGCGCTTGCGCATCACCTGGCGGGCGGTGTTTTCAGATGCCGGCGGGCTGGTGGAGGAGGCCGCGTCGCGGGTGTCGCGGGTGTCCCTGGCCAGGGGCACCAGCACATCCAGGATGCGCTCTTCGGCGGCGTCTTCGGCGCGGGCGCGCTGGCGCTTCATCGCCACCTCGCGGGTCTGCTTGATGGCGATGTCGACCAGGTCGCGGATGATGCTGTCCACGTCCTTGCCCACATAGCCCACCTCGGTGAACTTGGTGGCCTCCACCTTGATGAAAGGCGCGTCGGCCAGCCGGGCCAGCCGGCGGGCGATCTCGGTTTTGCCCACGCCGGTGGGGCCGATCATCAGGATGTTCTTGGGCGTGATCTCGGTGCGCAGCGCGTCCGGCACCTGCTGGCGCCGCCAGCGGTTGCGCAGCGCGATGGCGACGGCACGTTTGGCGTCGCGCTGGCCGACGATGTGTTTGTCCAGCTCAGACACGATTTCCTGCGGCGTCATGCTCATTCCAACACCTCGATCGTGTGGTTCTGGTTGGTGTAGATGCACAGCTCACCGGCGATCACCAGCGATTGCTTGACGATCTCGGTGGCGCTCAATTCGCTGTGCGTCAGCAGCGCGCGCGCGGCGGCCTGGGCGTAGGCGCCGCCCGAGCCGATCGACACGATGCCCAGTTCGGGCTCCAGCACGTCGCCGTTGCCGGTGATGATCAGGCTGGTTTCGCGGTCGGCCACGGCCAGCATGGCCTCCAGCCGGCGCAGCACGCGGTCGGTGCGCCAGTCTTTGGTCAGCTCGATGGCGGCACGGGCCAGGTGGCCTTGGTGCTTTTCCAGCTTGGCCTCGAAGCGCTCGAACAGCGTGAACGCATCCGCCGTGGCGCCGGCAAAACCGGCCAGCACGGTGTCGCGGTGCAGCTTGCGCACCTTCTTGGCGCCGGCCTTGATGATGATGTTGCCCAGCGTGACCTGGCCGTCGCCGCCCAGTGCCACTTGCCAGCCTTGGGGGGTTTGGCGGCGCACGCTGAGGATGGTGGTGCCGTGGAAGGGTTCCATGGTTCCTGTGAGGTTGGTTTCAAAAATGGAGTGGGGCGTGCGCGGGCAGCGCCGCCGGGCCGGCGCTTTAGTCGCGCGGCACCAGCACGCGGGCGTGCTCGTTGATGCCCATCGCGCCGAAGAACAGCGCCACCAGGCGGTGCGCGTCGGTGAAGGTGATGCTGCGGTTTTCGGTCTGGCGCGACAGCACCCAGTTCAGCAGGTCACCGGCGGCGATGAAATCCACCCGGATCAGGCGCGCGCACGACACATGCACCAGCGTGGCGGTGCCCAGCTTGCGGTCAAGTTGGGCCAGCGTGCTGCTGATGTCACCGGCCAACTGGCCCGACAGCTCAACCGTGGTCACCTGCAAGCCGGCGTGGCCTTCATCGCTCAGGCCCGATTCAAGGAAGCTGGACGAGACCTCGCCCACCATCGACAGCGGCGGCGGCGTGGTCGACAGGCTGGCGCTACTGGCGCGCACCTGGCAGCGCGCGGGCTCCCAGGACGGTGGCGACACCTCGTAGGTGACGCAGTAGTCGATCGCGGCCTCGTCGAACTGGTCGGGCCGGTTCGACAGGCGCAGCGCCTCCAGCCGGGCCATCCAGTAGGCCGGGTCGGCATCGCGCACGCCCGTGGGCGCGGCGTCTTGCAGCGTGCCCAGCAAGTGCTCGGCGCCCAGCCAGCGCATGTCGATCGGCTGCGGCGCCCATTGGCGAAACAGCCGTTGCAGGTGGGCGGCGGCCTCGGGCTCGATGCGCTGCAGCGCGTTCCAGTCCAGCACCCAAGGCAAGGGCAACTGCAGGGTGGCCGAGCGCAGCCGGGCCACCGCGTCGGCGTCCAGCAGTGCCGGGCTCACCCAGCCCACGTCGCCCTTGACGCCCCGGGTGTCGGGCCGCTCATCGGCGGCAGCGTCCGACACCCGCTTGGGCAATGAATACCACTGCGGCGACGAGCGGCCAAACTGGTGCGCGTACTCCAGTGACAGGCTCTCGAACTTGCCCTGCTGGCCGGTGGCGCGGTACAGGTCAAACAGCACATGCCAGGTTTCGGCATGGTCGAAGCGCGCCGCGCCCACCCGGCACAGGGCCACCAGCGCCTGCTCGCAGTGGTTGAAATCGGCGTTGGCGAAGGCGATCACCGGCTCGTCGAGCTCGGGGTCGTGCACCACCTCGGTGACTTCAACGGACAGGCGGCTGTTGTCGTTGAAGTTGGCGTCGAAGTTGACGTCGACCTTGGGCAGCCCGGCCGCCGGCGGGGCTGCCAGCGGCGGCAGCGGCGGCATGGCCTGGCGCCCGCCGGGCGCGGGGGTGAAGGCGCCACTGCGCCCGCCGCGCACGCTGTCGGGCGGCATCGCCACGCCGCTGCCGGGTGTGGCGCCGCGGCCGGCCGGCGGTGGGCGCAGCGGCGCCATGCCCGAGCCCATCGTCACTGGCGCCTGCACCGATGGGAAATCGTCGTCGTGCAAAGGCGGCAGCGGCGGCAGATGGTCCAGCGACGGGTGCAGGGATTCGGTGCCAGCGGCCGGCACCGCCGCTTTGGCGCTGGCCCGCCCGGCGTCAAACGACACCGGCTCGGTGGGCGCGTTGTAAAAATCAGCCGGGTGTTGCGGCGCGGCGGGCGGTGGCGGGCGGCGCACTGGCGGCTGGCGCCGCGGCGGCGCGTCGCGGTGGCCATGCTCGCCCACCATCTGCTGCTCGATCTCGTCGATCTTGGCCTTGACGCCCACGTCGTTGCGCGTATTGCCGCCGCCGTCCAGCCGCACCTCCGAATCGTCGATGCGCGACGAGCCGCCCAGCGCGGCCAGTTGCTCGGGCGACAGGCCATCACGGCGCAGCTTGCGCAGCGTGTCGAACTCACGCTTGCGCACAAAGTCATTCCGCCGCTTGCGCTCGACCATGGCTTTCAGCTCGCTGCGCTCCAGGTCCTGGCTGTCGTCCTGGCGCGTGGCCACCTCCGACCAGTCGGTGGCGGGGTTGGCCACGAACCGCACCACCTTGCGGAAGAAGCTCTCGCCGTCCTTGGGGTCGGCCATGGGGATCAGGCGCTCAAGGGGCGGTCAAGGGCGATCAGCAGGCGGCACGTTGGCGAGAACTCAGTCGCCAAACATTTTTTGCTTGAGCTCGCGGCGCTGCTGCGCTTCGAGTGACAGCGTGGCCGTGGGCCGCGCCAGCAGCCGGCCCAGGCCGATCGGCTCGCCGGTTTCGTCGCAAAAGCCGTAGTCGTTGGCATCGATGCGGCCCAGCGACTGGGTGATCTTCTTCAGCAGCTTGCGCTCGCGGTCGCGGGTGCGCAGCTCCAGCGCATGCTCTTCCTCGATGGTGGCGCGGTCGGCCGGATCGGGCACGATCGAGGTGTCTTCACGCAGGTGCTCGGTGGTTTCACCGGCATTGCTCAGCAGGTCATCTTTGAGCACCTGCAGCCGGGTGCGGAAGAACTCGCGCTGCTTCTCGTTCATGTACTCGTCTTCGGGCATGGCCTGCAATTCAGGCTCGGTGAGATCCCGGCCAGCCTTGGTCTTCCAGGCGTTGACGAGTTTCGGGTCCGCCTTGTGCGCGGTTTTCACAATATCCATCGGTTCGGGGTAGCCGCGCAAAGGCGGCCGAGGTGGGGCGAATCGTTCGGCGAACCGGCTGGTAGCGGGTGCCGGCGCAGGCGCGGGCACGGGCACGGGCTTGGCCGGGGTCTTGGCGGCGCTGGCTTTGGTGGACGCCTTGGCGCCGGCCTTGGGCGCGGCGGCCGCAGCCACGGGGCTGGCGGCAGGTTTTTCGGGGGCAGGGGATGGTGCGGGCACTTTGGCCGTTGTCTTGCTCACTTCAGGGCTCCTCGCTGTGGCGACATACCTGTGATCCGCCACGGCCTGTGAATCTGCCGCGTCGCTTGAGGCGGGCGGATTGTAGCCACGCCCGAAGGCGGCACCGGCGGGCGTTACACCAGGCAACCCTCCAAGCCTTGCAGCAGGATATCTTTGGGTAAATCGATGCCGATAAACACCATCTTGCTCTGTTTCTTTTCGTTCGGCAGCCATTTCGGGCCCAGATCGCTGCCCATCAACTGGTGCACGCCCTGAAACACCACCTTGCGGTCACTGCCCTTCATCCACAGCACGCCCTTGTAGCGCAGCATCTTGGGGCCGTACACCTGCACGATCGAGCCGAGAAAATCTTCCAGCTTGGCCGCCGCGAAGGCCCGCTCGCTGCGGAAGACGAAGGATTTCACGTCGTCGTCATGCGCATGGTGGTGCGGGTGGTCGCAGGCCTCGCCCTCGGCGTGGTCATGGCCTTCGTGGCCGGTCTTGGCGTGTTTGTGGCCGTGGTCATGGCCGTGGTCTTGGCCATGCCCGTGGTGGTCATGCGCGTGGTCGGCCTCGGCCAAAAATTCGGGGTCGATCTCCAGCTTGGCGTTGAGGTTGAAGCCCCGCAGATCAAACACGCTGGCGATCGGCACCTCGCCGAAGTGCACCTTCTGCTGCGGCGCACGCGGGTTCATGTGCTTCAAGCGGTGCACCAGGGCATTCACCTCGCCTTCGGACACCAGCTCGCTCTTGCTGATGAAGATCTGGTCGGCAAAGCCCACCTGGCGGCGCGCCTCCTGGCGGGTGTTGAGCTGCTGGTCGGCGTGCTTGGCGTCCACCAGCGTCAGGATCGAGTCGAGCAGGTAGCTCTCGGCGATCTCGTCGTCCATGAAGAAGGTTTGCGCCACCGGGCCCGGGTCGGCCAGGCCGGTGGTCTCGATCACCACGCGGTCGAAATCCAGCTCGCCCTTGCGGCGCTTGGCGGCCAGGTCGCTCAGCGTGGTGCGCAAATCCTCGCGGATCGAACAGCAGACGCAGCCGTTGTTCATCTGGATGATCTGCTCGTTGGTGTCTGCCACCAGGATCTCGTTGTCGATGTTTTCTTCGCCGAACTCGTTCTCGATCACCGCGATCTTCTGGCCATGCGCTTCACTCAGCACCCGCTTGAGCAGGGTGGTTTTGCCGGCACCGAGAAAGCCGGTGAGGATGGTGGCGGGGATCAGGCCAGTGGACATGGTGTGGGGTGCTTGCGGGGTTTCGACGCGGCGGCCAGGGGTGCGAACTCTACTGCGGAACGCCATGGCCGGTGTTTTGCGCCGCCAGCCCGCCCTGCTGCGGTTGGCGGCCTGCGGTATTCTCCGGCCCATCGCCACTCCCGACACCCCTGTGTCAGAACCCCATTCCGGACGGTCCGCGCGGGCGCATTCACAGCGCCTGGCGGACAAACCCGTCGACAAACGAACCGTGTTCGAGCGGCTGGTCGAGTTCATCTCGCCCGGCCCCGACTCCACCGACGAGTTGATCGAAACGCTGGCCGACGCCGAGAAGCGCGAGCTGATCGCGCCCGAAAGCCGGGTGATGCTTGAAGGCGTGCTGCGCATGGCCGACATGAGCGCCGGTGACGTGATGGTGGCCGCGCCGCGCATGGACCTGCTCAGCATCGACGCCCCCTACGACGACGTGCTGCACAGTGTGATCGGGAGCGGGCACTCGCGCTTTCCGGTGTATGAGGGCCAGCGCGAAAACATCATCGGTATCCTGATGAGCAAGGACTTGCTCAAGCTGCAGCGCTCGCCTGACCTGAGCCTGCGCACGCTGCTGCGGCCGGCGGTGTTTGTGCCCGAAAGCAAAAACCTGAACGAGTTGCTGCGTGACTTTCGCGCCAACCGCAACCACCTGGCGATGGTGATCGACGAGTTCGGCAACACCGCCGGGCTGATCACCATCGAGGACGTGCTGGAAGAAATCGTCGGCGAGATCGAGGACGAGTTCGACAGCGACGCCACCGCCGCTGAAAACGGCATCTACACGCTGGCCGATGGCAGCCACCGGGTGGCGGGCGACACCGACATCAGCGCTGTCAACGAGGTGTTCGGCACCACGCTGCCCGAGGATGCCTTCGACACCATCGGCGGGCTGATCGCGCATGAATTGGGCCATGTGCCGCGGCGCGGCGAATCGGCCGTGGCCGGCGGGCTGGCCTTCCAGGTGATGCTGACCCGCGGCGGTGCGGTGCGCTGGTTCCGCGTGGCGCGCCAGGGCACAACCCTGCCCGCTGCCCGCGCCTGACGGTGGCTGCCGGCACCTGGGCGATGGGTGACCGGCGCGCCCGCGTGGCGCCGTTGCGCTGGTGGATGCTGCTGGCGGTGGCCGCCGCCGGCGCGGCGCAGTCACTGGCGATGGTGCACACCGCCGCCTGGCCGCTGCCGCTGCTGGCGATCACCTTGCTGGCCTGGTGCGTGGGCGGGGCGTCACCCCGGCAGGCGGCGTTGCTCGGCTGGGCTTTTGGCTGCGCCTGGCTGGGGGCGGCTACCTGGTGGCTGTACATCAGCCTGCACCGCTACGGTGGCCTGCCGGCGCCGTTGGCGGTGGTGGCGGTGGGGCTGCTGGCCGCGCTGCTGTCGATCTACCTGGCGCTGGGCATGGCCTGGGTGGCGCGCCAGCGCCGCGGCCGGCCGCTGGTGGATGCCACCCGTTTTGCCGCGGCCTGGCTGGCGGCCGAGCTGGCGCGGGCGGTGATCTTCACCGGCTTCCCCTGGGCGGCCACCGGCTACAGCCAGGTCGACGGCCCGTTGGCGGTGCTGGCGCCCTGGGTGGGTGTGTACGGCCTGGGCGCCTTGGTGGCGTGGGTGTCGGCGGTGTTCGGGTTGGCCCTGCGCGCACGGCTTTCCGCTGGCTGGCAACGCCAACCGGTGGGCGTGGCGGTGGGCCTGGCGCTGGCTGTGCTGGTGCTGCCGGCGGCCTGGGGCGCGTGGCGCGGCGCGCCCGATTTCACCCGCCCGACCGGCACGCTGCGGGTGGCGCTTTTGCAAACCAACGTGGCGCAGGATGAAAAATTTGCCGCCGAGCACCTGCCGGCCTCGCTGGCCTGGGTGGCCCAGGCGCTGACCGCCGCCCGCGCCGACCTGGTGGTGGCGCCCGAAACCGCCGTGCCGCTGCTGCCCGAGCAGCTGGCTGAGCTGACACCCGGCTACTGGCGGGCGCTGCAGCGGCACTTCGGCCAGCCGGGCGGCCCGGTGGCGCTGGTCGGCGTGCCGCTGGGCAGCTTTGAGCGGGGTTACACCAACTCGGTGGTGGGGCTGTCGCGCGCCACCGCCGGCACGCCCCCCGCCGAGCCTGGCGCAGGTTTTCGCTACGACAAGACGCACCTGGTGCCGTTTGGCGAGTTCATCCCCACCGGCTTCCGCTGGTTCACCGAGATGATGAACATCCCGCTGGGCGACTTCAACCGCGGGCCGGCCCGGCCGCCGTCGTTTGCAGTGCGGGGCGAGCGGGTGGCGCCCAACATCTGCTACGAGGATTTGTTCGGCGAAGAGCTGGCGCGGCGTTTTGTTGACGAGGCCAGCGCGCCCACGGTGCTGGCCAACGTGGGCAACATCGGCTGGTTCGGCAACACCATCGCCGTGCCGCAGCACCTGCTGGTGTCTCGGCTGCGCAGCCTGGAGCTGCAGCGGCCGATGCTGCGCGCCACCAACACCGGCGCCACCGCGGTGATCGACCACCGCGGCGTGGTAACCGCCCAGCTGCCGCCCTTCACCCGCGGCGTGCTGAATGCCACGGTGCAGGGCCGCACGGGGTTGACGCCGTTTGCCCGCTGGGCGGCGGTGGCCGGCCTGTGGCCGCTGTGGGCGCTGGCCGCGCTGGGCCTGCTGTGGCCAGCCGGCAAGCCTGGCCGGCCCAGGCGCAGCGGGCAAGACCGGCGCCATCGCGCCAGGTCTGCCCGGTAAACTCGCCGCTTTTCAACGCCCGGCCCGCCCGGCGCGGGCGCGCCTGGCTGGCGGGGCCCCACCGCCGCGGCCCGCAGCCCCATGCTCAATTTCCAGCAACTGATCCTCCGCCTGCAAGACTACTGGTCGCAGCAGGGCTGCGCCTTGCTGCAGCCCTACGACATGGAAGTGGGCGCCGGCACCAGCCACACCGCCACCTTCCTGCGGGCGCTGGGCCCCGAGCCCTGGAAGGCTGCTTACGTGCAGCCCAGCCGCCGGCCCAAGGACGGCCGCTACGGCAACAACCCCAACCGCCTGCAGCACTATTACCAATACCAGGTGGTGCTGAAGCCCGCACCGGCCAACATCCTCGACCTGTACCTGGGCTCGCTGGAAGCGGTGGGCTTCGACCTGAAGCAAAACGACATCCGCTTCGTCGAAGACGATTGGGAAAACCCCTCGCTGGGCTGCTGGGGCCTGGGCTGGGAGGTGTGGCTCAACGGCATGGAGGTGACGCAGTTCACCTACTTCCAGCAGGTGGGCGGCATCGACTGCAAGCCGATCACCGGCGAGATCACCTACGGCCTGGAGCGGCTGGCGATGTATTTGCAGGGCGTTGACAACGTGTATGACCTTGAATACACCGATGGCCTGAAATATGGCGATGTCTTCCACCAAAACGAGGTGGAGCAGAGCACCTACAACTTCGAGCACAGCGATGTCGACTTCCTGCTGCAGGCCTTTGCCGCGCATGAAAAACAATCGAAGCACCTGATGGGCCAGCAACTGGCGCTGCCGGCGTACGAGCAGTTGCTGAAGGCCGGCCACAGCTTCAACCTGCTGGACGCGCGCGGCGCGATCAGCGTCACAGAGCGCGCGGCCTACATCGGCCGCATCCGCAACCTGGCGCGTGCGGTGGCTGCCAGCTACCAAGACAGCCGGGCGCGGCTGGGTTTCCCGATGGCGCCCCGGGCCTGGGCCGACGAGGTGCTGGCGCAGAGGGCCGCGGCCAGCGCTGCGGCCACTGGCACAGCCACCAAGAAGGCTGCATGACATGAGCGAGCCCGTGAAGAACCTGCTGGTTGAACTGTTTGTTGAAGAGCTGCCACCCAAGGCGCTGAAAAAGTTGGGCGAGGCCTTTGCCGCCGGCTTGGCGGCCGCATTGCAGGCCCAGGGCCTGGTGGGCGAGGGCGCAGTGGTGACGCCCTTTGCCTCGCCGCGCCGGCTGGCAGCGCACATCACCGCCGTGGCGGCCAAGGCGGCCGACCGCTCGGTGCTGCAAAAACTGATG
>Ga0209181_10007794_pt1 | contig 14550 bp, 14 predicted proteins | sample MAT05_FD_187208 | JGI IMG/M metagenome (GOLD analysis project Ga0209181, IMG submission 187208) | Freshwater microbial communities from Lake Fryxell liftoff mats and glacier meltwater in Antarctica - MAT-05 (SPAdes) (version 2) | ecosystem: Environmental > Aquatic > Freshwater > Ice > Liftoff... | reverse complement strand
GACTGTTCACGTTCGCCCCCCTGTCAGACATCGAGCCGTTGTTCGGCATGTTGCCGTTGTTCCGGGTCGCGGTGTTGTTGCCGGCCGCTGGCATGGTCGAGCCAGGCATCGGCGCCGATGGGCTGGTGTTCGGCCTCGTGTCGCTGGGCATCGTCGTCGCGCCTGAAGTCGTCGCGCGCTGCCCCGAGTCAGAGGTTTGGGCGTCAGCAAAACTGACAACACCCACAAGTGCGGAGACGCTTGCGACGGCGATGAGGATCTGGGAAGTGTTCATTGGAAAGTTCCTTCAGTGAAGTGGTCAGGTTGATCGCCGGTCGGCGCGTGCTGGACAGGGCGTCCAGCTGTTATCAGGATGGACCGGTGTCCTTCTGCGCGAGATCAGCGAAGTACGGTCTTGTCTGTAGGAGAACGGCGCCCACCACGTCTAGAAGTTGATTGTTCAACCGCCTGACAGACGACCAGCGCCTCGGGACAGGCCTTCAATGGTGATCTTCGAGAACCGGCCTGGCCGCACGACAAACCCGCGACTCGATCACTGTGGTCTGCATCGCTTCACCCAGCATCAGCGAAAATGTGCTCCAATTGGAATCTAATTGGATTCCAGGTGGATGTCATGACAAACAGCAAGGGGTTGGAACCGAGGCAGCGCACAGGCGAGACGGAGAAGATGACCGTGAACGTCGGCGTGGTCGATCTCGGCCATGTCGACCTGCTCGTGCAGGAGGGCTTTTACTCGAACCGATCCGACCTGGTCAGGACAGCCGTACGTAACCAGTTGGCACTGCACGCCGACACCGTCAAACAAACGCTGGCGCGCCGCACGCTGACGGTAGGGCTGCAGCACTACAGCCGCGCTGACCTCGAGCGCGCAGTGGCGGCGGGCCAGCGGCTGCAAGTGCAGGTCGTCGGGCTCGCACGTATCGCCGAAGACGTGACGCCAGAACTGGCGCGTGCGGCGATCGAGTCCGTGACCGTGCTCGGCGCGTTCCAGGCCAGTGCCGCCGTGCGACTCGCCCTGTCCGACCGAATCCATTGATCACTCACGTAACGCTGCAACTGGAAATCCCCCCATGAAAACACCCTTCAACATCCGAGCGCCGTCGTTCGACGCGCAGGCCATCAACGAGACAATCCGCAGCGCGCTGGCCTCCGCAGGGCTCGACACGACGGCGGGCCCGATGCTTGGCGTGACCGACACCATTCGCCGCGCATTGGCCGCGGCGGGATTGCCGACGACGAAGGACGCCTCGGGCGCGCGCGACGACGTCATCGATGTCGTGGCGCGCCTCGTGGATGTTCCGCAGGACGGCGACGGCAGACCTGTTCGGCAACCTTCGATGGATGCAGCCCAGGTGCCCGCCGGAACTTTTGACGCCTTCAGCTATGCCAACCGCTCGGGCAGCCGCGCCTACAAGCTGTATGTGCCCGCGCGGGCAGGCGCTTTGCCGCCACCGCTGGTCGTGATGCTCCATGGCTGTACCCAGTCGGCGGACGACTTCGCCGCCGGCACGCGGATGAACCGACTTGCTGAAGAACATGGCTTTCTGGTGGTCTATCCCGAGCAGCCCAGCACCGCAAATCCTTCGAAATGCTGGAACTGGTTCAAGGCCCAGGACCAGGCGCGGGACGCCGGCGAGCCTTCGCTGATTGCCGGGATCGCGTCTGACGTTGCCGCACGCCACGGCGTCGATACGCGCCGCATCTTTGTGGCAGGGCTCTCGGCGGGCGCGGCGATGGCGGTGATCCTTGGCGAGGCCTATCCCGAGTTGTTCGCCGCCGTGGGCGCACACTCCGGCCTGCCCTACCGCAGTGCGCACGACATACCGTCGGCAATGGCTGCCATGAAGGGCGGCCGAAGCGGCATCGCTGGCCTCAAGACCTCGCCAAGCCCAAACGCCGCACCGCGGGCAAGGACCGCGCAGGCCGTGCCGACCATCGTCTTCCACGGCGACCGGGATCACACTGTGCAGCAAGCCAATGGCATCGAAATCGCACTGCAGGCCAGGACTGCACATGCTGCGGCCAAGGCCGGTGGGGGCCTGCGCGACAGCATGGCGTGCGGTACGTCCCCGGGCGGCCGACGCTTCAGCCGAACGCTGCACGCAGACGCGGCCGGACGGACCTGCGTAGAGTCCTGGACCGTGCACGGTGCGGGCCATGCATGGGCCGGCGGCAGCGAGAGCGGCTCATACACCGATGCACGCGGGCCGGATGCCTCAGCCGAGATGGTGCGCTTCTTCCTCTCGGTGCCTCGCGCTGGCGCTGCATGAGGCGTCTCTTCAGGGTGGCGAGGCGTTGGACGGTGGCGGCGCTGCGCGTGGCCAGATGGCGTCCCACTCAGGCAAACCTTGCGGCAAATTTTTCCCGTGTGCCGCGACAGGGCTCGGCATAGGGGCATATGACTTCTCGGTATTGACTGGCACACCGTTTGCCCCAATACAGCGCAGGGGGCCGCAGGCCTGCCCAGTCCCAAGGGCGACGGACATGAACATGATTATTTGGTGGGTGGTTGGTGTCCTCATCGGCTGGGTCGCGAGCATGATCATGCGCACCGACGGACAGCAGGGCTTGATCCTCAACGTCGTTGTCGGCATTGTCGGCGCTGCGCTTGGCGGCTGGCTGATAGCGCCGATGGTGGGCGTGCCCACCAACAATCAAGATGCCTTCAGCCTCGGCGCACTCGCTGTGTCGCTGATGGGTGCCATCATTTTGCTGGCCGTCGTCAACGTGTTCCGCCGTGGCACGGCGCGCTGAGCATGACGGCCGCAACCCGTGAAACTCCCACTGCAAATCCATCCCCAGGACTTCGCCATGGGGAGGGCATCGCGTCGGCCGAGGAGATGGTCAGTGAACGTGCCGTTCAGGCACTGGACACCAGCGAAGAATGGGCCCGGCGCGTGCGCGCCACCGTTCGCGAGAACCCATTGGGCGCAGTGGTCGCAGCGTTTGCCGTGGGCGTGTTGGTGGCGCGACTCACACGCTGAGCGTGCGGTGATCGCGTCCCAGGCAAGTTCCGTTGCGCGCGAGGCGCCTGTTGTTGCAGTTTGGCGTGGCGCTTTGGGGCGCGCTGTTGATTGCGTTGCTCGTCGATGCCGCCGCCACAGCGCTGCTGGCATGGCGGGTGAAGGCCTTGCTCCCGCGGCTGGACGTGCCAACGACGCGAGGGCATGACTGCCACCGACCCGAAGCACAGCCCCACCCACGCCCCGGACACACCGTTGTCCGGTGCGGCCGCTCTTGGGGCATCGACGCAAGTAACGTATTGCGAACTGAAACCACGGCCACATGCATCAGTCCGTACTGAGGGCGTGCCCGCCGGACCGTCACACCGACAGCCTGGCGGGGTCCGATCAAGGTGGCAAACCTGGCAGGTTCAGCGCGAGACCGACTGCCCGTTGGCGCCGCGCCAATGCTGTTCAAGTTCGGTCGCGTCAACGTCGGTCTTTGGGCGCAAACCCATCAGGATGCCACCGTTCTTGATGCCGTCTTCATAGTCCTTGATGCGCTCTTCAGGGATGTTCCAGCCAACCAGCGCCCCCACCAGACTGCCGGCCGCGCCACCGGCACCGGCGCCGGCCAACGCCGCGGCGATCGGTCCGGCAATAACGAGGCCCAGGCCCGGCAACACGAGGCTCGTACCGACCGCAGCAACCGCTGCTGCGATGGCGCCGAGCGCACCACCGATACCAGCGCCGATGCCAGCACCTTCGGCCGCCTTGTTGCCGAGCTCGGTCTCGCGGCCACCCAGGGTGCTGTCACCGCTGAAGTGGCGCTTGCGCGTGTCGTCGGACATCACCAGGTTGATGTCGTCAGACTTGTAGCCACGGTCGACCACGCCCTGGTAAGCGCGTTCGGCGCTGTCGCGGTCCGGGAACAGGCCGGTCAGGTAGCGGTCGTTGTTTTCGGTGATGCCCGTGCTGCCGGCCGTCGTGCTGCTGCCGATGCCGCTGCCTGGGTTGATGCCGGTGGTTGATCCTGCGGTGGTGTCGGTCCTTGGACCCGGGCCGCTCATGCCGTAGTTCGAGCCGCTGTTGGTGCTGTCTTGTGCCATGGGATATCTCCGTTGAAGAAAGTCAGTGAGCCCAAGCAGGGGCAAACTCCGTTCCCGCCAGCCAAGCGGGCGTCAGAATCACCTCGCGTCAGTTGCCGTCGTTGCCGCACGCATCGGCAATGCCGGCACCCATGCGGCGTGCTTCAGGCGGCGATGGCGTGGCGCTTTCTGCGATCGACGGCCTCGATCTTCAGCATCTGGCGGTACTTGGTAACGGTGCGGCGGGCAACCACCAGCCCCTGCCGCGCGAGCTGGCGCGTGATCTCGGCATCAGACAGCGGGTCGTCCGGGCTCTCGGCGTCGATGATGTCCTTGAGCAAGCCGCGGATCGCGATGCCCGAACAGGCCCCGCCGCTGGCCGTGGCCAGGGCGCGCGAGAAAAAATACTTCAACTCGAACACACCCACCGGGGTGGCCATGTACTTGTTGTTGGTGACCCGTGAAACCGTGCTTTCGTGCACGCCCACTTCGTCGGCGATCTGCTTCAGGCCCAGCGGTTTCATCGCCATCGCGCCGTACTCCAGAAAGCTTTTTTGCCTGCGGACGATGACATTGGCCACGTCCAGGATGGTCAAGAAACGCTGCTCGACGTTGCGCACCATCCACCGGGCGTCGTTGAGATGGGCGCTCATCTCGGTGTTTTGCGCGCTGCGGTGGCGCTCGAACAGCGCTTCGTAGACCCGGTTCAGCCTGACCTTGGGCACCACCGCCGGGTTGAGCTGCACGGTCCATTGGCCACGCACCTTGCGCACGATCACGTCGGGCACCACGTACGACACCTGCGTCGAGCCAAAGCGCCAACCCGGCCTGGGATCGAGTCGGCGGATCCTGTCGCACACCTCCTCGATGCGCGCCGGCGTCTGTTTCAGCCTGCGGGCCAGACCAGCGACATCGCGCGCCGCCATCAATGGCAGGTGGGCGCACACGATGGACCTGGCCAGCGCACGGGTGTCCGGGCAGGCGATGGCATGCAGCTGCAGTTGCAGGCACTCGCAGACACTGCGTGCGGCCACACCATCAGGTTCCAGCGACTGGACGCGCCGCAATGCAATCTGCATTTCCTCTGCCGCGGCAGGCGGATCGAGCTCGGCAACCTCGATGAGCTCTTCAAGCGGCGTACGCAGGTAACCGTCATCGTCGAGTGACTCGACGATGGTGCGGGCCAGCATCAGGTCGCGCGGCGGCAGCGGCAGCAGGTTCAACTGCCCGTGCAGCTGCGTGGTCAGCGACGTCTCCACCGCCATCCTGTCCAGCGCCGATAGCCCGTCCGCCTCACCGCGCCGCGCCGCGCCGCCGCCATCGGCGGACCACAAATCGCGGTCGCTGGCGTCGGCGCCGCAGGACCGGTCATCGGCCATACCACCATCGTCCCCCTGCGTTGCGTCATCGGCAGCGTCGCGCCCCAGGTCGTCAAACGCGCTTGCCGAATCCCCACCCGGGCCACCATCGACGGGCGCATGCGTCGCGCTGATGTCCGACCCGTCGTAAGGCAGCACTGGCGCGCTGGCTGCAGATTGCCCCGGGCTGTCAGCGCCGACGCCGCCAGAGCCGTCGCCGCCCTCGTCGGCCTCCAGAAACGGGTTCTTGTCCAGCGTGTCCCGAACCAGGGCGGAGAAGTCAAGCGACGACATCTGCAGCAGCCGGACGGCGTGCTGCAGGCGGGGTGAGAGTGTCTGGCCCTGCCGGTGCTCGGCGCGCATGTCCATCACGGTCATTCGGCAACTCCTCGTTCGTGGGTGTGTTGGGGTTCTTTGGCCCAGTGGCCGCCCAGAACTCCGGCGGCTTGTGCACTCCACAACGCAACACCCGTGCCGCGCTGGGCCAATTCACCCTGCTTGCAGGCGATTCGCCCTTCGGCCCTGGGAGCGCGGCTTGCCAGCGCGGGCCGGGCGCGAGGAAAAGGGCAGACAGGCGCTCGACCAGATTTACCGACAAGAGCTTGCCTGTACTTGAATTGCCGCAAACATTACCGAGGCAGACACCGGTCTCGGCGAGCGCGGAAGTTGATCCGGGCACGTCGATTGCCCACAGTAGCCACCCCGTCACGCCAGTTTCGGAAGTGTCCATGCCCCGCCAGACTGCCGCCCTGAACGCCATCCTTGTGCGTATTCGGCCTTTGGCTGCGGGAAGCTCAGCCCATGGCGGCGGACGCTTCACGCAGTGCCGCCGGCGTTGCCCGGGCACCGAGCGCCTTGTTCATGCTCGCCACAGTGGTTTGTGGGGTTTGGTCGCCGCTTTGCTGGGCTTCATGCCCTACATCGGGCCGCTGACCATCGCCGGTCTGCTGCTGCTGGCCGGGCTGCCCAGCGCCGACTGCATGCCCGACATGCCGGCGCCGGCGGCGGTCTACCTGTGCATCCACGCTTTGCAGAGCGCACGCGGTCGCCGTCGCTGCGCTCGCTGCTGCGCGTGCCATCCAGGTTGAGGCGCGGACGCAGACCGCAACCGCCACAATTGCCCGATGCACCTAACCCTATCGTGCGCGGTTGACGCCGCCCGCATCCAGCACGCCCGGGCCTTCGCCACGGCCTGGACCGCGGTTGGCGACCCGCCGTCGAGGGACGCGACGCAGCCACTGCTTCGGCTATCGTTGCATCTCGGTCGTGCACCCCTGCGGATTGAAGCGGCAAAGCCGGTCGAAGCGTTTGACGCAGTGGCAACCGCAGCCCGCCGCCGGTCCTGATCAAGCCATGTCGATGTTCCCCTCGATCCGCTCCCGTGTCCTGTTTTTGGTGCTGGCCGTGCTGCTGCCGGGCATGTTCGGTGTGGGCTGGTTGATCAGCTCCACGTATGACGCCGAACGTCAGGCAAACGAACGCACGCTGCGCGACACCGCGAGGGCCGTTTCGCAAGTCATCGATAGCGAACTGCTGCGCCGCGCAACGATGGCCAGCGTCTTGTCCCAGTCGAGTTGGCTCGACGCGCCGGCGCTGGGCAACGGCCAGCATCTGGTCAATTTCGAGCAGCAGGCACGGCGCGCGCTGGCAGGTCTGAACGGCTGGATCGAGCTGCGCAGCGCCGACCGCGTGCTGCTCGACACGCGCGGCCCCGCCTTCTCTGGCCGCAAGTTGGCGCCGCGCACCCTGACGCAGGAGCCGCGCATCGAGCCCCTGTGGCTGCCACGACCGGGTGATACGAACCCCGAGGCCGAACCGGCCAATCCTGCCCATGCCTTGCTTGTGCAGCCGGTGCTGCGCGACGGCCGCACGCTTTATGAACTGGTCATCACCGTGCTGCCGGTGGAAATGCAGCGCATCGTCGATGCCCAGACGTTGAGGCCGGGTTCGGTCGGTGCGGTGCTGGACAGCCAGGGCAAGGTTGTCGCTCGGTATCCCGGGGGTGCGGACTACATAGGCCGATTGGCCACCGCCGACCTGCGCCGCAACTTGCAAGAAAAATCAGAGGCGTTGTTCCAGTCTGTGTCGCTGGACGGACAGCCGACCACCGTCTACTTCAGCCGTGCGCCGATGGGTTGGACTTATGTGCTCGGCATGCCCACTGAGGTTTTTGCGGGCCGGCTGCCTGACACGGTCCTGCGCGTCGGCCTGGGCGCGCTGCTGCTGTTGGCGATGGCCGTGGCCGGGGCGCTGTGGCTGGCGCGGCGCATCGTGCGGCCGGTGCAAAGCCTCAAGCAGGCCGTCGTCCAGCTGCAGAACGGCGAGCCGGTGCAAGTCCGGGCCACGGGCCTCGCCGAGTGCGACGAGGTCACAACCGCGCTGGCGGCAGCTGGCGAGACCATCCGCCATGCTCGCGCCGACCTCGAGCGCGACGTGGCCGACGCGGTAGAGCAAACCCGGCTGGCCGAGCAGCGAGCCGCCCAAGGCCAACGCGTTGCCGCGGTGGGGCGGCTGACCGCCGGGTTGGCGCACGACTTCAACAACCTGCTCGGCGTGATCAGCAACAGCGCCCACCTGATGCAGCGCCACCCCGCCGCGGCCGACCTGAAGGCGCCGCTGGCCGCCACGCAACGGGCGGTCCAGATGGGCAGCCAGCTCACCCAGCACCTGTTGCGCTTTGCCGGCCGACGCCCGCTGCGGCCCCAGCAGATCGGGCTGGGGCAGGCCCTGCCCGAGCTACAAGAGTTGTTGCAAAGCGTGCTGGGGCGGCGCGTGACGGTGGCGGTGCAAGTGGCACCCGGCACCGCCGCGGTGCACGTCGATTCGAGCGAACTGGAACTGGCGTTGATCAGTCTGGCGTTGAACGCCCGCGACGCCATGCCCGACGGCGGCGAGCTGCGCCTGCGCACGCGCAATGCCGATGCACAAGACCTGGCCGACAGCCCAGGCCTGGCGCCAGGTCGCTACGTGCTCATCAGCGTCGGCGACGACGGCATGGGCATCGAGCCCGAGCTTGCCGCGCATGCCTTCGAGCCGTTCTTCACAACCAAAGGCTCGGTCCATGGCAGTGGCCTTGGGCTGAGCCAGGTGCACGGCTTCTGCACCCAGGCCGGCGGCACTGCGCGGCTGCACAGCACGCCCGGACTGGGCACCACCGTGCTGCTGATGTTGCCCGCAGCCGATGAGCCGCTGGACCTGGCATTGGCGCTGTCCCGTGAGCAAACGCAGCCAATCACTGATGCCCCAGAGCCGCGAGTCGCTGAGGCCCAGCCGCGGACCGAGCGCCACATCACCGGCGCACACCTGCTGTTGGTCGAAGACAACCAAGCGTTGGGCGACATCACCGCCGCGCTGCTGGCGGCGCACGGCGCGCGCGTGCAGCGGGCCGATGACTCGACGCAGGCGCTGGGGCTGATCGAGGCCGGGGCGACCTTCGACGTCGTGCTTTCCGACGTGATGATGCCCGGCGCGATGGACGGCCTGGCGCTGGCCCGTCGGCTGCGTGCGCTGCGTCCCCAGCTGCCAGTGGTCCTGATCACGGCCTACAGGCAGTCTGTGACCGGCAGCGGCGACGGGTTCAAGGTGCTGACCAAGCCCTGTACCGAGGATGAACTGTTGCTGGCGCTGAATGACGCGATCAGTACCGCGGCTGGCGGCAGCGCCTGACCGCATCGACCTCCCGAGGTGGCCGACACTGAAGGTCAACACCCTGGATATCGACAGAGCATCGGACCGCTGAACACCCTGACCGAGACCGTCAACGACAGTGAAAAAGGCGTGCGCTGCTTGAACGACGACCTGATCAGCGGCGCAACCCGCCAGCTTTTCACGTGGCGGGTCGGTGCTCACCGCAGTACCGGCGGCGGCGCTGGTGCCGGGCACCCCCCGCGTGTGGCACCCTTCCCAGGGCGATGCTGAGCACCTGGGCCCTGCTGTTCTACGCCGTGCTGTCGGCGCTGACCATGATCGAAAAGCCACTGCCTGGGCTGCCGCTGTCGCCAGCAGACGACTGCCTCCTGGCCGTCGGCGTCGATGCAGGCCTGCTGGCCTGGCCTTGGCGCTGATCGAGACACGCGCTGTCCGCGGTGGCCGTGTCGATCAATCTGCCGGTGCTGCGCGCCCCAGCGCCCAAGCAAGTCAGACACGCTGAGGGTGCGAGGCAGCTCGGTGGTGAGACGCACAACTGGCACGCCGATTGCCGGGTGATCGGCATGAACAGCCGATTGCTCGAAAGGTTCCTGCATACCCGGTACGGCTTTGTCACCGCCATCGGCGGGGCAATGTTGCTGATGCTCATGAACGAGGGCGCATACCAGCACTCGCACGAGCGTCTGGCGAGCGGTATCGCGCTGACCGATGCGCGCATTCAGGCCGCCCAGACCCTGCAGTGGCTGACCGACGCCGAGATGGCCGTGCGCGGCCATGTCCTGACCGGTGATCGCCTTCAGCTGGCGCCTTACCGACAGGCTCTGGTGCAACTGCCGGCAGTGCGGGACCGAGCTTTCGCATTGATGCGCAGCGTCAACCCCGACCAGGAGTTGGCCGTGGCGCGGCTGCAGCGGTTGCTGGACGACCGGCTTGCGGCCTTGGCGGTCGTCGTCGAGCTGACGGAGCGCGAGCGGACTTTGGCGCTGGCCGCCTCCACTGCAGACGCCCGCCACCAAGCCACTGCCGCGCTGCGCCAGGCTTTTACCGAGCTTCTCGACCGGGCAGCCACGCTGCAGCAGGGCGCGCGCGACTCGCTGTATGGCGCAATGTCGTTGTCACGCTGGACGGTTCACCTGCTCACGCTGCTGACGGTTTGTGGCATTTTCATCCACACCCGCCATCTGCATGCCGCGGACAAGCTGCGCCAGCATGCACAGGAGCAACTGTCCGGCCAGGTCGATGAACGCACGCTCGAGTTGCGCCAGCTGGCCGGCCATCTGGTGACGGCGCGCGAAGACGAGCGGGGCCGCCTGGCGCGTGACCTGCACGACGAGCTGGGGGGGCTGTTCACCGCGATGAAGCTGCAGATCATCCGGCTTCGCCGACAGAGCCAGGGCAGCGAAATTTTGCTGACCGGGCTGCGTGCGGTCGAAGACCGCCTGAACGACGGCATCGCGTTCAAGCGCCGGGTGATCGAAAACCTGCGACCGTCGGCGCTGGAACATTTTGGCCTGATCTCCAGCCTGGGTCTGCTGTGCCGCGACGCGTCGCAGTCGATGGGCATCCCGGTGCACGAAGACCTGGCCCTTGCGGCCCATGGCACGCCCTCCGGTCTCACGCCCGAAGGCGAGCTCACCGTCTACCGGCTGGTGCAAGAGTCGCTGACCAACATCGCCAAGTACGCGGCCGCACAACAGGTTCGCGTCACGGTCCGGCAACATGAAGGCGTCATTCAAGTGCGGGTCGAAGACGATGGGCATGGTTTCGATCCCCAGCGCGTCCCGGTGGGTCACCATGGCCTGCTGGGCATGCGCTACCGCGTCGAATCAGCAGGCGGCACCATGCGCGTACTGTCCACGCCCGGTCAAGGCACATGCATCGAGGCCACGCTGCAGCCGACGGGCGGACGAAGCGACCCGCCCGCGCGCGCCCCTGGGGCGAAGGCGGCGCTTATGCCGCTGGAGCTGTTTGCGCCCTCGAGATCCAGGCCGGGAGGCGGCGGCGTATCGAGATAGTCTGAAAATCTGGTTTTCAAGCGAAAGCCCTTGGCTTCGGTTGGAGGTCGTATGTCAGATGACGTTCGGGTGGTGGTGGTCGATGACCATGTTGACGGTGCCGAGTCGCTGGCACAGCTGCTGACGCTCAATGGGTATTGTGTGAAGACAGCCCACGATGGCGCCCAGGCCTGGGCGCTGATTGAAGCATTTCAACCGCTGTGCGTTCTCTTCGACATCAAGATGCCCGGGATCGATGGCGCTGAACTCTCGAAGCGATTGCGCGCGCGCTACGGCAACGACATGGTGTTGATCGCGATCACCGGCGCGCCTGACGACGATACGCAGGTGGTCGAAACATTCGCCCGGGTGGACTACTACCTTCAAAAGCCCATCAGCATCGCCACGCTTCAGATCGCCCTGCCCTCGCTCAACTGAACCGCGCTGAGGCGATCCGCGCGCGCGAGCAGGTCAGAAGCTGTGCAAGCACCGCGTGATCGACAGGCTTCACGCAGTGGATGTCGAAGCCGGCCTCACTGGACTTGCGGCGATCGTCGGCCTGTCCCCAACCCGTCATGGCAATGATCACGATGTGCTCGCTCCACGTTTGAGCACGGATGCGGCGGCAAGCTTCATAGCCGTCCAAGCTGGGCAAGCCGATGTCGAGCAAGATGACATCGGGTCGGAACGTCGCCGCCATTTCGACCGCCTGCAATCCGTCGTGCGCCATCCGCGTCTCGTGGCCGTCCAGGCCCAGCAGAGCCGCCAGGCTCTCGGCGCTGTCCAGGTTGTCGTCGACCACCAGGATACGGCGGGCTGGCGGGGCTGACATCGTGTCTGCTGCGACCTCAGGCGGTGCAAGACCACGGTCTTCATCCGCGAGGGGCAGGTTCACCACAAACTCACTGCCCCGGTCCCGGCCTTCACTGCGAACCGCAATGCTGCCGCCGTGCAGTTCAGCCGTGCGTTTCGGCGATCAGCTCGATGCAGCCGCCCGCCGGGGTGTACTTGGACGCGTTGTTCAGCAGATTGCCCAACACCTGGGCCAGGCGCGCCTGATCGGCATGCAGATGGACGGGCTGGGGTGGCAGCACGACACGCAACGCCTGACCTTCTCGCTCGCAGTGCGGCTGGCAGGTCTCGACGGCGAGGTGAACGACCGACGCCAGATCAATGCGTTCCAGCGTCAGCGTCAGCTTGTCAAGGGTGATTCGGCTGACGTCGACCAGATCGTCGATCAGGCGCACCATCTGCGCCACCTGCCGCTCCATCGTCGCGCGGGCCTGCTCGAGCAAGCCAGCGTCTCCGTTGGCCCGCTTCATCAAAGCCAGCGAGTTTTTGACCGGCGCCAGCGGGTTGCGCAGCTCATGTGCCAGCGTCGCCAGAAACTCGTCCTTGCGGCGCGCGGACAGGTTCAGTTCAGCCTCCATCTGCCGCTGCGCGGTCACGTCGAGATTTGTTCCCACCACCCACTGAACCTTCCCTTGAGCGTCGGCACGCACGGTTTCGACCGATTCGATGGTGCGGAGTTGCCCGTCGTTCAAGCGCCGGATGCGGAACTCGCGGCTGGCCGCGCCAAGCTTGCGCACGGTGCCCTGCAGCGATTCATCCAGCCGGGCCCGGTCCTCCATCACCACGCAGTCGATCCATGTCTCAGCAGGGACACCTCCATCGAACGTCGGTTCTATGCCAAAGATGCGAAACATTTGCGCATCCCAGCGGATCTGACCGCCGGCGGCATCCCACTCCCAGATGCCGACGCCGGTCGTCGCGGTGGCCAGCCGCAAGTGCTCTTCGCTCTCACGCAATGCTCGCTCGGCCTGCTGGCGCGCCGTGATCTCGTGGAAGTAGCAGACCACCCCGTACCGCCCGTCCGGCAGCAACACGCGTTGTGTTTCCCAGTCAAAAGCCTGTTCCGCGGCGAGGTCCAAACGCTGGTGGGAGAAACGCGGAGATACGTAGCGTTCACCGGAGGCCAGCGTGTGCCACGCCAGGATGAAGGGGTCGCCGTGTACGAGCGTTTGGGCGACGGCGGCCTGCAGGACCGGCCAGCTCTGCGCGGTGTAGAGCTGACCATGCTCCGCATAAGCGGGCGGCAGCCGCGCCGGGTCGCGACCGAAGATTCGGTAGAGTTCTTCGGACCACGTCGAGATGTCGGGGCTGGCCTCCCAATGCCAGCTACCGATACGCAGCAGACGTTGTGCTTGCCTGAGGGTCGCCTCACTCTTGCGCAACCTATCACCGGGTCGCCCGGGGTCCACCGCCACGGCGTGCAATGCAGTCTCCGCTTCCTTCAGAGACGTGACGTCGGTGACCTGGGCCACGAATCCCAGGACGTCGCCGTCCACGATGTCGGGCAGGCAGTGGGCAAGGCTCTGGCGCTGCACGCCGTCCGGGCACAGGATGGTGCGCTGGGAGATTTGCTCCTCTCCGCGCAGTGCAGCAAGAATTTGCAGCTCGTCGAGTGCAAACAGTGTCGGCCCGAGCACATCCTTGATTGAAGCCCCGATCAGCCCTTGCGGGTCGACGCCGAACCAGCGCGCGTAGGCTTTGCTGGCGAAGCAGCAGCGCTGGTCGCTGTCCCAGTAGGCGAGCATCGATGACCCCCGCTCGAGAACTTTTGCATGGCGCGCTCGTAGGCATGCTGAGGCGCCTTGTCCGTGGTTTGCACAGGTCGATCTCCCTGAACTGCCATCAATGCCTCAGCCGGTTGTGCCAGTCTCGACTGCGGTAACGAAGGCAAGCATCGGGATGTGTTTTGCATCCCCGGCTAGCCGCTTTCGGCCTTGTCTGTCTTGTGCGCACCGCGGATATTCATCGCCGCCAGCGCCACCTGCAGCAGCACGAGGGCCCAGGCCTGGGCCGACCAGCCCCAGACCATCCACAGCGCATTGCTGGCCAAAAACAACCAGAACCCAAGATTGCGCCGCTTGACGTCGCCGGAGGCTACCAGCCAGGACGCAACGACCGTCACAACCATTGCGGGCCACTGCAAAATACCTATGAACGCGTCCAATTCGGGACTCCCCGCAAAGATGATGACGATGCCCATCATCGCGTGTCTGCGCCGGCCGCATCTTCAGCGCAACCCAGGTTGGGCTGCAGGCGTGAAGGCTCAGCGAACTTTTTCGGACTGCCGCCGGCGGCACTGGCAACCCATCGAGACGTTCTTCATCCGCTCGGGCTTTCATGAATGTGCCGGGCTTCCCAGATTCCACCGCCTTCTGGCCTGGATCAGCTTGTCGATCGTGATCGGCAACTCGCGGATGCGCTTGCCGGTGGCGTGGAACACCGCATTGGCCACCGCTGCCGCGGTGCCGACGTTGCCCAGCTCGCCGGTGCCTTTGACGCCGGCAGGGTTGGCCCCGCTATCGATCTCGGGCATCAGGATCACATCGACTTGGCCGATGTCGGCGTTGCCGGGAATCTGGTAGTCGGCCGGGTTGTCGTTGGTGTAGCGCGCCTCACGCCGGTCGATCTCGGTCGCCTCGTGCAGTGCCGAGCCGATGCCCCCGGATCA
>Ga0209181_10007787_pt1 | contig 14559 bp, 10 predicted proteins | sample MAT05_FD_187208 | JGI IMG/M metagenome (GOLD analysis project Ga0209181, IMG submission 187208) | Freshwater microbial communities from Lake Fryxell liftoff mats and glacier meltwater in Antarctica - MAT-05 (SPAdes) (version 2) | ecosystem: Environmental > Aquatic > Freshwater > Ice > Liftoff... | reverse complement strand
AATGCGCCCAAGACCCCGGACGCGCACATTCCCGGGCAGATGAATCCGCTGATGATGATGACCAGCGATATCGCGCTGAAGGTCGACCCGGCCTATCGTGCCGTCTGCGAGAAATTCCTCAACGATTTCGACGCTTTCACGCAGGCGTTTTCCAAGGCCTGGTACAAGCTCACCCACCGCGATATGGGCCCACGCGAACGCTACCTCGGCCCGGAGAAGCGCAACGACAACGACCTGCTTTGGCAGGACCCGATTCCGCCCCGCGCGCACGACACGGTCAGTATGGCGGACATCACCGGACTCAAACAGTCGATCATGGCGTCGGGCATGTCGGTATCTGATTTGGTCTTCACCGCCTTGTCGGCTGCCGCCACCTACCGCAACAGCGACAAGCGAGGCGGCGCCAACGGGGGCCGTCTGGCGCTCGCGCCGCAGAAGGATTGGGCCGTCAATCGGCGCACCGTCCCGGTGGTTGCGGCATTGCGCGTCGTCATGGACGGGTTCAACGGCAAGCAGATCGGCAACACCAGGGTGTCGCTTGCCGACCTCATCGTGTTGGGCGGAACTGCTGCGATCGACAAAGCAGCGGCCGATGCGGGTGTGCACGTCTCGGCACCGTTCACTGCGGGTCGGCGCGACACGACGCAGGAATTGACCGACATCGAGATGTTCGAATGGCTGAGGCCGGTGGCCGACGGATTCCGCAATTACGTCGACGACCAGTTCGAGCATATCGCGCCGAATGTTGCCCCTGAGGAAATGTTCCTCGACAAGGCGCAACTGTTGGCACTCACCGTGCCCGAATGGGTCGCGCTGGTCGGCGGCCTGAGGGTCCTGGGCGCGAACCACGATGGCTCGGTTGATGGCGTCTTTACCGATCGTGTCGGCGTGCTCTCCAACGACTTCTTCACCGTGTTGACGAGCATGGACTATGAATGGAAAAAGGCGGACGAAAAGGGCATGGCTTTTTCGCTCAACGACCGTGCATCCGGCCAACCGCGGTTCAGGGCGACGCGAAGCGACCTGATCTTCGGTGCCAACAGCCAGCTTCGCGCAGTGGCCGAGGTGTACGCCGCAAGCGACGGCCATGCCCGGTTCGTGAACGACTTCGTGAAGGTCTGGAACAAGGTCATGATGCTCGATCGTTTCGACATTCAGATCCAGGACGCATGACAACGACAAGGTGGAATCGCCAGGCACTGTGGAAGCCTGCAGCAGGCCCGCCGGGCTGGGCTGTGAAATTCGCTTCGAGTAAGGAAGGCAGTCCCCGGCGCGGCTGCAGCGGTCAGAGTGCGACGACCTCGTTGGCAACATGCGCGATGTCGGCGCAGGGGCTGTCGCACAGGCGCCGAACGCTGCCGTTGGCGCAGCAAGGGCCGGAAGATTCGGTTTCATGGGATCGACTTTCTTCGCCCACTGGATAGCTCGCCGCATGATGAGCTTGCGGCCCAGTTTCAAGTCACCAACTGGCGTACTCAGTGAGCCATTGCAACGCAGGCGTCTTCACAGCGCTTGCACGCCTCGGCGCAACGCTTGCAGTGGTCCATGCTGTGCTTGCTGCACTCCGCTGCGCAGCCGCGGCACGCGCTCGCGCACAGTGCGCAGATGGCTTGCATGTGTTCGCCGCCCCTGGCGATCGAGGCAGCGGCAAGCCGGCAAATGTCGGCGCATTCCAGATCCAGAGCGATACAGCGCGCCATGGGTTTGGGGTCGGCTTCCTGTAGGCACGCCGCCGCGCATTGCAGGCATGCCGCAGCGCACTCGTTACATGCGCGCAGACATGCTTCCTCGAGTTGGTTGAGCATTGGAGATCCTTGAAGCCAACGCACGGATCGTGCCCATTGAGCATCGCCGCCCGGGAACTTTCTGACTGTTCGTCAGCGCACGCAGTGATCAGGCGAGGCCGAACCCGCCGAGGCAGGCTGGACCAACTCCAGCTCCAGCTCCAGCACTCGCGCCAGGCGCAGCCGGCCCCGCTGCGCCAGTTGCTGTACCGCGCGGCCGGTGTGCAGCAGGTTCAGGCAGGTGTGAAACCAAAGCAGCCCACGGTGCCGTACTGCCTCAGCCAGCGGTACACCGGCCCCGAAAGGGTTGCAGGTCGGCACCGGACCCTGCTGCATCGACAGCGCGTCGTCGCCAGCGCTGTGGCCAGCAGTGGCAACAGGCCGGCCAGCAGCGCCAGCGGCTACAGTGGAAAGAGCGACGATGGCGGCCATGGCGACAAGTCGGCGGCGGGCTCTCCGGGGCTGCGCGGCATGGCTCAGATCCGCGCCACGATGCCGGCGCTCAGGCCCCAGCCCTGGCGCTCGCGCACCAGCGGGCTGGCCAGCGTCGGCCCGAGCAGCCGCGAAACGCTGGCGCCGTAGAAGACGGCCCAGCGCGGCTTCGGCGCAGTGCGGGCCCCGAGCGAAAACTCGGTACGGCCCCCCACCGACAGCACCACGTCGCGCAGCCCGGCGCCCGGCGCATAAGCGGCGTAGCCGCTGCTGCGGGACTGCTCGGGCGTGATGCCGAAGTAGTTTTGCTGCCAGCGCTCGCCGGCAAAGCCCAGCACAGCGCCAGCGCTCACGCCGGTGGACGGGCTCAGCCGCCAGTCGCGAGACAGGCCCCCTTCACCGAGCCAGCCGCCGCCGCGGCCCAGCGTGTCGGCGCTGAGCGCGCCCGACAGGCGCCATCGTGCGTCGATGCGGTAGCCCAGCGACACGCGCGCCCGCAGCGTGCCGCGCACATCGCCCAGGCCTTGCAGGTCGGGGCTGTCGCCTTCGTCGCGGCCGCCGTCCCAGCGCAGGCCCAGGCTGGAGCGCCAGCGTTCGCTGCGCAACAGTTCCACCCGAAGGCCGCCGCGTGCGCCGGGCTCGCCTCCGCGCACGGCAAATGCGCTGCGGCTGGCCAGGCTGACGCGGCCCCAGCGCAGCCCAAGACCCGGCTGCACGGTGACGCCCATGCGCGACGCGCCCGCGAATTCGGGCCCCACCGAGGCCACCAGGCCCAGCGCCACGCTCCAGCGCCGCGGTGCCTCGGCCTCTTCGGGCAGCGCCACTTCCTGCGCTCGCACCGGCGCCACCATGGCCAGGCCGAGCCACAGGGCCAGCAGTCGGAGTCGGGGGCAGAGTTGCCGACTCACTGCCGCTGCTGCCCCTGCAAGTGCCGGACCATCGCCTCGGCCACGCCGGTCGACGACGCCGGGTTCCGGCCCGTGATCAGCGCGCCGTCGACCGCCATATGGCACGCAGACACGCCCGACGATTCGAACCTGCCGCCCCCCGCGCGCAGGCGGTCTTCGAGCATGAAGGGCACGACGCTGGTCATGCCAGCTGCCGACTCTTCGGCGTTGGTGAAGCCGTTGACACGCCGTCCTGCGATCCACAGGCTGCCATCGGGCCGCCGCGCCGACAGCAGGCCTGCTGCCCCGTGGCACACGGCGCCAACCGCGGCGGTGGGCAAACGCCTGACTTGCTCGGCGGAACCCGAGCGCGGGTCGATCGGCGCCACGCCGCCCAGCGGTGAAGCCACGTGGAACTCGAGCCCTGCAGCGGTGAAGACCTCGCAAGGCTCGGTGTACTCGCAAGCCCGGACACCTGTGGCCGGCCCGCTGCCGGGTACACGCGCCGTGTTGTTGAGCACGATCAACACGCGGTCTTTGGTCGCGGACGCCGAGGAGTTGGCGGCAACTGGCACCAGCCACAGCGCCAGGCCCAGACGCAAAAACCCGATCGATTCATCGCCAGCTCCTTGATTTGCGGCCTGGAGTCGACCTTACCGTGTCCACGAAGCCGGCGCCAAAGGCCGCGGTGGCAGCCCTGGCGCGGGCGGGGCTGCCCTCAGGCGGGAACACCCAGCGCGGCGAAATGCACGATCCATTCGTGCTGCGGGTCCACGCCCACCAGCGCAGCCGCTTCTTCGTCATAGAAGGCGCCCACCGCGCAGACGCCCAAGCCGAGTGCGCCAGCCTCCAGGTACAGGCGTTCGCCGACCAGCCCGGCCTCGAGAAAGGCGTGCCGGTAGCCGCGCCCCGGCCCGCTGGGGTCGGCAGCAAAAGCGGCGCGGGCCATGGACAGCACCAACACCGCGGCCGCGTCGCCGATCACATCCTGGTCCAGGGCGGCGGCGCGCGAGCGTCGGCGCAGACCGCCGTCATGGCGCACGCGCATGCGCAGGCCGTGCGCGGCCGGGTCATAGCGCCACGACGCTGTCTCCAGGCCCTGCACGGCCTGCGTCACGACGTCGATGCGCACGGCGTCTGACAACTGTGGCGTCGGCCGGCCCATGGCCGACAACAGCGCCGACAGCGCCTGCAGCGGCAGCGCCGACTTTGCAAAACGTCGCACCGAACGACGTTGCGCAATGATCCTCAATGGATCGACAAGCGCAGTCATCGGCGGGGGCAGCGGCATCGTGTTTGCCGCGCTGGTTTCCGGCATCAGCGACACCAGCGGCGACAGCGGCACCACAGCAGGCGCTGAGGCCGCAGCCCGCAGCGAGGTGGCGCGGTGCATGGCATCGGTGACGCCCAACGGCGCCGCGCCGACTGTGGACAGCACGGGCGCCTGCCAGCGGGTGGCGTCGCCGTTCGGCGCCCGGCCGGCCGGACGCAACACGGCCAACGCCAGCACGCCCTCTTCGGCTTCGTCCACCCCCAGCAGGGCCGCAGTGCGCGCTTCGTCGAAACGCCGCTGCAGCATCGTGGCCGCACCCAGTGCCTGCGTCGCAACCTGCAGGTTCTCCAGCGCGTGACCCAGGTCCGCCAGCACGTAGCGGTAAGTGCGGTCGCGGTACTTATGTCCGCTGCGCCTGAAGATGGCGGTGGCCACCACCACCGCGAACGTGTCATCGGGCGCCGCACCGGCTTGCAGACCCATCTCAAGCTCGGTTGGCGGACTGCCTGGCAGCTGCTGCAGCGCGTGTGTTCTGGCGTCGTAGTGCCACACGCCGGCGTCGATACCTGCGACCGTCCGCACCACGACGTAGAGCTCGGTGGAGAACAGCGCACCGGACGAGGGCGAGGTGCGAAAGGCAATCGTGCCGCTTTGCTGGCTCACGCCGGCGGTGTGCCAGAGCACGGCACCCAGAGCGCCGGCATCGAAGGGCCTGCCGTCCCTGACGTCGCGCGCCAAATGCGGCGAAGGCAGCACCATGCGCGCGGCCCCTGGGCTGATCGGGTAAGGCTTGAAGGGCGGCGGCGGGTCGCCCCAGGCGACACCAGGCGCGCGGCGCAGCAGGCCGGCGCGGGAATGGGCCGAGAACTCGTGGAACTGTTCCACCAGCGCCAAGGCCGTCGCCGCTTGGTCGACGGCAGTCCCCACGCCAGCACCGGCGGCCGGACCGGTGGCCGGCTCGATGCGCAGTTCGGTGCGGCCATGCCGCAGCCCGAGCACGAACGCGCCGCCGGCCAACGCGGTGGCGCCCAGCATGCCCAGGGCCCCCAGTGCAGGCCGCCGCCCGAGACCGGCTTTCGGAACGCGCGCCGTGCCCTCGCGCGGCGCAGGCGGGGGTCGTCGCGCCAGGTGTTGCCAGACGACACGGAAGTTGAAGGCCAGGTGCAGCACCAACAGCAGTACGGTGGCGTAGCCGAACAGGTAGTGCCAGTCGAACACCGGCAAATGCTGGTTGGCGACCCAGAAGATGCCCAGACCGGCGGTGCCCAGCACGTACACCAGGAGAAACAGGCTGGACCAGACGTTCAGCGCCAATCGCGAAGGCATGCGCCCGCGCAGCGCCATCAGCGCCAACGTGGCACCGGCCAGCAGCAGCGGCAGCAGCACCCACAGCAGCTTGGTCATGGCGAAAGCCCCGGGACCACGGGTTGAGCCCCTGTCATGGCGCTCCTATCATGGCGCTGCGGCTTGCAGCGCCCACGCCACGGCCAGGCCCAGCGCGCTGACCGCCAGCGGGATGACGATCAGCCACCCCGGCGCGCGCGGCGCCAGCGTCAGGAAGCCGAGCGTGGCAATCGCCGTGGGGTCGGGAAACGAACCGAAGCTCTCGGCCTGCGCCCAGGGCCGGCCCAACATCAGGCCGAGCAGCGGCCACGCCAGCAGCGCCACCGCAACGATCCCGAGCCCCAACACGCTGCGGGCCGGCGAGCGGGGTTCGAACGACAGGCCCGGGCGCACTGCACCGGCCCAAAGCAACGCCATGCCCTGCAAGGCGAAGACCCAGGCCAGGTACTCCGCGGCCCAGTTGATGGTGCTGAAGCGGCGCAGGTGAAAGGCCCAGGCCACCCAGCACCACGCGCCGCCCAGCAGCAACCAGACCAGGCGTGCGAGCAGCGGCGACCGCGATCGAGCTGCCACGACCAGCGCCACCAGGCTTAGCGTGACGAGCACGGCTTGCAGCGGCCAGATCTCGGCGTTGTACGACGCCGCCAGACTGCCGTAGGTGCGCTGCGAGAACAGCAGGAAACTGCCCGGACGGTAGCTCCACCATTCGCTCACGGCAGCTTGTCGGTGTAGGCCGCCATGCGCGCGCGTGCGGCAGCGTCGGGCAGGCGGCCGGTGGCCGCCGCGAGGTTCTCACGCACATGGTCGACGCGGGTGGTGGCCGGGATGGCGCAGGTCACGCCCGGGTGCGAGATGACGAATTTCAGGGCGAACTGGGCCCAGCTGCTGCATTGCAGCTCAGCGGCCCAGGCCGGCAGCGGGTGGCGGGCCAAGGTGCGCAGCAGGTCGCCCTGCTCGAACGGGCGGTTGGCGATCACGGCGATGCCGCGTTCCTGGGCCAGCGGCAGGATGCGTTCTTCAACGCGGCGATCGCGCAGGCTGTAAGTCACCTGCACAAAGTCCAGCGGCTGGCTGCGCATGATCTGCTCCACCTCTGCGTGTCGCCTGCCTTCCGAGGTGCTGATGCCGACGTAGCGCAGCCGCCCGGCCGCCTTCATCGCGAACAAGGTCACCAGGTGGTCCTGCCAGGACAGCAGGTTGTGCACCTGCAGCAGGTCGAAGCGCGGCACGCCCCAGCGGCTGGTGGAGGCATCGATCTGCGCCGGGCCGCGCCCCCCCGGGCTGACCCATACCTTGTCGGCCGAAAACACGCGAGCCAGCGCGTTGCGGCTGCGCAAGCCGTGCCCGATCACTTCCTGCGACGAGCCGTACATGGGCGAGCAGTCGATAAGCTTGCCGCCAGCGCCGAAGAAGGCCTGCATGACGTCGGCGCATTGCTCGCGCGCGGCCGGGTCGTTGCCCACGTTGAAGGTGATCCAACTGCCTAGCCCGACCAGCGGCACGGGCTCATTGCTGCTCGGAATGAGGCGCATGAGCGGTGCCACGGCTGTCGGGGGCGATGGCGGCAGTGATTTAGGCAGTGATGTGGGCGGTGAGGTCGCCGGCAGTTCGCGGCGAGGCTGCGCATGCGCAGGCAGCATGCCGCAAGCGCTCAGCAAGAGTCCGTGACGCAACAGGGTCCGTCGATCTGCGCTGGGCAGTGACATGGTTTTGCTCCGGCATCGTGGCCTCGACGCAGGATCATGCCGAAACTGGCAAAGCCTCACGAAGATTCTTCTTTCGCAAAGCCGGTAGCAACGATGGGCCCGCGGGCCGATGTCGAGAGGCCGCCCGAGGCGGTGCCGCAGGGTTGCGGCCGGGACGTGCGAATGCCGGTCAGCCGCGCGCGTCGGCCACCAGGCGCAAGGGTGCGGGCTGCTGCTCGCAGGCGCGGCCGGCGGCCTTGGCTTCGTAGCAGGCGCGGTCGGCTGCGGCCAGCCAGTCTTCGGCACCGGCGATGTGCTCGTCCAGCATGGCGACACCGACGCTCACGCCCACGCCCAGCAACTCGCCGTTCCAGCGCAGCTGCACGCCGGTCACGGCGGCGCTCAGGTCATCTGCCAGGCGCAGCGCCACCTCGGTGGTGCAGCGCTCCAGCACCAGGGCGAACTCGTCGCCGCCCAGTCGCACGAGCAGGTCGCTTTCGCGCACACGCATCGCCGCGGCGGCCGAGACGGCGCGCAGCACCGCGTCGCCCGCCGCATGGCCGTGGCGGTCGTTGACCAGCTTGAAGCGGTCCAGGTCCAACATCAACAACGCTGCGGGCTTGGCACGGGTCACGTCAGCGAACACCAAGGCCAGTCGGCGTTCCAGCGCCGCGCGGTTGGCCAGCCCGGTCAGCCGGTCGTGGTGCGCCGACCATTCCAGTTTCTCGCGTGACGCGATCTCTTCGGTGACGTCGTGCAGCGTCCAGATGGTGCCGGCCACCGCGTCGGTCGGCGACACCGGCTGCGCACGCAGTCGGCCCCAGAAGCGCGAACCGTCACCGCGCAGCAATGCCCAGTCGCCTTCGTACGCGTGACCACGGGCGAAGGACTCGCGGACCAGCGGGCCCAATCGCGCGTAGTCCTCGTTGGACGCGAAGATGGTGCAGGCCAGTTCGCCCAGCAGCGCACCGTCGGCGCAGCCGAGCAGCCTGCACCACTGGGCGCTGACGAGTTCGAAGCGCCGCTCGCGACTGAATGCGATGCCGATGGGGGCTGCGCCCATCACCGACTGCAGGCGCTGCAGCACGTCGCGCTTGACACGCTCGAGCTGCGTCCGCTCGGCGCCCACACGGCGCAGCACCGCTTCGAGCCGACCGATCTCGCCGCTTGCGCCGGGCCAGCCCGACAGCGGGTCACGGCCCTCGTCGAACAGGTGTTCTGCGCGCGCCTGCACGCGCGCCAGGGGCCGCAGCAGCGCGCCGATGGTCAAGTAGGTCAGCAGCGACAGCGCCGCGATCAGCCCGACGGCCCAGTGCAGGGCCTCGCGCCGCGCGTCGACCAGCGGCGCCAGCACCTCGGCGCGGTCCCTGTACTTCCACACCAACCAGTCCGGACCGGCCACGCCGGCCAGCGCCACCAACGAATGGGCGTCGGGGTAGGCCAGGCCAGCGGGCTCGACGGGCGCGCCCGCGGCGCGCCAGCTTTCCAGGGCCCGCGCGAGCTCGGGCACGGCGGTCAGCGGCGCACCCAGAAGTTCGGGCCGTTGATGGGCCAGGATGCGCCCGTGCGCGTCGCTGACCAGCAGCAGCCCCGCGGCATCGTCGCCCTGCCCGTCGGTGATGCCCCCCAGCAAGTCGCGCGTCTTCAGCCGCAAGGCGCCGACGAGCACGCCGCGCCCCTCGCGTAGCGGGTGCGCCATCTCCACCACCAACTCGCCCGACAGGCGCGAGACGGTGGGCTCCGAGATGACGGCGCGGCGCTCGGCCAGGGCGGTTCGGAAGAACGGCCGATCGGCCAGCGAGACTTCGGATCGGTGGATGCCGTCGGCGTCCTGCATCAACCGGGTCAGCCCATCGGCGTCGACGATGGTGACGCTGTCGAACAGCAGCTTGGTCGTCGGCTTGCCGTGCAGGTACTCGCGCAGGGCTGTGGGCTGGCCCAGGCTTTGCACCGGCAGCTGCTCGGCGACGGCGGCCAGCGCGCGCTGCTGCAACAACACCTGGCGCCCGAGCATGCGGGCCACGCGCTCGGCCTCGGCGATGTCGGCCTGCTCGCGCGCCGCCAGGGTGTCGACGCGCGCGCGCTGCTCCAGCACGGTCGTGGTGACGCCGATGCCCAGCGCCAGCGCGAAGATGCCGCCCAGCGACAGACGCAGCTTCAGCGAGCCCAGCCAGTGCCGCAGAGAAAAGCGCATGTGTGGTTATCGGCCGTTGTGGCGCGGGCTGAAACCCTTCACTTGCCGCTGGCTCAGTTGCCGAAGGCTTCGGCCAGCGCGCGGCGCAGTTCATCGTGGCTGCGCGGCTGGTGCAGCACGCCCACGCGGCGGCCGTCGCCGGCAAACAGCAGCACGGTGCCGTCGCGCGCGGCGTGGCGCGCGGCAAAGGTCTGCGCGTCGGCCATCGCCAGGTGGGCCACCAGGAAGTCGACGCGCCCGGCGTAGTCAGCGCGGATGCCGTTCATCAGCTCCATCACCTGGGCGCTGCCGACGTAGTTGCTGTCGTAGGCCAGCACCAGCGTCGCGCTCCCGGCGCCGATACGCGACAGGTCGGTCGGATAAGCGGCGCCGGGCAGTTGCCGCCACAGCAGGGCGCCCACCACCGTGAGTGCAAGCAGGATCAGCGGCCACTTGGTCCAGCGCGGCGGGCGGCGGGCGGGTGGAGGACGGGGCGGGTTCATGGGCGGTAGGGGTCGAACACGGGGACCGCGCGAGGTGGCAGATGCGCAAGAAGGCACGATACACAGGGCCGCATGGCCTCGCAGCCACCAGGTGACTACCCCGCGGAACTTGAGCGCGCCACCGCGTGCGGAACGTGATGCGCCCCGAGTTTGCCCTCAGCCCTGCTCGAAGATCAGGCGAATCGCCAGCCTTTGCTGCGCGTTGGGCAGCTTGAGCACTTCGGTGATCAGCGTGTTGGCGCGGCTGCAGTCGGCGTTGCGTGCCGGATTGCGCAAGCCGCCCAGCACCGCCTGTGCGCCGGGGCCTAAAGCGCGGGTCGTGGGCGCGGGCGCTCAGGCTCCGGTGCGTGCGCTGCGGCGCACGCGCGCGGCCAGCAGCGCGCCGCCGGCCAGCAACATCGCCAGGCTGGCCGGTTCCGGCACCGGCGTGATGGTGACGCGGTAGGCCAGGAACATCGTGTCGATATCCCCCTGCAGGGAGACGTAAGCGCCACCAGCCTGGAAGCCGTCGACGGTGGAGAAGTCGTTGTCGTTGGCAATGAAGAGGAACCAGTCGTTCGGCGCCGCGGGGTCAAGCGCCGGCAACAGTGCCAGGCCTTCCCACTTTTCGCTCAGGTTGTCGACGCCGAACGTGTTGCCGTTGCCCAGGCCGAAACGCGACAGCTGCGTGGCGTCGTTGAGGTTCAGGAACGGCACGCTCACGGCCCGGCTGATCGCCGGGTTGAGCACGCCGGCCGGCGCGATCTGGCCCTCGTAGGGCTGGCCCAGGATGTTGGTGGCGCCGCTGATGTCGATCACGTCCACCCGGCGCAGCAGGCTCTGCCCGGTGCCGACGTTCAGGCCGTTGCTGTCGCGCGGCAGGATCAGCAGCTGGGTGTTCGACAGCGCGAGCAACTCGCTCTGCGCCGCCACCAGCGTGTTGGATCCCTGCACGAACTTGGGCAGGAGCACGGCGTACTCAGCGGTCAGCGTGATCGCGTCGAGGTTGCTCAGGTCGTAGGTGAAGAGACGCGTGTGGTCACGGAAGGAGGCGCCGGTGGCCGCGCCGTCCTGGCGCGCCGCGCTCTGCAGTCCGACGAAGAGGGTGCGGCCGTCCGGGCTGACGCTCAGGCCCTCGAAGCCCTGGTTGTTGCTGCGGCCGTAGCTCGGGTTGGTAGGGGCGGGCCCTGGCTGGCCGGTGGTCGGGTTGTTCGAGCTGTAGTCGGTCACGCCGCCGCGCAGTGGCCGCACCGACGCGGCGACGGGCAGGGCGCCGAGGAACTGTCCGCCGGCGTTGAAGCGGTAGAGCGAAGGGCCGTACTCGTCGCTGACCAGGCGCGAGCCGTCGGACAGCACGACGATGCCTTCGGCGTCCAGTGCCAGCTTGCCGTTGAAGGCCTGCGGCAGCTCGGGCAGCGTGGCCGTCGCCGCGCGGGCGCCGCCGGTGGCGACACCGCCCGGCCTGGGGTCCAGGCCGCTGAACAGTTGTGTGCCGCCGCCGGGGATGTTTTCGAACAGGCGCGTGGCCTGGGTCAGCGTGAGCCCGATCTGGTTCTGCGGCAGGCCGCTGGCGGCCAGGGGCGCTGGCGTGAAGCTCATCTGCAGCGTGTTCAGCCGCGGTGTGTAGTCGGTGGTGCCCATGATGTTGTAGCCGCGGTCCGGCGCGGCGATGAAGCTGCCGCTGTAGGTGTTGCCGCTGCGCTGCCAGGTGCTGGCATTCGCGAACAACCCGGAGATCGAGCCGAAGGTCTCGCCATGTTCGTCGCGCTGGTTGGCGGGGATGCGACCCACGCCGACCAGCCCCTGCACCTGCAGCACGGTGCCGTTGACGTTGATGGTCGGCTGCGCGTGCGCCGGGCTGTGGGCGCCCAGCATGCCCAGGCTTGTGGCGGCCACCAGCAAGGCGGTCAGGGCGGGAGGGCGATGGGTCATGTCGTGAATCCTCGGAGTGTGCAGGCCGACGGGCGCGCTGGTGACTGAGCGCTGGCAACCGTAGTCAGCGGCTGTGTCGGCGGCGTGACATTCGGGACACTCCGGGTAATCTCCCGCAGAGAGTCTTCCCGAGTCACTCCTGCTTCATCGGTCGTTCAGACGCCGCCGGCCGAAGCCGCCGAAGCGGCGGGCCAGGAAAACCCGCTCAGCGGATGGCGCGGACGACCGACCATGCCGGCACAGGGGGTGCCGGCGGCGGCAGTTCGGTGTACGGCGAGGGCATGCGCCCGGCCAGGCAAACGCCCTGCCGGTACAGCTTGGCCGAGAGCATCGCGCGGTCGGCGGCGTCGACCAGCGCGTCCACCGTCTGGCCGTCGTGCGGGAACATGGCCACGCCCACGCTGGCGCGCACCTGCACCGTGACGCTGCCCAGCTGGACCGGGGCGGACACCACGTCGATCAGCTTGCGGCCGATGGCCAGCGCGTCGTCTGCGCCATGCACCTGCGGCATCAGACAGACGAACTCGTCGCCGCCATAGCGGCCCACGTGGTCTTCGCCACGAACGGCGTGGACCAGCCGTGCGCCCACCACTTTCAGCAGAGAGTCGCCGTGCGCATGGCCCAGGCAGTCATTCACCGCCTTGAAGCCATCGAGGTCGATGAACAGCAGGCACAGGCCCTGCAACTGCTCGGCCTGCCGCGTCAGCGCGGCGGCGGCACAGTCGCCGAAGGACAGCCGGTTGGGCAGGCCGGTGAGCGGGTCGCGGCCGGCCAGTGCGCGTGCCTGGGCTTCGCTTGCACGCGAAGACGACAAGCTGCGCTGCAGCAGGCGCAGCGCGCGCTGGGATGCAACCAGCGCCTTCTCGGCCGCGGCGCATTGCCGGCGGCACTCGGTCAGTTCGCGCAGCGCGGTGTCGAGTTCGGGACTGGCGCCGATGCCGGCGAAGGCGACTCCGGACCCGGGGACAGCTGGATTCATCTCGATCATCGATTGATCCTCGCGCAGTGGTGAGGCGAACGGAGCCATGCTGACCCCGGCACTTTGGATCAGCTCTGCATTATTTGGCGCCTGACGAGGACGCACCGTTCGGTAGCGTACACAGGCGCACACAGGCGCACCCATCAGCGCACCCATGGGCGCACCCATAAGCGCACCCATGAGCGCGCGCTCAAGTTCGCACACAAGCGCGCCTGCAAGCGCGCCTGCAAGTCCGGCCGGGCGAGGTGGAGCCATCGCGGCGGCGCTAGTTCGCCCAGGTGCCGCGCTCCAGGTTGGGGCTGAGCCGGTAACGCTCGCCGCGGTAGGTGTTGTCCAGCGCTGCGATCACGGCGGCCACGCCAGCCGAGTCCCAGCTGCGAAGCCAGTCGAAAGGCCCCCGGGGCCAGTTGACGCCCAGTTGCATCGCGGCGTCCGCGCCCTCGGGGCTGCACACGCCCTGCAGCACCGCGTCGCTGGCTTCGTTGATGAGCATCGCCACGGTACGCGCGACCACCAGCCCCGGTGCATCGGCCAGCCGCAGCGGCGTGAAGCCCAGCGCATGCAGCCACGCCGGCGCTTGCGCCTGCCATGACTGCGAAGCGTTCGGCGCCAGCGCATAGGCCAGCGCGCTGCCCGGGGCCATCGGCTGCTGCAGCGGCCGGTCGAACACTGCGAGATCGGCAATGCCGGTGGCCGCGGCGACGGCCCGCGCGCTGCGGCCGTCGGTCAGTACCAGCCGCGCACCGTCTACCTCCAGGCCGGTCCAGCCGCTGCCCTGCCGGCGTTGCGGCCCCCAGCCTTGCGCGGCCAGTGCCTGCGTGGCGGCCTGCTCCAGCGCGTCGCCGATCGGGCCTTCGCCGTGCACGCTGACTTCACGCGCGGTGGACGGTGCTTCGTGCACCGCCACCGGCAGCGCCGCCGGGCCTTCGGGGTAGACGTAGAAGCCGCGGCCGCTCTTGCGCCCGAGCAGGCCGCCGTCGACCATCTCGCGCTGCAGCGGTGACGGCGTGAAGCGCCGGTCGAAGAAGAAGGCCTCGAAGACCGAACGCGTGACGGCCAGGTTGGTGTCGTGGCCGATCAGGTCCATCAGCTCGCACGGACCGAGGCGAAACCCTGCCGCGCGCAGGCAGGCATCCAGCTGCGCCGGTGTGGCGGCACGCTCGAGCAGCAGCGCCAGCGCCTCGGCGTAGTACGGCCTAGCAATGCGGTTGACGATGAAGCCCGGCGTGCTGCGCGCGTGCACCGGCACCTTGCCCCAGGCGCAGGCCAGGTCGAAGACGGCCTCGGCCACCGCGGCGTCGGTCTGCAGCCCGCTGACCACCTCGACCAGCTTCATCAGCGGCACCGGGTTGAAGAAGTGCATGCCCACCAGCCGCCCGGGTTGCTGCAGCCCGGCGGCGATGGCGGTGACCGAAATCGACGAGGTGTTGGTCGCCAGCACGCAGGTCGGGCTGACGATGCGCTCGAGTGCGGCGAAGAGCGCGCGCTTGGCCGCGAGGTCTTCGACGATGGCCTCCACCACCAGCGCCGAGCCGGCCGCGCCCTCCAGCTGCGCCAGCGGCGTGATGCGGGCCAGTGCGGCCTGCGC
>Ga0209181_10007785_pt1 | contig 14559 bp, 9 predicted proteins | sample MAT05_FD_187208 | JGI IMG/M metagenome (GOLD analysis project Ga0209181, IMG submission 187208) | Freshwater microbial communities from Lake Fryxell liftoff mats and glacier meltwater in Antarctica - MAT-05 (SPAdes) (version 2) | ecosystem: Environmental > Aquatic > Freshwater > Ice > Liftoff... | reverse complement strand
CCAGCGCATCGGCCGCCAGACCTGACACTGCCACATCCATCGGCGCGCCGGCCGCGCGTGCGGCATGCAGCGTGGGCGAGCCTACCGGCTCCAGCGCCTCGACGCGGCAGCGGTCGCCCAGCCAGGCGGCGATGCCGGCGATCAGGCCGCCCCCGCCGACGCTGACCAGCAGGCGGTCGGGCAGGCCGGCGTCCTGTTCGATCTCTGCGGCCAGCGTGCCCGCGCCAGCCACCACCTCGGGCTGGTCATAGGCGTGCATCAGCAGCGCGCCGCTGGCCGCCTGGCGCTGCAGGCAGGCGGCGTAAGCCTCGGCGTAAGTCTCGCCGCCGAGAAAGACGCGCGCGCCGAGTTCGGCCAGCCGCGCCCGCTTGGCCGGGCTGCTGAGCGCCGGCAGGAAGACTTCGCAGGCCACGCCCAGCGCCTGCGCCGCGGTGGCGACGGCGATGCCCGCATTGCCGCCCGAGGCGATGATCACGCCGGCGCCGGGCACCGGCAGCGAGCGCAGCCGGTTGAACATGCCGCGCGCCTTGAAGCTGCCCGAGACCTGCAGATGCTCGAGCTTGAGCCAGACCTCGGCGCAGGGCAGGCCCAGTGCCGCCCCCGTCAGCCGCCACAGCGGCGTGCGGCGGATGTCGCCCGCGATGCGTTGCTGCGCGGCGAGGATGCTGCTGCGATCGATGGGCTCGGCAGCGTCGGTGTTCAGGTGGTCCATCGGCACATCATGCCAGCGGCTACATTGCGCTCATGAACACGCGCACCCTTTCCGACGACGGCCTTCAGTGGGCACAGCGCCTGGTACGGCTGAACACCATCAGCGACCAGAGCAACCTGCCGCTGATCGAGTGCATTGCAGACCACCTGCGCAGCCTGGGCGTACCGCTGCGCCTGACTTTCGATGCCGAGCGGCGCAAGGCCAACCTGTTCGCCACGCTGGGCGAGGGCAAGCCCGGCGGCGTGATCCTCTCCGGCCATACCGACACCGTGCCGTGGGAGGGCCAGGACTGGCGCGCCGACCCGCTGTCGGGCCACGTGCACGAGGGCCGCCTGTACGCGCGCGGCAGCGCCGACATGAAAGGCTTCATCGGCCTGGCCGTGGCGCAAGCCGGCTGGATGCTGGCGCAGGACCTGCCGTTCGCCGTGCACCTGGCCTTCAGCTACGACGAGGAGATCGGCTGCTTCGGTGCGCGCGAGCTGATCGCCGACCTCGAGGACGCCGGCATCGCGCCGCGGCTGTGCATCGTCGGCGAGCCCACCAGCATGGTGCCCGCCACCTCGCACAAGGGCGTGCACCGCTGGCGCTGCTGCGTCAAGGGCCGCCCGGCTCACTCGTCGCTGACGCCGCAGGCGGTGAATGCCATCGAGGCCGCGGCGCGTGTGGTGGCGCATGTGGCCGACATGGCCGATGGCTGGCGCGCGCATGGCCCCTTCGACCGCGGCTTCGATGTGCCCTTCAGCACGGCCGCCACCGGCATCATCCAGGGCGGCGTGGCCGACAACATCGTGCCCGAGGACTGCCGCTTCCATTACGAGTTCCGTAACCTGCCGGGCACCGATGCGCTGGCAATGCAGGCCAGCGTCGAGCAGCGCGCCGCGGCGCTCGAGCCGGCGATGCGGCAGGTGGATGTACGCGCAGGGTTTCGCTTCGAGTCGATCGCCTCGGTCCCGGCTTTCCTGGCCGCCGACGACGATCCGGCCGTGCTGCTGGCGCAGCGGCTGACCGGCCAGACGCGGACCACACGGGTGGCCTTCGGCACCGAAGCCGGGCTCTTCCAGAGAGCCGGCATCCCGACCGTGGTGTGCGGCCCGGGCTCCATCGAGCAGGCTCACCAGCCCGACGAGTTCGTCACGCTGGCGCAACTGGCTGCATGCGAGGCGATGCTGCGCGCGCTGGCGCAGCCCGCCGACTGAGGCTCAGGCCAGCGTCAGCAACTCGGCCGCCAGTTCATGCGGCAGGTCGACCATCACGTCGTGGCTGCTCGGCAGCTTGACCACCTTCCAGCCGGGTTGGCCCTCGAACCTGGCCGCGAAGTGGCGGAAGGGGCTCGGGTCCCAGCCGTCGGCCAGGATGTAGGTGCGATGAGTGACCGCCGCGCCGGCGCCCGTCAGCAGCACCGGCATCTCGAAGGTGGCCAGCGCCTGCGGCACGCAGCGCCGGTCGACCCAGTCGCGGTTCTCCGCCTTGACGTTGAAGCCTTCGGCGGGGATCGGCGTCATGCGCCCGCCGTCGGTGGCGGTGCCGCGGAAGGCGCCGATGAATCCGGCGGACACCTCGGGCCCCAGCGCGATGGGCAGCAGGTCGATCACCGACTGGCCGCTCTCGGGCACGAAGGCGTCGAGGTAGACCAGCGCCTTGATGCGCGCGGCCAGGCGGTCGGCCACCCCGGTGATGACCATGCCGCCGTAGGAATGGCCGCACAGGATCACGTCGTTCAGCTCCTCGGCCTCGATGCAGCCGATGATGTCGCGGATGTGGGTCTCCAGCGTGATGTTCTCGCTGCCCTGGTGCGCGCGTTCGCCCAAGCCGGTGTGGGTGGGCGTGAACACATCATGGCCGGCAGCGCGCAGCGCACGCGCCGTATCGCGATAGCACCAGCCGCCATGCCAGGCGCCGTGGACAAGGACGAAAGTGGCCATCAGGCTCTCCTCGGGTTGAGATGGGTCGGACAAGAATCTGACTTGACGCTATGCCTTCGCGCGTCGTGCCGAATCCGGATTGACCCGAGGCAGTGTGCCCACCGATCGCGCCGAATCGCCCGCTGGCGACGCACGATTGCCGACCCTTCTCAGGGCAGCCGATTCGATTCACTTTGGAAGGCCCTGACCGCGAGCACGCGGCGGGCGGAAAACGCGAACTCAGGTGCCGATCACGCCGCCGTCGCGCTTGCGGATAACCACCGTGGCCGACCGCGGCCGGCCGTCGGGCCGGTAGTCGGGCCAGCTCGAGAACTTGCGCGGCTCGGCCGGGTCGCTGCGGTCGCTGGGGGTCTCACCCGGGTGCTGGATGTTGATGAACGCGGTCCGCCCATCGGGTGTCCAGGTGATGCCGGTGACCTCGCAGTTGGTCGGCGCGGTGAGGAAGCGGCGGATCTCGCCGCTGGCCAGATCACAGGCCAACATCTGGTTGTTGCCGATGCGGGTGAACTCGCCTCGGTACATCTGGGTGGCATGCGCATCGGTCTGGATCCACAGCACGCCGCGCGAGTCGAACGCGATGCCGTCCGGGCAGCCGAACATGTCGCCCTTGATGTTGCCTTTGGCCTCGGCCCGCTCGTTGGCAGGGTCGCCTGCCAGCACCAGGTGGTTCCAATTGAACGTGGCTGCGTCAAAGTCGCCGTCTTCTTTCCAGCGGATGATGCTGCCCATGGAGTTGTTGGCGCGCGGGTTGGCGGCGTCGACCGCCGGGTTGGTTCCGACCCCGCGGCTGCTGTTGTTGGTGAGCGTGCAGTAGATCCAGCCCGACTTCGCGTCGATGGCCAGCCACTCCGGCCGGTCCATCTTGGTGGCGCCCAGCAGGTCGCTCGCCTGGCGCGACTTGATCGTCACCTCGCCCTGGTCTGCGAATCCGTTCGCCGCCGTCAGCGGCCCCTGGCCCTGCACCACAGGCAACCAGCGGCCGGTGCCATTGGCATCGAAACGGGCGACGTACAGCGTGCCGTGGTCGAGCAGTTCGCGGTTCGCCTGCGCGGCGGTAAGCCCGTTGCCGGCGGGCCGGATGCGGTCGCGCGAGACGAACTTGTAGATGTACTCGAAGCGCGCGTCCTCGCCCGAGTACACCACCGCGCGCTGGTCTTTCGTGACCGCCACCCATGCGCCTTCGTGCGCGGCGCGACCGAGGGCGGTGCGCTTGACCGGCGTGGCGGTCGGGTTCATCGGGTCGAGCTCGACGACCCAGCCGAAGCGGTTGGGTTCGTTCGGGTGTTTCGTGGCGTCGAAGCGCTCTTCGTGCTCGTGCCAGCGGTAGCCCAGACCGCCCTTGCGCAAACCCCAGCGCCGCTCGTGCGGCGTCAGCGTATCGCCGGCGTTGAAATAGAAGGCGAAGTTCTCCTCGCCCGACAGGTAAGTGCCCCAGGGCGTGGCCGCACTGGCGCAGTTGTTGAGCGTGCCCAGCACGCGGCGGCCGTCAGGGTCGGCCGCGGTCTTCATCATGGCGTGGCCGGCGGCCGGGCCGCCGACCGAGAACGGCGTCTCCATCGTCACGCGTCTGGCGAAGCGCGACGGCCGCACCATCTGCCAAGCACCGTCGCGCTGCTCGACCTCGATGACGGACAGGCCGTGTGCGGCGAGGCTCTTCTTCACCTTTTCGGCGCTCCAGGTGCGCTGGCCGTCGGTGTGCAGCAAGCCGTCGTCGGTGTACTCGTGGTTCATCGCGAGCAGGCCTCGCCGGCTGCCGTCGAGCGGGTAGTACTCCAGCCCGTCGTGGTGCATGCCCACCTGCACGGCCTGGTCGGCGGCCGAATTGGACGCGTCGAGACGGAACGCCGGCATCCGGCCGGGCACCCCCACGGGTTCGCCCCAAGCAGCGATCGCCGTGGCCACGTAGCCTTCGGGCACGACCAGTCGGTCGGTCGCGTCGGTGGGCACACCCTTGAAGCCGAGGGCAGGGCCGGTGGCCGCCGAACCGCCGCCCGGCGTTGCGGCGCAACCCGACAGCGTCGCCGCCATCGGCGCCAGTAGCGATATCACGCCCACCGCGGCGCCGCCGCGCAGCACGATGCGCCGCGCCGGGTCGGACACCTCGTGGATGGTCGGGTTGTCCGACCGGTTGCTGTCTTCCATCTCGTCGAAGTTCTTGGCCATGTCATCTCCTTGCGTGCAATCGGGGGGGGTGGGCTGACGCAAGTTTAGGGGTCTGTGCGCAGTGAACCGGGACGGGTTTACTTGGTGAGGCAGGCGTGCCGCAGGCGGCTGGCACGGCTCGAGGCATGACGCGCACCGGCCCCAATTGAAAAGGGCTGCCCGAGGCAGCCCTTTTCGCGGCCCGGGCGCAGGCCCGGATCAATCGCTGAAGTTCACTTCTTGTCCGACGGCAGCTTGCCTTCGACGCCCTTGACGTAGAAGTCGACCTTGTCCTTCCAGGCTTGGTCGGCCTTCGTGTCCTTGGCCAGCCGCTCCTTGCCGTCGCTGCCGACGATGGGGCCGGTGAAGACCTCGAGCGAGCCGGTCTTGATGCCGTCCATGGCGGTCTCGGCCTTGGTCTTGAGCTCTGCGGGCACGAAGTCGGCGATCTTGATCACGTCGTTGGCGCCTTCAGGCTTGCCCCAGATCGTGCGCTGCTCACCCTTCCAGCTGTTGTCCATCAGTGACTTGATGGTCTTCTTGTAGTACGGGCTCCAATCGACGATGTTGCTGGCCAGGTGCGCCTTCGGGGCGTAGCTGCTCATGTCGCTGTCCCAGCCGAAGGCGTACTTGCCGTTCTTCTCGGCCGTCTGCAGCACGGCGGTGGAGTCGGTGTTCTGCAGCAGCACGTCGGCGCCCTTGTTGATGAGCTCCTGCGCCGCGGCGCCTTCCTTCTCGGGGTCGAACCAGGTGTTGACCCAGACCACGCGCGTGCGGATCTTCGGGTTCACGCTCTGCGCGCCCAGCGTGAAGGCATTGATGTTGCGCAGCACCTCGGGGATCGGAAAGCTGGCGACGAAGCCGAGCGTGTTGGTCTTCGTCATCCCGCCGGCGATGATGCCGCTGACGTAGGCGTCGTGATAGAAGCGGGCGTCGTAGACGTTCATGTTCGCCGCCATCTTGTAGCCGGTGGCGTGTTCGAACTTCACGTCGGGGAACTCGCCAGCCACCTTGAGCATGGCGTCCATGTAGCCGAAGCTGGTGGCGAAGATGACCTTGTTGCCCTGGCTGGCCAGGTCGCGGATCACGCGCTCGCCGTCGGCATAGGACACCTTCTCGACGAAGGTGGTCTTGACCTTGTCACCCATCTCCGCCTCGACGGCCTTGCGGCCCTGGTCGTGCGCGAAGCTCCAGCCGGCGTCGCCGACGGGGCCGATGTAGATCCAGGCTGCCTTCAGCGGTTCGGGCGCGGGGGCGGGGGCGGCTGCAGGAGCCTGCGCGGCGGGGGCCGGCGGCTCTTCCTTCTTGCCGCAGCCCACCAGGGCGGCGGTGGCGGCAAGACCCGCCAGCGCAAAGATGCGGCGACTCAGCTTGCTTGCATTCCAATCGTTCATCGACGTGCTCTCCAGGTTTCAGGGGTGGGAATCAATCACGAAATTATGAGCCGGGCCGAAAGGGCCTACCGAGCGATGCCGGCATGTTCAGGCGGATGAAGGCAGCGTTTCGGCTGATCACCGCCAGCACCACGATCGTGGCCACGTAGGGCAGCATGGTCAGCAGGTGGCTCGAGATCTGCACCCCCTCGGCCTGCAGACTCAGCTGCAGCACGGTGACGCCGCCGAACAGATAGGCCCCCAGCAGTGCGCGCGCCGGCCGCCAGGTGGCGAAGACCGTCAGCGCCAGCGCGATCCAGCCGCGGCCGGCGGTCAGGCCCTCCACCCACAGCGGCGCCGTCACCAGCGACACATAGGCGCCGGCCAGCCCGCACAGCGCGCCGCCGGCGCACACGGCGGCCAGCCGGATCAGGCGCACCGGGTAGCCCAGCGCGTGCGCCGGCTCGGGGTTCTCGCCGATCGCGCGCAGCAAGAGGCCGGCGCGCGTGCGGTAGAAGAACCAGGCGACGGCCGCCGTCAGCGCCATCGCCACGTAGACCATCGCATGGTGGCTGAAGAAGGCCGGGCCGACGAAGGGCAGGTCCGACAGCACCGGCATCGCGTACTGCTGGCGCGGGCTCAGGCTCTTGCCGACCATGGACACGCCGACGAAGGCCGAGAAGCCGTAGCCGAAGAGGCTGAGTGCCAGCCCGGTGGCGTACTGGTTGGTGTTGAGAAAGATCACCAGCAACCCGAACACCGCGGCCAGCGCGGCGCCGGCGGCGGCGGCGGCGACGAAGCCCAGGGTGTCGCTGCCGGTGAGCAGCGCGGTGGCGAAGCCGGCCACCGCGGCCACCAGCATCATGCCTTCGGCGCCGAGGTTGAGCACGCCGGCGCGCTCGTTGATGAGCAGCCCGAGGGCGGCCAGCGCCAGCGTGGTGCCGCTGGCCAGCGCGGTGTTGATGAGCAGCGCGGTCTCGTTCATGCGGGTCGGGCCCTGCTGCGCGTCAGGCGCAGCCGTTGGTGGATGAAGGTGTCGCAGGCCAGCAGGATCAGCAGCAGCAGGCCCTGCAGCACGCTGGCCATGGCGTTGGGCAGGCCCAGGCGCGACTGCGCCAGTTCGCCGCCGATCAGCATCAGCGACAGCAGCACGCCGGCGCCGACGATGCCCAGCGGGTGCAGCCGGCCGACGAAGCAGACGATGATGGCCGTGAAGCCCAGCCCGGTGGACAGGTACGGCGTGACCTGGCGGATCGGCCCGGCGACCTCCATCGCGCCGGCCAGCCCGGCCAGCCCGCCCGAGACCAGCAGCGCCGTCCACAGCGAGGCGCGGGCGGAGAAGCCGGCGTAGCGGGCGGCCGCCGGCGCCAGCCCGCCGACCTGCAGCTGAAAGCCGCGGAAGCTGCGGAAGAGGAACAGCGTCGCCACCACGGCCAGCACCAGGGCCAGCAGGAAGCCCACGTGCAGCCGCGTGCGCTCGAGCAGCGGCGGCAGCAGCAGGCTGCTGTGGAACAGCGCCGACTGCGGCATGTTGAAGCCCTGCGGGTCTTTCCAGGGGCCGAACACCAGCGCGTTGGCGACCTGCTGCGCCACGTACACGAGCATCAGGCTGACGAGGATCTCGTTGGCATTGAAGCGGTCGCGCAGCAGCGCCACCAGCGCCGCCCACAGCATGCCGCCCAGCATGCCGCCCAGCAGCACCAGCGGCACACCCACCGCCTTGGGCAGCACGATGCCTTGCGTGGTGAGCCACAGCGCCACGGCGCCGCCACCCAGGCAGCCGAGCAGGAACTGCCCCTCGGCGCCGATGTTCCAGACATTGGCGCGGTAGCACACCGCCAGCCCGAGCGCGATGACGATCAGCGGCGTGGCCTTCAACAACACCTCGCTGATCTGGCGCCGCGTCGACAGGGGCTCGATGAAGATCACCTGCAGGCCGGCCAGCGGGTCGGTGCCCAGGCCGGCGAAGATGACCACCGCCACCAGCGCCGTGAGCGCCAGCGCGATCAGCGGCGAGGCCACCGTCATGGCCTGCGACGGTGCGGCGCGGGGTTCAAGCCGCAGCATGGGTGCCTCCCTCCGTGGCGGCCGCGCCGGGCCACAGCCCCGACATCCAGGTGCCGATGCGTTCCACCGTGGCCTCGGCCACCGGCAGCGCCGGTGAGACGCGGCCCTTGGCGATGACGAGCAGCCGGTCGCTGATCTCGAACAGTTCGTCGAGTTCCTCGCTGATGACGAGGATCGCGCAGCCGGCATCGCGCAGCGCCAGCAATTCGCCGCGGATGAGGGCCGCGGCGCCGACGTCCACGCCCCAGGTCGGCTGGGCGACGATGAGCAGCCTGGGTGCGGCGTCGATCTCGCGCCCGACGATGAACTTCTGCAGGTTGCCGCCCGACAGCGAACGGGCTGCCGCGCCCGCGCCGCCGGCCTTGACCTGGAAGCGCGCGATCACCCGGGCCGCCAGCGCCTCGACCGTGCGCGTGCGCAGCCAGCCGAAGGCGCCGACGCCGGCCGTGCGCGTGAGCAGCGTGTTTTCGGCCAGGCTCATCGTCGGCACCGCGCCGCGGCCCAGCCGCTCTTCGGGCACGAAGTGCAGGCCCTCGCGGCGGCGCCGCCGTGGCGACTGGCGCGCGATGTCCTGTCCGAACAGGCGGATCGAGCCGGCAGGCGCGCGCGGGTCTTCGCCCGACAGCGCCGCCAGCAGTTCCTGCTGGCCGTTGCCGGAGACGCCGGCCATGCCGACGATCTCGCCGGCGCGCACCTCCAGCGCCACGCCGTCTAGCGCCACGCCGAAGGGGTCGGTCGGCGCCAGCGTCAGGCCCTGCACCTGCAGCACCACGGGCCCGGCAGCGCGCGCGGCATGCGTCAGCTGGGGCGGCTCGGCGCCGATCATCAGGCGGCTCAGGCTGGCGTTGCTCTCCTGGGTCGGGTCGACCTCGCCGGTGACCTTGCCGCCGCGCAGCACCGTGCAGTGGTGGCACAGGGCGCGGATCTCGTCGAGCTTGTGGCTGATGTAGAGAATGCTCGTGCCCTCGGCGGCCAGCCGGCGCAGCACGGTGAAGAGCTTGTCGACGGCCTGCGGCGTCAGCACCGAGGTGGGTTCGTCCAGGATCAGCAGCTTCGGCTCGGTCAGCAGCGCGCGCACGATCTCCACGCGCTGGCGTTCGCCGACGCTGAGTGTGTGCACGGGCCGCTCGGGCTGCACGTCCAGGCCGTAGCCCGCAGCCACCTGGGTGATGCGCGCGGTCACCGCCGGCAGCGCCAGGCCCTTGTCCAGCCCGAGCCAGACGTTCTGCGCCACCGTCAGCGTGTCGAAGAGGCTGAAGTGCTGGTAGACCATGCTGATGCCCAGCGCACGCGCCGCCGCCGGGCTGGCCACCTGCACCGGCTGGCCGTTCCAGCGCATCTGCCCCTCGTCGGGCTTGACCGCGCCGTAGATGATCTTCATCAGCGTGCTCTTGCCGGCGCCGTTCTCGCCCAGCACGGCGTGGATCTCGCCCGCCTTCACGCGCAGGCTGATGTCGTCGTTGGCCTTCACGGCGGGGTACTGCTTGCCGATGCCGATCAGCTCGAGTCGCAAGCTCATGGGGGGGTTCTCATGCAGGGCGACGGTAGCGCGGCTGGCCGGCGACGAAGGCGGCGGCCAGGTTTCTTTCGTCGCCCAGCGTCATCCAGGCGAAGACTTCTTCGTGCAGTGCGCGGGCGGCGGCCAGCCGGCGCGTGGCCACCGGGCCGACCGCGCGGTCCCACAGGCACAGGTCGGCCGTCTGGCCGGGTTCGAGGCCGCCGATCTCGTGGCCGAGCCCCAGCGCCTGCGCTGCGCCGCGCGTGGCGGCGTGCAGCGCGCACCAGGCCGTCAACCGCTGGCCGCGCATCGCCTGCACCTTGTAGGCCTCGGCCAGCGTGCGCAGCATCGACAGGCTGGTGCCGCCGCCCACGTCGCTCGCCACGCTGACCGCCACGCCGGCCTGCAGCGCGCCGTGCCAGTCGAACAGCCCGCTGCCCAGGAACAGGTTGCTGCTCGGGCTGTGGGCAATCTGCGCGCCGCTGTCGTGCAGCGCGGCGCGGTCGGCGTCGTCCAGCCAGATGCCGTGCGCCAGCACCGAGCGCGCATGCAGCAGGCCGTGGCTGGCGTAGACGTCGAGGTAGCTGCGCGCCTCGGGAAACAGCTCGGCCACCCAGAGAACCTCGTCGTGGTTCTCGGCCACGTGGGTCTGCAGGTACAGCGTCGGGTCGGCCCGGCACAGCACGCCGGCCATCGCCAGTTGCGCCGGCGTGCTGGTGGGCGCAAAGCGCACCGTCACCGCGTAGGCATTGCGCCCGCGGCCGTGCCAGCGGTCGATCAGCGCAAGGCATTCGCGCTCGGCCACGGCCGGGTCGGCGGCGTCGCGCAGGCCCTCGGGCGCGTGGCGGTCCATCAGCACCTTGCCGGCAATGAGCCGCATGCCGCGCGCGTGGGCTGCCGCGAACAGCGCTTCGGCCGAGCCCGCGTGCACGGTCGGGAAGACCACCGCCGCCGTGCTGCCATGGGCCAGCAGCGCGTCGACGAAGTGCGCCGCGCCGGCTGCCGCCACCTCGGGGTCGGCCCAGGCGCGCTCGGCCGGGAAGGTGTAGGACTCCAGCCAGTCGAGCAACGCGCTGCCGTAGCTGGCGATGACGCCGATCTGCGGGCAGTGCACATGGGTGTCGATGAAGCCGGGCAGCAGCAGGCGGTCGCGATGGTCTTCGCGCTCGTATTGCGGGGCGGGCGGCTGTTCGCCCGGCTGCACGCCTGCGATGCGGCCGTCGGCGCCGACCAGCAGCCAGTGGTCGGGCCGCCAGCGCACGGCCGGTGACTGCGTGTCGCCCCAGGCCGGGGCGGCCGTGAAGTCGAGCAGGTCGGCGCGCAGCGCGAGCATCGTTCAGCCCCGCGCCGCCGCGCAGCCGCGCCCGGGCCCGGCAATTGCATCGCTGCGTCGGCGGGTTGCATGCGGTGGCCTGCGCGCACCAGCAAGGGGTCCGCCCGCAAGCGCCCGAGCCGGGCGCCGACCGCCGGCTGGATACTGGCCAGGCGCTGCGCTCGAGACACTGCGATCGTTGAGCAAGACCCGCAAGACCTGCAAGACCCGGACAGGGTGGAGGTCAATGGGGTCGAAGGCGGTGGGTGCAGTCATGCTGAGCTGAACATAACCAATATGAAGATTCAGGTATATAGGACGATCCAGACAACGCAAGCACGAAGCAGGCCGACCATGACAGAACGCCCGATCCGCTTTTTCCACAGCGGCCGCATCGTCGAGGTGCACGACGCCGCGCCCACTCGCACCGTGCTCGAGTGGCTGCGCGAGGACGCGCACTGCACCGGCACCAAGGAAGGCTGCGCCGAAGGCGACTGCGGCGCCTGCACGGTGGTCGTCGGCGAGGCGGTCGGCGATCAGCTGCAGCTGCAGCCGGTCAATGCGTGCATCCGCTTCCTGCCCACGCTCGACGGCAAGGCGCTGTTCACGGTGGAGGACCTGAAGGCCCTCGGCGGCGGCGCGCTGCACCCGGTGCAGCGCGCGATGGTCGATTGCCATGGCAGCCAGTGCGGCTTCTGCACGCCCGGCTTCGTGATGACGCTGTGGGCCACCTACGAGCGCGACCTGGCGGCGGGCGCGCCCAGCCGCCAGCAACTGGCCGACGACCTGAGCGGCAACCTCTGCCGCTGCACCGGCTACCGGCCGATCCTCGATGCCGGCGAGCGCATGTTCGACGCCGCCCCGCAGCCGCTGCCGCGCGCCCCGGTGCTGGTGGCGCTGCGCACGCTGGCCGCCGATGCGCCGCTGAACTACCAGGGCGCCTTCCACGCGCCGCGCACGCTGGCCGGGTTCGCCGCGCTGCGCGCCGCGCAGCCGCAGGCGCGCGTGCTGGCGGGCGCCACCGACATGGGTCTTTGGGTGACCAAGCAGTTTCGTGACCTGCCATCTCTGATCTCGATCGGCGAGGTGGCCGAACTGAAGACCATTGAAGAGCGCGACGGCGCACTGCACATCGGTGCCGCCGCCACGCTGGAAGACGCCTGGCGTGCGCTGGTGCTGCGCTGGCCGACGCTGCGCGACCTGTGGCTGCGCTTTGCCGGGCCGCCGGTGCGCTTTGCCGGCACGATGGGCGGCAATGTGGCCAACGGCTCGCCGATCGGCGACTCGGCGCCGGTGCTGATCGCGCTCGACGCGCGCATCGTGCTGCGCCTGGGCGAGCGTATGCGCACGTTGGCGCTGGCTGATTTCTACGTCGACTACATGGTCAACCGGCTCGAGCCCGGCGAGTTCGTGCAGGCGATCGAAGTGCCGCTGCCAGCCGCCGGCCAGACGCTGCACGCCTACAAGATCTCCAAGCGCTTCGACTGCGACATCTCGGCCGTCTGCGCGGGGCTGTTCCTGGTGCTCGACGGCGACCATGTCGCCCAGGTGCGCTGGGCCTTCGGCGGCCTGGCCGGCATCGTCAGGCGCGCCGCGCATGCCGAAGCCGCCGTGCTGGGCCAGCCCTGGACCGAGGCCACGGTGGACGCGGCCGTGGCTGCGCTGGCGCAGGACTTCACGCCCCTGTCCGACATGCGTGCCAGCGCCGAGTACCGGCTGCGGGTGGCCGGCAACCTGCTGCGCCGCCTGTGGCTGCAGACGCGGCCGCACGACCCGCTGCCCGAAGACCAGGTGACGGTCTGGGCCCGCGCGGACGCCGCTTGATGGATCAGCTGATGGATCACCCGATGGATCACCTGATGGATCGACCCTCACCATCAACCCTCAACCACCCGTTCGAGGTGCCGCGATGAACAAGCCGCTTGAACCTGCCGTGCTGCAACCGGCCGTGCTGCAACCTGCCATGCTGCAACCAGCGCCCGCCCAGGCCGAGGTCGGCCGGTCGCGCCCGCACGAATCGGCGCATCTGCATGTGGCCGGCGAGGCGCCCTACACCGACGACATCCCCGAGGTCGTGGGCACGCTGCACGCCGCGCTGGGGCTGTCGCCGCTGGCGCATGGCACCTTGCTGGGCGTAGACGTCGCGCGCATCCGTGCAATGCCCGGCGTGGTGGATGTGTTCACGGCGGCCGATCTGCCCGGCACCAACGACTGCGGCTCGCTGGTGCACGACGACCCGATCCTGGCCGAAGGCGTCTTGCGCTATCTGGGCCAGCCGGTGTTTGCGGTAGTGGCGCGCACGCGCGACGCCGCCCGCCGCGCAGCCGCGCAGGCCAAGGCGGTCATTCGCGCCGAGCCACTGCCGCCTGTGCTGACGCCGCAGCAGGCGCATGCCGCCGGCCAGTACGTGGTGCCGCCGATGCACATGCTGCGCGGTGATGCGCGCGCGGCCATCAGCGCCGCGCCGCAACGCCTGACCGGCCGCTTCGAGGTGGGCGGGCAAGAACAGTTCTATCTGGAAGGGCAGATCGCCTACGCGCTGCCGGCCGAGGACGACGGCCTGCACGTGCTGTGCAGCACCCAGCACCCGAGCGAGATGCAGCATCTGGTGGCGCATGCGGTGGGCCTGCGCGCGCATGCGGTGCAGGTCGAGTGCCGGCGCATGGGCGGCGGCTTCGGCGGCAAAGAGTCCCAGTCGGCGATCTTTGCCTGCGTCGCCGCGGTGGCCGCGCGCCGCCTGCGCTGCGCGGTCAAGCTGCGCGTGGACCGCGACGATGACTTCCTCATCACCGGCCGGCGTCACTGCTTCGTCTACGAGTACGAGATCGGCCATGACGACGAAGGGCGCATCCTCGGCGCCGAGATCACGATGATCTCGCGCGCCGGCCACTCGGCTGACCTGTCGGGCCCGGTGATGACGCGCGCGCTGTGCCACTTCGACAACGCCTACTGGCTGCCGCATGTGGCCATTCACGGCTATTCCGGCAAGACGAACACGCAGAGCAACACGGCCTTTCGCGGTTTCGGCGGGCCGCAGGGGGCCATCGCCATCGAGTCCATCCTCGATTCGGTGGCGCGCCGGCTCGGGCAGGACCCGCTGGCGGTGCGGCGCCTCAATTTCTACGGCACCGATGAGCGCAACGTCACGCCTTACGGCCAGCCGGTGGTGGACAACGTGATCCACGAACTGGTGGACCAGCTGGCCGCCAGCAGCGATTACGCCGCGCGGCGCCAGGCCGTGGCGCGCTTCAACGTCGGCAGCCCGGTGCTCAAGCGCGGGCTGGCGCTGACGCCGCTGAAGTTCGGCATCTCGTTCAACGTGGTGCACCTGAACCAGGCCGGCGCGCTGGTGCATGTCTACACCGACGGCTCGGTGCTGGTGAACCACGGCGGCACCGAGATGGGCCAGGGCCTGAACACCAAGGTGGCGATGGTGGTGGCGCACGAACTGGGCGTGCCCTTCGACAGCGTGCGCTGCACTGCCGCCGACACCCACCGCGTGGCCAACACCTCGGCCACCGCGGCCTCCACCG
>Ga0209181_10007784_pt1 | contig 14560 bp, 13 predicted proteins | sample MAT05_FD_187208 | JGI IMG/M metagenome (GOLD analysis project Ga0209181, IMG submission 187208) | Freshwater microbial communities from Lake Fryxell liftoff mats and glacier meltwater in Antarctica - MAT-05 (SPAdes) (version 2) | ecosystem: Environmental > Aquatic > Freshwater > Ice > Liftoff... | reverse complement strand
GAGATGCGCTACGCCGATCAGGTCGACAACGCTCAATGGGGCGATATCTTGGGTTCGGCAGATATCGTGCGAATGGCGACCATCAACGCGGCTGAAGCGCTCGGCGTGGCAAGCCTGCTCGGCTCACTCGAGGTCGGCAAACGCGCAGACGTCGCCGTCTTTCTACCCTCCGATAGCGGAGGAGACGCCTATGACGCCATCCTCGAGGCGACGCCCCGCGAGGTGACGCTCGTTTTCCTGGACGGGCGCCTCCTCTATGGCGACGCGGATATGTCGGGGTCGGTGGCCGACAACTCCATAAGCGAAGACATCGACATCTGCTGCCGTCAAAAATTTCTGGCCATCGCCGAGACCGGCGGCAACCCCAACGACAATCTCGACCAGCTCTTCTCCGAGATGGCTGAAGTGCTCGAGAGCGCGCTCAGCGACTACGACGCGCAAGACCTGACCGAGTGGGATTTTGCTCCCATCGCTCCGGTCGTCAAATGTCCGTGAGCTTACCCGGAAGCCCAGATGCCGAGGTGCCGCTTGGCGTCCGCGAATACGGGGGTCGCCAGACCAAACTTGGGGTTGTGTCTCTCGATCAGCCGCTTCATCTGAAGCTGCTGCATGGGGGCATCGCTTATCACGATCGCCGCTCGCTTCTTCGCCTGCGCCCACGCGCCCAACATCTGCGCCAGCGCCTCTTCCGTCCTCGGGCCAGCGATGAAGGGCGCTTCGCGCAGGTCGAACATCATGCCGAGAACATCGCCTCGGCTGGCGGCCGATCGCAGCAGCGAGCCCATCTCTTCAGCGCAGCGCGCCCCTTCGGCTGACGACAGATCGGGTCTGCGCCACACGCGACACACAGCTCGGTTCGATGCCGTGAAACCGAAGGTGTAGTTCGAGCCTTCGGCTGTCCACCCGACACCGAGCGCTTTGCCGAGCTCGTCCCACGCTGGGGTAGGCGCCGGGGCAACGCTCACGTTCGTGAATTCAACTCAGGCTGGGCCGAGAAGAGCATGGAGACCTGCCTCACGAGGAAAGCGCTTGGTGTCCCGCTCACGTTCAGCGGCGAACGTAAGGGGTTTTCGCTGCGAATACCTCCTCAGCACCCAGCTGGTACGCGATGCGCAGGAGCTGGTTGTACTTCGCGGTGCGGTCGGAGCGCGATGCAGAGCCAGTCTTGATTTGACCGGCGTTCGTCGCAACCGCCAAGTCCGCGATGAAGGAGTCTTCGGTCTCTCCCGAACGATGCGAGACAATGGCCCCGTAGGCGTTGCTCTGCGCCATCCGGATGCACTCCAGCGTCTCGGTCACGGTGCCTACTTGATTCAGCTTCACGAGGATCGAGTTGGCGATGCCGGCCTCGATGCCCTTCTTGAAACGCTTCGGGTTGGTCACGAAGAGATCGTCCCCGACGAGCTGCACCTTCTTGCCGAGGGCCTCGGTGAGAAGCCTCCACCCCTTGTCGTCGCTCTCGCCGCAGCCATCTTCGATGCTGACGAGCGGAAATTGGTCGCACCAGGTCTTGTAGATGTCGACGATCTCCTCGCGCGTCTTCTCCTGCTTGTCGAAGGTGTAGCGCTCTTTCTTGGCGTCGTAGAACTCGCTCAGCGCTGAGTCGAGCGCCAGGCTGATGTCCTTTCCGGGCTTGTACCCGGCCGCTTCGATGGCGCGGACGATCACCTCGAGCGCGGCCCGGTTCGACGCGAGCCGTGGCGCAAACCCCCCTTCGTCACCGACAGCCGTCACCATGCCGTCCTTCTTGAGGATCGCTTTCAGCGCGTGAAAGACTTCGACACCCATGCGCAGAGCATCGCTGAAACGCTCGGCGCGATGCGGAATGATCATGAACTCCTGAATCTCGAGCCCGCTGTCGGCGTGGACGCCGCCGTTCAAGATGTTCATCATCGGTGTCGGGGTGACGCGAGCTTGCGCGCCGCCCAGGTACCGATAGAGCGGCAGATCGACGACATCTGCGCCAGCGCGCGCCACGGCCATCGACACGCCCAGGATGGCGTTTGCGCCGAGCTTGGCCTTGTTGTTGGTGCCGTCCGCGTCGATCAGCACGCGATCGATGGCGGCTTGATCGAGCGAATCCATCCCCAAGATGGCGGGGCCGAGGACTGTCTCCACGTTCTTGACGGCGCCGAGCACACCTTTTCCGCCGTAACGCTTCTTGTCACCATCACGTAGCTCGACGGCTTCATGCTCACCGGTCGATGCGCCGCTTGGAACCGCGGCTCGGCCGAAGCCGCTCGCTGTACTAACTTCGACCTCGACCGTGGGGTTGCCACGGGAGTCGAGGATCTCACGGGCGATGACGCTCTCGATCTCGGACATGGAGACACCTTCCTTCACGGGGGGCGGTAGCATACTCGGCCACGTTGCCCTCGCAAGGGTGCTGCCTGTACGCTGCGCCCGCGGCTCGCATTTGGGCGGCTTCGGTTGAATTGTGAGTGACATTCAGTCCATCGGCGTGTTCGGCGAAGAGATGCTCCTTTGGGTGTGCATCCTGCGCCAATCTCCGCGCAGGCCGCCTCCTGACCACGTCTACCGTCAAGCGAACTTCCTGCTCGACGAGCTTCGCGCATCCCCCGTTGCTCAGCTGCTCCCGGTGGTCAGCGCCGAAGACGGCATGTTCGCCGTGGCCGCGCTGGCCGACGAGGTCGCGATGGCGTTGCCCGATCTGAGGCCGTGGTGGAGCCAGAACATGCTGCAAGCTCGCCGCTTCAACACCAACAACGCAGGCGTCGAGTTCTTCAACCGCCTCGAGCGCGTCCGACGCGGTCCGAAGAGCGTGCTCGCGACCTACATCACTGTCCTCGGCTGCGGCTTTCTCGGGCAGTACGGTCTGCCTGGCCGCGACCCCTATTTGCTGAACGAGCTTCGCGCTCAGCTCGCGCTCGAGCTCGGCGTGGACGCCGATCGTGACGTCATGGGCGGCGCGCTCAGACCCTACCGTTACGACGAGATGGCCGCAGAGTTTCTGCCGAAAGATCCGATCCACAAGTCGATTTGGGCCGGCCGCCTGTTGGCCGTCTTGCTGCTGCTCGCAGGGGGCAGCCTGCTCGGTTGGTCGCTGGACCTCTACTTCGCGAAATGAGCTACTTCGCGAAATGAGCCGCATCTTCGCCGGTGAGTTCGGTCGCGTGATCTCCCAGATCAAAGGGGGGATCTACAGTGTGCCTTGGTATTTGTGCTTCGGTGAGCCGAGGGTCGGCAAGTCGACGGTGCTCAAGAGCATGTCGCTCACGTGGAATCAGCCGCCCACCATCGAGGGACAGTACTGCCACTATTGGATCTCCAACGAGGCTGTGATCATCGAGGCGCGTGAGCCTCTTTGCGGGCCCAACAAGAACGCGGAGATGCTGCGGGAGCTATGCGACGAAATCTTGCGCGTACGGCCACGTGAGCCTCTCGACGGCATCCTGTTGGTGATGAGCGCGACCGACGTCGCCGAGCGCGCAGACGAGGCGCTCGAGACACACGCGCAGCACCTTCGCAGTTACTTGATCGAGACCTGCCGCACGGTGCAGGCCGACGTGCCGGTGTACGCCATCATCAATCGCTACGACACACTTTGGGGCTTCGCCGAAGTCTTTTCTTGGAACGCCGACCGCGCCAAGGAGGAGGCTTGGGGCTTCTTGGTGCCGCCCAACGTTCCCTCCCAAGAGAGCTGGCCCAAGATTCAAGATGGTATCCAGGGGCTGGTTGCTCGCATCGAGTCACATTGCCTCGCGAAGCTCTCCAGCGACGACGGCATCGAGCAACGCATCCGGGCGTACCAACATCTGGTCGAGGCGCGCGTGTTTCTCGAGCGGTTGCGCGACGTCTTGAAGATCGTCTCCTTTTCCAGCGCATACGAACGGGCGCCCTGGCTGCGCGCCGTCATCCTCGGCTGCTCGGTTCCAGGCGTGGGTGACCGCATCCGAGCCGGCATCCAGCGCTTCGCGAACATGGGCTTGATGCAGAGCGCCTACGACCCCCATCCCTCGCCGCGCCCCGGTGGCCTGCCCATCCACACGTTCATGAAATCGATCGTGCTCCCCGAAAAGGAGCTGGTGCCGCTGAAGATCAAGTGGCGACACGATGTCGTTTGCGTGATCGGCTTCGTCTTGGGGTTTCTGTGCATTGCCGCCGCAATCTTCGTTCGCTATGGTCTGGTGAGGGGGTTATGAGCGAGCGGACGTTTGCCATCGGCGATGTGCATGGCGACCTCGACAAGGTCACCAGAATCGTCGCGGGCTTCGGCGAGCTCGACGCCGACGACACCATCGTCTTTTTGGGCGACTATGTAGACCGAGGGCCTGACTCTGCGGGTGTCGTCGACTTCGTGCGCAAGTTGCCCGGCCGAGCGCGCTGCAAAGTGGTGGCGCTGCGCGGCAATCATGAAGACGCCTGGCTCCGCGTGATCGACACTGGTTGGCTCGAGTTCGTCATGCCGCGCGGCAACGGCTGCCTCGAGGCGCTACGTTCTTTCCGGGGCCAGCCGCCGCCGGCCGAAGACGCGCCGCCCGAGCAGGACGAGTTCGAGCCGCTCTTCACGGGCACGTTCTTTCCGCCCGACGTCGTCGCGTGGATGCGCACGCTTCCGTTCTATTACGAAGATGCGCATGCCATCTACGTGCACGCCGGCCTGACCAAGAAGGATGATCGCTTTCTTCATCCGTCCGAGGTCGAAAACAAGATGGCGCTGTTATGGACCCGGAGCGCCGATTTCTTCGCCAACTACCGTGGCAAGCTGGTTGTCTTCGGTCATACCAAAACCGAGCAACTACCGCCGGAGCTCAGCCGCTACACGCCGGACGACCCAACCGATCTGTGGGCAGGCCCCGCGACTCGCGGCCTCGACACCGGCTGCGGTAAGGGTGGCTTCTTGACGGCATTCGAGCTGCCTGCAGGCCGCGTGCACGAAGCGCGCTGAGTAGCGCGAAAGCGTAAGGCTTCAGGCCACAGGCTTCAGCCAGAAGAGAGCGAGAAAGAGGCAGCCAGAAACAGAGCGAGAAACAGGCCGGCCACACCGCTCATCTGGGCTCTGGCTCTGGCTCTGGCTCTGGCTCTGGCTCTGGCTCTGGCTCTGGCTGGAGCCTGTGGCCCTGTGGCCTGAAGCCCTGAAGCCCTGAAGCCTGTGGCCTTCTTTGGCCGAGAATCACGCTCCCCTGATTAGCGCTTCGCGGGCGCAGATCGTTCGACCGATCGGACCATAGCAATCAGGTCGCTCGCCTCATCGAGGTTGATCCCCGGGCGCGCCAGCGCAAGCTCCACCGCTCCGTCGATGTCGAAACAGTACGCCACTTCAGCGATCTGCTTGCAGGCGCGCAGGTCCAGATGCGTGGTCGACAGCGCGGGCGAAGCGTCGTCCGCCTTCTTGCCCAGGATGCGCGAGCGTTTGAGCACTGCATCGGGCTCGTCGAGCACGATCTCTCCCGCGCCGGCGGTCGCCTTGAAGTCCGCCAGCCAGCGCGCCCGTTCGTCGCTGGTCGTTTTGAGCTCGAGCAGTACGAGCTCGAGGCCCGTGCTCGTCTTCACGGACATGCCCCACACCTGTTCGCCCTGTTTGCCTGCCTGCGCACCCGAGATCATCGCCGGCGCGTCGGGAACGAGAGTCGGCGGCATACGATAGGAGAGCTTCATCTGCGCGAAATTCGTCTGCGGCCAGGACGATGAGCCGGGCACGCGCAGGCGCGGGGGCATGGCGGCCAACCCCGGGCTCGACGAGGGCACAGGCGGCAGCGCCGATGCTGCCAGCGGAGCTGTGGGATCGTCGTGACAGGCCTGCAGCGCGACGCAGACGAGGGCAACCGCCCACGCTCGCGCGACCATGAATCTGTCGGTCGTCATTTGTCGAGTCCCAGAAAGCCATATCGCTTCGCAACGAAGCCGAGGTCGATCTCTGCCAAGAAGGATGTGAACGCGAAATGCGTCAAGAGATCTTCCCAGCGGCGAAGCCAGCTCGGACGGTACATCGGCGGCGCCAGCAAACCGTCTTCGCGCAGGGCCAGCAGCGGCTCGACATCTTCGATGCGCAGGCGACCAGAGATGAGGACCTCGGGGACCGCCTTTCGGTTGTGCGCTACGGCAACACGAAGAAAATCGTAAATCTCCACCAGGCCCGCGAGGTAGCAGGCGTCTTTGGTGAACGGAGCGCCGCCGCCCGGGTCGCCACCGCGATACACGCGCGCGACATCGAGGTAGGCAGCGCTCGGCTCGGTTCCCTTATCGATTGAATGGCGGTACAAGTCGACGAAGGTCGCGCCGTCCTCTGCCATTGCGACGAGGTGCACCCGCCCCACCAGGCGTCGCAGACGACCCAGCGTCAATGCATGCGAATAGAGCTCGGCGAACACCGCCAAGCCCTCTTGTGTACGCGTCACGCACGGACCACCGCTGTGCAGAAAGCGCAAGTGAGGTTGCTGATAGCCATTTTGCGCCGTGAAGATGTGCGTCTCGATTTCGTGAAGATAGAGCGAGCGCGCCTCTTCAGGCTCGAATTTCGCGTCGCTTCGAATGCGCAGACGTGTGCGCCCTGCGATGGCCTTGGCGCCGAGCTCGTCGTCCAGAATGATGTCGACGCTGGGGCCACCTTTTCGGCGCATCAGCTTTTCACCGACGTAGCTCGCGAGGTCGGCGGCGGAGTAGTTGTCGACTTCTTCGTTCGGTTCGGCCGGCTCGCCATGCCCGATGCGCGCGAGCAAGTGATCCGCGAAATCCAGATTCGTGGTGTCGCTATCGAATGAGGTCGAACTTGCGCTGCCATAAGCTGCGCAAGAAAGCGCGTAGAAGGCGGGCGTGCCGGCCGCCAATACCATTTGTGTCCCGAGTCGGTGACTGGCCACCTGCGAGCGCAACAGCCTCACGAGCGCGTCGTCTCCCGACAGCTCGCGCTCGAAAGCGTCGAGCCGGCCGAGTCGCGCATCGAGCGCGGCCGTGTCGATCTGATAGTTCGGTGCTGGCACTTCATCGCAATGGCGCTCGAAGAAGCGCCGCTCGATCTCGCGGGGCCAGCTGATCGTCTCCAGCAGCGGCGGGGCGCCCTCGAGCGCGCGCTTTGCGGCCAGAATCAGCCGTGATTGTGCTTCGTCGATGGGCATCGTGGAGGGGACCCGGCGGCGATATGCTGGCACGGTTCCGAGAGCGAGATGACCGGGAAAGTGGAGGGTCGGCGGTCGCAATTTGCTCGCCGGAGCCTTGCGCGCGTTTTTTTTCCCAGAGGGCACGAAGGAATTTTGTTCGATTATCAACCTTCGGTTGAAATCCTCCGTGCCAAGTCATGAAGTCATGGGCGCTTGCGCGCGTTTTTTTTCCCAGAGGGCACGAAGGAATTTTGTTCGATTATCAACCTTCGGTTGAAATAGTAACGTGCGGGCGAAGTGTCGCGTGTCGTTCACCTGGTTCGTCACGGGGAGGTCGACAACCCCTCCAGTCTCTTCTACGGGCGTCTGCCCGGCTTCTCTTTGTCCGATCGGGGCGCTGCCCAGGCTGCGGCAAGCGCGGCGCACCTCGCACGCGTTGCACGCGGCGCGCAGCTCTTGTCGAGCCCTCTCGAGCGTGCACGCGAGACCGCCACCATTCTCCAGGAGGCGCTCGCACCCACTGACTTCGCAGTGGATGAGCGGCTAATCGAGGCGGGGTCTTGGCGCGACGGGCTGCCTCGCCGCTTCGCCCCATTGGCGCATGGGCTGCGTTTCTTGCAAGCCAGCGCGCGTCAGCAACGCGAAGCCACGCTGGCAGTCATCGATCGCATGCTCTCGGCCATCCGAGACGCAGCAAGACAAAGCGAAGTGTCGGTGCTCGTCTCGCACCAGTCGCCGATTCTGCTGGCTCGAGTCGCCCTCGAGCGCGGCTATCGTGGCGAGCCGCGTGCCGCGTTCGGCAGGCTGAGCCCCTGGGTGTATTTACGCTCGCCGTGCGATTTGGCATCGGTGACGACGTTGCTGCTCGAGCTAGAGGGCGAACACATGCGCCTGATCTCGAGCAGCTACTTCACCCCTGAGTGACGCGTCCTGCTCTCGGATTCAGATCAACACGGAGGCACGGAGCGTGAGGAGGGACACATGAAACCGGGCTACCTCCGTGCTTCAGTGCCTCCGTGGCTGCTCTAGTCTCCTCGGCCCAACCCAGAAAAACCAATCACATGGGGGAGGCCCAGCCGGTCAGCCCGTCAGCCCGTCAGCCCGTCAGCCCGTCAAATTAGGCAGCGGGCCCGTGCCGTACTCCGGCATCCCGAACGAGTCGATCGGGTAGCCCATCGCGTGGCAGAGCGAGACGAGCAGGCGCCCGTGGTTGTGGTCTTGGTCGTTGCCCCCGTAATTCAAGTAGCGGCCGGTATCGAAGTAACCTTGGCAGTTGCCGGCCAGCACGAAAGGCATATCGCGCCGTGTGTGGCTGTTGCCCTTGCCGAGCTCGTTCACCCACAGCACGACACTGTTGTCGAGCAAGCTGCCTTCGCCTTCCGGGATCGCCTTCATGGCTGCCAGCAAATACGCGAATTGCTCGGTGTACCAGTGGTTGACGCGCGTGATCGCATCGAGCGCATACGCGTCGCCGTCGTCGAAATGTGACAGATCGTGGTGGCCCTCGGCGATGGGCGTGGGTAGCCAGCTGAACCGCTTGTTGCTGACCGAGCTGTTCCACTGAATGCTGCCGACTCGCGTCAGATCGCACGCGAGCGCCATCACCAGCAAATCGGTCTGGGCGCGCCCGACCGCGGGGTAGTTGTCGTTGGCGAAGATGTCGCCGGTCGGGTCCAAAGTCGGCATCTCGCACGCGGCGCCGACGAAGCCGTTGGCGTCGAGGCGCTTCTCGATGGCGCGGATGGCGTCCAGATGCTGGTCGACTTTGACCTTGTCGTCCTTGCCGAGGCGCGGTGCGAGCCGCTGATAGTCGTCGCCCACGACGTCGAGGACACTCTTCCGCTTCTTGCGGAGTAGCGCGAGCTCGAGTGGGTCGGCGTCGAGGTCCGAGAAGAGATCGACGAGATTCTGGCTCGGATCTTCACGATGCGGCAGCGGCTGATCAGGCCCCTTGTAGGACATGCGCGACCACACGGTCGAGCTGTTGACTTGAACGCCCATCTCGAGCGAGCGAAACTTCGTGTTCGCCTCTTTTTCCACTTGGTCGGCAACGTATTGATCGACCGAGATGCCGCCACCCCAGCCGATGGTGTTGGTCGGGTCGTCGCAGGCGCCGAGACAGAAGTCGTCGCCGGCAAGCAACGGTGCTGCGGTGAGCATGCAGCCCATGCCGGTCTGATGTCCGTCGCCACCCGAGTGGTACGAGACCTCGTTGTCCACCCCATCGATGATGATGATGTCGTCCCGATGCGGCTGTAGCGGTGCGTGCACCGGGTGGCTCGAGATGTCGAAGTCGGTTTCGCCACCCGAGGGCGCCCAGATGTCTTGTGCCGAGCCATTCGCAGAAAAGAAAATCAGCAGGCGCTTGGGGGCCTCTTCGCCGGCAGCGCTACTGCGCTTGGGCCGAAGCATCGCATCGAGAAATGGCAGCCCGATCGCGATGCCACCCGCGCCGCGCAGCATGGCTCTTCGGTTCAGCGGCTTGCGAATCATTGGTCACCTCCCGCCACGACTTCACGGCGGTATCGGAAAGCGTCGGTTTGTGTGAGGGCCACCAAGAGCTCCTTGATGTTGCCGCCGGAGGCCGCGAACGTCTCCTGCAGGTTGTCCATCGAGCAAATGTCGGCCTCGGTGTCTCCGCGGCCGTACCCGAAGCGGAACCATTGCGCGGCGACGCATGATCGCACGTCTTCGCTGCCTGCCAGCCTCTCGGCCAGCTCAGCGACACCGTTGAACTCGCCACCGACCTCGTCGTTGCCTACGACCTCCCCGGAAGCATCGATTGTCTTGCCGTTTTGCTCTTCGCGATAGAGGCCGACGGCATCGAAATTCTCGAAGCCGAAGCCGATCGGATTCATCATCAAGTGGCAGCCTGCACAATCGGGGTTGGCGCCGATTTCCTCGAACTGCTCACGCGTCGTCTTCGTCGAGTCGAGCGGCGGTGGTGTGATCACCAGATCGTTCGGCGGCAACGGCAACAGCTCGCAGAGCAGCTGCTCACGAACGAACTTGCCGCGCAGCACCGGTGACGAGCGATCACCTTTCGCGTGTGATGCGAGCAAGCTGCCCTGTGTCAGCACGCCTGCGCGCTCACTCGGGTCGACCTTCACCTTCACGAACTCGGTGCCGGTGGGTGCATCTGGGCTGGTGACGCCGTAGAACTCGGCGAGCTCGGCGTTCATCATCGTGTAGTCCGCTGCCAACAGCGAGTCGACGTCGCCTGCGCCGTCGAAGATCACGTTCTCCACGAAGGCTGCCGTCTCTTCGCGCCAGAGCGGGATCAAGCCGGGATAGAAATTCGGGTAGGCGATCGGATCTTTGCTGACTGCCTCGAGGTGGCCGAGGCCGAGCCACTGTTCGTGGAAAGTGCGAACCGCTTCACGCGCTCTCGGGTCCTCCAGCATCCTGCGAGCTTGCGCCTCGAGCTCGACGGGGGTTCGCAGCTTGCCGCTGGCAGCCGCTGCGAAGAGCTCGTCGTCCGGCATCGAGCCCCAGAGCAGATACGAGAGGCGTGAAGCCGTCTCCCAGTCGTCTAGCAACACGACGTCTGCTTCGACGGGGGAGGGCATGCCGAACTCGACGCGATACAGAAAGGCAGACGACTGCAACAGCGCTTGAATCACCAGCTGAATACCGACCTCGAAGCTCGCCGTCTCGGGGTCGGCCAGCGTCTTGTCGAACAGCGCCTGGTAGGCCGCGATCTCATCGGCGCTGAGCGGTCGGCGGAACGCGCGCTGGCCGAATTTTTCGATGAATACACCCGCACAGAGGGCGTCGCCGTCAGCGGCCGGGTCGCAATCCGGGAGCAGCATTGCCATGTCGAGCGTGGCCTCTGCGCTCAGCAGTTCGGCTGCCTGCATGAATTGATCGACGTGCAGCTCGGATACAGTCAACGAGCTTGCCTGGTTGTTGAACCCGTTGGATTCTTCTTCTGCGACGAAGGCATCGGCCACGTCGACGTCGAAACCGAACAAGTCGCGCGCGGTTCGGTTGTACTCGACACGCGTCATGCGCCGGATGGGCGTGTCGACAGCGCAGATCGAGCTCTCGACCGTGCCATTGCCGTCCTCGTCTCCGTCGCCGATCGAGCCTGTGCAGGCCGCCAGCAGACCCAGGGCCGCTACCCAACCGTGGTGGTGCCGCATGCGCCGATGCTACACCAGCAGGGCGACTGAACGAGGCACTGCCATGCAGACGGATTCATCCGGCTCGGCTGGAAAGCCAAGCAAAGCTCGCGCAAACTGGAAATGCCGTCGCACGCCCGCTCGATGTACAATCCAAGCTCTTGCGCGCCGTCCAGTTCGGAGAGCTGCAGCGGCTCGGTTGCGACAAGGTCGAGAAGGTGGACGTGCGCATCGTCGCCGCGACCCACCGCCAGCTCGCTTCGATGGTCGAGAAGGGCACGTTTCGGCAGGACCTTTACTATCGCTTGCGCGTCGTCGAGCTCGAGCTGCCCCCGCCGAGAGATCGCGGCAGCGACATTGCCATTCTGGCGGAGCACTTCCGGGCGCAGCACGAGCGCGGCGCCGACAAGAGACTCTCGCCAGCCGCGCTCGTGCTGCGCTCGACCGCTATTCGTTTCCTGGCAACGTGCGCGAGCTCGCCCACGCGATCGAGCGCGGCTGGCCGATGTGCCAACCGAAGTCGGCGCCATGGTCGACGCGATGATTGCGAGAGATCGCGAACGGCGGCCGGTCAGCCTGGCCGATGTCGCTCGTGTGTTCGCGGCCGCTCTAGGGGTGAGCGCGCCAGCAATTGCGCCTCCCAAGCAGCGCAATCGCAGTGCCTCAGCGGCGGGGGCCGCCTTTTCACGGGCGTCCGACTCCGAGCGCGACCCCACCCAAGGCTCGTTCGAATCGGACTCCGCCGCGCGGCCCAAAGCCTCGCTGCGCAATTGGGCATTCGTGGCGCTCGGCGTGGGTTCATTGGTGGCATTGGCCGTATTCGCGACTCGCGCGGCGGCTCCTCCTCGAGGCGACCTTGCGACGGGCGCTCCGGCAGGTGCACCATTGAATACTGCGGAGGCCGCCGAAGTCAGCCTCGAACCGGCTCCCGCTATCGCAATGGCGACTTCAACCGCCGTAGCGACAACGATCGCGGCGACGGTCGAGCCCGAAGCGTCTGCGAGCGCTTCCAGCTCGGCTCGGGCGACAATGCGCAAGACGCCCAAGAGAGCGGCGAGCGCGCTCTACGATGACCCTTCGGAGCTCGATTTCCGAGGTCACGCAGAAATTGCCCGCGCTCGCGCCGCGCTTCGCCTCGCGTTCCCAAGGATCTGATGGACGCAAAGGTGAGCTCCCAGCTGCTCGGCTGAGCGAGCCCAGGGCGTGCTCCATTCGCACCTAGCGATCTGGCGCTTTACACGCGGGGATCTGGCTGCCCCATCGACCATTTCGCCTCGCGAATAGCGTTCTCGGGCCCGAAAACGCGTGACGGGGGGTGGCCAGCTGCCGAGGTTCAGCCCGGCTTTCGACGACTTTCGCGATTCGAAATTCCTAGTCCTTGATCTAGCGCTGTTCCAGAATTCGATGGAGTTTGCGCAGTGATCACGGAGAAGCGAGGTTCGACTTCAAGCGAAAGCCGAGGCCGATTTTTCGAGGCGATATCGAGTTCGCTTGCGATATCGAAGTCGAGCTCGGTGGTCGGCTTCGGAGCTCGGCTGCGGCTACGGATACTCGGCTGCGGCTACGGTTACTTGGCTGCAGCTACGGTCACTCGGCTGCGGTCTTGTCGTCGTGTCGATGAATCATGCCTTTGGCGCACGTCGAGCGCCTGCTTCGCTCGGCGCTTGAGCGAGCGACTGAGCTCCAGCACGAGGCCTCGAGCGCCGCTGCTGTGGAGTCGAGCGTTCCGGCTCTCGTCGCGGCGTGGAGTGTGAAGCGATCGAGAGAAGCGCAGAAGGGCTTCTCGCAGCCGAGAGCGCTTGCAGCGGCGGGAGACCGCCGAGCCACTGCCCCTCGAGGAGGCCGTCCCGGCGAAGGTGCTCTTGATTGGGTGCTCGAGCACGGCCCCGAAAGGGGCTCCAGGGCTCCAGGCTCCAGCTCCAGGAACGTAGGGTCGGCCCAGAGGAGGCGTCGGCTGGGTGGGAGCGAGATCCGAGCGGTCGAGCGGCTCCACCGAATGCTCAATCATCATCGTGTACCAGGGCGCGAAGTCCTTTCGCGTGTCCGCTTTGGTCCACGAGCCGATGATCGCCCGCGCCCGGTTCTCCGTGAGTGCCACGAGGAGGCGACCGAACACGTCGCTGTTGAAGACCGTGGAGGCGAGCCCGCCCTTGCCGCGCGCGATCAGCTCGATGCGCGCCACCATGTCCTTGTCCGGCCGAGTAGCGCTCCGTGCGGAGCACGAGGGTGGTGAAGTCCTCCGACGACGCGACCGCGGCGACGGCCGGAGGCATCGACGGCTCGAGCTCTACGTCCGGGTCGGCCAGGGATCCCTTCGCGCTTGCGAGCACGGCGGTCGCGAGAGCGGACATGTCGAGCCCGAGGCCGGCCATCATCTCGGCGTGGAGCTCCCTGCGATCCCCGCGCACGACCATGTCGGCGATTCACTTGGCGATGGCGTTGCGGACGTCGGCGGGCACCGTCTCGCCGGCGCGTCCGCGGGCGATCCACAGCGCGTCCTGCGCGGGTCGCGGCAGCGTAGGGGCCGCTGCTCGGAACGTGTGGGGAGCGCGGCCGAAGGCCTCGCCGATCAGCCGGTGGAGGCCATAGGACAACTTGTCGAGGTGCCACGCTCCCCAGGACGAGACGTGGCGAACCGAGGCCGCGATCGGCGAGCAGCTTGACTCCCTTCGGGGATCACGAAGAGCGTCGGGCCACGCTGCTCGGATTGGTGCCACCGCGAGTCCCCTTCGTGGGATAGATCGGGCAGTTGGCCAGCGGACGCGCCGCGACCGCGCCCGCCTGTCCCGTCGTATCCTCGCGCCATGCCCAATCCATCGCCGCGCGAGAGCCCGACCGAGCGCCTCGCTCGCTTCCTTCGAGAACAAGCGCCGGTGTGCGAGGAAAAGGCGCCCGACGACGGCGAGCTCCGCGTCGTGCGCGAGTTGATCCGGACCTGCGACGACAAGCTTCATGGACTGATCGACGCGCTGGTATCGCAGAACAAGCGCTTCTATTTGTACGACATCGGTCTCTATCCGGATCTCCTGCTCCGGGGGAGGTGTGGGGAGCGCTGGAACGAGTCGGGACGCATTCTGCTTCGCGTGACGTCACAATCGCGGAGAACGGCGGTGGAGACATCTGGGTGTGGAATGCGGATACGCGCCAGGTGCGGTACGTGATCCATGACGAAGGCTGGATCACACGTCGCTCGTGCAAGGACGTGGATGCGTTCCTCGAAGACCGGCTCTATGCCTGTCTCGAGAACGTCACGCCGGGCGATCTCGATGACTGGAGCGAGTCGACCGACCGTGCGAGGCGGTACCGGGACGCGGTGAGTGTCGCACTGGAGATCGTGGACGACCCGCTGCTCGATGAGGAGGTCCGCGAGAAGCGGCG